>Ga0187819_10000054_pt1 | contig 51245 bp, 37 predicted proteins | sample NC_wetland_sal_i_15_FD_132411 | JGI IMG/M metagenome (GOLD analysis project Ga0187819, IMG submission 132411) | Wetland sediment microbial communities from Neuse River Estuary, North Carolina, USA - SO4_4 | ecosystem: Environmental > Aquatic > Freshwater > Wetlands > Sediment | place: USA... | reverse complement strand
CCACTTTGAGCGCGTCTACGCTTACGTCGTCAAGCGGGTGCGGGACCGCGCGGACACCGAGGATCTGACGGCTGAGGTCTTTCACCAGGCGCTGGCCAACCTGAAACGATTTGAGTGGCGCGGGATTCCGTTTGCCGCCTGGCTCTACCGCATTGCCGCCAATGCCATCGCCGACCGGACCAAACGCGCCGCTCGGGAATCCGGGACGCCTGCTCCCGATCCCGTTACCGATCCCGGGGACCCGGCACTCGCGGAATCGGAAGAACGGGCTCGACTGTTTCGATTGGTGCGGGATCTGCCGGAGGACCAGCGCCGGGTGCTCCTGGCGCGTTTCGCCGGAGAGAGAAGCATCCGCGAAATCGCCGGCGAGTTGGGCCGGTCCGAAGGGGCCGTGAAACAGCTTCAGTTCCGCGCATTGGAGACGCTTCGCGCGCGTATGAGTGAACACCATGACTGAGCTTTCTCAATTCGACCGCCTCGATCTGTCCATCGAGAAGCTGCTCGCGCGACGGGATTCGCTGCCTCCAGCCGCCGACCCCGCTCTGGCTCCCTTGGTCCACATCGCTGCGGCGTTGCGCGATCTGCCACGGGAAGGTTTTCGTCTCCGCTTGAAATCAGACTTGGAGCGAGAGGCACGCATGCTGACCGCAACCGTAAAATTCATTCCCGAAGGCTTCCGCACCATCACACCCTATCTGGCCGTCCGCGAAGCGCCGGAATTGCTCGCGTTCGTCAAGCAGGCCTTCGGCGCCCAGGAGACCTATCGAGGCACGGGCTCGGCGGGTGGAATGCATGCGCAAGTGCGCATTGGCGATTCCATGCTGATGATCGGCGGGGGCCCCCAGCTTCAGGGTGCTCCGATGCCGACTTCTCTCTGGATGTACGTAGAGGACGCCGACGCCGTGTACGCAAGCGCTCTGCGGGCCGGCGCGAAAATGATTTCCGCCCCGGTGGACCAGCCCTACGGTGACCGCGAAGCGGGCGTCACCGACCTGGCCGGAAATCAGTGGTACATCTCCACGCACAAAGGACGGAGCCACGTGCGCGAGGGAATGCACTCCGTGAATTTGTACCTGCACCCCGCCGGGGCGGGCAAGCTGATCGAATTCCTCGAGCGTGGGTTTGGCGCGCAGGTGATTGAGCGCCATAACGCGCCCGACGGCACGCTAGTTCACGCCAATGTCCGCATCGGAAGTTCGCAGATGGGGATGAGCGAATCCCGCGAATCGTATCCGAACATGCCCACCGCGATCTACATGTACGTTCCGGACGTGGATGCGACCTACCAGCGTGCCCTGGAAGCCGGAGCCGAGGCTCTCTTCCCGCCTGCCGATAAGCCGTACGGCGACCGCAGTTGCGGCGTACGCGACGCCTGCGGCAACCACTGGTACATCGCCACCCACATCCGTGACGTCGCCCCGTGACGCCGGCTCCGGTGGCGTCCCGGCGCGCCGGGGCGCTCTTCGGTGTGCGCCGCGGCAGGGGTGCTCTCACTCCAGCGTCGCGCGGTATAGCGCTTGGATCGCTCGCCCGCGTTCCTCGAGCGCTGCTCGCAGATCCCCCTCCCACGCGACTCCCCACTGCCGCAGCAGCCGGCTGATGCGCTCCGCCAGAGAGGGCTCGGGCCAGCCGCCGAGCGGCCGTCCCGTGATGAGCCGCGCGGCGTGATCCGCGGCGCGATAGAGAATCGCCGTTGTCCGCAGAGTCTCGATGCCCGCTGCATTTAACGCCCCGGCTTCTTCCAACTGCTGAATTTGCGTCAATGTATTGCCCGCGGCTGTTGTTAGGCTGTTGGCGAGCGTGAGATAGCCGATCACGTATTCCAAGTCGTAGAATCCGCCCGCCATCTTCTTGAATCGTCCCCTGGCCCGCGGCCCCGCCGCATCCTGTTCCAGTTTTGCGCGGATGCGGCGGAGTTCCTGCGCTAACTGTGCGGCACGGTCGGGGCCCTCGTATCGCGCCCGCAGAATCGCCCCCGACTGCGCGACCACGCGAGCTCCCAGATCGAGATTGCCGCCCACGGGACGCAGCTTTGAGAACGTCACTGCCTCCCACGCCGCCGCCTCACTGGCCAGGTATTCGCTGAGAGCCTCGACCGACGGCACCAGTTCTCCCTCGCCGCCCCGCGGACGCAATCGCGTGTCCACGGCAAAAACCACGCCCTCCCGCGTGTGGCTGCCCACGAGCTGCACAAACCGCTCCGCGGTCCGCCGCCACGCGGCCCCCTCTGAACCGGAGAGCGATCCCTCCACAACAAACAGCAGGTCGGCATCGGAACCGATGGACATCTCGCGGCTGCCCATGCGTCCGAGCGCCAGCACCGCGAACGGCTCAAAGAAGTTCGCTCCCGGAGCGGTGCCAACAGTTTCCTCCGCCGCGATCCGCAGCGCCTCGCGCAAGGCATCTTCGGCGAGCGACGTCAGCCGCTCGAGGAACGGAAAAGGAGCCGGCTCCGCTACTCCACCCGGGCCCATTAACTCTCCCGCGAGTTCGCGCAGCAACGCCAGGCGGTAGGTATGTCGCAGATCATCCGCGCGCTGCGCCGCAGAGCGCTCGAAGGGTAGCAAAGGCTCCGCCGGAGCCACCGATGGCCCTCCGAGGCACTCGATTTCTTCCGGATGATGGGCCAGCAGGTCCACGGCCAGGTCGCTCCGGTCGAAGAGCGCTGCGGCCTCGCGCAGAAGTTCCGGCTGCGCTTCGAGCCGTGCCAGGAGCGCGGGAGAAAGAAAAGCGGAGTTCAGGTAGCGCAGCAGGCCGCGGCGCAGGTAATTGCCCGACTCGAGTCCTGCCGTGAGTCGCGCGATTTCCGCGCTCACCGCGGGAAATTCCTCATCCAGCCGGCGCAGCAGGGTTGGGCCGGAGATGTCTTCTGCGACTCCGGCTCGCGGGCCAGCCCTTCCACTTTCGTACTGCCGCCGCAGCAGCAGGCGGTTATAAATCTCGCGGACATGCTCACAATGTTCCGCGAGGTTCAAAAGCAGTACGGCTCCCGGCGCGCGGCTCCCGGCGCCCGCCGGAGCCGGTTCGGTGCCGCAGCGGCGTGCCAGCCGGTCGAGCGAGTCCGGTGCCTCCGGCAGTTCGTGGCGCTGCAAGCCGTCGCGCAATTGCAGCCGGTGCTCGATCGTGCGCAGAAATTGATACGCCGCGGCCAGCCGCTGGAAGTCGCGCCCCGCGATATATTCTTTGTCGTGCAGTCGCTGCAGCGCGACCAGCGTGGGCGCCGCCTGCAGCCAGGGGTCTTCACCGCCGTACAGCCGCTGCAGGCACTGTGTCAGGAATTCGATGTCGCGGATGCCGCCGGGAGAAAGTTTGACGTTGATCGCCTCGCCGCCCTCCGGGTGCCCGACCGCGGCCTCGGGTACGGGACGCTTCCGGCGATCCTGCGCGCCTCCCCGGGTGCCCCGGGGATACGCGCGCCGCGCCTCTCGCCGCGTGAGCGTGCGCGTGATTTGCTGCCGCGCGTTCAGAACCGCTTCCACCACTTCCAGCCGAAATTCGCGCTGGTAGACGAGCGGGCGAACCTCTTTCAGAAACAGGCGCGCCGTCTCGCGGTCGCCCGCGGAGCCGCGCGCGCGAATCAGCGATTGCAATTCCCATTCCCGTGCGCGCGTCCGGTAATAATCGAGCGCGGCGGGAAGGCTGATGGCGAGTTCGCCTTCGCTCCCCTGCGGGCGCAGCCGCAGGTCCACGCGGTAGACGGCGCCCTCCGGAGTGCTCTCGGTCACGAGTCGCAGGACAGCCTGCACCAGCCGCGCGAAGAATTCCCGGTTCGAAATCGCCCCCGCCGCGCCTCCGGAGGTTTCTCCCTCCGCGGCGTACAGAAACATCAGGTCAATGTCGGAGTTGTAGTTGAGCTCCTGGCCACCCAGTTTCCCGAGAGAAATAATCGCGAGTTCGCACACGCCGCGCCGACCGTCGGGCGCTCTAAATTGTGGGGTGCCGTAGGCCGCCGCCAGTTTCCTCTCGCTCCCCCGCAGGGCGCGCTCCAGCAGCACGTCGGCGAGTTGCGAAAGCTCCAGCGTCGTCTCCGCCAGCGTCGCCAGCTTCAAAACGTCTCGCAGCATGATGCGCAGGTATTCGCGCCGTTTGAACCGCGCGAGCACCACGGCGGGCGGCACGTCGAAAGAGGTCGCCTCGAATCGCGCGAATTCATCGTTCAGGTCTTCCAGCGTCCGGCTGCGATCGATGCCGCGGGGGCCGCGCCTCGTCCCCGCGTCGGAGCGCGGGGGTCGCAGCAGCGTGGTGATCAGTTCCGGTTGTTGCAGCAGCGTTTCCGAAAGAAAGCGGCTGTAACTGAACACGGTGAGCAGGTAGTGCAGCGCCGCCGGGTTCTGCTCCAGAAACGCCAGCACCCGCGGCGGCGCTCCACCCTCCGGCCGCACAAATCGCTCCAGAAAATTCAGCGCGTCGTCCGGCGCCGGCATCTGCGCCACCAGCGAGGGCAGGGAAGCGCGAAGTCCCGGCGCGAGCCGCTCCCGGATGCGCGCGATGTTGATCTCCGCGCGCGCCGGGTCGGCAAAAGCGATGCTGGAATACGGCGTCAGCACTCCGTGCGGTTATACCACGGCCAGAATTACGGGCGGGATGGTAGGGGGATTGTCGGAGCGTTCTTTCTACTGGTTAGCAGCCTCAGTCCATGCCGTGCAAGCGATGCGGAAGATGCGTTCGCGCGCCGCCAGTGAACTCTGACCAGCGCTGCCGGCCTTCGCCGCCTTGGCTTCCGCAGATGCCGCTGTCCGTGCCGCTTCCGCCGCCGCCAAGATGGCGGATTGCACGGACTTCGCCGACTCCTGCATGGCCCGCTGCGCCAGCGCCACAGACGCAGCAGAGGCCGCGGATTCCGCCGCGGTCTTCGACAGCGCCACCGACGCCGCTTTCGCTGCTTTCGCCGCCCACAGCGCGGAAGCCGGAGACTCGCGCAGGTCGGTTCCCGACGCGGATTGCGCCTCCGCCGATGCCGCAGCCGCCGCGGACGCCGCGTCGGCCAGCGTGCGCGCATCTCGGCACCGCCTGCGGCACGCGTCCGGCAGTCCGGGAAGCTCGGCAATCAGTCGCTGCAGGGTCAGCAGCACTAGGCGTTCCGCCACCTGCTGCTTCTTCTGAATCGGCCAGTCGAGCGAACCATCGTAGGCCGCCAGCACCGGCATCATGAATTTCGTTCGCGTTTCCGGCGTAACCTGAATCTTGTTCAAAGGGCCCAGGTCGAAGCAGCGCACCTCCTCCGCGGAAGCGCTCCAAGGCAGCCCTCGGGCTACCGAAAGGAGTTCCATGCCGTTGGCCCGGGCACTGCCTTGGGTGTTCACGGTTTCACGCAGCACGCCGCCAAATTGCTTTTCCAGCAGACATTGCAATCGCTCCAGACCGGAGGTGCAGGAACAGGCCCCGCAGGTGGAGCACAACAGCGATTCGCGCTTCCCGGCGACGCCCTCCCCGGAGAGCAGCCTTCCGCAGCCCGCGCACATCGCCGCGTAGCGAGTGGCCAACACTCGCTCGCTGTTCGGAACCCCGGCCCCGGCCGCGTCCGCCAGCCGGCTGGTCATGCGGATGTGCATGTATACACCGCTCTCCGCATCCACCTCTGCCAGCATGGCGCGAGCGTAGTCCGCGTTCAAAACGTCTTCCGTGAAGCAATCGAAAAACGAGCGCGCCTCCTCCTCGCTCAGAAAATCCTCACCGTATGTGACATTCGTGCCGTCCGTCCACTCCACGGAAAACAGGTAGCCGCGGGCAGCTGCCAGCTTGCGCACCGCCCGCGATCGCGTTTGGATCCCGCAGAGTGTCTGCGAGCCCCGCTCGGCAAGAATTTCCTTGGCGGCTTCCAGGTTGGAGCTGCTGGCGCCAAACAGGGCGACCGCCAGCCGTTTCTCCCTCCGCGTGGGGAACTGGGGGCGCTCGGCGACTGCCGCCTGCAACTGAGGCGGCAGGGAATTGAAACTTTCGTCGACCGACTTGTCCTTGCTTCCCGCCATGCAATTCTCTCCGACGCCCGCGCGTTTCTGGCAAAATCGAGTATGGAAGAGACAGCGAAGGCGGTCAAGGACGCAGCCGCGAGGTCGGACTGTTCCGTCTGCGGGAAGGGCGCGCGGCCTGCGCCTTCACCGCCCCCACGGAGCACTTTCGCCGATGCGCTAGCGCGGCGAAGCTGAAATGACCTGGTGTGTCCCTGTCGTACTTGGGCTAGATATCGTAATAGAGCTGGAACTCGTACGGATGCGGCCGCATCCGCACGGCATCAATTTCGTTCTTCCGTTTGTATTCCGTCCACAACTCGATCACTTCCTCGCTGAACACGTCGCCCTTCAGCAGGAATTTGTGGTCGTCTTCCAGCGCGCGCAGCGATTCCTCGAGCGAGCCGGGCAGCGACGGCACCTGCTTCAACTCCTCGGGCTCCAGGTCGTAGATGTCCTTATCCAGCGGATTGCCTGGATTGATTTTGTTCTCGATGCCGTCCAGCCCCGCCATCATCATCGCCGAGAAGGCCAGATACGGGTTGCACGAGGGATCCGGCGGCCGGAACTCCAGCCGCTTCGCCTTCGGGCTGGGCGAATACATGGGAATGCGCACTGCCGCGGAGCGGTTCCGGCGCGAGTACGCCAGGTTTACCGGCGCCTCGTATCCCGGCACCAGCCGCTTGTAGGAATTCGTGGTGGGCGCGGCAAACGCCACGATCGCGGGCGCGTGCTTCAGCAGCCCGCCGATGTACCACAGCGCCGTCTGCGAAAGCCCGGCGTAGCCGTCGCCGGCAAACAGCGGCTTTCCCTTCAGCCACAGCGACTGGTGCGTGTGCATCCCCGAGCCGTTGTCGCCGAATAGCGGTTTGGGCATGAAGGTGACCGTCTTCCCGTACTGGTAGGCCACGTTCCGCACGATGTATTTGAACAGCATCAGATTGTCCGCGCTGCGCACCAGCGTGTCGTAGCGCACGTCGATCTCGCACTGGCCCCCGGTGGCCACCTCGTGGTGATGGCATTCCACCTTCATTCCGCACGCGGCCATTTGCATGGCCATGTCCGTGCGCAGGTCCATGTAATGGTCCGTCGGGGGAACGGGAAAGTAGCCTTCCTTGTAACGCGGCCTGTACCCCAGGTTGTGTTCTTCCCGCCCGGAATTCCACCGGCCCTCTTCCGCGTCAATGTAATAAAAGGAGTGTTGCGGCTGGGAATCGAAGCGGATGTTGTCGAAAATAAAAAACTCCGCCTCCGCGCCGAAAAACGCCTGGTCCGCCACACCGCTGTAACCGAGATAGGCCTCCGCTTTCCGCGCGATGTAGCGCGAATCGCGCGGGTACGGCTGCTTCGTGATGGGGTCCACAGCGTCCGCGATCATGCACACCGTGGGCGTCTCACGGAACGCATCCATAAAGCACGTCTTCGGGTCCGGAACCAGCAGCATGTCCGACTCGTGAATGGCCGCCCAGCCGCGGATGGAACTGCCGTCCATTCCGAACCCTTCGGTAAAACTCTCCTCGCCGAGTTCCTCAATCGGGAAACTCACGTGTTGCCACACGCCCGGAAGATCGGCGAAACGCAGGTCCAGTATCTTTGCGTTGTTCTTCGCCGCATACTCCAATACCTGTTTCGGATCCATTCGCTCGGCCTCCTGAATTTTACGGGAATCGAATCTTGAACCCGCGAATATAACCCAACGTGGAGCCAGCTTCAATCGGGAAGAGAAGGTTCAAGTGAGCCAAACTGGCCTGCAAACATTGCGAGAATCAGCCGGGCTGTGGAAAATTTCCGGGAAATTGTCGCCGATGAAAGAAACAAATCCCTCAAATTCAAAAAATCGCAGCGAGCGGATTCGCTGTTGCGCGCCGCGCGTGATTAGGGCAGAACAGGTACGATGGTGCACGTGAGACCTCCGGGGCTTGTGCCTCCGGGACTCGGGTTGATGCAGGGGCCGGGCGGGCCATGAAAACCTACGAATTCGTCAAGCGCTCCACAATCGCGGCACCGGCCGCGGACCTCTTCGCCTGGTTCACGCGTCCGGGCGCCTTCGAACGCCTGGTGCCTCCTTGGGAGCCCGTGCAAACGATCTCGCGCACAGGCACCGCGCCCCAGCCAGGCTCCCGCACCGATTTCACCGTGGGCATCGGACCGTTCCGCCAGCGCTGGATCGCAGAACACACCGCCTGCGAGCCGGGCCGCATGTTTCGCGACGAGCAAATCTCCGGCCCCTTTGCCCGCTGGGTGCATACGCACACCGTCGAGCCCGCGGGACCAGACTCCTGCGTGCTCGAAGACCGCGTCGAATACGCTCTTCCGCTCGGATTTCTGGGCAGCGCCTTCGCCGGCGGCTACGTCCGCCGGAAGCTCGAACGCGCCTTCCAGTTTCGGCAACGCATTGCCGCCCAGGACGTGGAAGCGCATCGCCGTTGGTCGCCCACGCCGCTGCGCATTCTGGTGAGCGGCGCATCGGGACTCGTGGGCAGCGCGCTGGTGCCGTATCTCACCGCCGGCGGGCACACCGTAGTAAGGCTGGAGCGCGCGGGACGCCCCGCGCCGCCCGCCCACGGCGTGCCCACCCAGAGCATCACCTGGGACCCGTCAGGAGCCGGCCTCACCTCCGCCACGGCTCTCGAAGGATTCGACGCGGTGATTCACCTCGCGGGCGAAAACATTGCCGGAGGACGCTGGACCGCGGCAAGAAAGTCGCGCATCCGCGAAAGCCGCGTCCGCGGGACGAAGCTGCTGGCCGAGTCGCTGGCCCGCCTCGGCAGCCGGCGCCCGCGCGTGCTCGTAGCCGCCAGCGCCATCGGCTACTACGGCAATCGTGGCGACGAAAACCTGATCGAGCCCAGCCCGCGCGGCACGGGCTTCCTGCCGGAAGTGTGCGAAGCCTGGGAAGCCGCCGCAGCGCCCGCGCGCGCCGCCGGAATTCGCACCGTGAACCTGCGCATCGGCGTGGTGTTGAGCCCTCTGGGTGGCGCGCTGGGACAGATGTTGCTGCCGTTCCGCATGGGCGCGGGCGGCGTGATCGGCGAAGGCCGCCAATGGATGAGCTGGATCGCGCTCGATGATCTGCTGGACACGATCCTGCACGCCGTCTCAGACGTTGCGCTGTCAGGCCCGGTAAATGCCGTTGCCCCCCATCCCGTCACCAACGAGGAGTGGACGCATCTGCTGGGCCGCGTTCTCTCCAGGCCCACGCTCGTTCCCATGCCTGCCTTCGTCGCCCGCGCCGCCTTCGGCCAGATGGCGGACGAACTTCTCCTGGCCAGCACCCGCGTCCTGCCGGAACGTTTGCTCGCCACTCGCCATCCCTTCCGCTTCCTCGAAGCCGAGCCGGCCCTGCGGCATCTCCTCGGTCGGTAGGCCCGTGGAGTGCGGCGGCTTGCCGCCGCTTTTCTTAGGGGGGGGCTAGCTTACCCGTGGAGCGGAAATCACTCGGACACCAGCGGTGCGATCAGACGGGATTCTTGGCGTACTGCATGCGCCGAAAACCGGCGACGATCAGCAGGCCGGTACCCAAAAGCAGAAGGCTGGTCGGCTCCGGTGTGGATATGGGGTCTGAGAATGTGACCTGCGAAGCGCTGGTCATGGTGAGATTGCCCAACCCCGTGGTCACACAACCATCCGAGCAATTGAACTCGGGCAAACTTCCTACGCCCAGAGGTCCCACCGGCGCAAAAGGGCTGGACAAATTGTAGCTGCCAAACGTCGAACTGGTCAGATCCAGGAGATCCATGCTGATTCCGCCGGACCCGCTTCCCGTGATTCGCGAGAGTCCAAGCACGTCCACAGTTTGGTTGTCGAATACTCCGATGGGCGAAGTGATGGCCGTAGTCATTCCGTCGACTGTGATTGTGGCTGTCGTCGCCGGGACGTCGAAAAGCGTGCATGAGGAAGGCGTACATGACATCGAGAACTGCGAGATGTTGCTTGTGTCGGCCGTCAGCGTAATCGTGAACGATGAGTGCGTGAATGAGGTGGTGCCTATGCTCCCGGTTGCGTAACCCTGAAAAACGTATGTCAGGGTATCGGCACGCGCTCCCTGTGCACCGAGGAGCAGCAGGAAGGCCAGAGGCAGGTAACGGATAAGGCTGCGCTGCGCCATACCCAAGTTTGTACCTTGCCGTGCGCCGGAAGGGAACAGTACGGGCGGGGGGTCGGTCCTAGTACTCCGCGCGAGGACGGGCAACCAGTGGTTTGCCGCCCGCCATATTGCCTGGGATGGCGGCGTAAAGCCGCCTCTACATTCCCGCCCTCCCGCTGTAGCGGCGGGTTTATCCCGCCACATTGCCGGGGATGGCGGCGTGAAGCCGCCCCTACATTTCTTGCGGGTGCCGTCCCGCCGGGCTTCGATGGACTGGGTGGGGCTCCGGAGCGACGCGCCAGAGTGCCGTGTGCCCCCGGGGCAACAGGGTTTTAAGCGACGATCGTTTTGGCTTAGGGGGTGGAGGCTTAAGGGGGCGGGGCGAGCGGTCACCGCATTTTGTACCGCTGGCTTCCAGCCGGCGATCTTTGGAAAGAAACGCCGCCAAGATGGCGGCGGTACCAAATAAAACCCACCGCCTTCCGCGGGAGGGGGAGCTTTCGGCGCTCGCTAGGATGGCCTGTGCGCCCGGCGCACAGGGTCTAATTTCGACGCAGATCGGGCCCTCGTGGGTAAGGGCTAGGAAGGCAGTCCCGATGGAATCGGGATCTTCGCCCGAAAGACGGGCTCCGATGGCCTGGGGCGAGTCCCGACCGGGTAGGGATCTCCGCCATGCTGGGGTGCTCCGATGACCTGGGGCGAGTCCCGACCGAATCCGGACGCGCAAAAGGCGTGGCGAGTTGCGGAGGGGAGCCGGTTTGAGTAGGGAGCAAGGCTTCTCTGGCGGGTGAATTTGCACGAAAATAGGTATGAGCCCGGGGTTCCGTGTTCGCGGGAGGAAGCGTTCTCATGGTTCGTCGCAGAGAAGTTCTGGTTTCCGGTTGGTCTGAGCGAGAGCCTGATGATCTCGTCTACGCGAACTTGCGCGGAGCTACCGGGACCGTAAAGAGAGTCCTCTGTGAGGTTTTCCTTCCGAATCCCGATTCGCCGGAACTCGTGCTACATTTTCTTCCAAAGCCGCGTCAATTTTATGGCCTCCATCAGCGTGGTCCCTTCAGCCTGACTGCCCGCGGAAGAGAAGGGGGCTATCGTTTTGCTATACGTGGAGAGCAGGTTTGGGTGTCCGGCCTGTCTTCTGGGGGGAAAGACGGGATTGCGTTTGTCACAGCGTGTGAAGGTCGCCCGGCGTGGCTGGAGAGGACGGTCATTTACGGGGGCAGGGCCGGGACGAGAGTGGCTCAAGGAAGATTTCGGCTCACGGAGTGCCCGATTGTAAACGCAGCATCCATTATCATGCGTTCCTATACTGGGGCCGTGCGAGTAAAAAGAGTTGTTGTACCGGGTTTCACGCTGCGGTGTGGATTGACGATTCGGTTCAAGAGATTTTTCGATACTACTCACGGCAAGTCGGGCCAGGCGACGTCGAGTCCGTATCTTGCTGCGGAGTTTAGACCGGCGAAGCCACTGAGAAAGGCCGATTTCCCGAGGGCGGTCGAGGAGTTCGAGCAGTTCCTCCTGCTCACCTCCTTCGCCTCCCGTTTTCGGTGCGTTTGGTTGGAGTGGGATTACTTGGACGAGCGCCACTCCATTAATAGGCACTTTCGGCAAGACGCATTGAGGCCCAAGGGGCCCCCTAAACCTTTGAATGATTCCCTGATTGACGTGGCTGACTTTCCGGAGTTTATTCGAAAGGTTTGTGTGGCGTACTACAAGCTGGGGAGTCCAACCCTGCTCTCTAGTGCGCTCAATGCGTTGCTTGCCGAGGGCGGCTTTCTGGAAGATGACTTTCTGCGTTACTTCTCGGGCCTACAGAGCGCTCTCTGGTACGTCTACCGGGCGCACGGAGGAACGAAACGGTTCGTGGGCGTCGAGGATCTCTACAGGTTTTTCGAGACAAAGCATTCGGTGGACCTCGGGGACCTCTGGCCCTTGTTCGATGTGTCAAAGGGCGTTTCCCTGACTCGGGTCCGGAATCGGCTAGCTCATGGGGAGCCGTTTGTTCAGCGTGAACTCGAAGCGCTTGGCTGTGCGCTTCAACATCTGCGATGGGTGGTAGAACGCGTGGTCCTCGCGATCCTAGGCTGGCCAATTGACAGATCGAAGGTGAGGGCTGAATCTCTTCGTACCCATTATCTTGCTTACAAATGGGACTCTTCGATCCGGGGCATTGCTCCTTGAGGGGGCTGGAGTGTGAATTGGGGCTTTCGGACCAGGGCTCCGGAGAGAGATACTCAAATATCGCGTGAGCCAGACTTAATGCGGATCGCGCGTCCTGACGCGTGATTGCGGTTGCGGCGACGGGCAGGAGTAGTTCATCCATCGAGCATAACTGAGAAGAGTGAATCCAGTTCTGACGAACCATTGGATAAATCGAGTTCAGCCTGAGAGGGTGGGTGGATTTGGCGTCGGCGTGGGTCCCGTAGGCGCGCTGACGCTAACGGGCGCATTCGGCACCTGTGCGCCATGGCGCTTACGGCGTTTCTTTTCCCATTTTTCATGCCATTCAGTTTGCCATGATGGCAGATTCAAATATATTTGCTGGGTGGCGTCGCAAATCTGAAGTAATCCATGGACGTGGCCAAATTTCGCTTTGGTTGAATCATCCCAGCAATAAGGCGGCCCGGAATGATCCAAAAGCTCAGTCCCAGTTAAGACCAGCACTGGATTGATCGGTCGTTCGGGCTTCCAGTACTTCCGTCCTGCCTTCGCAATCCGAGCTATCTCTACAATCTCGTTGCGGGTCAATGCAGTCCGCAAGGTGCTAAACACCAGAACGGCGCCGGGAAACGTCTTTGCCAAGTAGCGCATCCGGTCGAAATCCTTCCGCTCAAATTGGCCGTAGCTCTTGCATTCCCCGAACGCAATGCCGTCGCTCTTTTCCCCGTAAGGGGATTCCTGCCAGAACAGAGCTAAATCAGCTTCGAGGCTCTTTTTATTAGGAGCCTCTGCGACAAAACTCAGCAAAGGTGTCGTGCGGATGGTATGCAGTTTGCGGTCGTCGAAGAACCCGAGCGTCAGCAACACAGCGTACGCCCCGTCTGCGTAATTTGGAACACTGAACGGGCCGGCAGTCTTGTAGCACCACGTGGCACCATCGAGATTTCCCACTGCCGGGAAGACGCTGAGACACTTCGGGCAGGTGAAGGCGTCCCGTACGCTATCAAGTGAAAACCACGAATGTCGCAGGCAATGTGCGCATTGGATCCTTAGACCCAGCCTGAAAACACCTTTCGAGAGAAGGTAATCGTACGGATTCCCTCGCCCCCGGGCACTCTCCAATCTGCTCTTCACCTCTCCGATCGGCAGTTCTCGCTCTTGCCCAATCTTGTTCTCTTCGACAGCACTGCCATCTCGGTTTACGCGCCCCCCGTTCATGTGTTCAAGAAGACCGAGCAGTCGTTGATTCCCCAGTGCATGCAGCTGTCCCCCGAGCTGCCGATAGATCTGCTTTGCCAGAAGTCCGGGTGGGGACAGATTTGGTTTCCAACCCAAATCCTGAAGCCAGGGGAAGAAGATGCTTTCGGCAGTCGGGATATCTCGGCTCTCATCGAAGGCGTATTTTATGAGCCTGACAAGTCCGTTTCGCCCGACACGCCAGTCGCCCGTGAAAGCCCACAAGCCGGAGATCGCATGCGCGAAGTTCACTCCAGGAGATCTCGGAAAAACCTCGGCGAGATATTCGTCCGATCCGTACAAGCGGAAACCGATGTCATTCGCACAGCGCGGGGCGTCATGGTATGCGTGCTCGTGGGCAAACTTCGGCAGCACCGCCTTAATAGGAACGCTGAGCTCCTTGCGATCTGCGATCTCAACGGACTCTTCGCTCTCACCGTAGGTGTCGGCTGCCGAGGCCGCGTCCTTGTCTCTGGCCCATGCGTCCCAGACCCGTGGATACCAATGTTGGATCGAAAAGAATGGCGTGCCGGAGGGATCGTCCGGGGCTTTATCGATTTTTAATGTCTTGGCGTACTCCTGCACCTCGTCCATCGTGCAGCTGCGGCCGCGAATAATCGAAGCAATGTCACAAACCGCTGGATTGTGCCTCCAAGGACGCCTGTGGTCTCTCAGAAACTGCGTTACGAGCACTTTCAGGCTTGGCTCTTCCTTCAGTTGTTTGGGCAGAGGAATGACCTGCTTTCCTAGCGCACGCAAATTCCAGAAATCAATGATGTCCTCCACCTTCCTGGCATCGAGGAAATAGACAAAAGCATCGCGGCGGAAGCCTGAACGGCTGTTAGCGACTATCCCGCGCTGGGTGATTCGCCTGGGGAAAAGAACGTTTCCCTTCATGATCTCCATCAGGTCTGCGGGTTGGAAATCGACGGCCTGCGCTTCAAGATGCTCGAAATAGTGCTTCTCGATTAGGGCGGCTACATTGCGGGGAAATTCACCGAACAGGCTGGCCCAAAACAGTTGATGCTGAGCCGGGAGTTTTGGTATTTGAACCTTGACCGGATATTTGCGTTTAAACTTGAAAAATTCTTCGTAGATGTCGTTGAGAAGTTCGAAGATCCCGAGACCGTACCGGGGGGAGACGTTCTTTTCTTCGTCGAGACCCTTCCAGATTTCGCCGGGCTTTATTGCGGTGAGTCCCAGGTCTTTGACGTAAGCTGGAATGTCCTGTGAAAACTGTACGAGAATGTCCGGATCAAAGGCCTCCAGGTATCCCAAAATGACATCCTTCGCCGAAGGGGTCTTGAATGGCTTTTCTCTCCACGTGCCTGGCATCCTTATGTGCAACGGGATTATCGGGAAATACATGCCTCCCCAAAGTGTTGAACTCAAGCGGATAGCCTCTCTGGCCTGTTCCTTGTCGTTGGGGTCGACGAGGTAAGCAAGTCTTAGCGGCCTGACCTTAATCTCTACGCTGCCGGTCATGGGATTGTGTGGTGTTGCCTTAAATCGTACTCTTCGCCAGGAAGATATCAAAGCTTACGGGCAGGAGAGCAATGATATGCGACGTCGGGTTTAGGTGGGGGGAGGGGGCTCAATGGTTCGCAGGTGTCGGAATTGCGCGTGTTTCGGCGAAAATTCCCAGTTTGGGAAAAACAAGAAAGTGGCTAATTTGCGGCAAATAACCTGGTTAACATAAGTTTGTTATCAGGACGCGGTAAAGGCAGTGGCGAGTGACGAGTGGCGAGGGGGGATTCAGGGCGAAACTCGAAACTCGAAATTCGAAACTCGGTGGGGCAAACAGTAGCGAAAACGAAGATCGAAAATCGGCGGCGCTCCTCTCTGATGCACGCAGGTCCCGACCCCCTTATCCTTGCATCGGGGCGGTGGCTGCACTTGATTGCCGTCCGTTTCCATTGTTAGGATAGCGGCATGGTGTTCCACGTCACGCTCACCACGGCCGAAGACGGCTGGATCGTCGCTGAGTGCCCGGCCTTGCCCGGGTGTGTGTCCCAGGGGAAGGACCAGCAGGAAGCTCTGAGTAACATCAAGGAAGCGATCGCTGCCTGGCTGTGGGCAGAGGATCAAAAGGCCGCTGCGGCCATTTCTGCGCGCGGCGATCAGCCTGAAATTCTGGTTTCCGTTTAGGCTGTGGCGCGGCTTGCCAATATCTCCGGCAGGGAAGCGGCCCGGGCCTTTGAAAAGGCCGGGTGGCGCGAGATAGGCCAAGTTGGAAGCCATCTAGTCATTGTGAAAGCGGGGATCCGGGTGAATCTTTCGATCCCGCAACACAAGGAACTGTCCGTAGGCACCCTTCGATCCCTCATCCGCCATGCTGGGATGACCGTTGAGGAATTCCTGGCTTTGCTTTAACCGGTTGCTGGAAAATCTCTATTCCTGAACTTACGGAAGTTGAACGATAGGGTCCGGAGCTTGGGAGGAAAAGGCCGGCCTAACGCGGCACTGGCTCGCCCTCTACTCCCGACGCTCAATCGTAATATTCGGTTCCCAGGTGGGTGATCAACTGTTCCCCGCGCATCCAGCGCAGCGTGTTTTTCAGCTTCATGAGCTGGATGAACAGGTCGTGCTCCGGATACAACTCCGGCGCGCACATGGGCGACTTGAAGTAGAAGCTCAGCCACTCCTGAATCCCGCGCATGCCGGAGCGCTGCGCCAGATCGAGGAACAGCGTCAGGTCCAGCACGATGGGCGCGGCCAGGATCGAGTCGCGGCACAGGAAATCCACTTTGATCTGCATCGGGTAGCCCAGCCACCCGAAGATGTCGATGTTGTCCCAGCCTTCTTTGTTGTCCCCGCGCGGCGGGTAATAGTTGATGCGCACCTTGTGATGGATTTTTCCGTACAGCGTGGGATACAGGTGCGGCTGGAGAATGTATTCCAGAACGCCGAGCTTCGATTCTTCCTTGGTCTTGAACGATTCAGGATCGTCCAGCACCTCGCCGTCGCGGTTGCCCAGGATGTTGGTCGAAAACCAGCCGTTCAGACCGATCATGCGCGCCTTGAAGCCCGGGGCCAGGATGGTCTTCATCAGCGTCTGCCCGGTCTTGAAGTCTTTGCCGGCGATGGGCAGGCCGCGGTCGTGCGCCAGCTCCACGAGAGCGGGCACGTCCACGCTCAGATTCGGCGCGCCGTTGGCATAGGCAATGCCGCTCTTGAGCGCCGCGTAGGCATAGAGCATGGACGGAGCGATGGCGGGGTGATTCTTCTTCATCCCCTCCTCGAACTTTTTCAGGTTCTGGTGCACCTCTTCGGGCCGCAGGAAAATCTCCGTGGAGCCGCACCACACCATCACCAGACGGTCCGCGCCGGATTTCTTGCGGAACGTCTTGATGTCGTCTTCGATCTGCTCGGCCAGGTCGAATTTGTTCTTGCTCTTCTTGACGTGGCTGCCTTCGAGCCTCTTCACGTAGTTCTGGTCGAAGGCCGCCTTCATCGGCTCGATGCCTTCCAGAAATTTCCGCACCTTGGCCAGATCGTGCGGCTCCAGCACCCCCGCGTGCGCGGCGGATTCGAAAGCGTTCACCGGAAAAATGTCCCACCCGCCGAACACCAGGCTGTCGAGCGGGGCGAGCGGCACGAATTCCTTGATCAGCGGCGCCCGATTCTCCGTGCGCTTGCCCAGCCGCACGGTGCCCATCTGCGTGAGCGACCCGATGGGATTCGCCTCGCGCTTGCGCACCAACTCCACGCCGGCCATGAACGTGGTGGCCACCGCCCCCATGCCGGGCAGCAGCACGCCCAGCTTTCCCTTCGCCGATTTGATTTCTCTGGGTTTTTCCATTCCGTGTCCTCGGTCAATGGCCGCGCGGGAAAATTGCCGTGGGCGTCGCACCGCGTGCGAGCCCCGGGGAAGCGCTATGCCGGGCCCCTACCCGGCGGCGGTCAGAGCAAAACATGATGCGGAAGCACGCGCAGAATTGCAAATCGGAATAACTTGTCGCCGGTTTCTGTGGAAGGAGAGAAGCGCCCGGCCCGAGCGCGCCGAGGAGGCCGCGCGGAAATTACCGGAACCGCGACGCCTAGAGCCGTTCCAGCCGGATGGATCCGTCCCCCGTGCGGATGCGCAGCGTAGGTCCTCCGCCGCCCAGTTTGCCGCGCAGGTCGCTGCGGCCAAGGATGCCGGAAACCATCAGCGGAAGCTGGCTGGAGATGCTGCCATCGCCGGTATGCGCTTCGATATCCGCCGCCAATCCATCCGCCAGCCGCACCGTCACACTGCCGTCGCCCGTGTGGATGGACCAGTTGTCCGTGAGCTTGGAGCCGGCCAGCACATCGGCCGTCACGCTGCCGTCGCCGGTTTCCAGCCGAAGCGCATCGAACCGGCCGCGCACGCGCAGGTGCCCGTCGTTTGTGGACGCGTCGAGCGAGCCATCCAGGCCCGAGCCTTCAATGTTACCGTCGCCGGTATGGAGCCGGATCGACCCTTTCAGGTCTGACGCATCGATGTTCCCATCTCCGGTTTCGATGCGCAGGTCTCCACTCACGCCGTTCGCGCTGACGTGGCCGTCGCCGGAGTGCAGATCGAGGTTTGCGCTGCGCGGAACGGTCAGCTCCACGCGCACGGACCGGTGCGTATCGCCCCACGACCACCGCATCCTCGGCACACGCACCTCGATTTCAATGCGGTTGCCGGTCTGGACGTCCCGCTCGATGCGCACCTCGCCCGGCGAAATGGCGTAGCCGCTGGTTACCACGCGCGCGGTCACCTGGGCCGCGTCCGTCGGATTCACCTCGAGCGAGGCATCATTGGTCTCCACGCGCACGTCCGGCTTCCCCGTAACTTTGTAGACCTTGCTCCACTGGTCCGCGCGGGCCGGCAGTGCGGCGAGTGCAAAGAGGGCCGCCCCGGCAATGAAAAGGACGCGTCTGTGCATAGTTCCTCCCGTGTCTTGCTTGATGGTACGCCGGCCCGCCAGAAAATGTTCCCGTGGGCGTTCCCGGGAAGTCTATCCGCGCCGCGACTTCTTCCCGGCAGCCCGGCTCCTGCTACCCGCGGCGGCGCGTGCGCTCTCGCGCCCGGCTTCAGCCTCGCGGGCGGCGCCGGGCCGGCGACGCAGGGCCGCCAACAGTTTGTCGCAGCCCAGCGTGTTGAGCACGTCCCCCGGTTCGATCCATCCGCGCCGCGCCGTGCGCACGCCGTATTCAATCAGCGAAAGGTTGGTGGTCGAATGCGCGTCCGTGGAGATCACGATTTTCACGCCCGCCTCTTTGGCCATCCGCAGGTGCGTGTCGCGCAGATCCAGCCGGTCGGGCTGGCTGTTGCATTCCATGGCCACGCCGCGCGCACGCGCCTCCTTCAGGATTCGCTCCATGTCGTATTCGAAGCCGTCGCGCCGCAGCAGCAGGCGTCCTGTCGGATGGGCGATGATTTGCGTGTACGGGTTTTCCAGCACGGCGAGCATCCGCTCCGTCATCGCCGCGCGGTCCAGGTTCATATACGAGTGGATGGAGCACAGCACCACGTCCAGCTCCGCCAGCACCTCATCGTCCATGTCCAGCGAGCCGTCCTTCAGGATGTCCACCTCGCAGCTCGCCAGCAGGCGAATCCCGTCAATCTGCTTCTGCGCTGCGCGGATGGCCTGGATGTGCGCGCGCATGCGCTTTTCATCGAGGCCGTTGGCCACCGTCACCGCTTTTGAGTGATCGGTGAACGAAATGTACTCGTGCCCCAGGGCCTTCGCCGCCTGGGCCATCTCCAGGATGGAGTTTTTTCCGTCGCTGGCCGTGGTGTGCATTTGCAAATCGCCGCGGATGTCTTCCCGCGTGACCAGGCGAGGAAGTTGACCGCTTTCCGCCGCTTCGATCTCGCCGGTGTTTTCCCGCAGTTCCGGCGGGATCCACTCCAGGCCCAGCTTTTTGTAGATCTCCTCCTCGGTGCGCGCGGCCACCACCTTCTCGTCCTTCAGCCGCGACAGCGCATACTCGTTCAGCGTGTAGCCCATCTTCAACGCGCGGCCGCGCAGCGTCACGTTGTGCTCTTTCGATCCGGTAAAGTAGAGCAGCGCGGCCCCCGTCTCGCTCGGCGGCAGCAGCCGCACGTCCACCTGCATCCCGGTCTCGAGCACGAAGCTGACTTTGTTTTCCCCCCGCGCGAGCACCTGTTGAATGCCCGGGAACTTCAGGATGTGCTCGCTCACGGCCGCCACGTCGCGCGGCTTGGCATGCTCCTCGGGCATCGTGACCAGCAAATCGAGGTCGCCCACCGTTTCCTTCGACCGCCGCAACGAACCCGCCGCCCGCACTCCCGCTACCTGCTTGTCCAGCTTGCGGACGTGCTCGCAGATTTCGTCCGCCAGCCGCTGCGCCGTGCTCAGAAGGAATCGCCCGCTAGACTTCTTGAATACTTCGACGGCCTTCAGGATGTTCAGTTCGCTTTTTTCGCCGAAGCCGTCCAGATCGCGCAGTTTCCCTTCGCGGGCCAGCTTTTCCACCTGTTCCACGCTTCCCGCCTTGAAGGTCTTCCAGAGCAGCGCCACTTTCTTCGGGCCCAGTGATTGCAGGTTCAGCAGGTCCAGCAGGGTGTGCGGATATTTTTTCAGCAGCTTCGCTCGCAGGCTGTAATCGCCCGTCTTCAGGATCTCCCGGATGTGCTCCGCCATGCGGTCGCCGATTCCTGGAAGCTCGGTCAGTTTCTCCGGCTCCGCAGCGAGCGATTCGACGCGCTCGGGCAGCGAGTCCAGCAACTCGGCCGCCCTTTCGTAACTCCGGTAGCGGCCGATGATCGCGCCGTCGATTTCCAGCAGGTGTGCCGTCTCGCGCAGGACGCGGGCGACGTCTCGATTCTCCATGGCGAATGGGATTATAGACCGGAAAAATGCTGCGGGCGCGCCGCGCCTGCCCGCCGTGGCGGGGCAGGCCTGGGCGGCTGCGAGCGAACACAACGAGCCCGCCGCGAACTCTCGCGCGCCCTCGCGCCGCCCGGTTTTCTGCTGAGGAGTGTCGCGCCCGTGCTAGGCCTTGGTCACGTTTGCGGCCTGGGGACCCTTTTGTCCCTGCACGATTTCGAACTCCACGGGATCGCCTTCCTGGAGTGTCTTGTAGCCCTCTGCGACGATGGCCGTGTAATGGACGAATACATCGGCGCCACCGTCCTGGCCGATGAATCCGTAGCCCTTTGCGTTATTGAACCACTTCACTTTTCCCGTTACTTTCAACTCCTGCCCCTCCTGGGATTGAGCTGGGATGAGGGCCACCCGGAAACCACCCTTCGACCTGGACCCCCAATCGGCGCGCAGTCTATTGAGACAGGTTGCGAGTGTCAAGACTTCGTACGCGCAGGTGAAGGAGGGAGCGCCGTGCCCAGAGGCGGGGCAGCTAACCGGCTGCAAATCGCGCAAAATAGAGGGCCGAAGCGATCGTCTTCGCGTCTCGTAACCTTCCCGTCCGCATCATGCGTTCGATTTCGCGCAGCGTGAATCGCCTCGCCTCGATGCGTTCGTCGTCCTCGGGCCGTGCGGCGCCCGCGGAGAGTTCCGTGCACGCGTAAACCACCATGCGCTCGCTCAGGAACCCGGGAGTGGGAAAAACGTCCAGCAGTTTTCGGAATCGTCGCGCCGTATAACCCGTCTCTTCGGCGAGTTCGCGCCGCGCGGCCTCGAGCGGCGATTCCCCGGCATCGATCCGTCCGGCAACGAACTCCCACAGGAAACGCCCAACGGCGTGCCGGTACTGCCGCACCAGCAGGATTTCGCCGGTGCGAAACACGGGCAGCAGCACCACCGATCCGGGATGGACCACCACGTCCCGGATTACCTTGATCCCGCCCGGCTCGATCACCCGGTCGCGGCGCACAGAAAACACAGGCCCTTTGTAGAGCGTGCGGCTTCCCAATATTTTGGCCCTCTTCTGCGTCATTTCATCTTCTCCGCGCAAAGCTAGATGGTAGCGCCGGCTTCCCGCCCGCGACCGCCTGGCTATTTTTCGGTCGTCGCGGGCCCCGACGCCGCCCAAATCTTCTCCAGTTCGTAGTAGTGCTGCGGGTATTGCGGTGTATAACGCAGAAACGCGGGAATCGGATAGCGGATGCCCCCTTTGTGCGTCCCTTCCAGACCCTCCACCAGTTCCGCCATCTTCGCGCCGGGCAGGGAAAACGCCATTTCCGTGTCGTCCGTTTGCGAAAACACGCGATCGCCGTAGCACGGCAGGATCACCTGGTAATCCCCAGAAAGAATCGGGCGAATGATTTCGTCGGAGCAGTCCACTCGGCCGGTGAACGAACTGGTGATGGCCCCGCCACGCTTCCATAGCGCGCCGGTCACCAGCCGCATCACCTGTGCGGGGTTTCCGTAAATGATCACCGCATCGGGCGCGAAGTCCGCCCGAGCGGCCGGCGCGGTCACCAGATAGGCGAACTTGCCCGCAGGCAGACGATCCGTGGCTTCCTCCGTCCGCGCTCCGGCCTCTTTCGTCGCCGTGTACATGCCGCAGCACAGGCTTCCCTCGGTGTAGTAGTCCGTTACCGGGGCCAGGCCGAACGCGGTCTTCGTCAGCACGCAGTTCACGTCCTCCTCGCCCACCGCCAACGTCCAGCCGTAACGCCGCGACATCGCTACCGCCTGGCAGATGGCGATTTGCACGTTCATATCGCGCCGCGGGCGCTTCGCCTTTTCCGGCAGCGGCTCTCCGGCGGCCAGAAGTTTCGCCGCCACCGGAAATGTCGCCGGCCGGATGTGCGTCTCGATCTCGCGGGCAAAGTTTTTCGAGTCCATATGCGCCTCCGACGGCAATGATAACCGATCGGACCGGGTGACTGGTGATTCGTGACTGGTCCCGACCCGGTCGGGATCTCCGCCCCGCAGCGGGGCTCCGATGACTGGTGGGAGAGAAGAGGCTCACCGATCGCCGCGGGCTCGACGCGCCCGTCGGCATTTTCTATACTGGCTGGGGGATTCTGCACCTCGCTCATGCCCATCACCACCGTCATCGTGGACGACGAAAAGCCGGCGCGGGAGGAACTCGCGTTCCTGCTGAAAGCCTTTCCAGAAATTCAGCTCGTGGCCCAGGGGCGCAACGGTCTGGAGGGAGTGGCGCTGATCAAGGAGCATTCCCCCGAGCTTGTATTCCTGGACGTGCAGATGCCCGGGTTGGACGGCTTCGGCGTCTTGAAGAAATTGATGGACCGGAAAGTCCACATGCCGCAGATCGTTTTCGCCACCGCCTACGACAACTACGCGGTTCAGGCCTTCGAGGTCAATGCGGTGGACTACGTGCTCAAGCCTTTCGACAAAGCCCGAATCGCCCGGGCCATCGCCCGTGCAAAAAAGCAGCTCGACGCGCAGGCCTCGCCGGTCGAACGCTTGGAGTCCCTGCTCACCCAGATCGGCACGCCTGGCATGTCGGCACAGCAGGCCGCCGCCTCCGTGCGGCCGTCCACCAAACTCCTGCTCAAAGCCCAGCAGCGCATGCTGCTCGTGGATTCCGCCGACGTGGTCTACGCCACCATCGAAGACGGGCTCATCACCCTGGCCACGCGCGAAATCGAAGGCGCCTCCAATTACCGCACCATCGAAGAGCTGCACGCCCAGCTCGACCCGGAAAGCTTCTGGCGCGTGCACCGCTCCTACCTGGTGAACATTCATCACATCAAGGAGCTCGTGCCTTGGTTCAAATCCAGCTACATCCTGCGCATGAGCGACAAGAAGCAGAGCGAAGTTCCCGTGAGCCGCAACCAGACTCGCCGCCTCCGCGAGCTCCTCAAGCTGTAGCGGCGGGTGAACCTCGCCGTCCCTCCCCGCCTGTCAGCCGCGTCTCTTCCTGCTACTTCCCCGAGGCCGCTCTGGCGTTGCTTTTGGCCTGCCCGAGGGCGGCGGCGTCGAGCAGGTAGACGTTTTGGTTCTTTGTCAGGACCAGGAGGCGCTTCCCGTCCGCGCTGAATCGTGCCAGCGCGATGGCATAGGAAAAGGACAATTCGTCCCGCTTTTGGAAGCCCTGCAAGTCATAGAGCGCCAGGTCTCCCGGGTCATTTTCCACGGCCAGGAGCCCCGCCTCCCGGGAAAAGGCACGGCCTCTTCCAAACAATCGAGCCAGAATTTGTCCGGTCTCGAGCGAGTAGACCAGTGTGCGGTTGTTCGAGTCCGCAATCACGGCCTGATTGCCAGCTACGAATGCCGAAACAACACGGAACGAGCCCTTGCCGGTATCCACGGGCAGCCGCCCCAGAATCTTGCCCGTGGAAGCTTCCAGCGCAACCAGCAGCACGGAATTCTTTGGATCGTTGATGGAGGCCGCGCGTCCCGTTGCTCGCGGGTCCTTCCTTAATTCTTCTCTGGCCGATTCGGAGCCAAGCGGCCATTCCAGCACCAGGGAGTCGTGCTCGGTGATGAGATGCAGCCTGGGAGCCTCGTGGGGGAATGGGGTGGACCAGAGCAAGGAATTGTCCCGCACGTCGTGAATTTCCAAGATAATGTTCTGGTTCAGTGGCTTGCCTTTTGACGCTGGCCTTATGACCACAACGAAACGGCCCACGACAAGTGTGCGCACGTCCTTATCTATGGTGTACACCGCAGCGACGTTGTTCGCGCCCAGATGCCCGCGGGCAATGCTTCTCTCGGTTTCATCCAGCTTGGGGAAGTCGCCGTAGAATTCTCCGGCGCTATCGATCCAGGCAGAATTGAAATTGCGCACGTACAAATCCCGCGCGTTCGTTTTTAGGTCCCACACCGCGCCTCGACGTTCTCCTGAGAATGCAAGCCAGCGAAGGTCGGGGGATACTGTGGAAACGTGGTCGTCGGGCAGGGGACCGACGGGGAGTGTGAACTGCGCCTGCACCTTTCCCTTCGGATCGTGTAGATCGTAAATCGCAACCTCTCCTCCGGCCCGCTCGGCCAGGAACGCATCGTCATACAGGTCGCCAGCGGCGGACTTCTTGTTGCCATAGATAATGGCATGTGCCTTGAGGTCGTAGACCCCCAGCTTGGCATCCTTCACCGGCCGCAGGAGTTCGTAAGCTCCATGCGCCGCGGGTTCCACCTCCTGCGCGCCGAGCTGCAGCCTATCCAGTGTTTTGCAGTCTGGAAACGAGGCCAGGATGGAATTCGCGCCTTTGAACCGGGCCACGCCGAGGATTCGATCGGGTCCAAGGAACGCAAAACCGCCGCCCAGGGCGCCATGCAATTCGCCGCTGACCGGCACGGCTTTGTGTGCGGTCGCGTCCCACGCGATCACCTGGGTGCCGTGCGAGGCTAGGAAGTAGCGCTCATCGGTTGAAAAGCCGAGATTTACCCACCGGAGCGAGTGCGTCTCGCCAAGCGCATAGCTGAGAAAGATCGCAGCGATTATGTCGTTGATGCTCTCGGGCTCGAAGACATGGTCCTTTCTGAAGAGCTGCGCTCCCGTCTCCACATCCAACAACGTGAGTTGATAGGGCATGCTGAAGCAGGCGTAGATCTTGCCGTCGGGAGAGAGTGCGGATTGGACGCAGCCCCCCGGGATCGTCAGCTCCTTGAGCGCAGTCCGCTCCTCCTCGGCCACCGACCAGCGCTCCACGCGCTGCCCCGTGGTGTGGAAGAGAACTTCGGATGAATCGGGGGAGAAAAACGCATCGGATGCGTTGGGCGCGTCAATTCGGAACTGAGCCCGCAGGGGTTCACGAGTCGCGATGTAAATGCTTGTCTCGTCCTGCGCCAGGATGTACCGGCCGTCGGGGCTGAAGCGCAGCCGGCTGAGGTCGGCACGCAGGGGCGGATCCAGTTGTTTACGCTCGAGCAGGGCGTGGACCGAATCCTTGCGTCCAAGTCCGGTGTAGCTGATGACAGCCGCCTGCCACTCCTGGAACGCTTCCGAAGGCGATGCCGCCCCTCCCTCGCGGCATCCGGCAGGGAGCCCGGAGTAAGCGCGCTCCATTTCCCGCAGGCGCTTCTGGTTTGGGGTCGTGGTGCCGACGAAATCGCTGAACCAATTGCCTGTCTTTCCGTGTGTCTTGGCCAGCCGGTCAAAAAACTCCATAAAGGCCTGGGGGTTGTAGCCGGCCTGAGCCATGGCAATCAGCGCAATCTGGTCGGCTTGATACTGATAGGGCTCCTCGCGCTCACCCAGCTTCGCCAAGGCCTTCGGGTCGCGGCGAGTGTTTTCGATCATCTGGTTAAATTTTGTAAAGATGTCGGCGCGGTCCCCCACCTCTCGTGTGTCCAGAATCTTCTGGAAGATGTATGTCATTTCTATGGGCAGTTGGTGGGACAGTTGGTGGCCCAATTCGTGGCTTAAAACTCCGGCCAATTCCCCCTCACTGCGGACGTAGGCGACCAATTTCTTGGTGATGTAGATTCGCCCGCCGGGCATGCTGACGGCGTTCAGAAATGGCTGGTCGATCAGGCGCACCTCGATCGGGGGGTGCTCTGCGGGCATGGAGGCGACGAGTTTCTGGGCCATCTTGTTCACGTAGCCGTTCACGGAGTCATCATCGATGATTCGGAACTGGTGCCGGATCAGCTCCGCGATGGCCTCGCCCAGGTCATTCTCCTTTTGCCCTGGGAAGATGTTGGATCCGCTGGCTTGTGGGAGTGCGGGAGGAGCCGGGCAGGATTGCTGCGCGGGCGCGGGGGCGGCGAGGACGCTTAGAAAGAGCGCCAGCACTGCCGCCGCCGTTCGCCCCCAGGATTTCATGGAGCCCTTTAGCTGCATATACCACACAGCGGTATGAACCTACAGAGATAATGTCACAAGGACAGTACTCCGAACCCCCCTTCAGGCCGCAGTCCGGACCCCATCGAACCCCTGACGCTCTAGCGGCGAGTTTATCTCGCCATCCGCGTCGCGCCCTGCCATCGCCGCTGTGCTACCATTTCCATCCGCCGCAACGATGGATTTTTCGCTCACCGACGACCAGCGCCTCCTGAAAGACACCATCCGCCACTTCATGGAGGCCGAAGTCCGCCCGCACCTCCGACAATACGAAAAGGAGGAACATTTCCCAGCCGAAGAGGTGCGCCGTCTGGGCGAACTCGGCTGCTGCGGCATGACGGTACCGGAGGAGTGGGGAGGAGCAGCAGCCGACACCCTCACCTACGTCCTCATGCTCGAAGAAGTCGCCCGGGTTTGCGCCTCCACCGCCGTCACGCTCAGCGTCAACAACTCCGTCGCCGCCGCGCCCATCGCCCGCCACGGCACGCCGGACCAAAAGCAGCGCTTTTTGCCCCGCATGGCCCGCGGCGAATGGCTCGGCGCGTTCTGCCTGACTGAGCCGCAAGCCGGGTCCGATTCCGCGGCCATTGAAACGCGCGCGCTACCCACTTCCGGCGGTTACCGGCTCACCGGCACGAAAAGCTGGGTGACGAACGGCGGGGTGGCCTCGGTCTACCTGGTGTTTGCGAAGACGGATCCCTCCGCGGGCGCCCGCGGCGTCACCGCCTTCCTCGTCACGCCTGACCTGCCCGGCTTTCGCGTGGCCCGCTTTGAGGATAAGATGGGGCTGAAGATTTCCAAGACCGCGGAAATTCGTCTGGACGACTGCGACGTCCCGGCCGCAAATCGTCTGGGCGATGAGGGGCAGGGGTTAAAAATCGCACTCGAGGCCCTGGACGGCGGGCGCGTGGGCATTGCGGCGCAGGCAGTGGGCATCGCCCAGGGCGCACTGGAAGCCTCGGTGCGGTATGCAAGAGATCGCCGCGCATTCGGCAAGAAGCTCGGCGAATTCCAGGCCATCCAGTGGATGCTGGCGGATATGCAGACGGAGATCGAAGCGGCGCGCATGCTCACCTACCACGCGGCCTGGCTGCAAGACCAGGGCCGGAGCCGCGGCCTTTCGCCGCTCGAAGCCCGCGTGGGGCCGCACGCCTCGCGCGCCAAGCTCTATGCGAGTGAAATGGTGAACCGCGTCGTCTATAAGGCCGTGCAGGTCCACGGTAGCATGGGCTACTCGCGCGAAATGGACGTCGAGCGCATGTACCGCGACGCGCGCGTGATCACCATCTACGAAGGCACCAGCGAGATTCAGCGCACGGTGATCGCGCGCGACCTCCTGGGACGCAGTGGATCGCCGCGGGCGGAAACGAACACCTGATGGCTGCCGCTCCAAAGCGAAAACGCGTGCTCAGCGGGATGCGCCCCACCGGCCATCTCCACATCGGCCACTATTTCGGCGCGCTGAGAAACTGGCTCAAGCTGCAGGAAGAGTACGAATGCTTCTATTGCGTCGTGGACTGGCACGCGCTCACGTCCGATTATGCCGATTCGTCGCAAATCGCCCAAAACACGATTGAAATCGCAATCGACTGGCTCGCCGCCGGCCTCGACCCGCAGAAGTCCACCTTCTTCGTCCAGTCGCAGGTGCCGGAGCACGCCGAGCTGCACCTGCTGCTTTCCATGGTCACCCCGCTGAGCTGGCTGGAACGTGTGCCGACGTATAAAGAACAGCTCGACAACATCAAGGACAAAAATCTGCACACCTACGGCTTCCTCGGCTATCCCGTCCTGCAGGCCGCGGACATCGTGATGTACGACGCGGACCTCGTCCCCGTGGGCGAAGACCAGGTCTCGCACGTGGAGCTGGCGCGCGAGATCGTGCGCCGCTTTAATTATTTCAATGGAGGCAAACTACAGCCCGGCCTCACCCAGCAGGAGCAGTGGCGCGCTGCCGAGATCATCATCCCCAAGCTCCCGCCGGGCTACTTTGAGGGCGGCGTAAAGGGTGACTTCACGAATCTGCTCGCCGACGCGCGCAGCGAGCGCGGGCTGGCGGATTATCTCCAGCTCCTTCGAACGAACCCGAAATATTTCACCAACCCCGACATCCTCGCCGAGCCTGCGGTCATGCTCACGGAAACGCCGCGAATCCCGGGTCTCGACGGCCGGAAGATGTCGAAGAGTTACGGCAACGCGATCCTGCTCAACGAAGACGATGAGTCCATCCGCACCAAAACCAAGGTGATGGTCACCGATCCGGCCAGGAAGCGGCGAACGGATCCGGGAAATCCGGATATTTGCCCCGTCTACGACTGGCACAAATTATTCTCGCCGCGCGAAACGCTCGATTGGGCCGCCCAGGGCTGCCGCAGCGCTGGAATCGGCTGCATCGAATGCAAGGCCGCCATGGCGGACAATTTAATCCGGTGGATCGAGCCAGTCCGCGCGCGGCGACAGGAATTTGAGGCGCGGCCCGATCGCGTGAAGGAAATCCTTGCAGCCGGCTCCGCGCACGCGCGTGGCGTGGCCCGCCAAACCATGGCCCGTGTGCGCGAAGCCGTATTCGGCGCCGGCCAGCTCGAGTCGGCACCTCCCGCAGTAGCAGGCACCGGGGCAGGGAACTGATATGGCCGCGCCCGAATCCCCCATCGCCTTCCTGGTTCAACTGGAAAAATACGAAGGACCGCTCGATCTCTTGCTGGACCTCATCCGCAAGCAGGAAATCAATATCCACGACATCCCCATCGCCCGCATCACCGGGCAATATCTGGAAGCCCTCCACCGCATGGAAGAGCTGGACATCAATGTCTCGGGCGAATTCCTCTATATGGCTGCTACGCTCATTTACATTAAATCGAAAATGCTCCTCCCGGTGGACCCGGACGCGCCGCCCGAAGAGCAGGACCCGCGGCAGGAACTGGTCCACCAGTTGCTCGAGCACGAAAAATTCAAAAATGCGGCGCAGATGCTCTACGAGCGGCAGCAGATCGAGGCCCACGCCTTCTCCAAGCCGGACCTGTCTCTCTACCAGGGCGAAGCCGTGGAAGGCGAGCTGGTCGTATCGCTCGTGGATCTGGTCAAGGTCTTCCAGCAAATCCTGGAGCGCAAGCGCCAGGAAACCAAAATCGAGCTGCAACACGACCGCTTTACCGTCGCGCAGATGGTCGAGCTGCTGCGCAAGCGCCTGGCGGCGGAAGAAGAAGGCATTGCGCTCGCACGGTTCTTCGAAGACTGCCCCTCGCGCCATGCCATGATCGTGGCCTTCATCGCCGTGCTGGAAATGGTGCGGCTGCAGGCGGTCGTGCTTACCCAGAAGACCCTCTTCGGAGAAATCCATTTGCGCAAGACGCGCCAATTCGACGCGGTGCTCGCCGCACAGGCTTCCGGTGCGGACGCGGGAACGGAGATTGACAGCCAGTATGCCTGAAGAGTTTGCCATGCGCGGTTCGGCGGAAGCAGGGAGCGCGGCGGGTACGGGACCCGATCCGTCCGGGCCGGGTGATTCCTCTGACTCTCTCCAGCCCTCTGCGGCCGGGACGGAGCCGCGCGCTTGCGGTGCTGAATTTCGCGGGGCGCTCGAAGCCGTCATTTATGCCGCCGAGGAGCCAGTCACGGTCGCCCAACTCGCCTCCGCCGTGCACGCGGAAAAGGACGCGGTGCGCCGCGCCCTGCGCGAGCTGATCGCCGTGTACGCCGGGGACGACCGCGGAATCGAAATCCGCGAAGTCGCCGGCGGCTTCAAGTTCTACACCAAGCCGCAGCACCACGACGCTGTCCGGCGGTTCATCAAGAGCCTGCAACCCCCGCTGCGTCTCTCCATGCCCGCCCTGGAAACGCTTTCCGTGATCGCCTACAAGCAGCCGGTGACGCTCCCGGAAATCCAGGAAATCCGCGGCGTGCAGGCCGCCAGCGTGATCAAAACTCTCCTGGAGCGCGGCATGATTACTACGGCGGGGCGGAAGGAGGCGCTGGGGCGTCCTATCCTTTATCGCACCACAAAAGACTTTCTCATGCGTTTCGGCCTGGCCAGCGTGGATGATTTGCCGAGCCTCAAAGAATTCGAGGCCCTGGCCCGCGCGGCGCTGGGTGAAGACGGAATTCTTCCGGAAGAAGAAGGCGAGACGCCGCAGGCCGCCGCGGCGCCAGAAGAGCCGATCGTGGGCGGAGGAGTAGGCACGGAGTAGCGCGAGCCGAGGAGCGCAGCCAAGAGTGGCTGCGCCACCGGAAGAGCCGATCGTGGGCGGAGGAGTAGGCACGGAGTAGCTGTGACAAGGAAAATGGAATCCGCCTGCGGCGGACGAAAAACGAAAACCGGCCTGGAACTCGCTGGGCCATCCAACGCCTGATGCTCGAGAGACTCCAAAAACTGATCTCCCGCGCCGGAATCGCTTCGCGCCGGCATGCCGAGCAGCTCATTCTCTCGGGCGCGGTGACGGTAAACGGCCGTGTGGTCACCGAGCTGGGAACAAAGGCGGATGCCGAACGCGACCACATCACCGTGGGGCCGCGCGTGGTGCGCCCGCCCCAATCCGGCGTCCAGGCCTATTTCGCGTTTTACAAACCTGCCCGCGTGGTTTCCACGATGAGCGACCCGGAGGGGCGCCCGTGCCTCGGTCCCTACGTGCGCAATACGAAAGGCCGGCTCTTTCCCGTTGGCCGGCTGGAATTCGATGCTGGAGGGCTGCTGCTGCTCACCAGTGACGGCGAACTCGCCAGCGACCTGATGCGCGCCTCCGCCGCGATTCCGCAGATCTGGCGGTTCAAAGTAAAAGGCCGCATCGCGGTGGACGTGGGGCGGGTGATCGAACGCGAAGCCCATGTGCGGTTGCGGCTGCATCGCGACGCCTCGAACGCCTGGTACGAAGCGGAGCTCCGCGATGCCCCGCGCGACCTGCTTCGCCAGACGCTCCTCCGCCACGGGTTTTTCGTCGAGAAAATGATACGCACCGGTTTTGCCGGCATCGAATTGGGACCTCTCCGCGCCGGCGAAATGCGCGAACTCGCGCCGGATGAAGTGAAATCCCTCCTCCGGACCGCGCGCGGACGTACCGGGCCCCCTGAGGAACGGCAGGAGCCGTCTGCGATCCCCCTCCGGCGCGGGCAAGTGCACGGCGAAGAACGCCGCGCCCCATCCGCGGCCACCTGGCCCGTGTCGCAATCTCGATACGCGGCACGGAACGGCCGCGGCAGAAACCCGCGCCACACCGCGGCTGGCCGGCCCCGCAGCGGCCGCCGCCCGGGGAAACGAGGGCCATGAAACCGAATCCCATCGAACCGCGCGTGCCGCCCTGGATCCAGGCGATTGACGCCTACCGGCCGGGCCGCCCCATCGAGGAAGTGGAACGAGAACTGGGCATCCGCGCCATCAAACTCGCCTCGAACGAGAACCCGCTGGGCCCCTCTCCGCTCGCGGTCGAGGCTGGGCGGCGCGCCCTTGCCGATTCCAACTGGTATCCCGACGGCAGCGGCTACTACCTGCGAAGAAAACTGGCCGAGCGGCTGCAACTGGACCCGGAGCGCTTGATGCTGGGCGCCGGCACGTGCGAGCTGATTGACCTGGTCGCCCGCACGCTGCTTGTTCCGGGCGGCAACGCCGTCTGCTCGGAAGGCTCGTTCCCGCTCTACTACAGCGCCGTGCGCGCCACCGGCGAACGACTGATACTGGTCCCCCTGCGCGAATTCGTCTCCGACCTCGACGCCATCGCCCGCGCGGTGGACGAGCGCACCGCGCTCGTCTATCTCGCCAATCCGAACAATCCCACCGGCACGATGTTCACGGCGGACGCGCTCGATGCGTTTCTCCCCCGCATTCCCGAGAACACCCTGGTGGTATTGGACGAGGCCTACTTCGAATACGCCGACCGGCCTGGGTACTCGCGCTCACTCGATCTCGTTCGCGCCGGCCGGAATCTGCTGGTGCTGAGGACGTTTTCCAAGGTGTACGGTCTGGCCGGCCTGCGCGTCGGATATGCCGCGGGGCCGCCCGGACTCCTCGAGCAGATGAACAAAGTTCGCCAGCCCTTCAATGTTTCCGGCGTGTCCCTGGCCGCGGCGCTGGCCGCACTGGACGATACAGAGCACGTGCGCCGCTCGCTGGAAAATAATCGCCGCGGTCTGGCCCAGCTCGAAGCCGGCCTGCGCGCCCAGGGCGTGGCTTTCGTCCCTTCGGTGGCGAATTTCTTGCTCGTGCATCTCGGGCCCGCGACGGAACGCCTGGCCGAAGCCATTCTGCGCCTCGGAGTTATCGTCCGGCCTATGGCCTGGATGGGCTTCCCTCACGCCATCCGCGTAAGCGTCGGCACCCCCGCGGAGAACGAGCGATTCCTCGCGGCGCTCGCGGAAGTTCGCGGCTCGCCCGATTTCCGCCGCCCGGAAGTGGCAGCGCCCACACAGTCGAAGGACTGAGGGCCGGGCTGTGGGTCAGTTTGCCTTGAGGGATTCGAGGAACGGGGCACGCTTATCCTGCTCGATTGTTTTGAGGCAGTTGAGCGCGCGCACAGACAGGATTGTCTGTGCTACTGGGCAAACTGACGCACTACCGAGCGATGTGCCTGTTTGCATTGAGGAGAGCCGTTCCGTTAGGCTGAATGACATGAAATCCGCTTCCCGACCCGCTGTTAGCGATGATCCGGTCCAAGAACTGCTGGAAAAGTGCCGCACCATCGCCGTGGTGGGACTGAGTTCCACCCGCTCCCGGGCCAGCTACGGTGTAGCCCAATATCTGCAATCGGCGGGCTACCGGATCATCCCGGTCAACCCGAATGTGCAAGAGGTGCTGGGAGAAAAGGCCGTGGCGCGTCTCGAAGACATCCGCGAGCCGGTGGACATCGTGGACATCTTCCGCCGCTCCGTTCACGTCGCGGATGTGGTGGATGCGGCCATCCGCATCGGCGCGAAGGCCGTGTGGATGCAAGAGGGTGTAATCGATCAGGAGGCCGCAGAACGCGCGCGCCAAGCCGGCCTGTTCGTGATGGTGGATTCCTGCATTCTGAAGGAGCACGCCAAGCGGTTCCGCGCCCCACGCTGAAGGAAATTGCAGCCTGCCACGCCCGCGAAATTATGGCAGGGGCCACTCAGCCCGTCCCCCCGCCAGTCCCGATGGAATCGGGATCTTCGCGGACTCCGATCGCCAGTCACAAGCCGGCAGTCACTTCCCCCAACTCATAAACCTCAATCACGTGTTTCCCTGGAGGAATGACCCCGATCCTCCTCCCGTCCGGTGACACGCCGAAATTCCAATACGTGAGGTCGTGGAACAGTTCGTCACTGCTCCCGTCCGAAAGTCGAACCCATTGGAGAATGCCGCTCTTCCGTTCCGGCCCCGACTTCAAGACCACGTGCTGCTCGTCGTTCGCCCAATAATACGAGCCGAGCAAAGCCTGCACGCTCTGCACGGTATTCGGCTGGGCCAGCGTGCGCGCCTCGAGCGTTTCCGGATCCCGAAAGTAGGCAATCCGCTGCCCGGAGGGCGACAGGCTCAGTCCTCCGGAAAATCCTCCCAGCACGGCCACTTCCTTCTCGGTTTGTTTGGCCAGGTCCAGCAGCACCAGCCGCGGTTTTCCGTCGTATCCCTCCGGCGCTTCCACGGCCACCGCCTGGCGCGTCCGTTCGATCCACGCCACGGCGAGGAATGCCGTGGAAGGGAAGAGCCGCTCCGCATGTCCCGCGGCGGGGCGCACCGAATACATGGCAAACCTCTCGTGGGATCTCGATTCGTCCTCGAGATACACAACCGTCGATTCATCGTCCAGCCACGCCGCATCCGTGGTGTCCGGGATCAGGCTGTCCCCGTCCGCGATTTTGATTTCGTGCCCGTTCGCGTCCAGCAGGAACGACATGCCTGCTTCCCGGCTGTTCCCGTGCCGCTCCTCCATGGCGCTGGTCGCCAGTTCGGCGGTGAGCTTTGTGCCGTCCGGCGACCAGCGCAGCGAACGCACCGTGTAGCTGAAACCGCCCTCGCCGCGCGCCATCAGTTTCCCGTCCAGGATGCGGTGTTTGCCTCTCCCTGGCTCTCCAATCCAGAAGTCGTCGCGCTGGATAAGGTATTTATGCTCTTTGAACACGTGGTGGACGGCGAAGGCCACGCGGCCATCGCGCCCGAAGCGGAATGCCGTGCAGTCCTCGTCAATCGTGGCGATGGGTTTCTGCTGCGGGAGCGCCGTGGCCACGCCCGCCAGCAGCAGCAGCGCCGCAATGCCCATTGGCGTCCGCGGCACGCGCCGCCCGGCCGGAGAATCTCCCTTCATGATTTCGCCTTCGTTTTCAACCGCGCGATCTCTTCCATGCGCTGGCGAATCCGGCTCTCCAGCCCCTGATCCGTGGGATGGTAATAGCGCCGCCCGCGCAGCGATTCCGGCAGGCACTCCATATCCGTCACTTTGTCCTCGGAATCGTGCGCGTACTGGTAGCCGCGGCCGTAGCCTTCCGCCTTCATCAGCCGCGTCACCGCGTTTCGCAGCTGCATGGGCACAGGCTCGGTGCGCGTTTGGTCCAGGTCGCGCGCCACCTCGCCATAAGCCAAGTAGAGTGCGTTGGACTTCGGCGCCAGCGCCAGGTAAACGGCCGCCTCCGCGAGCGCCAAGTGGCCCTCCGGCGGCCCGAGAAACTCAAACGCGTTCATCGCATCCAGCGTCACGCGCAAGGCCTGCGGGTCCGCCAGGCCCACATCCTCGCTGGCCATGCGCACCATGCGCCGCGCCAGATACAACGGGTCCTCGCCCGATTCGATCATTCGCGCCAGCCAGTAAAGCGACGCATCGGCGTCCGAGTTGCGCACGGATTTGTGCAGCGCCGAAATCAGGTTGTAGTGCTCTTCCCCCGCCTTGTCGTAGAGCAGCGTTTTCCGCTGCAGCGTGCGTTCCAGCAGTTCGCGGGTGACGCTGCGGCGTCCCTGGGCATCGGCCGGGGCGCCGGCTACCGCCGCTTCGATGATGTTGTAGGCGGCGCGGGCGTCGCCGCTCGAAAAGATGGCCACGCGCTCCAGCAGCTCGTCCGAAATCTCGGCGGATTGCCCGCCCAGTCCGCGCTCCGAGTCGGCGAGCGCGCGCCGCAGCAGCACCACGATCTGCTCGTTGGTGAGCGCCGCCAGCCGGTACACGCGCGCGCGGGAGAGCAACGGCGCGATCACCTCGAACGACGGATTTTCCGTGGTGGCCCCGATCAGCGTGATGCTCCCCTGCTCCACGAAGGGCAGGAACGCGTCCTGCTGCGCTTTGTTGAAGCGGTGTACCTCGTCAATGAACACGATCGTGCGGCGCCCGCCGTGGCGAGCTCGCTCCGCCTGGGTCATCACCTCACGAATTTCTTTGATGCCGGAAAGCACCGCGCTGAAGGGCACAAAATCCGCCCGCGCGCGTCCCGCGATGAGCCTTCCCAGCGTGGTCTTTCCGCAACCCGGCGGGCCCCACAGGATCATGGACTGCACGCGGTCCGCTTCGATCTGCGCACGCAGCGGCGCGTCCGGGCCGAGCAGGTGCTCCTGCCCGACCACCTCGTCCAGCGTGCGCGGGCGCATGCGCTCGGCGAGCGGAGCGGAGGCGTCGGCGCGCTCCGCGCGCCGCTCTTCCGGCTCGAGCTGGCGGAACAGGCTCATCGCCCCCGTGGCACAGCCACTCCTGTCGAAGACCCTGGGGAACGAAGGGGCTGCTCTCCTTCTTTTCCGCGCCGCCGTTCCTCCGAGCGCCCCGCATCCCCGCGCTGGCGCGCGGCCTCATACAGCAACACGGCAGCCGCAATAGCTGCGTTCAAGGACTGCACCCCAGCTCCAGTGGGAATGCGGATGCGCGCGTCGGCCCCGCGTACGATTTCCGGCGGAAGCCCGCCGCCCTCGCTGCCAATCCAAATCGCGCAGGGCACGCGGAAATCTACGTTTTGCGGAATCTCATCGCCGGAGAGCGACGCCGCGTACTGCCGCAGTCCGAGCCGCCGCAGCTCAGCCAGAATATTCTCCGGAGACGCTCCCACCAACGTCGGCACACGAAGCACGGAGCCCGCCGAGGCACGCACCGATTTCGGCGCCAGCGGATGCGCCGAACCCCGGGACGCAATCACCCCGCTGGCACCAAATCCCTCCGCCGCGCGCACGATGGTTCCCACATTTCCCGGATCCTGCACCCCCGCCAGCACCACCACCAGCGGCGCCGCGCCGAGCAGGTCTTCCATCCGCCAGCTTCGCGGTTCGACCAGCAGCGCGATCCCCTGCGGCGTCTCCGTGCCCGCAGCAGACGCAAACAAACGGTCTGAGGTGCGCAACACGCGCAGGCCGGCCGGAAGCAGCTCCTTAAACCGCGCCAAATGCCGCTCCCCAGAATCAGCCACCAGGAGCGCTTCAATCCCCAGCCCCGACCGCAGCCCCTCTTCCACCAATCGCGGCCCCTCCACGCCGACGGGCGACGCTTGCCCCCCGGGACGATCTTTCAATGCCGCACGGAACCGCTTTAGCCAGCGGTTTTCGCGGCTCTCCAGCCGCTCGCTCTTCGTCCGCACGCCAGTTGGCACACGCATCCATTCGAGCCTAGCAAACGCTCTGTCAGGGCGCAAAGCGCAGGGTCGCGCCGGCCTGTCCCGAGACTTTCGAAGGACGTCCCATCGGCTTCGTCCTCGCGTCCTCATCCCCCCGGCTGCGGATTGTCCGTCGTTTGGCTCATCCAAACGTAACTTCAGTTCCCTGCGACACCAGCGAATGTTTTGCGAACTTCTCATCATCGCGGTACGGGAAATCGCTCCGATAATGCCCGCCGCGGCTCTCTTCCCGAGCCAGTGCGCACCGCACAATAAGCTGCGCAAGCTGCCAGATGTGCCGCCACTCGAGCGCGGCACGCGAGGGCACCTCCGGCCGCGCCGGCTCGAGGCCTGCCAGCATCGCCAGCCCTTCCTTCAAATCCCGGCCGTTGCGAATGATCCCGGCATCTTTCCACGCCACGGCGCGAATCTTCTGCAATGCCGCGGCACTCTCCGCCGCCGCCGCCGCGTTTCCGGCCGGGCCCGCCGTGGCTTTTCTTTCGGCCCGCGCGGACTCGGGCCACGCCGCCGCGTGTTTTGCGGCGAATTTTCCGTCGCTCAGCATGGCTTTCCCGGCCCTCGCGCCGAACACCAGCCCTTCCAGCAGCGAATTGCTGGCCAGCCGGTTCGCGCCATGCACCCCGGTGCACGCCGTTTCTCCCGCCACGTACAGTCCGGGAAGGGAAGAGCGGCTCTCGAGGTCCGTCTTCACCCCTCCCATCGCGTAATGCGCCGCAGGGCGTACCGGAACGAGGTCGCTGGTGATGTCCACGCCGTAGCTCTGGCAGGTGGCGTAAATCTGCGGGAAGCGTTTCCGCACATATTCGTCCTTCAGGTGCGTCAAGTCGAGATAGACGAAGTCGGACCGCGTCCGCTGCATCTCCGCCACGATGGCCCGCGACACCACGTCGCGCGGGGCCAGCTCTCCGGCCTCGTGGTGCTTCTTCATGAATCGCTCGAGGTCGGCATTGCGCAGGATGGCGCCCTCACCACGCAGCGCCTCGGACAGCAGGAAGCGCGGCGCGCCTTTGACCATCAGCGCGGTCGGATGGAACTGCACGAATTCGAGGTCGGAGAGCACCGCGCCCGCCTCGAATGCGATGGCCATCCCGTCTCCCGTGGCCACGGGCGGATTCGTGGTCTCCGGGTAGACCTGGCCGAGTCCGCCGGTGGCCAGCGCCACCGCTCCCGCGCTCGCATCGTGCATCTCGTGCGATCTTTCATCGAGAAATCGCAGCCCGCTCACGCGCCCGTCCTGCGTCAGCAGTTCCGTGGTGACCGCGTGCGCCCGCAGCAGAATGCCGGGAATCGTGCGCGCTTTCGCCAGCAGCGCCCGGGCGATTTCCTTTCCCGTGGAATCGCCGTGCGCGTGCAAGATGCGCGACCTGCTGTGCGCCGCCTCCCGCGTGAAGGCCAGCTTCGACCCTGCGCGGTCGAACTCCGTCCCCCATTCGATCAATTCCAGGATGTACTTCGGGCCCTCTTCTACGAGCACGTGCACGGCCGCGGGATTGCACAGTCCGTCCCCGGCCCGCAGGGTGTCCTCGACGTGCAGGCTCACCTCGTCGTCATCGGAGAGCGCCGCGGCGATCCCGCCCTGTGCCCACTCCGTCGCCGAGTCCGTCAGGTTCGATTTCGCGAGTACAAGCACCCGGGCCCCTGCGGCGCCCAGTTCAATGGCCACGCGCAACCCGGCCACGCCGCAGCCGACCACGACAAAGTCCGTTTTGATGACTTCAGGTGTACTCATGTTCTCGCCGGCAAGTGTGGGCATCCTCGCACCGGAATACGGCCCCGGCGCTTCCTGGAGGATGCCATGGTAGCACGGCGCGTTTCTTCGCTCGCCGGCAAGGCGTGTTACAGTTCTGCCGACGCCATGGCTTCCATTTTTGTAGAGGCCCCCTCCGGCCCGTATTTGGTCGAATGCGAGCGAGGAGTGCTGCGCCGCGCCGGGGAACTCGTTCGCGCCCTGGGTCCGGCGACGGGAGTCGCCATCCTCTCCTCGCCCCGCGTCTGGAAGCTCTGGGGCACGCCGCTTCGTAGGCGTTTCGCCGGGGCGCATGGCGGAAAGTCTCCCTCTGCCGTGCTTTTCCCCGATGGCGAGAAGGCGAAAACCCTCGCCACCCTCGAAAAGGTGTGCCGCGGGCTGGCTTCCTCCAGGCTCGACCGGCGCGGGATCATCGTGGCCATGGGAGGCGGCGTGGTGGGGGACGTAGCCGGTTTCGCCGCGGCCACCTACCTGCGTGGTGTGCGCCTGGTGCACGTTCCTACCACGCTCGTCGCCCAGGTGGACTCCGCCATCGGCGGCAAAACCGGCGTCAATCTGCCGGAAGGGAAGAACCTGGTCGGCGCGTTCCACCAGCCCGCGCTCGTCCTGGTGGACCCGGAGATCCTACGAACGCTCGCGCCGCGCCAATACCGCTCCGGAATTTACGAGGTGATCAAATACGCCGTTCTTGGCGACCGGCACCTCTTTGAATTTCTGGAAAACCGCATGGTCGCGGTCCTGCGCCACGACCGCGCCGCTCTCGACTGGATTTTGCCGCGCTGCATCGGCGCGAAAGCGCAGATCGTGAGCCGCGACGAGCTCGACACCGGCCCTCGGGAGGCGCTCAATTTCGGCCACACCTTCGGTCATGCGCTCGAGGCGCTCACGCGCTACCGCCGGTTCCTGCACGGCGAGGCTGTCGGCTGGGGAATGATCGCCGCAACCCGTCTGGCTGTGGCGATTGATTGGCTCCCGCGCGAAGAAGCGGATCGCATTGAGGCGCTGATTCGCAGTGTCGGCCCGCTCCCGGCACTCCCGCGCATTTCACCGGCAGACTGGATGGCCGCGATGCGCGGCGACAAAAAAGTTCGCGGCGGCCGCCTCCGCTTCATTCTCCCGCGCCAGATTGGTGATGTCCGCGCCGCGGAAAATGTCCCCGAGCAATCACTGTCTCAAGTACTCGCCAGACTCGTAGTGCAACCGAGCGTAGGGAGTTAACGGGGAGGGGTACGGCTTTCGCGCCGTTTGTTTCCCTCGCTTCTTGGCGGGAAGCCGTGCCGGAAAGCGCCCAGCGTGGAGGGACTTTAGTCGCTGAGGTCGGCCAGTGAACGGATTTTCTTCACGCTCCTCTGCGTTTTCAAGGTCGTCACATTAGGACGCTCGGCCGGCCCTCGTTTTCACTGGATCATTCGGAAGGATAGCTTTTCCCTGGATTCCGGCTAAAATTGAAATTAGGTAATCTGATTCTGAAAATCAAAACGCCCCCTCGGGGTATGAGGTTATGTCAAAGAAGTCTTTATTTTTCGTGCCGGTTATAATTCTTCTAGCTCTTACATCTCAAGCAAGGGCACACAATCAAGCAGCGCAACCTCCTCTACGCCTTCGGCCAATCCAGGAAAATAACAAATGGGGATATATCGACAGCGCCGGGACGATTACCATTAAGCCGCAGTTTTTCTGGGCGGAGGAATTCTCCGAAGGACTTGCGGCGTTTGAGAACGAAGATGGCAAACACGGTTATATCGATGAGACTGGCAAGATCGTGATCGAACCAAAATTCGACAACTGGACCAACTTCTCCGAAGGGCTCGCTGCCGTTTCCGTCGGTTTCGAGTGGGGTTACATAGACAAGACGGGCAAGTGGGCCATACCGCCCCAGTTCTCCGTCGGAAGGCCATTTTCCGATGGCTTAGCTCTCGTCGGAGTGCCGCTTTCGGGCAAAGTCACCTTTCCCCCTGGTCCAGTGAAGCACGAGTTTATCGATAAGACCGGACGAGTTGTCATCAACCCGGAACACGACATCCTGAATGGCAGTTTTTCAGAGGGGTTCGCCGCCGTTCAATTCATCACGAATATGGGCGTGGATTATGTGCTGATGGATAAGACGGGGAAGACCCTCCTCGTGGTTCAGGACTTTCAACTCAGGGGCTTTTCGGATGGCTTGGCAGCTGTCAAGAAGGACGGGAAATGGGGATACGTTGATACGAACGGAAGGTTCCTCATTGCGGCACAATTTGATGAGGCCGAATCTTTTTCGGAAGGGCTGGCCGCGGTCAAGGTCGATACGAAGTGGGGATACATCGACCGTCACGGCAGAATGGTGATCAAGCCAACCTTTGATTCTGGTGCGCGTGAGTTTTCCGAAGGACTGGCATTAGTTTTCATGAACGATGGCTGCGCCTATATCGATAAGACCGGCCATGACGCCATTCATCTCCGCTGCGACGATGCGGGAGGATTCGAGGGAGGGCTTGCCGCCGTGCAGATTGGAAAAGAGCCGGACGAGAAGCGCGGCTACATAAACAGACAAGGCGCATTTATCTGGGGGCCCGCCCCGTTCAAATACAGGTCGCTTGAAGAAATTCGCGCGCAAGCCGAGAAACGAAGGAAACAGGAAGAAGTCTTGACGCCTTTGACTGATGACGAGCGCTCGGTGAATCCGCGCGACCTGATCCTAAACCAGCCTGATTTCGTCGCCGATCTCAGCTTCTTCGTTAGTGAGGGGTTCGGTGGTTTCAGCGGTGGCGAGCGCCTTGCTCGAAGGGGAAATAGGTATCGCCAAGAAAGTCAGTTTTGGGTCTTTATCGGTGAAATCGGCAAGCCCGCTGCACGCCTCTACCCGAACGCCAAGGCCTACGATGATTTCGAGACCTCCAGAGGCGGGCTGGCAAACGGTGCTCTGTTCAACGTGAAGGCCCTAGCCTTAGAATCGGGCGTTACTTTCACGGTTCTGGGAACGATTCAGATTGACGGACACAAATGCATCAAAGTCGAGGCAATTCAAGCTGGCAACCCAGAAAAAACCTATCTTTACGTGGCGCCAGACCTGGAGAACCTGGCAATCGTCTCCCAGATTATTGGGCCAAAGCGGAGCATGATGGAAAGGCTGGCTAATGTTTCTCTCGAAGTGCCCGCCAATCTTGTTGAAATCCCTCCTGACTACAAACCTATCGAGCACGACCGGTGGACAAAGGTAGAAACCGCCAAGGTCACCTACAAGGGGAACCCTTCTAAGGACTTCGGTGTGTTTCGCGCGCCGGGCGGAGAGTTGTTTATTTGGATCAACGATGCGTACTACCCTTGGCACTATCTCGTTCGCCCGCTGCTGGGGACGGTCGAAATAGCTTTCCAAGGCCTGCTGGTGACACGTTCTGGCGAGTACGTCTGGCGAACAAGAGAAACGGAAGCTTTCAGCCTGACTAATTACCGCGTTCCGATGGGACGGTCCGCTTACGAGCGAGAAGAGGACAGGCGCGCCGTTGTGACGCCTAACTCGGTTAAGTTCCGCTCTGGGAGCTACGAGACGGACAACGCTATGATACAAGTTAGCTGGTAGGAAGCTTTGTCGCTCCTCTCTGTTTGACGGCCGCAAGAGGGTTTAGTTGAACCTGGTGTCACACAGTAAAGCGGCAATTTTTGCTTTCTGCGCCACATCGCTGGATCCTTTTACGATCCCCCCGGGCCTCCCTGCAGCCGATTCCGCCGAGAGACTGATTCACCCGCATCTGCTAGTCTTCAGGAGTTCAGCAGTTGCCCATGGTGACGTCCCACACTCCCGCGCCCGGCACTCGCCCGCAAGGCGCGGCCACCGAACGCGAAGCCTCCGAGCACGTCCGCCGTATGTTCAGCGACATCGCGCCTCGCTACGACCTACTGAACAGGCTGCTGTCGCTCTCGTTTGACCGCCAGTGGCGGCGCCGCACCGCCGCGGCCTTCGACCACATCCTTCGCCTCCCGCACGCGCGCGTCCTGGACCTTTGCTGCGGCACCGGCGACCTGGCGTTGGCCCTGAAGCGCCGCGCGACGCATTCCTGCAGTCCCGGCGCTGCAATCTTCGGGAGCGATTTCGCCCACCCCATGCTCGTGCGTGCGGCCCACAAGACTGCCGACTCGCGGGCCACGAAGGAATTGCCCGGCTTCGCGATCTCCTACTTTGAGGCCGACGCGCTGCGCGTCCCTGTTCCTGACGCTACCTTCGACCTCATCACCGCGGCCTTCGGTTTTCGCAACCTGGCAAACTATGGCGCCGGGCTGGGCGAGTTCTATCGCCTGCTGCGTCCCGGCGGCGAGGTTGGCATCCTCGAGTTCGTCGAGCCCAGCGGCCCGCTGTTTGGATCGCTCTACCGTTTTTATTTCCGGCGGATTCTTCCCTGGATTGGCGGGGCCATTTCCGGCAGCGGCGCGGCGTATTCCTATCTGCCCGCATCCGTCTCCCAATTCCCGCGCCCGGAGCCGCTGGCGGAAATGATGCGCGCGGCAGGCTTTTCCGAAGTCGGCTTCACGCTGTGGACTGGTGGAATCGTCGCTCTGCATACCGGTCGAAGACCGTGAGGCATGAACGGGTCGTAGGCCCTAACGCACGAAGCGGAAAGCGCCCTTCTCCATCCTGCTGTAGGCCGCTATTCGTAGCGCAGCGCGTGCAATGGATCCACGCGCGTGGCCCGCCGCGCGGGCGCCCAGCAGGCCGCGGCCGCCACTGCGGCAAACAGAAGCGCGACGGCGACCAGGGTCGCCGGATCGTGCGCCGTCACGCCAAACAGGAACGTAGCCAGGAACCGCGCGGTCGCAAACGAAGTCACCATCCCGATCCCCACGCCCGCCGCCACCAGTCCCATTCCCCGCGAGAGAATCAGCCGGTGGACGTCCCGCCGCTGCGCTCCCATGGCCATGCGCACTCCGATTTCCTGGGTTTGCTGCGTCACCGCATAGGACATTACGCCATAGAGGCCCACGAGGCTCAGCAGCATGGCCAGCGCGGCAAACACTCCGAGCAGCACGGTTCGCCAGCGGGGCAGCGCCACCGATTCGCTCACCACATCTTCCAGCGTGGTCGGGTTCGTCACCGGCTGTTGCGTATCCAGCTCCTGCACCACGTGGCGCGCCGAGGCCAACATGGACATCGGCTCGCCCCCTGTCCGCACGAGAAAGGTCATGCCGCGTCTCGGCATTTGCGCGAAGGCCTCGTAGACCTGCATCCCGGCCTTTTCGTCCAGGCCGTAGTGATTCACACTCGCCGCGACTCCCACGATTTCGCGAACAATGGAGTAATTTCGCCCGATCTGGATGCGCTGGCCGATCGGGTCCCGCCCGGGGAAAAGACCGCGCGCCATCACATCGTTGATCACGCACACGTGCGGTGCGGTAGCGCTGTCCTCCGCCGTGAACTCGCGGCCTTCGAGCATGCGGATCCCGGTCGCCCGGAAGTAACCCGGAGTCACCAGGTAGTACAGCGCGGAGGGGCTGCTCTCCGAATCCGGCTGCCCTGCGAGTCCCAGGCTGTACATCTCGTCGTCTCCGCTCATGGGCACGAGCGAGGTCATCACCACGGATTCCACGCCCGGCAGGGCCGCCATGCGCTGTTGCGCCTGCTCGTAGAACGCCCGCTGCTGCACCTCGGAAGAGTAGTGCGCCCGGGGCAGGCTCACATCAAACGCCAGCGTTCCGCCCGTGCGGAAACCGGGCTCGACCGCCGTCAGCCTCTCGAAACTGCGCACGAAAAGGCCAGCGGAGAAGAGTAGCAGAAATGCCAGAGCCACCTCCGCCACCACGAGCATCTGCCGCACCCGTCCGCGCCCGCCCGCGGCCGAGCGTCCCCCTTCCTTCAGTGCTTCGGAGAGATTTCCACCGACCACGATGAGTCCCGGCGCCAGTCCGAATACGATCCCCGTCGCCATCGCCAATCCCAGCGTGAAAAGCAGCACGTGCCAATCCACTGTCACGTCCTGTGACCGCGGCAGGAATGCCGGATGCAGCGCGGCCAGCGTTCGAGCGCTCCAAACGGCCACCAGCACGCCGAGCAGCCCCGCTCCCAACGCGATTACCACGCTTTCCGTCAGCAATTGCCGCAGAAGACGCAGCCGGCTCGCGCCCAGCGCGTGCCTCAGCGCAATCTCGCGATAGCGCACCGTGGCACGCGCGAGCAGCATATTCGCGGCGTTCGCGCAGGCGATTAGCAGCACCAACCCCACTGCGCCCAGCAGCACGAGCAGCGCCGGCCGCACGCTTCGCACGGCCGTTTCCTGGGCCGGGCTCACCACCACGCCCCATCCTCCATTCGTGTCCGGGTACTGCTTCTCCAGCCGGCGTCCAACGTTCGACATGTCATCCCGCGCCTGTTCCAGGGTGACTCCGGAGCGCAACCGCGCCATGGTGTTCAGAAAATGCGCGCCCCGCACGGTCTTCAGCGAATCCCCGATGACGAACGGCAGCCACAGGTTCGTCCTGAGGCCGCCGAATTGAAACCCCCGCGGCATCACACCGATGATTTCGTACGCCTCACCATCCAGCGTGATGCTTTTCCCGACGGCTTTCGGGTCGGCGCCAAAGGTGCCCCGCCACAATCCGTCGCTCAGCACCACCACGTGGTCGCGGCCCGGCTGGAAATCTCCCTCACCAAACGTGCGCCCCAGTGCCGGCCGGCTCCTCAACATCTCGAAAAAGCCCTGCGTGGCGCTGATCCCTTCCCACTGCACTGGAAATTCTCCGCCCGCGTAGTTGAACGTCCCGTTCCCCAGCGCCACCATTTGTTCAAAGGAGCGGCTCTCTGCCCGCCAGTCCAGGAAATTCGCCGGAGATACGGAGAAGCTCGGCCACCCCTTCTGGAGGTTGCTCTCTCGAATGTAGACAAGATCCTTGGAATCGGGGTAGGGAAGCGGGCGCAGAAGCACGGCGTACACCACCGAGAAGATCGTCGAGTTTGCCCCGATCCCCAGCGCCAGCGTCAGCGCCACCAGCGCCGCAAAGCTCCAGTTCTTTCGCAGCATGCGCATCGCGAACCGCAGATCCTGCAGGAAATCGGCCAGCATGTTTCCTCCTTGCCCTTCTCGCAGGCGTTCTTCCTGCGCCGCCGGTTGCCAGTTTTCCGGCACGTGACTCGTGGCTCGCGCCGCAATCGGCCGTTCCACCAGGCGGATTTCCCGCGCCAGCCCCGGCCAGTCTGGAATCGTGGCGGCCGCCTTCCGCTGGGCCCCGGCTTCGCCCTCCCCGTGGACCAGCGCGTCCGAATACACCTGCTCGAGCTGCTGCGCGAGTTCCTCCACGATTTCCTGCTCGCGCGGGCCGCTCACCCCCAGAGTGCCCAGCCGCTCCCGGACGTATTGTTTCCAATCAGGCATTTCCGAGGTGCACCACGCGCTCGACTGCGCGGATAAATTCCCGCCAGCTTCTCCGCTCCTCCGGCAGAGCTCGCCGGCCCGCGGGGGTTAGCCGGTAATACCGCCGGCGGCGTTGCCCGTGTTTTTCCACCCAGCGCCCTTCGATCCAGCCGCGCCGCTCCAGCCGGTACAACATCGGGTAGAGCGAGGCCACGTGGAAATCCAGCACTCCGCCGGAGTGCTCCTCGATGCGCTTGGCAATCTCATAGCCGTGCAGCGGCCGCCTTTCCAGTAATCCCAGGATCAGCACTTCCGCCGTGCCCTTTTTCAGTTCCGCATTCCCCATCGCTGTCCCCTCCATATGTAGCCACGATGTATATGACGTGCCGGAGGGGAAATCGGTAGCAGGAAATGTGTGGAAGAACTGCGGCACGGAATGGCCCTCAGACGGGGGCATACAGACGGAAGGGCGGGACTTCCGCGTATTTCGCGTCCCGACGCATTTTGTCGTGAAGGCCCGGAAGCCAGTCATTTCAGGCGGCCACAGAATTGCGCCCGCCCTCAGTCCGGAATGCCCAGGTCGCGGATTTTGTTCAACAGCGTCTTGTAGGACACGCCGAGTTGTTCTGCCGCGCGCGTTTTGTTCCACTTGCACCCGCGCAACACCATTTCGATCTTGGACCGCTCCACCCGTTCCGTCACTCGCCGCACCACTTCTTCGAGCGTCCCCTCCCAGGAAAATTCCTGCTCGGCAGCGCTCGACGGGACCGCCTCCGCAGCCGGCCGCGGCGCCGGCAGCCGCAGGTCTTTGGCCTCGATTTCGGCTCCGTCGGCCAAAATCACGGCGCGTTCGATGGCGTTCTGCAGCTCGCGGATGTTGCCCGGCCATTCGTACGCCAGCACGCGTTTGCGCGCTTCCTGGCTCAGGCGCAACCCCGGCTTGGATAGCTCCCGGCAGAACCGTTCCAGAAAATGTGACGCCAGCAGCAGCACGTCGTCGCCGCGCTCGCGCAGCGGCGGAATGGTGAGGGGCACCGCGGCGATGCGGAAATACAGGTCTTCACGGAAACTCTTCTCCGCCACCGCGGTTTCCAGGTTTTTGTTCGTGGCGCACAGGATGCGCGCGTCCACGTCCACTGCCTGCGTTCCCCCCACGCGTTCGAAGCGCCGTTCCTCGATCACCCGCAGCAGCTTTGCCTGGGTCATCAGCGGCAGCTCGGCAATCTCGTCCAAGAAAAGCGTCCCGCGATGGGCCATTTCCATCTTGCCCATCTTTCGCGCGCCGGCCCCGGTGTACGCGCCCTTTTCGTGGCCGAAGAGTTCGTTTTCCACCAGGCCTTCGGGGATGGCCGCGCAGTTCAGCGCCACAAACGGATGTTCCCGCCGCCGCGAGAGGTGGTGGATCGCCCGCGCAAACAGCTCTTTCCCCGTCCCGCTTTCTCCCAGCAGGAGCACGGTGGAATCCGTGGCCGCCACGCGTTGCACTTGCTGCCCGGCCGTCTGGATGGCGGGGTGCTCCCCGACGATGCGCGGGAAGCCGTAGCGCGCCGCATACTCCTCCCGCAGCACCAGGTTTTCCCTCAGCAGGTCCTGCTGCCTCGCCGCGCGCTCCACCAGGATTTTTAGATGGTCCAGGTCCACTGGCTTCTGGATGAAATCGAAGGCGCCCTCTTTCATCGCTGTGACCGCTTCCTCCACCGACCCGTAGGCGGTCATCAGGATCACGGGAATGTCGGGGTCGGCTTCCTTCACCTCGCGCAGAACGTCCAGGCCCGAGCCGCCTGGAAGCTTCAGGTCGGTCAGCACCAGCAGGTAACGCATGTTGCGGGCCTTCTCGATAGCCGCGGTGGCGTCTCCGGCTTCCTCTACATTCCAGCCGGCGCGCTCCAACGCCTTCCGCAGCACGCCGCGGAGTTCGGCCTTGTCTTCCACCAGGAGGAGAGGTTCCATGCAGGCAGTCTAGCCCGGACTTCTCACCAGTTGTAGCTGAGGGCGCAGGAGTGCGGCGAACTGGGTAAGGTTTCTCGCGGAGGAACAAACGGTCATCCCGCACCGTGTGGAAGGTTAGCCCGTGCGGCTCTCGCCTGTGGCTCAGCGATTACGGAGAGCTTGCGGCGCGCCTCGCCTCAGGGACGGGCCCATCCGGGTGGCAGGCCATCATGCCGCAACTGGTCTTCGAGGTCGGAAAGGGCTTGTTTGTCCTTCTCGATTTCCTGCTTTTTATCGTCGATTTTCTTAACCAAGTCGTTCACCTTGCCGCCCTTATCGGAGTCGCGCAGATATTGATCCCGCATGGCCGCATTCGGGTCGTTGTTATACTGCGTGCGCGCCAAGCCCAACTCCTGCTGCATCAGGTCCAGCTCTTTCTGGTCGTTGTCGAGTTTTTTCTGCGCGTCCGCAAACCTTTGGCGCCACTTCGCTTCCAGCTCGGCCTGCTTTTTGGCTTCGTCCTCGGCTGCGGGCGCCTTCTTTTCTGCAGGCGCTGCCGCACCGGCCTCCTCGCCGCCTTCTGCAGTCGCGGCCGGAACTTCCCGCGGCACTTTCGGAATATTGTCGTCCGTCCAGACGTGCTGTGGCGGTGCTTCGGTCTTTTTCTCGGCTCGCGCCTTCCGTGCCGCCTCGGCCACCGACGGCTCCTGCGCGCCCGTCGTGGTCATGTCCTGCGCCGCGGCCGCGCTCCAGCACCCGGCGGCACAGAGTGCGCCTGCGAGGAGCAAGCCAAAATAAGATTTACGCATAGGCACCACCTTCAAGGTGTTGGCTGGGGTGAACACCCGCACATAGTTTAGATGCGTCCGGCTGGTCAAGCAACTGTCTCGGATTTCTGGGGTTCCGTGGGTACCGTAAGGATAAACTCGGCCCCGCCCTCCGGCAGATTTCTCGCCTCCGCGCTCCCCCCGTGATGGACGGCAATCTTCTGCACCACGGCGAGCCCCAGCCCGGTCCCGTCGGGCTTGGTGGTGTAAAAGGGCAGAAAAAGCTTCGACAGGACGTCCCGGGGAATCCCGGGACCGTCGTCGGCCACGACAATGCGCAGCATGGCATGCCCCACGCTCCGTTCGCCAGGCGGCTGCGGTGCACCCGCGTGTGCTCCCGCGCCCCCCACGCATTCCCCGCGAATCACCACGTGGCCGGCGGGGGAGCCTTCTCTGCGGTATTCGGACACCGCCTCCGCAGCGTTGCGCACCAGGTTCAGCAGCGCCTGCCGCAGCAGGCCCTCATCCCCCGCCACGTTGGGGAATTCTCCCGCGGTCTGGAACTCCACGCGCGGATGGTTCTCGCGCGCCTCCGCCACCACGCGCTCCACCAGCGCCCCGGTGGCCACGCTCCCCGGCAGCACCTCCAGCGGCCGCGCAAAGCGCAGGAATTCGGTGACCACGTGGGTTAGCGACCGTGCCTCCTCCAAAATTTTCCCCGCGTTTTCCGCCACCTCGCCCGGCGGGACCTCTTGCTGCACCAACTGCGCGTAGGCGGAGATCGTGGCCAGCGAATTTTTGAATTCGTGCGCAATCCCCGCGGACATCTCCCCGAGCGTCGCCAGGCTTTCTTTCAGCCGCACGGCCCGTTGCAGCGCGGTCAGCTCGGTCAGATCGCTCAGCAGGCACAGCGCCCCGGCCACCCTTTTCGCGTCGCGCGTCACCGGAGAGATGCTCAGCCCCAGATGCCGCACCTCTCCGGAACCATGCCGGTGCTCCACCTCTTCGCGCTGGTACGTGCGGCCCTCCCGCAGGCAAGTCTCGAGGAGTTGCGTGATCGGCGATCCCGCGCCCAGCACGTCGGAGTAACGCCGGTACTGCAGCGCGCCCACTCCCAGCGTTTCTTCCGCCGCGGGATTCGACAGGCCGATCATCCCCGTGGCGCTTACCAGCAGCAGTCCCGTGGGCATCTGTCGCGTCACGGCTTCGGTCAGCCGCTCCGTTTCCGCGGCGCGATCCTTCACCTCTTTGTGCAGTCGTGCGAGTTCCCGCTCCTGCTCCCGCAATCGCTGGATGACTGCCTGCACGGATGCAGAGGCGAACGCAGACTCTCCCGCCGCGGCTGGCCGGGGCGCAGGACCATCGTCTGCGGGGCTGCCCGCGCCCCGTTTGCGCACCGCGCGAAGGATCATTCCGAATGCCAGCAGGAACGCGAAGAATATCGCCAGCGTGAAGAAAAACCCCGCCGTCAGCCACGAGGGCGGCGGGCCGTGCGTCCCCGGACGCATCTGGAGTGCGGCCGCGGCCTGCGGCCATGCCGCGTGAATGGATTCCCAGTGGACCATGCCTCCCGCGTTTCAGGCAAACCGCCCGAAATACCACGCCAGCACCGGAGGCCCGTAAAACATGGTTACCAGTGCCCCCGCTGCGAGAAATAATCCGAAGGGCAGTTCGTAATCGCTGCCCGCTCGCCGGAAAAGGATAAAGATGGACCCCAGCACGCTGCCCAGCAGCGCTCCGATCATGATGGTCAGCAACACGCCCTTCACCCCGACAAACGTGCCGACCATGGCCATCATTTTTACATCGCCCAACCCCATGCCCTCACGCCCCCGAAGGCGGAAGTAGCCTTCGGCAAAAATCCAGAGCACGCCCGCCCCGGCCGCCGCGCCCAGCAGGGCGTCGGTTACGGAAAGCACGCGCACCGGCGGCGGGAAATCAAACATCCGGTTGGAAAGCCACAGCGAGGTGCCGTCGCCCAGAACCACTACCCCGCTCCACGCCAGCCCCAGCAGGCCCCCGGTGAGATTCACTTTGTCCGGCAGGATTCTCTCCCGCAGATCGGTGACTGCCAGCACCAGCAGCACCGCGCAGAACACCGCCCATTTCCCCCACGCGAGCGTCGCCCCGAACGCCAGCGCGCACGCGGCAAACAGCGCTCCGGTCAGGAATTCCACCACGGGGTAGAGCGGGGAAATTGGCGCCTGGCAATTCCGGCAGCGCCCGCGCAATACCAGCCAGCTCAGCACCGGCACATTGTCGTAGGGCGCAATCGGCTTCCCGCACTTCGGGCAATGCGAGGGCGGCCGCACGATGGATTCCCCCGCCGGAATCCTCAGGATGCAAACATTCAGAAAGCTACCCACCACCAGGCCGAGCACGAAGGCGAACGCGACAATCACGCTTCGACTCTGACACACCCGCAGCCGCGCTCGATAGCCGAAAGTTCTCCGCTGAGAGTTGACAGTCAAGAGCCCGGAGCCCGTCCGGTTTTAACTTTCGACTTTCAACCTCTCTCCGCCATGCTCCAGTCGCCCGCAAGCCCCCATTCCCTGCGCACAAATGACGGGATAAACAACCCGGCGCCGACCCAGGAGATGGAAGATACAACTCCAAGTTTCTTCCGGCGCTGAGGTTTCTAATCTATAGGCTTGTTTGGCCTCGGCCGCAAAGAATGGCCATTACTCCTCCCTTGGGGCCGGCCAGGGGTGAGAAGGTTCTACTTGTCTGATCAAAGGGCGCACAGGGAAGATCGCCAGGACATTGGAACTGAATTCGGTGAGATAGAGAAAGCGGTCGTCATCAGACAGAGCCCACTGCCGCGGAAATAGGCCGGCGGAAAATGTCCCCACAGTGGCCGAAGCGCCTGCCCCGCGGAGTGCCTTTGCATAGTCGAGGATG
>Ga0187819_10000053_pt1 | contig 51657 bp, 49 predicted proteins | sample NC_wetland_sal_i_15_FD_132411 | JGI IMG/M metagenome (GOLD analysis project Ga0187819, IMG submission 132411) | Wetland sediment microbial communities from Neuse River Estuary, North Carolina, USA - SO4_4 | ecosystem: Environmental > Aquatic > Freshwater > Wetlands > Sediment | place: USA... | reverse complement strand
GTTTGCTGGCGAGCGTGCAAATCGCATCCTATAATTCGCATCTCGGCCTCCTTCGGTCCGAGCACTGTTAGGGTGAACACCGAAACAATCTACTCGGACCGTCGCGAGGCCGGCGTCGTTATGGCATCAACCGGAAACTGACCACTACCCAGAGCTTCAGAGTCTATGTGACGATCGCCTGTCCGTGATAGAAAGAGACGCGGCCGTCTCCTGATGCGGCCCTCCACCAATTCGCACGTGAAGTTCGGATCGGAAGGACTCCATGACGACAGTCATTGCCCCGCCGGATCTCTCATCCAGGCCCTTTCGTCTGACCTCTGAGCGCACGATGATCACGTCTCCGGCTGCCCTGTTCCGGGCGTGGACGGAGCAGTTCGATTGCTGGTTTGCGGCGCTAGGGTCGGTGTTGATGAAAGGCGAGGTCAACGCCGTTTTCTATTTCGAAACGCATTTCGAACAACAGCGGCATCCGCACTATGGCCGGTTCCTCAGGCTCGAACGCGACCGGCTGGTGGAACTGACATGGGTTACCGCCGCAACCAACGGCGCCGAGACGCTGGTCACCGTCGAACTCGCGCCTAACAACGGCGGCACGCAACTCCGCCTTACCCACGCAGGTTTTCCGGATGAGGCGTCCAGAAAGCGCCACCAAGAGGCCTGGCCAAAAGTACTCGCGCATCTCGATCGGCGGATGGCGGCTCGCGCCCGACCAACAGCGAACCTTCGGCTTCCATTCCGACTGAAAAATGCAATGTCGCGTTCCGCTAACCGAAGCTGGTTCTGGGCGTCGAAAGCAATGCGATGGATTCCATTTTGAAGCCTGTGGTAGTCGCATTTTCGCTTTGCACCATGCCGCTTCTTGCCGCCGCGCAAGATTTCCCGCTCAAGCGGGTTCCGCTGCTGACTTATGTGGTGGATTACGAGGCGTCGTGGTCGCCCGACGGCCGGCACATCGTCCTCATCTCCAGCCGCCACGGCGGCATGAAGGTACACATCCTGGAGGCGAGCAATGCTGGCAACGGGAGTGACATGAAGCAAATCAGCAGTGGCGAAGACGAGGACGATTCACCCGCCTGGTCACCCGACGGTCGGAAGATCGCCTTCGTTTCCGTGCGAGCCGGCGTCTCCCACATCTTCGTCATGAACCCGGATGGGGCGGACGTACGTCAGGTCACGAGCGGGGCTGGCCAGAACATCCATCCCATGTGGTCTGCGGATAGCTCACAGATTCTCTTCAATACCACTTACTTCGCCGAAACTGCCCAAGCCACCGGCAAAGGCTCCGCCGACGCCAACCGGGTCATTGGCGAAAAGACGGACGACGATATGGATTTGGCCACCATCCGTCTCGACGGCACGGACTTGCGAAGCATCACCCACGGCGGCGGGTATACCTACGCATCATTCTCGCCGGACGGAATGTCGATTCTGCACCGGCGGCAGCAGGGCGAAACCTCGCAAATCTTCCTCATGAATGCGGACGGCTCGGGCGACCATAATCTTTCGGGACCCGCGGTGATCGATGGATGGCCTGCTTGGTCTCCTGACGGCAAAAGGATTGTATTCTCGCGGCACCGGGACAATGGATTTCAGATCTTCGTGATGAATCGCGACACCAGTGGCGTTCGCCAACTCACGGACGCTGCAGGCGAGTTTACGAACCCTCGCTGGTCGCCCGACGGAAAAAAGATTTTGTGCGGCAGGCGATTGGGCGGGATAAGCCTGGCTATTTTCGATGCACCGAAATGACGTCAACGTGCGTCAAGCGACGCGTCGAGGGGCGCAGCACCTACTTGCACGGTCGAAGTCGAAGTGGTAGGTCATAAAAGAAGTCGGAGCCAAACTCTCCAACTCCAGAATAAGTCTGCGTCCGGCTCCGGGAAAATCGCCGGCTGCCCCCGCTCCAGCGTGCTAGCATCTGCGACCCGGCTGCCGCCGTCGGCACGCCCCGCGGCCGCCGCGGCCTGCCGCGCGCTAGGTATCGAGGGCTCTGCTCGATCGTCCATCCGCCCAAAGATCATTTTCCCCGCTGTCGTCTGGTGAACGGACGTCACGATCACATCCACATTCTTGTTGACGAAGCGTCTTGCCCCGTCCACCACCACCATTGTGCCGTCGTCCAAATACGCCACGCCCTGATTCGCCTCTTTTCCTTCCCTTAGCACGAATACCCGCATCGGTTCGCCCGGTAGCACGGCAGGCTTCAGCGCGTGCGCCAGTTGATTGACGTTGAGCACCGCGAATCCCTGCACCGTCGCCACCTTATTCAGATTGAAATCATTCGTGACAATCTTCGCTCCCATCCGGCGCGCCAGCTCGATCAGTTTGTTGTCCACGTCCCCTGCTTGCGAAGCATCTTGATCCAGGATGCGCACGGTTATTCCAGGCATCTTCCGCAAACGCTCCAGCACGTCCAGCCCGCGCCGCCCGCGTTGCCGTTTCAGCGCGTCGCCCGAATCGGCAACCAGTTGCAGCTCATGCAACACGAACTGCGGCACCACCAGCGGACCGTCGAGAAATTGCGACTCGCAAATCTCCGCGATCCGTCCGTCGATCAAGACGCTGGTGTCCAGCAACTTCGGCGATTCCACCGCCGCGGCGTTCCCGGCGGCGACGCGCTTGCCAATCGCTTCCAGATGCAAGCCGCCCCCCTTCACTGAGCCGAGCACCAAACCGAGATAGGCGAATGCAAAGAGCAGCGTGTATTCCAGAAACGACTTGGTGGGCTCGGGCTCCGCGGTGCGCGAGATCACGAAGGTCGCCAGCAGTGCCGCAAACATTCCCAGCACGCTGCCCAGCGCGCCTCCCAACAACCCGCCGAACGCCGCTCGACGGAGCCGTAACTCCGCCAGAAAGATGGCCGCGGACATCAAGAGTCCGAGACCCGCGGCCGGCAGCCCGCGCAGGCGGAACGGCTCCAGCGTGTAACAAATCGCCGCGGCACACACGATCAGGATGGCGCGGATCACCCAGGACTCCCAGCCGAGTCCCGGGGGACGCAAAGCAGGGGGGTTCACCCGTTCGGATCGCGATTCAGGTGAGGACACCGGCGAGGATAAGGTAACTGCTCGACGCTCTACGCCAGGAAAAGTTCGGCTCATGCGACCTCACAGGACTTGCACAATCACTGCAAAATCGGTGCCGCCTTCCCGCAGTAGCGTAAGACTCCTGACCAGTGCGGGATAGAAGCTAGTTACGTTCCATACTCGTATGTACTCTTCTACTGGCTGGGCGTCAAGACTTTGCGAAGGCAACCTGCGAATTCTTGTGTTGAGCTGGCGGATCGGTCGAGGCGGCCGGATCGGCGATCAAGAAACGTAGAAGCGGGGCACGCGCTGGGTTACGGCGCAGAGGAGGTCGGAGGTCACCGTGCCGATACCGCGGGCCACGAGATTGGCGGGATAGGTGTGTTCGCCGTCGCGGCCGTATATTGTAGACACTTCGCCCACTTCCACTCCTTCAACCTCGGTCACGTCGATCATCGTCACGTCCATCGAAACGATGCCTACGATCGGCGCCAGCTTTCCGCGCACCAGCACGCAGCCGCGATTTCCGAGCGAGCGGTGCACGCCATCTCCATAACCCGCTGCCAGCACGCCAATTACCGAGGGACGCTGGGTCACGAATTTCCCGCCGTATCCCACGCTGGTACCGGCGGGAATGCTCCGGAGGCTGATGATGCGGGTGCGCAAGCTCATCACCGGCTTGAGCGGCAGGAGGCGTTCCGCTTCCTCGCGCTGCTCCGCTGGATCGTAGCCCGGGTGATAGCCGTACAGAATTACGCCCGGGCGCACCATGTCCGCCCAGGTTTCCGGCCGCGTGGCGATGGCAGCGCTGTTCGCCAGGTGTACGATGCCGGGATCGACCCCGAGCTTTCGCAACTGCTCCAGCGCGACGTAGAAGTGCTCTTCCTGCTCGCGGGTTTGCCGGCCTTGCGCCGATGGTGCAAAGGCTTCGGAGGAGGCGAAGTGCGTCATGACGCCGCCGAGGCGCAGATGGCGGCACTTGGCGTATTGCCGCGCGAAGCACTCCACGTCCTTGGGCGAGATGCCGATGCGATTCATGCCCGTGTCGATTTTGAGGTGAAACGAGATCTTTTTGTTGCGGCCGGCGCGCGCAGCGATGCGATTGAGGGGGGCGAGTTGGTCGCAGCGATGCACCACGGGAGTGAGATCGTACTTCACCAGGCTGGCCTCTTCGCCGGGCCAGAAACTCGTCAGCACCAGAGTCGGTTTGCGCACGCCGGCCTTGCGAACCGCGATGCCTTCGGCGGTGCAGGTCACGCCAAACCAATCCGAACCGGCCTTCTCCAGAATCTTGGCCACTTGCGGCCCGCCGTGGCCGTAGCCGTTGCCCTTGACGATGGACAGCACCAGCCGCAGCGTCTTGCGCTTCTCGGCGGCGGGATTCACGTAGGCGCGGATGGCGCGCAGGTTGTGGGTCAGGGCGGAGGCGGAGACCTCGGCCCACACGGGACGTCCTTGGAATTTTACGGGGCTCTTTTGGTGTCGCGTCATGGCCTTCTCGAAGAGAAAAATAGTGTACGACATCCGCGCGGCACGGGCCGACTGACCGCGCGGATGCCGCGTGAAAGACAACACCATGACGGGAAGCAATTGTGGCGCCGTCCGCGGGGATCGGTGGGCGGAGCAGGCGCGCCACGTAAGTGGTTGAGCGCACGGGCGGGTGCGACCATGAACATTCTGCGAGCTTGCGGGCCTGGGCAGGCGGAGTGTCAGTGCGGGCACAGGCTGCCTCCGGGGAACCACGGTGGACGAAGTAAGAGGTAACGAAGCAAGGAGGTAAGGATGTAACGATCGGAGGGAAGTGGCCCTTCGCGAGAATCGCTCTGGGTAAACGAGTGGCGAGCGAGACCCGGAAAGAGACAATGAAGTAAGGAAGTAAGGAAGTAATGAGGTAAGGAAGCGGAGCGGTAAAGATTGCGAACTCGCTTGCGGGATGTCGGACTCGGCGCGTTGGGTTCCGAAATGGGAATGGCCCCCCTCCCCCACCTTTTTTGGAAGTGCGGATTCTAAGGGGGTTAAAGTCCTTTGTCTTGATACAGATTCGCCAGTATCTGGAAATATTCATTCTGCACGGGTTACAGATGAGGGGTCGTAGAAGTGCGGATTCTAAAGGGCTTAGGACTAAAATGACGCTCCTGTGCGAACACAGCGAAGAGCACGCAAAAGGGAGAACAAAAGGGTTTGCTGAATTGAATCCGCGAGGATCGAAGCGAGCAGGCGGGAATGATTCGACACAAAAAATACCACAGAAGGTGACGGTAAGTCAAGGGTAAACTTATAAGTTCAGCGTTGGCTAAGGATTGGAGGATGACTGGTGGATCTGCACAAGGACAAACACGTGGAAGCCAAGGCCCCACTAAGGGTACGTTTCCCGAGAGGCCGCGTCCATTATGAAGAGACATATCCTTGTATGATCGGCGAGCTGGGAGGTACGGGTGATGAGCCGCATGCTGGCTTTGCCTCTGGTGGTGCTGGGGCTGTTCGCGTTGAGTTGTGTGGCGCAAGAGGCGCCCGGGCCCCGCATAGTGGATCTGACGGCGGCGGACGGGACGAAACTGAAGGCAACGTACTTCGGCGCGGGCAAGCCGGCGCCGGGAGTGTTGTTGCTGCATCAGTGCAATCAACAGCGGAAGAATTGGGATGGGCTCGCGGCGCGGCTTGCTGCGTCGGGAATCAACGTGCTCACGCTGGACTACCGCGGCTACGGAGAGAGCGGTGGAACTCGGGTGAAGGAGCTGGCGCAGGCGGACTTTGCGAAAATCCTGGCGGAGAAATGGCCCGGCGACATCGACATCGCGTTCAACTATCTGGTGTCGCAACCGGGGGTGACGCGGGGCACGGTTGGGGCGGGAGGCGCGAGCTGCGGCGTGAATCAAGCGATCCAGGTGGCGCGGCGGCATCCTGAAGTGAGGTCGTTGGTGCTTTTGTCCGGGACTACGGATCGTGAAGGCCGGGGGTTCTTGCGGAAATCGGAAACGCTTCCGGTGTTGCTGGCGGCGGCGGACGACGATGACGGCGCGGTGGAATTGATGCAGTGGATGTACGGTCTATCGGCTAATCCGGGGAGCAAGTTCGCACACTACTCTTCCGGAGGTCACGGGACGGAGATGTTCGCGGTTTATAAAGAGCTGCCGGGAATGATCGTGGACTGGTATGTACAGACGCTGGCGAAAACGCCGGGAAGCGCCCCGGCAGCGAACGCGGCTGGGTCTGCATCGCGCGGACCGGGTATTTTGGAACTGATCGATTCGCCGGGCGGCACCACCAAGGCGGCGGAGCAGTTGGCGGAGGCGCGCCAGCACAATCCCAAGGCGAATTTGTTCTCCGAAGCCATCGTGAATGTGCTCGGCTACGAGCACCTGGAATCCGGCGACACGAAAGGAGCGGTGGAAATCCTGAAACTCAATGCGATCGCTTATCCGGCCTCGCCGAACGTGTACGACAGCCTGTCGGATGCGTACCTTGCCGACGGGCAGAAGGATGCGGCGCGGGAGAACGCGACTAAAGCGCTACAACTGCTGGCATCCGATACGACGGACCCCGAGGCGCGGCGCAAGTTAATCCAGGAGAGTGCCGAAGCCAAGCTGAAACAGTTGGGAGGGGCGCCGCAGTAGACAGGCGGCGACGTGGCCATCCTGAGCTACAGGAAACCAAAGAGGAGTCAGGAAAAAGCAAGGGCGCCCGCCTCAGAAGGCGGCCGCTACATTAGCCTGCATGTCGAACGGCGTCGGCCCGGCAATTAACATTCGTGTGTACGAGGCACCACGACGGCGCTTGCGCAGGCTTCGCCAGGCTATATCATCAAGTTATAACGGGCGGGGGCAGAGTTTTGGGAGCAGCGGCTGAACGGGCTGCGGAAAATGCCAAGAACGTTTCTTCAGGGGCTAAAGCCCATTGAGCGCGCGGACTTTATGTCGGAGCGTGAAGCTCCGACCCCCCAAAGAGCAAACTTTTTCCGCAGCGGCTGAAGCCGGATTGAAAGGCAAGCACTTACGGCACGACCCTTCGTTCCTCTGGGTAAACTGAAGTCGTGCCCTCCCGTTGCCACACAGACTCTTTTGGGAACTACTGCGGAAATCAACATGGCACAGACCTACTACGAAATCCTGGGCGTTGCGGAGAATGCGACCGCCGAGGAGATTGAGGCGGCGTTCAAGAAGAGGGCGAGAGAAGTCCACCCTGACGCCGTCGCGCCGGGGAACGCCTACCTGCGGCAAGTCGCCGCGGAGGCGTTTAAGGATTTGTCCGAAGCGAAGGCCATCCTGCTCGATCGTGCCGGGCGGGAAAAATACGATGCCAAGCTAGCCTACGCTCGTGGGTCGAGGCATGCGGCGCCGGCCGGAGTGCCGCCGCGTTCTGACAGGTCGCCTGCTTCGCAAGCGGGGCCGCGTTCCCAGGGCGTACCGCCGGCGGCACGAGCGGCGCGTCCGAGAGGAATGCCGAAGCAGCCGCAGCGATACGCGCCTTGGAAGCCTTCCAAAGCGAGCCTTGACAGTCTGCTGTTCGTGGTGTTGGGTTTGGGCGCGGTGTTCTTTCTGGTCGGCATGATGTGGAGCGGAAGAAATCCGCCATTGTGGCTTGCGGTGATCACCGTAGCGCTCGGGCTTTTGTCGTTTCGGCACGGGCTGAAACCCAGCGCGGACACCAGAATTCCGAGCGGGAGCATGCCTCTGGTGGTGGGCACGATTCTATTCGCGGCAATTCTCTCGTCTGTGTGGCTGCTATCAGAACCGAACTTCGCGCCGCAAACGGCCAGAGATCGTGTCGCGCCGATGGTGGAGGACGCCCAGAAGGCGACGACAGCGGGGAAATCGTCTTTGCAGCGCGTGACGGAAGGTAAGCCAACTACGGTTGCGGTCGAGCCCGGCAGCGTGGCTGACGCGCCGGGGTTCGTCACGAAATTTTGGAAGAACCTAACGGACGGAAAGAACTACCGGACACGCCAGAGCGGCGATTTGTTATATCTGGAGCCGGTACGCGCGCCGGGGAAAAGCGCGGGCGATGCCATCGAGTGCGAGTTTCATCGGGCGGTAAGCGGAGGGCAGAGCTGGGCGGGCATTTGTTCGCAGCGGGATTCGAAGGATCAAAACACTCGAAAATCTCCAGCCATCCTGAGCACTTTTTCCGACACGCGACTGGAAGGAAGCCCGAGCGACATGCCGGGGTTCGACATGATTCCTGCCGAAAACGTACCGATGGGGAACGCCGCGTCCTCGGGAGCGGCGGCCCCTTCGGAAGAAACTGATCGTTCGGAACGTGAGCTGTCGAGTTTGAGCGGTCCCGAGAAAGAGTTGGTTGAATCGGTATGTTTGTCCGCCAAGATTGCGGTCGGGCCAGACGAATATGACCGCTGCGTGGAGAAGCAGCTTGCCGAGATGAGAAGCTTGCCGAGTCCTCCCGATCTTTCGGGATTGAGCAGCCGCGAAAGGGATTTCGTTGAAGCACAGTGCTCGAGCGCGAAACTGATGCAAGGGACGGCGGCGTACAACCAGTGCGTTGCGAAGCAGTTGGAGGTGGTGAAGAAGCAACGGCGATGAGTTGGACCAGTGCGAAAGCGAGTTAGCGGAAGAGATCGGAATGACCCACCCTTCGCAAGAGGCGCGAGTCGGCCAGCCGCCTGAATAAGAACCCAGTACATTTTGTGAGCAATGGTGGCGAGGAAGGTCAAAAACCGGCGGCTGGGGCCGATCGGAAGGCCATTACAGGTCGTCGGGGGAGAATTGGGAGAAGGCGTCGGGGGCGGCTTCCTCGAAGCGGGTGAGGCGGCTGCGGAAGACGAATTTTACGTTTTCGGTGGGGCCGTTGCGTTGCTTGGCGATGCGGAGCTCGGTTTCTTCGCGCTCTTCGGGGCTGGCGCCGGCTTTGAAGAAGTGCGGGCGGTAAATGAACATGACCACGTCGGCGTCTTGTTCGATGGCACCGGATTCGCGAAGGTCGGAGAGTTGGGGACCGCGCTCGTCGCGCTCTGGTGCGCGGGTGAGCTGGCTGAGGACCAGGACCGGAATCTGCAATTCCTTGGCGAGGCCCTTCAAAGCGCGAGAAATGCTGGCGACTTCTTCCTGGCGGTTGCCGAAGCGGCCGCGCGCGGTAATCAACTGGAGATAATCGACGATCAGCAGCGAGAGGCCCTTGTCGCGCTTGAGGCGGCGGGCTTTGGCGCCGATTTCCAGGACGCTGATCGAGCCGGCGTCGTCGATCCAGAGAGGCGATGAGGAAATGGTGCCGAGCGCTTCGGTCATGCGGCGCCAGTCTTCGCGGCTGAGATGGCCGGTGCGGAATTTGTGGGCGTCGATCTGGGCGACGGAAGCCACCAGGCGCTGCAGGAGAGATTCCTTGGACATTTCCAGGCTGAAAATCGCTACGGGCGAGCCGCCGCGAATGCCGATGTTTTCCGCGAGGTTGAGCGCCAGCGCGGTTTTTCCTTGCGAAGGACGCGCGGCGAGAATCAGGAGCTCGGAGGGCTGGAGACCGGAGGTGAGCTTGTCCAGCTCCGTGTAGCCGGTGGCGATGCCGGTGATGCTCTTGCCTTCGCGGAAGATTTTTTCGAGGCGTTCGAAATTGTCGCGAACGATGTCTTTAACGGAGATGAGACCGGCACGAACGCGGTCTTCGGCGAGAGCGAAGATGGAGGACTCGGCGTTGTCGAGGACGGCGTCGGCGCCGTCTTCGCCGTCGAAGGCGCGCTGCTGGATATTGTGCGTGGCGTGGATCAGGTTGCGGAGTACGGCTTTTTCTTTGACGATGCGCGCGTAATGCTCGATGTTGGAGACGCGCGGCATGCCATCGGCGAGGGAGGCGAGATATGGCGCGCCGCCGGCGGCCTCCAGATCGCCGCGGCGGTGCAGCTCCTCGGTGAGCGTGATCAGATCGATGGCCTGCTGTGCTTCGCTGAGCGCGATCATCTGGGTGAAGACGCGGCGATGTTGATCAAGGAAAAAATCTTCGGGGCGCAGGTTCTCGATGGCGGCGTTGAGAGCGTTGTTGTCAAGCAGCACGGCGCCGAGGACGGAGCGTTCGGCGTCGAGGTTGTTGGGGAGAGGGCGTTCGAGAGTGGCTTGGGGTGGCATGGCCTTCGCTACAGGTTCGGTATTTGTTCGCTTTCTATTCGCCTAAGCTACCACAGCCGCGGCGAGATGTTCAAGCACTAAAATTTTTCAAGTGCTGGAAGATTTTTTGCTTGGGGCCTCGACCGCTCCCTGGTGAAGACTGGTGAGCGCATTGTGCGCGCAACGTGAACGAGCGTCAACCCAAGTGTTGTGCATCGCTGTGCATGATTGCGGAAAACGGTGAAAAAAGTTTGCGCGTGAAAAATGCGCGCGAACAAATTACTGCACGAGCAAGCGCGTCGTTACGCTTGGGTTTCTTTTTCGACGTGGATTTTGATGGCGGCGGTGACGTCGCGAAAGACTTTGAGGGTCACGGGATATTCGCCGAGAGCTTTGATGGGCTCGGCGAGCTGGACCTGGCGCTTGTCGATCTTGAAGCCCTGCGCGGCGAGGCCTTCGGCGATGTCGGCGGAGGTGACGGAACCAAACATCTGATCGTTCTCGCCGGTTTTGCGGGTGAAGCGGACTTCGACGCCGTTGAGCAGCGCGGCCTGCTTTTGCGCGGCTTCGAGCTCGGTGGCGGTTTTCTTGGCCAGCGAGGTGCGAATGCGCTCGAGGGCCTTCATGTTGCCGAGAGTGGCTTCAATGGCGAGCTTGCGCGGCAGAAGAAAATTGCGCGCGTAGCCGGGCTTGACAGTCACTACGTCGCCGCGGTGACCGAGCTTATCGATGTCTTCCTGAAGAATGACTTTTTGCATGGCGTTTCCCTTTCCTGCGCGATCCGGTGTGCCCAGGATCGAATGAACTTTACTCCCGAATCTCGTGCGGGCGCTTGGAGTGCGGTGGCTTAATCGCGTTGCCGACACCTGACACCTCAAAGGCGGCGGCAAGCCCGCCGCACTCCAAGTTAGACCTTGGGCGCTTCGGCTACGGGCGCGGGCGGTGCTGGCGGCGGCGTTGCCGCGGGCGGATGTGCTGCCGCCGGAACAACTTGACGCGGCGCCTGCGTGCCTGCGGCGCTGCCGGCGAACGGCAGCAGCGCGATGTTGCGCGCGCGCTTGATGGCTTCGCCGAGCCAGCGCTGGTGGCGGGCGCACACGCCGGTCATGCGGCGCGGGAGAATCTTGCCGCGCTCTTGCACGAACTGCGACAGAATATCCGCGCGCTTGTAGTCGATGAAGTCCATCTTCTCGACACAGAACTTGCACACTTTCTTTTTGCGGAAATACTGCCGCTTGCCACGGCGCGGACCGCCGGGACCTCCCGGACCGCCGCCCGGGCCGCCTTCACGACGCGGACCGCCGTGCCCGCCTCCGGGCCCGCCATGTCCGCCGCCTGGGCCGTGGCCGCCTTCGCGACGCGGACCGCTCGGGCCTTGTGCTTGCTTCTGTTCCTCTGCCATACCTGCCTACCTTTCGGAATCACTGCTATCGATCGCTTCGTGTCCTTCAGGGGCTAAAGCCCGATCGTTTCGGCGGCTTTACGTCAGGGCTGAAGCCCTGACCTCCTAAAGAGAAATCCCAAGACCTGCGACGCTGCTAGCTGGCCGCGGCGGTGTGCTCTGGTGCAGCAGGAGCCGCGGGGGCTGCCGGCGTGCGGCGCGGACGACGCGCGGCGCGCTGCTCGCGCTTGTGCTGGAGCTTCTTCTGGCGCTTCAGGTCTTCGTCGAGACGCACGGTGAGATACTTGATCACGACGTCTTGCACGCGCAGGCGGCGCTCCAGCTCGGCGATCAGATCGTTGTGGTTGGTGCGAATCTGCTGGTAGACGTAGATGCCCTCGCGATGTTTGGCGACGCGATAGGCGAGCTTGCGCGTGCCCCAGTGCTCGGTCTTTTCGATCTTGCCGCCCTTCTCCGCACAGGTGTGCTCGATGCCGGAGAGAACTTTCTTGATCTCGTCTTCCGGCGTGGCCGGACGGGCGATGAAAATCAGATCGTACAAACGCTCTTCCATGATGACCTCTTTCCTTCTCTTTCGGGCGCGGGGCCCGGGAAATTCGTTATCGCGATGCGACTGGCGGCGGGTCTAAAAGACCCGCCACTACATTTGTTCTGCGACGTCCTCAGTCCGGCGCGTCGCCCGGGGCTTCTTCCGCGGGCTTGCGGCGGTTGTACTTGTTCATCGCGGCGTCGATTCCTTGCGTCAGAATCATTTCCACCGCGTCACCGGCTTCGCCGATCATTTCCGCGGCGACTTCCAGCTCTGCTTTCTTCATCGGCCGCAGGACGTGCTCTTTGCGGCTGCTGAGCGGATGGTCGGGCCCGCAACCCAGCCGGAGCCGCGCAAAGGCCTGAGTGCCGACGGCGCTGATCACGGACATCGCGCCGTTGTGGCTGCCAGCGCTGCCATCCGGGTGAATCCGAATGGTGCCGAACGGCAGCTGCACTTCGTCCCACATCACCAGCAGGTCGCCTACATCCAACTCGTACTTGCTCAGCAGCTCCCGGACGGAGATGCCGCTGAGATTCATGTACGTCTGCGGCTTGGCCAGAACGACTTCGGTTCCGGCGATTTTGCCGCGGCCGACCAGCGCCTTGCCTTCGGGGCGCTCGACGCGAATCGAACCGCGACTCGCCAGTTCGTCCACCGCCATAAAACCCAAGTTATGCGGCGTCCACTGATATTCCGGGTCTGGATTCCCAAGCCCCACAATGAGCCGCATAGTTCCGTGTCCAGGCGCCTGCGGAACGGCGGGCGCCAAATTCCGCCGTTACTTCTTTTTCTCGCCCTTCTCGGGTTTGGCCTCGACTTCGGCGGCTTCTTCGCCTTCGACTTCCTTCTTGCCCTTCTTGATGACTTCGGGCTCGGCGGGCGCGACACCTTCGGCGGCCACGACCTCGACGGGCTTTTCTTCTTCGACCTTGAGGGCCACGACGTGGGCGAGAACGCGCTCCGGATCGGTGATCAACTTCATCTTCGCGGTGTCGATCGGCAGATCTTTCGCGCGGAGCTGGCTGTTCATCATCAAGCCGCTGACATCTGCTTTGAACTCGGTGGGAATGTCCGCCGGCAAGCACTCGATTTCTACTTCGCGCGTGACAGTCTCGAAGACGCCACCCTGGACCTTCACGCCGGAGGGTTCGCCGAAGGTGTGTACAGGCACCTTGACGCGCATACGAACATCCATGGCGACGCGAAGAAGATCGACGTGCAGCAAATTGCCGGTGATGGGATCGACAAGCCAGTCTTTCAAGATGGCGGGCTCGTGCTTGCCGCCGAGATCGACCTGAAAAAGAGTGTTGTGGCCGCTTTCGGAGCGGAGGATGGCGCCGACTTGCTTGGCGTTGACGGACAAGGTGATAGCGTCGCCTTTGCCGCCGTAGAGAACGGCGGGGACTTTGCCGGTGACGCGGAGGCGCCGGGCTTCGTTCTTGCCGCGAGTGGCGCGGGGTGCTGCTTCGACTACGATCTGGGTTTGCTGAGCCATACGTTTCCCTTCTTGCGTTACGGGCGGGTCTAAGAACTCGCCCTACAGCCCTGTTCTAAATCTCTTCCAGGTCCTACGAATTCCAACGCCTAGATGCCGTCAAGTTCGCGCACAGACAAGAGTGTCTGTGCCACTAAATAAAAAGCTCGCTGATCGACGTTTCTTCGTGGATCGAGCGAATGCCGCGCGCGAGCAAATCCGCGACGCTCAAGACCTTGATCTTGCCCATCTTCTTGGCGGCCTCGGACATCGGAACCGAATCGGTCGCCACGACTTCCTTGAGGTCGGACTTCGCGATGCGCTCGATGGCCGGGCCCGAAAGCACAGCATGCGTGCAGGCCGCGTACACTTGCGTCGCGCCTTCGCGAATCAGAGCCTCTGCCGTTTTCACCAGCGTGCCGGCGGTGTCGATGATATCGTCGACGATCAACGCGCTGCGGCCGCGAACTTCTCCGATCAGGTTCATGACTTCGCTGACGTCCACATCGACGCGGCGCTTATCGACGATGGCGAGTGGAGCATCCATCCTCTTCGCAAAGAAACGCGCGCGCTCGACGCCGCCCGCGTCGGGCGAAACGACGGTGACGTCCGGCAGGTTCAGATGCCGAAAATATTCGACCAGCACCGGCGAGCCGAAAAGATGGTCGACGGGCACGTCGAAGTAGCCCTGAATCTGCGGCGCGTGCAAATCGAGCGTAAGCGCGCGGCTCGCGCCCGCGGTTTCCAGCAAGTCCGCCACGAGCTTCGCGGAGATCGGAACGCGCGGCTTGTCCTTGCGGTCCTGCCGGGCGTAGCAGTAATACGGCAGCACCGCGGTGATGCGCCAAGCCGAGGCGCGCTTGAACGCATCAATCATCAGCAGCAGCTCGAGCAGGTGGTTGTCCACCGGATAGCAGCAGGGCTGCACGACGAAAACGTCAGCGCCGCGAACGTTTTCGAGAATCTGAAAATAAATCTCCCCATCGCTAAAGCGGCCCAGCTTGGCCTTGCCCAGCGGCACGTCCAAATGCCTGCAGATGTTCTCTGCCAGCGGCAGATTCGCGGTCCCCGAGAAAATCTTGAAGCGGTCGTCGTTCACGAGGTCGTGGCTCCGCGCCTTCGAGGTCAAGGCGACTGAATTCAACAATTCAGGAACGCGTCAGGAACCCGGGGCACCGACTGATTTTGGACACGAAGACGCTGTAGGGAACAGACGTGCGCCGGTCAGAGCGCTCCATGGACCATGCGAACATACCTATCGCGCGAAATTGTTTCGCAAACGAAGGCCTGGTCGTCCGGAAACCCAACAGCGGCTCGGCGCGCCAACGCTGGGCTCGGGAAAACACCAAACACCGCCGAACCGCTACCCGCCAGCGAGGCTTCTGCAGCTCCTACCCGAAGCAAAGCCCTCTTGATTGCAGCAAGTCGAGGGTGACGCCGGAAAACGGGCCGCTCGAAATCGTTGGAGAGGCCGCCTGCCTGCGTGCTCCAGCACAGAGCACAGAACTCCCAAAGTTTAGGGGTAGCGGAGGATTTTGTCAATTCTAAGCGTGACCCCGACCGGGCCGGGGTCAACGATGCAGCGCGTACCCAGCGAAAGGCATCCGCAGTGGGCACGCGAATTTCGCGGGGCACCACGACAACAATCGATTGTTTGGGGATGCCAGCAAGGGGGTATATCTCATCACCGCGGTTGACGCCGAGCGCGCGTCCGCCGAACAGAAAGAAGGGCACGTCGGCACCCAGGGACGCGGCAATCTCGATCAATCGAGCTGGGTGAAGTCTTTTCTTGTGCAACCGCAAATAGCCAAGCAGCGCGGCGGCGGCGTCGCTCGATCCACCGCCCAAGCCGCCGCCCGCGGGGATTTTCTTGCGCAGCTCGATCTCTACGCCGGCGCGAATCTTCAGCTCGCGCTGCAGCGATTCGACGGCGCGATACACCAGATTCTTCCGGACCGGCTCTTGCGAAAGCGTTTCGTTGCCGCGCACAGTCAGCGAGATGCCCGGACGGCGGGAGGCGCGGAGCCGCAGATCATCGTGCAAGGAAATTGTCTGAAAGATGGTGCGCAACTCATGAAAGCCATCGGGGCGCTTGCCGAGAATGTCCAGGCGGAGATTGATTTTCGCAAAGGCCGGGATGCGAACTTCGCGCATGAGGCCTATTGCGGCTTGGCGTCTTGCGGCGAGGACTTTTGCGCCACGCGGTGTTTGGACTGGCCGAGTTTCTTCTCGAGCTCAGCGATTTTGTCGGTCTCGACATCGGCAGGGAGAGAGCGATGCCATTCGGACATCGACTTTTCCCATTCGGCGGCGGCGAGCTCGGTGCGGCCGAGCTTGGAGTAGACGTCGCCAAGGTGAGAGTGAATGTTGGGATCGTGAGCGTCGCGATCAAGCGCTTTGCGCAGCATGACTTCGGCATCGCCGAGCTTGTTCTGCTTGTAATAAATCCAGCCGAGACTGTCGAGATAAGCGCCGTTGAAGGGTTCTTCCTTTAGCGCGCGGCCGACCATAGCTTCCGCTTCGTCGAGGCGCTGACCAAGATCTCCGAGCATGTAACCGTAGTAGTTGAGGGCTTCGCTGTTGGTGGGGTCGACGTTGAGAACTTTCTTGAATTCGTCCTCGGCTTTGTCGAAAAATTTCTGGCGCTCGTAGATAGCACCCAAGATAAACCAAACGGTTTCGTTGTCGCGAGGCTGGCCGGGAAGCATTTCCGCGGTGTGAGCAGCATCTTCGGCTTCCTTGTAACGGTGGCCGCGCTCGTAAACCTGGGCGATGTTGAGATAGGTCTCGCGGTCGGCTTCGGTGCCGGTCAATTGAGCGCGCAGGATCTTGACGGCTTCGTCGGTCTGCCCATTTTCACCGAGCAGCGAAGCCTGCCTGGCCTTGATCGCCTGATCGTTGGGATATTTGGCGATGGCGTCTTTTCCCGCTTGCAGCGCCTTGGGCAAATCCTTTGCGTCACGGTACGCGGACATGATGAGGAAGCGGGCCCGCCGGTCTTCTTCGTCGCCAAGATGGCCCAATTCCTCATAAGTGTAGACAGCCGCAGAGTAGTTCTGCTTCTGCTGATAGACTTGGCCAAGCTGCTGGTAGAGGATGGCAAGGGAACGGCGGCGCGAGGGCAGAACCGGGGATTGTCCTTTGACGCCGGTGACCGCGTCGGCGAGCACGCGAATGGCATCATCGTAGCGGCCTTGCGCTTGATACAGCATCGCTTCGTTGTACATCACTTCCAGGCTACCGGGTTCGTACTGCCGCGCTTTGAGAAGATTTTCCTCGGCATGATCGAGCTGGTGCATCTCGCGATAAATTTGCGCGGTGCGAAGATAGTTGTCGCCGTCATCGGGCATCAAGTCGATGAGCTTCTGATAGACGACGAGCGCATCGGGGTATTTCTCTTCGGCCATCAATGTCTGGCCCAGGCCGCGCAGATGGCTCAGCTCCGACGGATCCAGATCGACCGCTTTCCGGTAGGCCTGTTCGGCTTTGGCGAGATCCTTGATTTGCGTGTAGGCATCGCCGAGAAGATCGAGCAAAATCGGGGACGGCGCACGGCTGGTCAGGCCCTCCAGCAAGGAAACCGCCTCGGTGGACTTGCCTTCGTCAAGCAAGAGCTGCGTGAGTTGCTCGATGGCCGCCTCGTTGTCGGGTTCACCCTTCAGGATGCCGCGGAGTACGTCCTCGGCTTTGTCGTGATCGTTGCGCAGGCGGTAAAGGCGCGCCAGCCACAGCGCGGATTCCGTGTCGGAGGGATCGAGCCGGTAGATTTCCTTGTACTGCTCGATGGCGCGACCGGCAATTTCAGATTGGCCACCACTGGCGTTCAAATCGCCCAGGCTGCGGATATAAATGCGCGCCAGCAGGCGGCGGGATTGCACGTCGTCGGGATCGCGCTTGAGGATTTCTTGCGCTTCGGCGACCGCGTCGTGGACGCGCTGCGCCTTCCAGTACATCTCGGCAAGGCGCTCGCCAATAACCGGGGACTTGGGGTCGAGCGCGTAGGCTTTCTTGTAGAACTCAATGGCCTGAGTGGCGTATTCGGCCTTGCTGGTATTTTCGTATTGCTGCTCGTAGATGTGGCCCATGGTGAAGTTGAAATAGGCGTCGGCGCGGCCGGAAGCGGCGGACGGCGAGGCGGTTTCCTGGTGTTGTGCGGCCGGCGCGGGCTGCTCGGCCGGAGTCTGCGCGACGGCGGAGGATGCCGCAAAGGCGGCGAATAGAGCGGCGGCAACGGTGCATCTACGAAGGTTCATAAGTACCCCGAAACAAAAAGTATCCCATGCGGAGGAAACGCGGTCAAAAGACAAAAAATGGGGCGTTTCGTGCCGCCGGGATGCTGTATTTCTAGGATGCGGCGGGGGCTGGAATCGTTCCTGTGGAAAGAAAGAGGTTGCATTTCTTCCATATTTCTGCAATTATCGAAATATGAAGAAGCCTGATCCGAGGTTGGTGACGCGAAGCGCGCAGCGATTTGCCGCGCTTGGCGCGGAGCCGCGGTTGCAGATCCTGAGGCTGCTGATGGCGGCGCACCCGACCGGACTGGTAGTAAGCGAGGTGCAGGAGGAGTTGGGGATTCCCGGGTCGACGCTGTCGCATCACCTGGAGAAGCTGAAGCAGGTGGGTCTGGTGACGGTGCGGCGGGAGGGAACGTATCTGTGGTACGCGGTACAAACGGACGCGCTGCGCGAGGTGCTGGATTTTCTATACGAGGAATGCTGCACGCGGAGCAGCGCCGTTGCGCCGGAAACGCTGGTGCAGATTTCGAAGTGATTTTTCTTGGAATCAGTCGAGTTCGGGAGGCGCGAGGATGAACGAGCCAAACATTCAAGAAGCAGTGAAGGAAAAATACCGCGAAGCGGCCCGGCAAGTGGCGCGAGGGGGCACGGCATGTTGTGGAGGCGGGGCGGCGCTCAGCGCTTGCGACCCCATCACCAAGAATCTTTATGACGACGCGCAAAAATCCGCACTGCCGGCCGAAGCCGTAGCGGCTTCGCTGGGCTGCGGCAATCCCACGGCACTAGCGAAGCTGCAGCCCGGGGAAGTGGTTCTCGATCTTGGCTCGGGAGGCGGCATCGACGTCCTGCTCTCCGCAAAGCGCGTCGGTCCGGCAGGAAAGGCGTACGGCCTGGACATGACCGACGAAATGCTGGCGCTGGCGCGCGAAAATCAGAGAAAGGCGGGCGTCGAGAATGTGGAGTTTCTGAAGGGAGCGATCGAAAGCGTTCCGCTGCCGGACAACATGGTCGATGTCATCATCTCGAACTGCGTGATCAATCTCTCGAGCGACAAGGACCGCGTCCTGGCCGAGGCGTTTCGCGTTCTTAAGCCCGGGGGCCGCCTGGCCATTTCGGATGTGGTCGTTCGCGGTAGCGTGCCTGCGGAAATCCGGCGCAGCATGGAGTTGTGGGTCGGCTGCATCGCGGGGGCGCTGGAAGAAAGCGAGTATCGCGAAAAGCTTGGGCGCGCCGGATTCGACTCCATCGAAGTGGAGCCGACTCGCGTCTACAAAGCAGAAGACGCTCGGGAATTTCTCTCGGCATCCGGATTGGATTTCGACACGATCGCGCCCGCGATCGAAGGAAAGTTCATCAGCGCATTTGTGCGCGCGGTGAAACCCGCCGCAAGGGCTTCTTGCTGCGGCCCAACATGCTGCTCGTGAAACGATCATGCCGGCCGAGAAGCTCCGCGTCCTGATTCTCTGCACGGGCAATTCGGCGCGGAGCCAAATGGCCGAGGGCCTGCTGCGTTACCTCGGCGGCGAACGCTTCGAAGTTCACAGCGCCGGCACCAAACCCGGAAGTGTAAACCCGCTGGCGATCGAAGCGATGCGCGAGATCGGCATCGACATTTCGAGCCATCGATCGAAGGCCGTAGCCGAGTTTGAAGGCGAGCAGTTCGCCACGGTAGTTACCGTGTGCGACTCCGCGGCAGAGCAGTGCCCCATCTTTCCTGGCGCGCCCCGCCGCATGCACTGGAGTCTTCCCGACCCTGCTGCGAGCACCGGAACCCACGACGAAAAACTCGAAGTCTTCCGGCGCGTCCGGAATGAGCTGGAAGCGCGCATTCGCTCGTTCCTCTCAGCGGCTGACAATTAACCATTACATAATATAGTTATACAGGGAATAACTCCGCCTGTTGCCAGAAGGCCATCACTAGAGTTGGCCGCTGACGCATGCGACGCAGAACCGATACAATCAGAGCCTCTGGAAAATCGCCGTCTACGAATTGAGGAGCATGATGGAACATAGCTTGCAGCACACAGTATCGCTTCTCACTCGCACCCCCGCTGCTCTCAATGCGCTTCTGCGTGATCTGCCGGAAACGTGGACGTTCCGAAATGAAGGTGAAAATACTTGGAGCGCGTTCGATGTCGTCGGCCATCTGATTCACAGCGAACGCACGGATTGGATGCCGCGGGCAAGGATGGTGCTGCAATTTGGCGAGACTCAGACGTTTGAGTCTTTTGATCGTTGGGGACATTTACGAGAGAGTCAAGGTAAGTCGCTGGGACAGTTACTGGATGAATTCGCTCGTTTGCGGTCAGAAAACCTGGGCGAACTGCGTGCATTGAATCTGCGGCAAGAGGACCTCGAGCTGCGTGGACGACATCCTGCCCTCGGAGTAGTTACTCTGTCAGAGCTGCTGGCGACCTGGGCAGCTCATGACTTAACTCATCTGCACCAAATCTCAAGGGTTATGGCCCACCAATACCGGGAGGCCGTGGGTCCGTGGAGCGGATACCTTGGGGTGCTGCAGTGCGCCGGCCACAGCTCTCCTTAGTGAACTCTCCGGACATGCGGAGTGGCGACTACACCTGCCAACTGTTGCGGCAACGTAAACGTCGAGACGCCTATAATAGTCAGTCGTCGCGGCGATGCACTTTGGTGTGCTGATGATCGGCTACGGGATTGAGAAGCCGAAACGTGTGGTCGCCAGTGGCTGGATCGAAGCGGTAGAGGAGCGTTGCGTCCGCAGCGCGTTCCTCATAGGCTAGCTCGAGCTCGGGATTGCTGAGGATCACCTCGCCTTTGTTGTTGACGCGAAATTCGGTGCCTACCTGAAGAACGATTTCCATCTCACCACTCTTTGCTGGTTTGGCGCCTTTGGTTGCCATCGATCTGCTCCTTCGTTGTGTGATTGACCGGTTCCTATGTTGCAAAAGGTTTGGATGCATGGAGCTTGAGGAACGGCGCATACGCGCGCGAGTTGAGCGAGTGTCACCAGCGCTGCGTTTTTCGGGCGCTGTAGGCAGCCGCAATGGCGGCGGCGAGGCGCGCGTTGGCGAGCAGCAGGGCGATGTTGGTGTGCAAGGTTTTGCCGCCACTCTTCCGCCCCAACTCCTCGAGCAAGAAAGGCGTCACACTCTTGCCGCGGATGCCCGCGGCTTCAGCAGATTCTAGTGCGCCGGCGACCAGAGACTCAACCTCGGTGCGCGGCAGCGCGGCGTCGGCCGGCGGGGGGTTGACGATGAGGATGCCCGCGCTGGTGCCCTGCCCCAGCCAACCCAGATCCCAGTGAATGCACATCAGGCGCGCGGCTTCGTCCGGGGAGTCGACACGATGCTGCAGCGGCAGGCCGCTTTCACGTGAATAGAAGGCGGGGAATTCGTTGGTGCCGTAGCCGACGACGGGAATGCCGAAGGTCTCGAGAACTTCGACGGTGCGCGGAAGGTCGAGGATGGCTTTCGCTCCGGAGCACACGACGGCGACCGGGGTGCGGGCGAGCTCGGTGAGATCGGCGGAGATGTCGAAGGTGTTTTCGCTGCCGCGGTGGGCGCCGCCGATTCCGCCGGTGGCGACCATCGTGATCCCGGCACGGGCAGCGATGAACACGGTTCCGGCGACGGTGGTTGCTCCCGGGCGTCCGGAAGCGAGAACGGCGGAAAGATCGGAGCTGCTGACCTTGGCGACGTCGCGGGCTTCGGCGAGCAGCGCGATCTGCTCGCTGGTGAGGCCAACGACAATGCGCCCGTCGAGGATTCCGATGGTCGCGGGAGTAGCGCCAGTTTCTCGGACGGCAGCTTCCATCTCGAGGGCGGTATCGAGATTGAGGGGACGCGGAAGGCCGTGAGCGATCACGGTGGATTCCAGAGCCACCACGGGGCTGCCCGCGACCAGGGCGGCGGCGATGTCGTCGCGGACGTAAATGAGTTCATCCACGCGATTCCTCCAGCGTGACATCCGGTCTTATCACAAACGCGCGACAAGCGAAACGTGCGGCAGCAGATGGTTGCGCTGCGGCGGTGATCCGCGGTGATAAGATTCCGCCGCCATGCGCACGGGGAAACACCGCGGGGAAGAGATCATCGTCTTGGGGGACATCAACGCGGACATCATCGCCCGCGTGAGCTCTTGGCCTGAACCGGGCGGGGAGTGCCTGGCAGAGCGTGTGGAACTGCATTGCGGAGGGGTCGGAGCGAATTGCGCGCTGGCACTGCGGCAGTGGGGCATTTCAGCAAGGTTGATCGGGTGTGTGGGCAAAGACGACTTTGGCGGCGCGCTGCTCAAGACCCTGGCAGAAAACGGCGTGGACGTGAAGTGCATCCAGCGGACCGGCAAGGCGATGACCGGGCTGCTCTACATCAACGTCACACCGGATGGGCAACGAACTTTTTTCGGCAGCCGCGGAGCGAATTGCCTGGTGGGCCGGCAATCGAGCGGGTCTGCGCTATGGAGGCGAGCGAGGGCAGCGAGCTTGTTGGGTTATAGCTTTCTCGATCCCCGGCCTGCGCTGGCGGCAAGACAAATCTTGCGAGCGGTGCGGGCGCGCGGCGGATGGGTTTCGCTGGACGTGGGCATGGAGCCGAGCAACAAGATTCCGCGGCAGATCCTGCGCGTGGCGAAGCAGGTGGACCTTCTTTTCGTCAGCAGCGAGGAAGCGGCTGCGCTCACCGGGAGACGCGATCCGCGTGAATCGCTTGCGAGGCTTCGGAAGGCCGGTGCGCGGGACGTGGTGATGAAGCTGGGAAAACGCGGCTGCCTGATTCTCGAAGAAGGAGTGGTGCGCCAGGTGCCGTCGTTTGCGGTGCGGGCGGTGGATTCCACGGGAGCGGGCGACGCGTTTACGGCGGCGTTTCTGCAAGCACGGCTGCGAGGCTGGCCGGTAGCGGAGGCTGCGGTGGCGGCCAACGCCGCGGGCGCTGCGGCGGCCAGTGTTGTCGGCGCGGGAGAGAAGTCGCCAGGGTTGCGGGAAATCACACGGCTGCTGCGAACGCAGCGGTTGAGAGAGCCGTGGGACGCCGTGCGTTTGCGAGTGCTGCGACGCCTCAATGCAGGAAGTGGCGCAAGCCGGTGAAGACCATGGCCAGGCCGAGACGGTCGGCGGCAGCGATCACGTCGGGGTCGCGCATCGAGCCGCCGGGCTGAATCACGGCGGTCGCGCCGGCTTTTGCGGCTTCTTCGACGCCGTCGGGGAACGGAAAGAACGCGTCGGAGGCGACGACGCTGCCCTGCAGCGATGTCTGCGCCTTCATCACCGCGAGTTTCACGGAATCGACGCGGCTCATCTGCCCTGCGCCGACGCCGAGGGTGGCACTCTCGCGGGCAAAGACGATGGCGTTGGATTTCACATGCTTGGAGACCTTCCAGGCGAAGCGCATGGTGTGCATCTCTTCGGCGGTGGGAACGCGCTTCGTTACGGTGCGCAGCTCGGTATCCTGAATCTCGCCGAGATCGGGCTGCTGCACCAGCATGCCGCCGAAGATGCGCTTGAGCTGGAGTTCGCGTTCCGGCTCGAGTCCGCCGGCAGGCAATTCGAGCAGCCGAAGATTTTTCTTGGCCGCGAAGATGGATTTGGCTTTCTCGTCGAAGCCCGGCGCGACGATGCACTCGACGAAAAGCTTCGCGACTTCTTCCGCGGTCGCGGCATCAACGGCGCGATTGAAGGCCAGCACTCCGCCGAACGCGGAAATGGGGTCGCAGGCGTAGGCTTTCAAGTAGGCGTCGCGCAGGGTCTCCTGCTCGGCTGTGCCGCACGGGTTGTTGTGTTTGATGATGACCGCCGCTGGCTTGCGGAATTCCGCGGCAAGGCTGCGGGCTGCCTCCAGGTCCACAAAATTGTTGTAGGAAAGCTCTTTGCCCTGAAGCTGCTTCGCTGCGGCCAACCCTTCCGGCGCGCGACCAGCGGGGACGTAGAGCGCCGCGGCTTGGTGCGGATTTTCTCCGTAGCGCAGCTCCTGTTGGCGTCGCAATGCGATGTGCAGGCGCTCAGGCAGGAGCGGTTTTTCGCGCAATTCGACGTGACCGGATGCGGCAGAGAGGCGCTCCAGTTCGGTGGTGATCATGCCGTCGTAGCGCGAGGTGATAGCGAAGACTTTTCTCGCCAGATCGAGGCGCGTCGCCAGGGAAGTCTCGCGCGAACTTTCGATTTCGGCGGCGACCCGATCGTAATCCGCAGGGTCGGTAACCACCGTCACGCTCTCGAAGTTCTTTGCGGCGGAGCGCAGCATCGTCGGCCCGCCGATGTCGATATTTTCGATCAGCTCCTCGGCGGTCAGACCGGCTTTGGCGGCGGTCGCCGCGAAGGGATACAGATTCACCACCACCAAGTCGATCGGCGCAATGCCGTGCTCGGCCGCCTGCTTCTCGTCCTCGGCGTGGTTGCGGCGATAGAGCAGACCGCCATGCACCTTGGGATGCAGCGTCTTCACGCGGCCACCGAGCATTTCCGGCCAGCCGGTGAAGTCGGAAACATCGCGCACCGCGACGCCCGCTTCGCGCAACAGCTTGGACGTGCCGCCCGTCGAAAGTATCTCGATGCGCAGCGCAGCAAGCTTTTTCGCAAACTCGACGATTCCGCTCTTGTCAAACACGCTGATGAGCGCGCGCTCCACTGCCATGCTCGTCCCTCCGTGAAAGAAAAACACAACAGTGTAAGCGGGTTGGGAAATAATGACAAAGCGGAAAGGACAAGAGGTACTGACTCAGTTTGGGTTTTTCGGCTCGGGGAATGCGGAGTTGATTTCCCAGGGCACTCCAAACTGATCGACAAACACGGCAAAACGAGCTGCCCAAAACGTCTGTTGGAGCGGCATCTGCACCGTTCCTTTTTCCGCCAGCATCCGATAGATGCGTTCTGCCTCCGCTGGGTCATCCAGCTGAAGAGTTATGTAGAAACCCTTCGGAGGTTCGTACTGTTCAGGAGGAACATCGGCGCCCATCAAGACGCTATCGCCAACAGCGAGGGATGCATGGAGGATTTGCTCGCGTCGTTCCGGCGGCACTTGTTCAGCCATCGGCGAATTGCCGTAGCTGAGCATCGTCGCGATCTTTCCGGCAAAACATCGCTCGTAAAACCTGAAGGCCGCCTCGCATTGACCCTTAAAGACGAGGTGGGGATACCATTTCATGGGTCCCTCCTGGAGACAATTGCAACGAATAGCGCTCATTATTCCACAGAGTCTGAATCATCCAACCTGCAGCCTCGTTCGGAGAATCTCTGGGACGCTCGAGCTACGATTTTTGGAAACTAGTCTCACCGAGGCAAGGCCAGGTCTAGCGCACTTCAAGATGGGTCACCGGCGGGCAAGAGTGGAAAGAGGCGATCGCCCCCGAACGATTTCTTAGGGCCTAGCGCGCACAGCCAGAAATGGCTGTGCCACAGGACTTTTTCCGCAGGCTGTTAGGTTTTGACGAGGGCTTTGAGCTTGACCTGGCCGTCGACGATTTCCACTACATACTCGACGTCGCGGCAGTTTTGCTTGTCCTGCAGATCTTTGGTCTTCTTGCAGACGAATTCCTTGAAGCCAGCGGGCGAAAGCTTGCCGGTCTCTTCTCCGGCCCGGGCTTTGGCCTGCAGAAAGGCCTGATAGAGTTGGTCGACTTTCTCGGTCTCGCGTTCCGGCTCGGAGCAGACCATACGAAAGGCGGCAGGCGGCGCCGTGGCCTCGGCGGCGGGCGCTTCAACGGCAGCAGGCGCCGGCGGTTGGTGTTTCGCGCGTTCCGCTTCGATGGCCTTGGCGGCCGCGCCGAAGTGCCGCTGCGAACGCCCTTCTTCTTTCTGCTGCAGCCTCTTCCGGAAAATGTCTTTATATTTTGCGTAAGTCTGGGTGAGGTTGTTGTAACGGAAGCGCTGGCCGTATTTCAGCTCGCCGCCGCGCTCCGCATAGCGCTTGATGATGGTCTCGATGCGCCACTCGATTTCGGTTGGCGGACGCTTCCGGCCGCCCCCGAAATACTGGTCGTACTCAATTTTGAGCTGGCGAATGTCTCGCTCGAGCTGAGCTAGCTCTTCGTCGATAGTGGCCATGACTGGGCGGAATCCTCAATCTCCATGCTAGGAGCCCCAGGTAGCGCCGTCAACGGTACGGGCGCGCGACGCCGCCGATTCGGCACCGGACTTCTTGCGGACAACCTGTCCGTTGGTACAGCCAGGAGGGCGGGAGGCGGAACGCATTGCTCGCGGCACAAGTCTATGCTGAAATGGCGGCATGGAGCCCCCCGCAAAGCGCATTCTTTCTGCCGATCAGGCCGACCTCCTGCGCCAGATTCCGTCTGTCGATGAGCTGCTGGCGCAGCCTCGTCTTGCGTCGCTCGCCAAACGTGTGGATCGCGATTTGCTCGTCGAAATAACGCGCGCTGTGCTTGCCGATCTGCGTGGCCGGATTGCGGCGGACGGGAAAGTTGCTGTCGGAGTGGCGCTCGATCCGGCGTCCTTGCAGGAAAGCATTGCGTCGATGGTCGAGCGAGTCCTGGCTCGCTCGCTAGAGCCGGTCATCAACGCCACCGGCGTGATTTTGCACACGAATCTGGGCCGGGCGCCGCTGATTGCGGCAGCGCTGGAAGAGTTTCGCAGCAGCGCGACACAATACAGCAACCTCGAATATGACTTGGAGGCCGGCGCGCGCGGCAAGCGCGACGTGCACACAGCGCAATTGCTGGAGCGCCTGACCGGCGCGGAAGCCGCCATCGTGGTCAACAACTGCGCGGCGGCGGTGTTGCTGGTGCTCGCGGCGCTGGCAAAAGGCGGCGAGGTTATCGTTTCTCGCGGCGAACTGATTGAGATTGGCGACGGCTTTCGCATTCCGGAAATCATGGCGGAGAGTGGCGCGGCCTTGCGCGAAGTGGGCACCACCAACCGCACGCGCATCGCCGACTACGAAAACGCCATCAACGAAAGGACCCGGCTGCTCCTGCGCGTGCATCCGTCGAACTTCACGATCACCGGCTTCGCGGACAAGCCGTCGCTTGAGGAACTTGTAGCCCTGAGCCAGCGCACGGGTTTGCCGCTGGTCGAAGATCTGGGTTCCGGGTGTCTTGTCGATTTGGCCGAGGCCGGGATCACGGAGCCGGTTGTGCGCGGGAGCATTGAAGCTGGCGTCTCCGTTGTGATGTTCAGCGGAGACAAGCTTCTTGGGGGCCCGCAGGCTGGAATTATTGCGGGGAAGAAAGATCTGGTTGCCCGCGTACGGCGTCATCCATTGTTTCGCGCGCTTCGCGTGGACAAGCTGACCATCGCGGCGCTCGAAGCTACCCTTGGCGCTTATCTGCGCGGGGCCGTGGACGAAATTCCGGCGCTGCGCATGATTCGCATGAGTGCACAGGAACTCAAGCGCCGCGCGGAGAATTTTCTTCGCGAACTTACGCCGGAACTGCCGCTCGGTGAAGTGGAATTGGAGATCGTGGACGGCGCGTCGCTGGCCGGAGGCGGCTCGACACCCACGCAGTCGCTGCCGTCCAAGATCATCTGCATCGCCAGCGCCCGGTACTCGGCGGCGCAACTCGAGCAGCGCCTACGCCGCGCCCCGGCAGGCGTTTCCGTCATTGCGCGGGTCGAAGAAGACCGCCTGATCCTCGACCTCCGCACCGTCTTCGTCGAGCAGGAGCCGTTGCTGCTGAAGACGCTTGCCGCCGCGCTCCGTTAGTTCAGGTATTTTCCGTGCGGAGCGCATTCAGACTCCAAGTGGAGGGAAGAATAGGCGCGTGCTTGCCTTCCAGGTTGCTAACGAAAAGCTGAGAGCAGTCTCGAAGCCGCGGCCTAGGCTGCGGCCTGGCTGGGCGCTCGTGCGCGTCCGGCTCACCGGGATCTGCAACACGGACATCGAGATTCTGCGCGGCTATCACGATTTTCGCGGGACGCCAGGCCATGAATTTGTCGGCGAAGTCGCGGAACTGAATGGCGTCTCCGGCGCCGTGCGGAAAAAATGGCTCGGACGTCGCGTGACCGGCGAGATCAACGTTTCGTGTTCGGCCTACGGCTATCGGCCGGTGTGCGAATTCTGCCGCCGCGGCTTGCGAACGCACTGCGCGCGGCGGACCGTGCTTGGCATCATCGCCCTCGACGGCGCTTTTGCGGAGTATCTGGCGCTGCCGCTCGAGAATCTTGACGCTGTGCCGGATTCCGTCCGCGACGATCAAGCGGTCTTCGTCGAGCCGCTTGCGGCCGCATGCGAGATTCTCGAGCAGGTGAAAGTCAACAGGCTGCGCGAAGCCGCCGTTTTGGGCGATGGAAAGCTCGCGCAATTGATCGCACGGGTGCTGCACACTGCGGTGCCGCGCGTGGTGATGTATGGCAAACATGAGAGTAAGCTGGCGCTCGCGCGGCGCGCTCGCATCGAAACGAAGCGGGTGCGAGGCAACAGGGGCGACTTGAAGCGCTGCAAGGAAAGCTACGCGCTGCTGGTGGAAGCAACCGGATCGCCGACCGGCCTCGCTCTTGCTCAGCACATGACCGAGCCGCGCGGCACGCTCGTCTTGAAGTCAACGTTCCACGGCGCTGCTCCGGTCGAGACATGGCCGATCGTCGTAAAGGAGATCACTGTCATTGGCTCCCGTTGCGGCCCTTTTGACAAGGCCCTCGCCCTTCTCCGCAGCGGCAAAGTGGATCCCTCGCCGTTGATTACGCGCGTCTTTCCGCTCGCCGCAGCACAACAGGCGATTCGGTTTTCGCAAAAATCCGATGTGATGAAAGTCTTGTTGAAGGCTTAGCGGAAACCAAGCTCTCTCTTCCGCTCGTTCCCGATTGCGCGCAGCGCTCTACAAACGGTTGATGCAGGAAGCGACGCACGCGGCGCCGAAGCCATTGTCGATGTTCACCACCGTTACGTTTGACGCGCAACTATTCAGCATTCCCAGAAGCGCGGCGACTCCGCCGAAGCTCGCGCCATAGCCCGTGCTCGTGGGCACCGCAATCACCGGCACCGCGACAAGCCCGCCGACCACGCTCGGCAGCGCGCCTTCCATCCCTGCAACGCAAATGATCACGCGTGCGGTGGTGATTTTCTCGCGATGCTCCAGGAGCCGGTGAATCCCGGCCACACCGACGTCGTACAAATGCTCGACGCGGTTGCCCATCATCCGGGCGGTCAACAGCGCCTCTTCCGCGACGCGAATATCGCTAGTGCCGGCCGAGACCACGAAGATCGTGCCTTTCCCGGAAATCTCGCGACTGCGCTCCAGAGTAATCACACCGGACAGCGGATGGAATTTGGCCGCGCCGCCGGCCGCGGCTCCCTTTCGAGAGCTGGCGCGCCGCACTGCAGCAAAAATCTTGGCGTCCGCGCGCGTCACCAAAATATTCTGCCGCCCCGCCTTGCGCCGCAGCATCGCGCGCACGATCTCCGCCACCTGCGCCGGTGTCTTCCCTTTTCCGAAGATCACTTCCGCGTAGCCCTGCCGCAGCGCCCGGTGGTGGTCCACCTTCGCGAAGCCCAAATCCTCAAACGGCAGATGCTTCAAGCGTTCGATGGCGCGCTCGGGCGACAGCGTTCCGGATTCCACCGATTTCAAAAGCTTCAGAGCTTCGCGTTGATCCATTTTGTTCAAAAAAGGGTCCGTTAGACCGGCACGAATTCTATCATCGCACTGTACCGAAGGCTTGGCTTGACTTGGCTTCTGGCCGCTGCGAGACTCATTCTATCCGCACAGAATATGGCTGAAACCAAAGGACAAATCGTCACCGTAGGTGTGACCGGAGCCAGCGGCGCGATTCTGGCGCAGAAAGCGCTTGGTTTGCTGGAGGCCGACGCGCGTGTTGCGCGCATTCATCTTGTCGTCACCGAAACCGGCCAGCGTCTCTTTGCGGAAGAGCTTGGCGTCGCTTCTGGCGATCTAAAGCAATTGCCGAGCCGTATTCTGGGCCATCCCTCGTCGAGAATCGAGGTTCTGCCCAACAAAGATATCGGCGCATCCATCGCCTCAGGTAGTTACGAAGTGGAGTCCATGATCGTAGTGCCCTGCTCGATGGGGACGCTGGCTGCCATTGCCAACGGCATCAGCGACGACCTGGTGGCGCGGGCCGCCGACGTGATGCTCAAGGAAAACCGCAAGCTGGTGCTGTGCGTCCGCGACACGCCCTTCAATCGCGTGCATCTGGAAAATATGCTGCGCGCGCAGCAGGCTGGCGCGGTGATCATGCCCGCGATTCCAGCGTTTTACCATCAGCCGAAAACGATCGACGACCTAGTCACGCAGTACATTTGCCGCGTCTTGGCGCAAATCGGCTTGGCACAGGACAAAATGTACCGCTGGACGGGTAAATCCTCCGCCAAGGAAGCGAAGGCATGAGGAAGATTGGCCACAGAGACACAGAGACACAGAGGAAAAAAAGAAAGAGGAATTGGTTTTCTCTGTGTCTCTGTGTCTCTGTGGCGAATTCGGTTTTTCCGACATGACGAAGAATCGCATACGCACGGTGCTGGAGATGATCAAGTTCGAGCACTCCGTGTTTGCCCTGCCGTTTGCGCTGACCGGAGCGCTGCTCGCGGCGCGGGCGACTCATCAATCGCCAACGGGCTGGCCTACGTGGCGGCAAGTTCTGTGGATCGTGGTGGCGATGGTCGCGGCGCGCTCCGCGGCGATGACCATGAACCGCATTGCCGATCTTCGCTACGACCGAGAGAATCCGCGGACGCAGCAGCGGGCCCTCGCTACCGGCGCACTGTCTGTTTCCTTCGCCTGGATGTTCACACTCGTCGCCGTTGCCGTTTTCTTCATCGCTGCGTGGCAGCTCAACCCGCTGGCGCTGAAGCTCGCGCCGCTGGCGATCGCGATTCTGTTTTTTTACTCCTTCACCAAACGGTTCACGCATTGGTCGCATCTCTTTCTCGGCTTCGCGCTCGGAATTTCCCCGGCAGCGGCGTGGATCGCCATCACCGGCGGGCTCGATCTGCGCATGCTGATTCTCTGCGCGGCGGTGACGCTGTGGGTTGGCGGCTTCGACGTGCTGTACGCCTGCCAGGACATCGACTACGATCGGCGTGCCGGCCTCTATTCCGTTCCGAAGCGCTTCGGCATCGCCCACGCGCTGCTGATCGCTCGAGCGATGCACGTCGGGGTGGTCGCGCTGCTCGCGTGGCTCGCCGCCAGCTTCGCGCTGCCCTGGCCGGCGTGGCTCGGCATCGTGGTGGTCGCGGCGCTGCTCGCCTACGAGCACTCGCTTGTCAAAGCGGATGATCTAAGCAAGCTGGACGCTGCGTTTTTTGCGATGAACGGTTATATTAGTATGTCGTTCCTGTTGTTTTGGGGCGCTGCAGCAGCGGTTTGGCGCGTCTGAAATTTTCGGTCGAATCGAAATGAGCGAACTGACTCTCACGGATCAGCGGTTGAAGCCAATCGCAGCGAAAGTGCTCGCCGGCGAGCGCCTTTCCGTCGATGACGGCATCCTGCTGTACCGTTCGCCCGACCTGCTCGCCGTCGGCTGGCTGGCCAACCACGTTCGCGAGAAGCGCCACGGCAACATCACGTATTTCAACGTCAATCGCCACATTAATCCGACAAATGTCTGCGTCGCACACTGCAGGCTGTGCGCGTTCGGCCGCGATCCCAATGCTCCCGGCGCGTACACTTTTGCGCTTGAAGAGATTTATCAGCGCGCCGAGCAAGGCGTCCGCGAAGGGGCCACGGAATTTCACATGGTCGGCGGGCTGCACCCCGACCTTACCTTCGACCACTATTTGGAATTAGTCCGCGGACTCAAGCAGCGCTGCCCAAGCGTCCATCTGAAAGCCTTCACGATGGTCGAGGTCCACTACTTCGCCAAGATCGCCAAGCTCACCATCGAAGAAACGTTGCGCAAGATGAAGGAAGCCGGCGTGGACTCCTGCCCCGGCGGCGGCGCGGAAATTTTCCATCCGCGCGTACGCAAAATCATCTGCGATCACAAGACCAGCGGCCAGATGTGGCTCAGCACCGCGAAGAAAGCGCACGAAGCGGGGCTTCATTCCAACGCGACGATGCTCTACGGCCACGTGGAAACCGAAGAAGAGCGCGTCGACCATCTGGTCAAGCTGCGAGAGCTGCAAGACGAGACGCACGGCTTCGTGGCGTTCATCCCGCTGGCGTTTCATCCGGACAATACGGCGCTCTCGCACATTCCTAAGACCACCGGCTATCTCGATCTGCGAAACATTGCCGTATCACGCCTGTTGCTCGATAATTTCGACCACATCAAAGCGTATTGGATCATGCTGACGCCGAGCATCGCGCAAATCGCGCTGCGCTTTGGCGCGAACGATCTCGACGGCACGGTCGTGGAAGAGAAGATTTACCACGACGCCGGCGCGAAAACCTCCGAGTTCACGCCGCGCGCCGAGCTCGAGCGCCTGATCCGTGCAGCCGGCCGCGTTCCCATCGAGCGCGACACGCTGTATCGTCCGGTGGACCGCTCGAAGATGCCGCCCATCCCGCCCGCGCCGCTGCCCGGGCTGGTCTCTCTCACGCTGAACGTCTAGCCAGCATGGCAGAATCTCTCTAAGGTGACGCGATGCGACAAGTAACGCCCGAGCATTTTGACGCTGTGCTTCTAGCCGTACGAGCAAACTGCCTCGGATCTCGGACAATCGCAGCATGGTAGTGCGCGATGCCATTCAGCTGGATGCGGATATGGAAAAGCGGCTCGACAAAATCGAGGCCCATCCGGCCTTGCAGAGAATGATGGACGCGTCGGACAAGGCCATCCGCGAGGGACGCGTCACACCGCACAGCGAAGTAGTTCGCATGTCACGCGCGCGCTCCAAGAAACGCAAGTGAAGACCCACATCGTTTGAGCTGGTCGGGACTGGCTCCATTATCGCGTGAGAGGAAACACGCTGTACGTTCGCGGCTTGTGGCCCGCGCGAATTCCTTAGGCTCGTGGCCCGACGCGGGCGCTCAGCAGATGCGCGAAGCCGCCTCCCACTCGAAGTCCGTCCGTGCGGCCGCTGAAGTAGCGGGAATTGATTTCCCCGGGCGCCAAGTCTTCCACCGACTGAAACCCTTTGCCTTCGAGTTCGTGTGCGAGGTCGAGAGGGTCGAAGAACAGCCGAAAGGGCTCGCCTGCAGCAGCCACTCGGCGGGACAAAGCATCCAGGGCGAGTTGTTCCAGCGAATTGAGCGAAGATCGCGCAACCGCATAATCAAATACGACGCCACTGAGGGCCGGCATCGAGAGAACGAAGTCCAGCGTGGCTAGGAATGCCGCGCGCGTGAGATAGGGCGTCACGCCCAGCCACGAGAAAAACGCCGCTTCGCCAACGTTGAAGCCAACGCTTTGCAGACCATCACGAAGAGTCTGCCGTTCACAGTCGACGGGCGCGAACGCCAGCTCCGGAGGGATCGCGATTCCTGCCGCTCCCAGCAGCTCGCGCTTCCAAGCTTGTGTGGCGGGATGGTCTACCTCAAAGACGCGCAGCCCGATTCCGAGATATGGATTTCGATAGGCGAACGTGTCGAGCCCAACGCCCAGCACAACGTATTGGCGCACACCCTGGGCGACAGCAGCGGCAAGCCGATCTTCGGCATATCGGCTGCGGACGGCCATGAACGCCCGGAGCGAACGAGAGACGACGTTTTGTTCCCCGGCAATCGTAGCTCGCAATGGAAATGGAACTACGCCGCGGAATTTGGCTGCCTCGTGCTGGGCGTGTTCTTCGTTTTTCACAAGTGGTGAGCGTCGGCCAGTAGTTTCAAGCGATACGCTGCGGGGCCCAAACCACGACATCTTGACGCCGCGCAAAGTGCAGCAGCGGCTTGTATGGCGGAAGGACAAAGCCGGCGGCTTCCGTCATCGTGTTACAGACGAATTCCGCCTCCGCAACTTGCAACTGCCACGGAGGATGGTGAATCTCCCCGCAAAGAATCCTGCCGCCCGGAGCCATGGCATACAAGCAATAGCGTTCGGTGAGGAAGTGTTCCAGGGTTCCACGGCGCGTCTCGAAACCTTTTCCAATCGGCTGGTACCTAGCTTCTAAAAGTGCTGTAGGCGCACGCCGATGCGTTCGTTCGCTGACGTAGTGAATCCGCTCGCCGGTGACTTCGCATTTCATCCGTGCGCGAAAATACGGCAGATGGAACCAGGCACGCGCAATCGCGACAGCAACGGAGTTTCCCGCATCTAGGCTGAAGAACCAGACGCCGGGCTTTCCATCCGCCGTCACGTACGTTCGCACATTCAATTCGGGAAAGGCTGAAAGCCACGGCAGCGTGGGCGTGAATCTAAGCCGCACACCCGACATGCGAAACGGTACGACCGCAATCCATGCCTGCCCCTCGAACGTATCGATCTGCAGCGGCTCGGGAATGTGCGGGCGCAGCAGCGCTGCATCGATCCGCCAATGCGCGAACAACAAATCATGCCAGGACTGGGCCATGACCCAGCGCCCCGGCGGCAGGGGCCAGGGACGATGTTCTGTTCGATCGAGCGGGTGCGGCATCAAGATTCGCGGGCACGTCTCGACAGCGGCATGTGATCAATATACCCTTCGAGTGCGCCCAGGAATCGAATTCTCTGCATTCAAAACGGGTGAAACCTGCAAAAGGAGCGAAGTTATGCAACGCAAAGCGAGCGCGGTTTGGCAAGGCGATCTGAAAAGCGGCAAGGGCACGATCTCGACGGACAGCGGCACACTGAGGCAAACGCAATATTCCTTCAGCACGCGTTTCGAAAACGGCGTCGGCACGAATCCCGAAGAGCTGCTCGCGGCGGCGCACGCGGGATGTTTCACGATGGCGCTTTCCGCGCAGCTCGGCGGCGCCGGCCTGACCCCGCAAAAGCTGGAAACCACGGCCACCATCACGCTCGACAAAGTCGGCGACGGCTTCAGCATTACCAAGAGCCATCTTGATCTCGTGGCCCGCGTCCCCGGCGCAGACAAAGCCAAATTTGACGCCGCCGTCAAAGGCGCGGAAACCGGCTGCCCGGTCTCAAAGCTTTTCAAAGCGGAAATTTCCGTCAGCGCCCGCCTCGAATCCTGAGGCGTTGCCGGTTTTTGCGCAACCCGGCCGAACGAGTACAATGCCGCCCATGATTCCAGCTCCAGGCGCCTTTGTCGCGGGTGTCGCGATCTTCCTGATCGTCATCTGGGACGCGTTTGAGGCCATCATTCTCCCCCGCCGGGTGACGCGAAAGTTTCGCCTCACCCGCGCGTTCTATAAAGTGACCTGGAGAATCGCCAAGTTTTTCGCGGGCCTGTTTCCAGCGCGCAAAACCCGCGAGACACTTCTTGGTTTCTACGGTCCCATCTCACTTCTCGTGCTCATCGGGGTTTGGGCGGCCGGACTCGTGTTCGGCTTTGGCCTGATGCAATACGGCGCGGGTTCCGCGGTGAACGCTTCCGGCGGCCAGCCGGGTTTCTTCACCGACGTTTATCTCAGCGGCACCACGTTTTTTACGCTCGGCCTGGGCGACGTGGTTCCGCGCTCCGGGCTGGCCCGGGCCCTCGTCGTCATCGAAGCGGGCTTCGGCTTCGGTTTCCTGGCCGCAATCATCGGCTACCTGCCCTTTATCTACGGCTCGTTTTCCAAGCGCGAAGTCGATATCTCGCTGCTGGATTCTCGCGCCGGCACCCCGCCCAGCGCCGGCGAACTTCTCCGCCGCCACAGCTACGAAGGAGGCCGCGAAGCGCTCCACGATCTGCTCAAAGACTGGGAGCGCTGGTGCGCCGAGCTGATGGAGAGTCATCTTTCGTATCCAGTCCTGGCGTACTTCCGTTCGCAGCATGACAACCAATCCTGGATCGCTTCGCTCACCGCAATTCTCGACACTTGCGCCTTGCTCAAGGCCGGCATCGAAGGCGCCTGCGAACGCCAGGCGGATCTCACTTTCGCGATCGCGCGTCACGCCGTTGCCGACCTCTCGCAGGTCTTCGGAACTGCGCCCAGAACACTGCCGCACGATCGCTTGCCCCCTGATGATTTGCGGCGCATCCGCGAGACGCTTGCGCAGTACGGTCTGCGGATGCACGACACCGAAGAAGCCGACCGCCAGCTCGTCGCCCTCCGTAACATGTACGAGCCCTACATTTACGCCCTGGCGGGCTACTTGAATCAAACTCTCCCGCCGTGGATTCCGCAAAAGAAGGGCAAAGACAATTGGCAAACTACGGCGTGGGGCGAAGCAGCCGGCCTGATCGAAAAGAAAGTGGAGACCGTGGACCATTTTTGAACGTTTTGGAGTGCGGCGGCTCGCCGCCGCCTTTGAAGCGTAAGCCGTGACACCAACTCACTGATCTGTCCGAGGAAAAACGATGAAAGCCATCTTAGTTCATGAATTCGGCGGTCCCGAGGTTCTGAAGTTCGAAGAAGTCCCCACGCCAAAACCGCAAGCCGGTCAGGTGCTCGTGAGAATTCACGCGGCCGGCGTGAATCCCTACGACACGTACATGCGCACAGGCACGTACGCCATCAAGCCGCCGCTGCCCTATACGCCGGGATCGGATGCCGCTGGCGTGGTGGAAGCGGTGGGTAGCGGCGTGACCAAAGTGAAGCCCGGCGACCGCGTCTACACCGCGAAAACCGTCAGCGGCGCCTACGCCGAATTCGCGTTAACTCTTGAGGACCAGGTCAACCCCTTGCCCCAGAACATTACCTTCGAGCAAGGCGCAGGCATCTGGGTGCCTTACGGCACCGCGTATTTCGCTCTGCATCATCACGCCCACGCGAAGGCTGGTGAAACCGTGCTGGTTCACGGCGCTAGCGGCGGCGTGGGCACGGCCTCGCTGCAAATCGCGCGCGCTATGGGCCTTACGGTCTTCGGCACCGCCGGCACCGACAAAGGTCTCGATCTCGCCAAGCGCGAAGGCGCGCATCAAGCTTTCAACCACGGCAAGCCGGGCTATCAGGACGAAATCCTGAAAGCCACCCGCGGCCGCGGCGTCGACGTCGTTCTCGAGATGCTCGCCAACGTAAATCTCGCCCACGACCTCAAGCTGCTGGCCCCTCGCGGCCGCGTGATCGTCATCGGCAATCGCGGCGAAGTGACCATCAATGCACGCGAGCTAATGTCGCGCCGCGGATCGATTCTGGCCTTCACGCTCTGGGCCGCTACCGAAGCCGAAGTCGTGGAAATCAACGCAGGCCTCTTCGCCGGCCTTGAAAACGGCACTCTGCGCCCCGTCGTCGGCAAGAAAATCCCGCTCGCCGAAGCGGTCCGCTCCCACAAAGAAGTCATGGCACCCGGCGCTTCCGGCAAAATCGTCCTTGTGCTGTGATCAGGCGGCGCGACGCAACGCCAAGCTTGCAGAAACAAAGCGGTTGGGAGGCAAAGCCCCCACCCGGCAATCGCAGGGGAATCGCCACTCGAGCCGGCTCACCGCCGTTGACTGCCGCCGCTGCCACCGTATAATCAATATCGCCGCATCGGAACGCATCGGAACATCATTTGGGACTCGAGGCTCCCCATCGTGTACGCCCACTTCCCTATCTCAACGCTACTCGCGGCGCACACCGTTTCGCTGGGCCAGTACTGGCACAGGCTGACCGACCGGACCTTCACTGGCATCTATCACGCCAATTTCTTCGACCTGGCCATGATGATCCCGTATTTCCTGGTCCTGTTCGTCCTTGCCGTCTACGGCCTGCATCGCTACTGGCTTGTCTACGACTACTACAGGTATGCGAAAAACGCCCCTGGCCCGCCTCCCGAGGCCACGCGCTGGCCTCGCGTCACCGTCCAGCTTCCCATTTTCAACGAACGCTACGTCATCGAGCGCCTCGTCGAAGCCGTTTCTCGCTTCGACTATCCCCGCGAGCGTCTCGACGTTCAGGTTCTCGACGATTCCACCGACGAAACCCAGCAGGTCGCTAGCGCCTGCGTCGACCGCTTCGCCGCGCAAGGTCTCCCGATCGACTACATTCATCGCGACAATCGCGAGGGTTTCAAAGCGGGCGCGCTCGAAAACGGCCTGAAAACCGCCAAGGGCGAGTTCGTCACCATTTTCGACGCCGACTTCCTCCCCGAGCCCGATTTTCTCCGCCGCACGATTCCTTACTTTCAGGACAAGGAAATCGGCATGGTCCAGGCCCGCTGGACCTACCTCAACCGCGATTATTCCCTGCTCACGCAAGTCGAAACCATCCTTCTCGACGGCCACTTCGTCGTCGAGCACGGCGCCCGCTCCCGCCGCGGCGCGTTTTTCAACTTCAACGGTACCGCAGGCGTCTGGCGCCGCCAGGCCATCACCGACGCCGGCGGCTGGCAGCACGACACCCTTACCGAAGACACCGATCTCTCTTACCGCGCGCAGCTTTTCGGCTGGAAATTCCTTTATCTTCCCGACATCGAGTGCGCCTCCGAGCTGCCCATCGACATGAACGGCTTCAAAGCCCAGCAAGCGCGCTGGGCCAAGGGCCTGATGCAGACCGCCAAGAAAATTCTGCCCAAGGTGTTCGCCTCCAATGTGCCCTGGTTCATCAAGGCCGAGGCCTTCTTCCATCTCACTGCCAACATCAGTTATCCGCTGATGGTGTTGCTCTCCACCATGCTGCTCCCCGCCATGATCGTGCGTTTCTATCAAGGCTGGTTCCAGATGATCGTCATCGACCTGCCGCTCTTCCTCGCGTCGACGTGCTCCATCTCCAGCTTCTATCTCGTCGCGCAGCGAGAGCTTCGCCCGAAAAACTGGTGGCGCACCTTTCTGTACATGCCTTTTGTGATGGCCACAGGCATCGGAATTTCCGTCCGCAACGCCCAGGCGGTCATGGAAGCGATCGTCGGCAAGAAGACTGATTTTGTCCGCACACCCAAATACAAAATCGAAGGCAAGAAAGACACTTTCGTCTCGAAAAAGTACCGCAACAAGGCCGGCTGGATGCCCTATGCCGAAGTCCTGCTCGGCGTCTACTTCGCCTTCACCGTTCTCTACGCCATCCTCAACGAAAACTACGCCACGGTTCCCTTCCTGCTCCTCTTCGTCTGGGGCTACCTCTACACCGGGTTCATGTCTCTCGGCCAAACCTACTTCGCCCATTTGCGCTTCGGCGTGAACGCCCCCGAGATGCGCCCCGCGGCCTCGGGCGCGCCAGGCTTCTGATCTGTTGAACCGCCAACCACTCCGGTAGTTGCGACCTTGCTAGTAGGGGCGCAGCATGCTGCGCCCCTACTGAGGATGGCGTGTTGCGCGGAGGATTCTTGGTGGCGTTAGCGGGTTAGGTTCGCCAGCGCCCACAAATCCCACAAATAGGAAAAGCTCCGGGAATCGCAGCGGGGTGCATGACGATTCCCGGAGCTCTGTGGCGCGCGAAGCCGTTCAGTGAGTCGTCGCGCCAGAGACTGGGCCGTACCGAGTATCCTGCAGGATTGGCTGGAGGCGGCGTTCGCGTTTCGTCGCTGCCTTGGCAAACAACACGATGGCGCCGATTCCGGCCATCAGAATCACGACCATCGTCGCGTCCACTACAATCAGTCGCGTGAAGTCTGTTTCCTGCTGTGTGTTCTGATCGCTCTCTAACGCTCCGGGTAGAAACGCCGCCGTCTCCACTGCGTTCGCCGGCTCAACGTTCCGCACCGTCCGCTGCACTGCGTGACGCTCCACCTTCGGCGTGCCGGGATTAACGGGAAAATCGGTAGGGTCCATGTCCTGCTGGGCGTATGCGGAACTCGCCAGTAGTAGTGCCGCTCCCAAACCCATCAGCATCATTTGCATCCGAACTATCTTTTGCAATTTCATGGACCCCTCCAGTTTCGCTTTTAAATCTGTCGTCACGTCCAACAAGACTGCAACCTCAGTGCCATTACGCAGCCAATACCCCCGATTTTCGGATGCATTTGTGAACTCATTGAATTGACGTTACTTAAGAAAGCGTCTATCGCCTCACGGGTTTGGCTAGGCATCGATACACGGTGCTCGGACAGCGGCATTTGCTAGCCTTTCGGATAGGCGCTCTATCCGTTCGGATAGCTCACCCGGACGGCTGGGGTGCCAACGGATTGGAGAAACCCTAGTTGGAGAAAGATGCTGCGCGGGAATTGCGCGTGAAAAAACTTTCACAAACAACTTCGGCGAGCGCCCTCTACTCAAACTGAATCAGTACGATTTCCGGGCTTGAACCCAGCCGCAGCGGAGGTCCCCAGGTCCCCGCGCCGCTCGATGTGTAAACCAGCATCTTCCCCACACGATTCAGCCCGTAGGCGAACTGCCGGTAAATCCGCGCGGCGATCCACGTGTACGGAACGAATTGCCCTAGATGCGTGTGCCCCGACACCTGCAACCCAATTCCGGCAGCCTCAGCCACGCCCACCTGGTCCGGCGCATGCGTCAACAGCACACTCGCCCGCCCGCGGTCCAGACCGATCGCCTCCAGCACCGAGCGAAAATGCTCCGCATGCGTGGCGTGACGGTAGGGCACTCCCACGATCTGCAATCCATCGACGTCTGCCTTTTCATTGTCCAGGACGCGCACGCCCGCGGCTCGGATCGCCCGCAAGTATTTCTCCGGATCGGTGAACTCTTCGTGATTCCCTTCCACGAAAAAGGCGCCCATCGGCGCTTTCAATTCCCGCAGCGGCGCCGCCGCTCGCTCCGCGTCCACCGCCGTCCCGTCAAACAGGTCGCCTGCAATCCACACGATCTCCGGCTTCAGCTTGGCGATCGCGGCCACCATGCGCCGCGCGAATCCCGCGTTCCGCACGTGTCCCAAATGCAGGTCGCTGATCAGTGCCGCCGTCTTTCCCCGCCACGATGCGGGCAGATTCGGCAGCTTGATCCTGATCCACCTCACCCGCGTCCACGCCGCGTTGATCACGCCATACGCGCTCACGGCTGCGGCCATGCCGAACGCAACGGCCAAGAGCCAGCGGCCATCCAGTTGAAGTCCAACCAGCCGGCCGGCGCCGTAGACCAGCCAGCACGCGCAGGCCGCAAAAAAGAAAAAGCTCAGCGCCCCCAGCCACACCGCGGCGACGGTGTAAAACCACCGCACCACTATGTTGCGATACCGGAAAGCCAGCAGCGAAGCCGCAACAAAGCTCACCGACAAAATCCCTAGCACAAGTTGCAGCGTGGAAATGCCCGGTGGGTCGGGTGCCTGCCAAAAGAAGTCCCAAGTCTCGTACAGAAACACGTGCCCCAACAACAAGATCGTCTGAACTATTGCAATAAACGCTGCCAGTCGCCGCATCATTATTCGATGACGCAATCCCAGGACTGGCTACACCTGCAGCACGGATGAAGCGTCACGCGCAACTCTCCCGGGTTCACTATGCCACGGCCGTCCGCCCTTGCGGTTTCCCCATTTTCCGCATTTCGTCTACAATCCTCCGGCTTGTGGTGGCGAGGTGAACAGATGAGTGGTCGCCGGAGGCGCGTCCCGTCTTTTTGTGGTGCAGCTAGTCCCGGCTGTCCCTCTTTGGCATTCGCATATTCGCCGTGGCGATTCCTTGCTATCGCCTTGATCCAACTGGGCTTGTTTCAAACGGCGCCCGCGAACGCACAGCAACGCCGCGAGCGCGAACCCAACAGCGCCTACGCCAGCCGCCGCGCCAAGCTGGCCGCTCAGGTCGATGGCCCGATAATCCTCTGGGGGTTCACCGGCCGCGAGGAAGCTTCGCAGGCCTACGTCTTCGCCCAGGAAGAAAACTTCTACTACCTCACCGGCCACAACGAAGAGGGCGCCGCACTCATCATTTTCCCAGGAAAACAAGCCGCCGCCGCGCCAACCGGCGTCGCGAGCAGCGGCACAGGTAGCCCCACGGATCCCGGCGACGCGCTACGCGAAATCTTTTTCTTGCCCGCGAAGGATCCCGCGCGGGAAAAGTGGAACGGCCTGCGGATGTCTCCCTCCGACCCTGGCATCGAGTCTCGTACCGGCTTCTCAACCGTGCAGCCGTTCGGTGAGATGCGGGCCGCTGTCGAGAAGCTCGCCAAGAGCTATCCGCACATCTACACCATCCTCCCTTACGAAAAAGAGGAAGGCGGCTACCCGCACGAAAAAGAAGTTGTCGATTGGCTGGAGCTCGCCGCGCCCCAAGCCAAGCTAAAAGACATTCGCCTGCAGATCTACGCCCAGCGCCGGATCAAGTCGCCCGGCGAACTTGCCTTCTTGAAGCAAGCCATCGACCTTTCGCTGGACGCGCACTTCGAAGCCATGAAAATGATGCGTCCAGGCCTCTACGAATATCAGGTCGCCGCCAAAATGGTGGAGGTGCACGCCATGGGCGGGTCGGAGGCCGAAGGCTACGCCCCGATCGTCGGCGCGGGTCCCAATTCCACCGCGCTGCACTACGACAAGCTCTCGCGCAAGATCGAAGACGGCGACATCGTGGTGCTCGACGTTGGCGCGCAATACTCCGGCTACTCCGCGGACATTACGCGGACACTTCCCGCCAACGGCAAATTCACACCGCGCCAGGGCGCAATCTACAACATCGTCCTCGGCGCTCAGAACGCCGCGCTCGCCGCATTGAAACCCGGCATGGACTTGTGCCCGCGAGGTGACAAGAGCGTTTACAAGATCTCCTACGACTACATCAACTCCCACGGCAAGGACCTACATGGCAAATCGCTGGGGCAATACTACATTCACGGTCTGGGCCACCACATTGGCCTCGACGTTCACGATCCGGGTGAAGCCTGCAAACCGCTCGCTCCCGGAATGGTCGTCACCATGGAACCGGGCATCTACATTCCCGAAGAAAACCTCGGCGTGCGCATCGAGGACGATGTGCTCATCACCGAAACCGGCTACCAATTCCTGAGCGAGCGCCTCCCCCGTAATCCCGACGAAATCGAGAAGATCATGGCCGATGCCGCCCAGCAGCGCGCCAAGGAGAGCAACAGGGGCGACGATTGACCCGCTTGAACCCGCGCCGTTATACTATTGGTTCGCGCTGGATCTGAAATTCGCGCCAGCGTGCCTCGAGTCATTCCGCGCGCAGCCGTACCAGTGTCAGCAGGCCGCTTGCAGGAATTTCCGAAACTCCGTACTTCGACAGGGAGCTGTCGATCCCGGTGAGCCGGGATCGCAAAAAACTATGAGCAGCGTCAAAGCCACACAACTTCGCCCCGGCATGGTCATCCAGCACGAGGGCCATCTTTTCACGGTGTTCAGCGTCGATCACCGCACTCCGGGCAACAAACGGGGTTCCATGCAGACGCGCATGAAAAACCTCAAGACCGGCGCGATCATCGATTACCGGTTCCGGGCGGAAGAGTTCGTCGATCGCGCGATTCTCGATGAGGTCGAGTTCGAGTACCTTTACAACGAGGGCGACGATTTCCACTTCATGAACACGCAAACCTACGAGCAAATGCACTTGTCACGCGAACAGCTCGGTGAAACGGTCTACTACCTGATTCCGAATACCGTCGTGAAGGTCGAGTTTTTCGAAGAAAAACCCATCGGCGTCGATCTGCCGGACACCATGGACCTGAGGGTCGTACAGACCGAGCCCACGCTGCAAAAGGCCACCGCCAGCGCTGTGGGGAAGCCGGCGACTCTCGAGACCGGCTTGGTCGTGCAGGTACCGCCGTTCGTCAACGAAGGCGATCGCATCAAGGTGGATACTTCCGAAGCACGCTACGTGCAGCGCGTGGAATAGTTTTGGTGCTTTTGCCGGGGAGTTTTGATAGAAGTTAGTTTCCGCCTCCGCAGCTGAGCTCAGTGCAAGCTGAAATCAGAAGAGGCGAAAAAGGCGCGGCCGAGGCAACTCGTCCGCGCCTTCGCTTCTTTGCAGGCAAAAACCTTCAAGCTTGCTTCCACAATTTATCCCACTGCCAAATCCCGTAAGCGGCTTCGTCAGGCAGGCGATAGCCAAGCTGGTGTGCGAGCATCAGGATTTGCCCGCGATGATGCGCTTCGTGCGAGAACACGTAAGCGAACGTGGTCGCGCCAGAAGGCCACGTCGGCGCCCAACTCCCGCGCGAGAATTTCGTGACGCGCCGCTTCGGATCGTCGGATAACCCGTCTTTGAGCATACGAAGGCACTGCGTTGCGCTCTTCTTGTGCGCCGCCGCGGCTTGTTTCATCGTGCAGCGGTCAGGATCAAGCGGCGCAGGACACTTCAGATGTGGCGCGGAGTTCTTGAGCCACGTCAGGCGGTTGTTGTGCAGGTGTGCAAAGATCGCGGCCACGGTGCGGCCGTTCCTTTTTTGGCCGGGCGGTTCCGCCCTCCACGCGCGCGGATCGAGGCGCGAAAGGAGAAGCTGGTTCATCGCGTCGTTGATCGCATAAGTCTGTACGAGAGCATCGCGAAAGTTCGGGAAGGCGGGAGTTTGCTTCCGGACCATTCTTTCTCCCCTATGGAAACGCTACGCGTATTTGAAATCTCTAGAACGGGCCGCAAATTCGCGGGGCATCGCGGCTATCACACCCGCGCCGGGCAGGTCCCTGCCGAAGGCACCAGTAACGATCAAGCCCTAATTGCGGCGGATTTTTCGCTTGCGGATGTTTCGCCCGCGGGATGCGCGCCGAAGACGCGGGCGAAGATGGCATCCACGTAGCGAAGCTGCCGCTGCAGATCGAAGGTATGCGCGAGCGCTTTCGCATCGAGATACTTGGTGATCCGCACATCCGCTGCAACCCGGTCGCGAAAGCTCGTATCCGTCTCCCACGCGGCCATCGCGTTCTCTTGCACCGCCTTGTAGGCGTCGTCGCGCGGCATGCCCTTCTCGATGACGTCTTGCAGCAACTGGCCTGAGTACACCAATCCATGAGTGGACTCGAGATTCTTGAGCATACGCTCCGGGAACACGCGCATCTCGCCGATGATGGCGGTCATCTTGGCAAGCATGTAGTCCACCAAGATGGTGGAGTCGGGAAGAATGATGCGCTCGACCGAGCTGTGCGAGATGTCGCGCTCATGCCAGAGCGCAACGTTCTCGTAGGCAGCGACCATGTTGGAGCGCACCAGCCGGGCCAGCCCGCAGATTTGCTCGCAGGTGACGGGATTGCGCTTGTGGGGCATCGCGGAGCTGCCGCGCTGCTCCCCGCCGAACGGCTCTTCGGCTTCGCGGACTTCCGTGCGCTGCAGATGACGAATTTCGAGCGCAATTTTCTCGAGAGTGGCGGCAATGAGCGCGAGCGAGCTGAGATAGTGCGCATGACGATCGCGCTGAATCACCTGCGATGCGACGGGCGCGACGTTGAGCCCGAGACGCCGGCAGATGCGCTCTTCCATCTCTGGGCCAAGATGCGAGGCATTCCCGACAGCGCCGGAAATTTTCCCGACCGCCATCTGCGCGGCCGCATCGCGGAAGCGTGCGATGTTGCGCTGATTCTCGGCAAACCAATTGGCAATTTTCAGGCCGAACGTAATGGGCTCGGCGTGAATGCCGTGGGTGCGCCCGATTTGGGGCGTGTGGCGAAACTCGTGCGCGCGGAGATCGAGCACCTCACCGAAAAGAACCAGGTCCCGCTCGATCAAGTGCGAAGCATCGCGGACGAGTAAGGCTTGCGCGGTGTCCACGACGTCGTTCGAGGTCATGCCATAGTGCAGCCAGCGGGCGGCAGCGGGATCGCCAATTGCTTCGCCGACGGCCATCGTGAACGCGATGACGTCGTGCTTTACCCGCGCTTCCAGCTCGTTGATGCGCGCGACATCGGCCTTGGCGCGGGCGCGGATCGTCGCCGCGGCGTCTTTCGGTACTTGTCCGGCTTCGGCGAGGGTCTCGGTGGCAGCGAGCTCAACCTCGAGCCATTTGGCGAACTTGTTCGCGTCGCTCCAGACGCGACCCATTTCTTCGCGGGTGTAACGTGGAATCAAACCGGCCCCCTACAAGAGATGGCAATTCTCAAGCCTCACCTTTGATGGCGGCTGCGTACGGCAGCGAAATTCTGCGAGCGTTTCGATTGCCATCATACCGTATCTGGTTGCGGGATGTAGGTTTGCCCGCAGAGGCGTCGCGCGAGCGCGCCAGGCCTGTTTGGAGTGCGGGCGAAGGATCCGCTGACCTTTGTCCCCGCCGGGACGTTGTGGCCCTAGAATTGTCCAATCTAACCTAACCGCAAGCCTGAAAACCTGTCTAATGAAGCGGATGAGCCCGAGCGTCGAGACCCCAGGCGACACCGACGCCATCGCCGTCGAGCGCACCCTCGCAGGCGATCGCGATGCCTTTCGCGTTTTGGTCGAGCGCCACAGTCACAACGTGTTCCGGCTGGCCTATCGCATGACGGGAAACCAGCACGACGCCGAGGAAGTAGTTCAGGAGACCTTTCTGCGCGCGTATCAGAAACTCAGCCAGTTTGCGGAGCGGGCCAACTTTGGCACCTGGGTGTACCGCATCGCCGCGAACTATGCCATTGACCGGATGCGGCAGCGGCGCACCGAGGACGCGCAGCGCGAGCTTCCGGGCCGGGGCGTGGACGAAGGCCTGGAACTCGACCCGATGAACATCGTTCCCGATGCGGCGCCTTCTCCGGAGCGCCTCGCGCAGAGCGGCGAACTGGCGGAACACATGCGACGCGCCATGAATGCGTTGACACCGGCGGAGCGGACGGCTTTCGTGATGCGCCATTGGGGAGGTTCCGGGATTGAGGAGATCGCAGTCGCGCTCAAGTCCAGCACCAGCGCCGCGAAAAACACGGTGTTTCGCTCGGTGCAAAAGCTGCGGCAGGCGCTGGGACCTTTTGTGGAACGCCGAGGACAAGCTCGAGCCATGGGAACGGACCTATGAAACACCCGAACGAGGAAGAGTTGATCGCATACCACGATGGCGAAGTTTCGCGGCGCGAGGCCACCACGCAACACCTGGCGGACTGCGGAGAATGCCGCGCCGAATTGGAGCGCATCGAAGCAGTGCTTGCGGCTCTGGATACCATGCCGGTGCCGGACCCAGGCGACAACTACGGGCGGCGTGTTTGGCAGCAGATTGCGCCGCGTTTGCCGGAGAGGCGAGCACGCTGGTGGGACTTTGGCGTGAGCCGGCACTCCGGCGGGCGCTGGCTCGAGCCGCGGCGGTGGGCGGCGGCAGGCGCGATCGCTGCTCTGGCGATTGCGGCATTTCTGGCGGGCCGGGTAACCAAGCACGCTGGCCCCGAGCCGACGGCCGCGGACGCCAGCCAAGTGCGGGAGCGTGTGCTGATCATGGCGGTGGGCGAGCACCTGGGCCGCTCGGAGATGGTGCTGGTGGAGCTGGCCAATGCAGAGCCGGCCAACGCCAAGCAAAAGCAGGTCAACATTTCCGGAGAACAACGGCGGGCCGAGGATCTGCTGGAAGAGAACCGGCTGTACCGGCAAACAGCGTTGGAACAAGGGGACACTTTGCTGGCGAATGTGCTGGACGAGTTGGAGCGAGTGCTGCTGGATGTGGCGCACAGTCCGGACAAGGTCACCCCGGCGCAACTGGAAGCGATCCGGCAGCGGATTGAGGCGCGAGGGATTTTGTTCAAGGTGCGCGTGGTCGGCAAGGAGCTGCAACAGCGCGAGGAGTCTACCAAGACGTCGCCGGGAGAGAACGGTTCGACGAAGAAGGAAAGGAACAAGGCATGACCATCGGCAATTCATCGGTTCGAACAGGCACAGCTTGGATCGCAGCGGTGATCCTGCTGGCGACACCTGCTTTCGCGCGGCGCACAGCAGCCGCCCCAAACCGCTCGCTGGTGCCGCCACAATTTGCAAGTGGCTTACCGAGCGTTCAATCCCCGGAGGATTCGATACAAGAACAGGAGCAGGACTCGGCTCAGGAGCAACGCGACAAAGAGCAGGAGAGGCGTGACCGCGAGCAGGAGGCTCGCGACCGGGAGCAAGAGAAGCGCGACCGCGAACAAGGGGTCCGTGACCGCGAGCAGGAAAAAGTCGAGCGCCTATCCGAGCTGTACGAGCAAGGCCGCGAAGCCCTCGACGAAGACCACTACGACCGGGCGGAAACCTTATTCGACGACCTGGCTCGCCAGAGCGGGCCGCAAACCGATGCTGCACTCTATTGGAGGGCGTATGCACAAAATCGGCTGGGCAAGCGCGACGCGGCGCTGGCCACCATCGCGGACTTGAAGCGCCGCTTTCCGCAGAGCCGCTGGCAGAAAGACGCCGCTGCGCTGGAAATCGATGTGCGGCAGCGCGCCGGCCAGCCGCTGCGTCCCGAGGCAGAGAGTGACGAAGAGCTGAAGATGCTCGCGATCCAGGGGCTGATGAACAGCGATCCGGAGCGCGCCTTGCCGCTGCTCGAAAAAGTTTTGAGTGGAACAGCAACACCCAGGGAGAAATCGAAGGCGCTGTTTGTGATCGCGCAAAGTGGTTCGCCGGAGGCACAAGCGATTCTGGTGCGCGTGGCCAAGGGACAGAGCAACCCGGAACTCCAGCGCAAGGCTATCGAGTACCTCGGGATTTTCGGCGGTGTGCATGGTGGCGTTCGCGGCGGGGTAAAAGGCGGCGTGGAAGGCGGCGTCGGTGGACCGAAGTCCGCGGGCGGTGCGCTGCAGGAGATCTATGCCGCCAGCACGGACGAATCCGTGAAGCGCGCAATTCTGCGGAGTTACATGATTTCCGGCGACAAGGACGACTTGTTTGCGGCGGCGAAAAGCGAAAAAGACGAAGGGTTGCGTCGCGAGGCCATCCGGCAGCTCGGACTGGTGCACGGCATCAATGAGTTGCAGCAGCTCTATCAAAAGGAAAGCTCCACCGACGTGAAGCGCGAGATTTTGCAGGCATTCTTTCTAGCCGGGGATTCCGGGCGGCTTGTCGAGGCCGCGAACGGCGAGAAAGATCCGGAACTGCGGCGCACGGCGATACGCAATCTGGGGCTGATCAACTCGGCGGATTCGGCTAAGGCGCTGCAAACGCTCTACGCCAAAGAAACGGACCGGGGATTGCGGGGAGAAGTATTGAACGCGTATTTCTTGCAAGGAAATGCTACGGCGCTGGTCGCGATTGCTCGCAGCGAAAAAGATCCTGAACTGAAGAAACTCGCAGTATCGAAGCTGTCGCTGATGCACAGCAAAGAGGCGACGGACTATTTGATGGAGATTTTGCAGAAGTGAGGTGGGAAATGAAAATGCGCGGAGTTCTTTTGTGTTGCGCGATGGCCCTCGGAGCAATCCTTCTAGCAGCGCCGTATCTGTCGGCACAAGAAAAAGACTCCCGTATGCCGCGGGTGGAGAATGCCCGCGTGGAGCAGCGCGCGCCGGCTGGACCGCTCGCGGCGGAGGTGAAGGAACAGGTCGGCCAATCGGCGCAGCCGCAATGGATCGGCTACGCCGTGCCGCAAGTGGCCAGCGACCGAGAAATTTGCTGCGACAATCATGGCGGATCGTGGGGAAACAGCGACTGCGGAATCTGCCGCCTGGAGAACGGCGACCGCAGGAACATGACCTCGCGCGGGGGTAACACGGCGAAAGACGACACCGCGAAAGACGGCACGGTGAAATTGGAGGGTCCCCGCAACGTCGTGGTTTTGCTTCGCGCGCAAGGCCAGCGCGTAGTGAAGATTCGCGTCGTTTCCGAAGAATGCACGCTCGACGCAGGCGGGCTGCCGTTTCTATGGCTGACAGGCGTGAAGCCCGCAGAAAGCGTAGCTTTGCTGGCCGGCTACATGCACGGCGACGAGTTTGAAGACCACGACGGCAGAAGCGTGAGTCAGGGAGCGCTGACAGCGATTGCTTTGCACGCGGATGAAGCTGCCGATCGCGCGCTGGAGTCTTTCGTGCGGCCCGAGGAACGCGAATCTCTACGCAAGCAGGCCGCGTTCTGGCTGGGCGAGGCGCGCGGCAAAGCGGGACTTGTAGCGCTGCAAAAGATGGCGAAGAGCGATCCCAGCACGGGCGTGCGCGCGCACGTGACCTTTGCCCTATCGATAAGCCGCGAGGCCGGCGCGCTGGACGAGATGATTCGCATGGCCAAGGAGGATGAAAGCGCCCACGTGCGTGGGCAGGCGCTCTTCTGGCTGGCGCAGAAAGCGGGAAAGAAAGCCGTGGACGCGATCACCGGCGCGATCGAAGACGATCCCGACACCGACGTAAAGAAAAAGGCGGTATTTGCGCTGAGCCAGTTGCCGAAGGATGAAGGCGTGCCCAAACTCATCGAAGTCGCGCAGACAAATCGGAATCCGGCGGTGCGCAAGCAGGCCATGTTCTGGCTGGGGCAATCGAACGATCCGCGCGCGCTCGCCTTTTTCGAGAAAGTCCTGGCGCAGTAGGAACCCTAGCGCAGCAAATCTTCAAGCTGAATACGCGCTTCGGTCTTGGAGTCGCGGTATTTAACGATCACCGCGGCTTGCAGCGACAGCCCATACTTCTTGCCGAGCGGGTGGGACACAGCACGGGAGCCGGGGACCACGATGGCTTCCTCCGGAATGACCAGCGGCTCACTTTCCGTCGCGGTGTAGACCGTATCCTTCACCAAGTCGTAGACCGGAATCGACCGATTCAAGATCGTGCCGGTGCCCAGCACAGCACGACGCTTCACCACCGTGCCTTCGTAAACTCCACAATTCCCGCCGACCAGAACTTCGTCTTCAATAATCACGGGCAAAGCGCCAACAGGTTCGAGGACGCCTCCAATTTGTGAGCCGGCGGAAATGTGACAATTGCGTCCGATCTGCGCGCAACTCCCGACGAGCGCGTGGGAATCGATCATCGTGCCTTCGCCGACATAGGCGCCCACGTTGACGAACATCGGCGGCATGCAGATAACCCCCCGGCCGATGTAGCTCGCGTCGCGGATGCTCGAGCCGCCAGGGACAATGCGGATGCCATCGCCGACCGCGATCGCGCGAACAGGATAAGTCGACTTGTCGATGAACGGCTGGCGGACCGCGTCGATGGACATGTCCACGATCGCGCCCATGCGAAACCCCAGCAGAATCCCCTTCTTCACCCAGGAGTTCACGCGCCAACCGGTTTTCGCCCCGGCGTTCGGCTCGGCGGCGCGCACCTCACCGCGATTCAGCGCGTCCTTGAATTCGCGGAAAAGCTGCAACTGCTCTTCGCTGTACTGCGCCGGCGGCTCGTCGAAAAGCCGCTCAATTTGCGACGGACGCATGCTGTCTCTCGACCAGCCCCAACGACGTAAGCACGCCGCGAATGCGCGCGTGATTTTCCGCCTTGGGCGGCACCAGCGGAAGGCGCCACACCGGTTCCAGCAAACCCATTTCGGCCATCGCCGCCTTCACCGGAATCGGATTCGACTCCACAAAATTGACCTCCATCAACGGATGGAAGCGCCGATGAATTTCCCGCGCTCCCGCGAAGTCGCCCTGGTTGGCAAGCCTGGCCAGACGCGTCATCTCCGCGGGAATTTCGTTGGAAACGACGGAGATCACCCCGCGCCCGCCAAGAGCGATCAGCGGCAGCGTGAGGGTGTCATCGCCGGAAAGCACGATGAAGTCATCGGGAACGCTGTTCAGAATCGCCGCCATTTGCCCGATGCTTCCCGAGGCTTCCTTGATGCCAACGATGTTTTCGATTTCCGCCAGGCGCTTCACCGTCGCGGGCTCGATGTTCACGCCGGTGCGGCCTTGCACGCTGTACAGAACGATCGGCAGCGAAACGGCGGCAGCAATAGCGCGATAGTGCTGATAGAGGCCCTCCTGGGTCGGCTTGTTGTAGTACGGCGTGACCGAGAGGATGCCGTCAGCGCCGAGGGCGGCGAGTTCTCGGGCCAGCGCGATCACCTCGGCGGTGTTGTAGCCGCCTGCGCCCGCGAGCACCGGAACCTTGTCCCCGGCAACCTCGACCGTGATCTCCACGACGCGCAGATGCTCTTCGTGCGTGAGCGTCGGACTTTCACCCGTCGTGCCGCAAGGCACCAGGAAATCGATGCCGCCATCGATTTGCCTTTGAATCAAGTCCCGCAGCGTGGCTTCATCGAGCGAACCATCGCGCCGGAACGGAGTGACCATCGCTGTACCGCATCCAGTGAACATGCTGTTTCTCCTTCTCAATGAACTTCTCAAAATCCACGAAATCCCTTTGCCAGCATCGAGTTCAGCTCTTAGGGGGTCGGAGCTTTAGAGTCTGTGTGGCAACTCTTGGCTTCGATCCGGTGCAGCGGAAATTCCAAGGCTGAACTGCTATGCAGCGCGGTGCGCCGGTCAGCTAGCGCGTGATGCCGCGCCT
>Ga0187819_10000052_pt1 | contig 51669 bp, 34 predicted proteins | sample NC_wetland_sal_i_15_FD_132411 | JGI IMG/M metagenome (GOLD analysis project Ga0187819, IMG submission 132411) | Wetland sediment microbial communities from Neuse River Estuary, North Carolina, USA - SO4_4 | ecosystem: Environmental > Aquatic > Freshwater > Wetlands > Sediment | place: USA... | reverse complement strand
TCGAGGCACACTAAATGCACTTCCTGCACGCCGCGCAGGCGCGCCGCGGTGCGCGAGACGTCGTATTCCTCCTGCCGGAGCACGGTGCGGGCCACGTCGTAGGCCACGTTGCCGCCGCCCACCACCACCACGCGCGGGCCCAGCTCCACCGGCTTGCCCAGCGCCACGTCGCGCAGGAAATCCACGCCCCCATGCACCCCGATCGCTTCGGTACCGGGGATGGGCAAGGGACGCGATCGCTTTGCTCCCACAGCGATAATCACGGCGGCGAAATCCTTGCGCAGCCGGTCGAACGAAATGTCTTTCCCGACTTCCGTGTTGCAGCGCAGCTCCACGCCTAGGGCCTCGATGACGGCAATCTCCGCGCGGATCAGGTCGGAAGGCAGGCGGTAGCCGGGAACGCCGGTGTACAGCATTCCCGCGGGCACCGGCTCCATCTCAAAAATCGTGGGGCGAAACCCCATCAGCGCAAGATCGTGAGCTGCGGCCAGGCCCGCGGGGCCGGAACCAATCACGGCAACGTGTTGCCCGGACGGCTGGGGGAATTTGTGCGCGCCGAGAAACTCCAGCAGGTTGTGTAGTTCCTCCTGGTCGTCACAGACGCGCGCCGTGTTGTTCCGCGCGAGGTAAGCGAACTGCTCGCTGCCGGGGTCTTTGCGGGATTCGGGACCAAACTGGTCGCAGGCGAAGCGCTTGAGGGCGCGGATGGCGATGGGTTGGTCAATCGTTCCCCGGCGGCAGGCGGCTTCACAGGGCGCGCCGCAGATGCGGCCGCAGATCGAGGCGAGGGGGTTGGGTCCTCGCGCGATCAGGTAAGCCAGTTCGTAGTCGCCCTCGGCAATGGCGCGGACGTAGCCGCGCGCGTCCGTATGCACGGGACAGGCAAACTGGCACTTGATCTGTTCCCGCCAGTAGGCCTCATCAGCAATTCGCGCTCGGTAGCCAGCGGCCATAGAGGTTTGCGCGTTCCCCGGGGCAGGTTGCAGCCTATGAATCTGAAACCACAGCTGCGGCAAGGTCTGTGACCCGAATCACATCTATGCCGGGAATTCGTCACAATACTTGGCAAGGAGCCTAAAGCCATACTACTGGATGCAGTTATCCATTAACTCTGTAAAAAAGACTATTTCTTCTTCCGGGGCCGCTTCCTCTGCGCCAACTGTGCCAGATCGGCCAGCGACGTCTCATCCAACATGCAAGCCAAGTCGGCCCGTATGCTCTTCCATTGCTCGTGCAGGGGGCAGGGATGGCCTTGGCCGCATTGCGGTAACCCAAGCACGCATCGGTCGAGAAATTCGCTTCCATCGGCCACGTTGACGAGGGTGCCGAGCGAGATCCGGTCTGCTGCGAGCGCCAACTCGTAGCCCCCATGCAATCCTTTAAAGGAGCGCACCAGGCGCCGCTTGGCCAGCATGTGGAGGATTTTCCAAAGAAACGGCATAGGAATATCCTCGGCCCGGGAAATCTCGCGAGCCCCAGCCAGCGTGCCCGGCTTCAAAGATGCGAGAAAAACGGCGGCGCGAATCGCGTACTCAGTGGAGCGTGAAAACAACATATAAATGGACCCTATACTCCAGGTTTTGTCCAGCGTCAACGGTAGAGAACTTCTTCACAGCAGTGATTGGGAGGTTCGTCTACGGAACGTTTGAAAGATTCGCGTACCAAAATCACGATATCAAGGGCTATTTGCGGCTCTACGATCTGCGTCACACGTTTGCGACAAGGGCCGTGGCTGCTGGCGCTGACTTGCCGACACTCAGCGCGATACTCGGTCAGGCCAGTATTCAGATGACAATGGGGTATGTACACCCGGCTGAAGAACAGAAGCGACTTGCGATCAAGAAATCTGAAAGCTTCAGCGGCCAAGGCGTGGTCAAAGCCGCCGCGGCAACACCAAGTCACAGAGTACCTACAAAAGTCACTACATTGGAGCGAGTACAGTGATGCGGACAGCTGCTAAGCCTTGAAAAATATGGCGCGCCCGGGGAGATTCGAACTCCCGACCCTCTGCTTAGAAGGCAGACGCTCTATCCAACTGAGCTACGGGCGCCTTGGGGTCATTCTACCACTTGAGGAGCGGGCCGACGGAACCGCAATCCATCCCTTGCTCACGAAGGAACGAGAGGAAGGAAATTTTCTGCTTCGAGAGGTCGCCGCGGCGACCTCTATCCCACGGAGCTACGGGCGCCCTGGGCTCAGGCGAACCTCAGCACAAAGGGCATCCCCACGAGCAACAACACTGCCAGATACACCACGCCCATAATGAATCCCTGCCGCCAAAAATCCTTGTCTGCGATGTAGCCGCTGCCGTACCAGATGGGAGCCGGCCCGGTTGCATAGGGTGTGATCACACCCATCAGGCCCAGGCTGTACACAAGCATGAGGGTGACCGGCCGTATGGGCACGCTCGGGACCGCCACCATGGCGGCGAGGAACACGGGCAGCACCGCCGCCGTGTGGGCCGTGGAACTGGCAAACAGGTAGTGGATGAGAAAGAAGACGATCACCACAGTGACCATGATGGCGACCGGTGGAATGTGGGTTACGCTCGCTACCGTGCGGTTGGCGAACCACTTGAGGAACCCAATGGTGTTCAACCCATCCGCCATGGCCACCAGCGTGGCGAACCACACCAGCACGCTCCAAGCCTGCTTGTTGGCGGCGATGTCGCTCCACCCCACCACCTTGGTGAGGATCATCAGCGAGATCACCGCCATCGCAACGGTTACAGGAGCCACCCAGTGTGAGCCCGCGATCCATGCCACCAGAGCGGCGAGGGCGAGAACCGCCATGGTGATTTCCCGGCGCGTGATTCGCCCTGACCTCTGGAGTTCCTGTCCCGCCCAGGTCACCACCTCGGTGCCGCTCTTGAGCTGTGGCGGATACAGCACGTAGGTAAGCAACGGGGTCGCCACAAAAAGCAGGATACCGACGGGAAGGAAGCCGACGAGCCAAGCCGTCCAGGTGATGTCGACATGCGCGATCTTCTTGGCTAGTTCGATGGCCAGCAGGTTGGGCGCCAGCGCCGTGAGGAACATGGAACTGGTGACATTGGTGGTGGCGAATCCGGTCCACATTAGGTAGGAACCGATCTTGCGCGGATCCTGGTCGGGCGTGGAGCCATAGAGCGGGGGAATGTTCTTGACCACCGGGTAGATGGTGCCGCCGCTGCGCGCCGTGTTAGACGGCATGAAGGGCGCCAGCAGCAGATCGGCGAGCGCAACCGCGTAGCCGAGGCCGAGCGTGCGCTTGCCGAGGAGCTTGACCAGCAGCAGCGCGACCCGCCGTCCCAGTCCAGTGGCCTCGTAGCCCAGGGCGAACATGTTGGCTGCGAAGATGAGCCAGACCGTGTCATTGGAGAATCCGGAGAGCGACCAGCGCATGGCCTCGGCGGGCGTCTTGCCGACGAAGACGAATATCGCGGCGATGGTCACGCCGATGAAGCCGACGGCCGGTCCCGGGAGGGGTTCCATGATGAGGGCGGCAATCACAACGGCGAATAGTGCGAAGTAATGCCATGCTGCCGCGGTCAGGCCGGAGGGCACCGGGATCAGAAGAAGTATGAGTCCCAGGGCCAGCGGCCCAATCCATTTTCGAAGCTGTTTGGAATTGGCGGGCAGCGCGCTAACGGGCGCGACCGGTTTCGGGGGCGATGAGGACATGGACTTGCCTCCTTTGGCTCGGAGAGCGATGTCCTAAAGTGCTAAGCATCGCCCCAATGCCAACTGCTGGCGGTGATGAGTGAGCGTGTGCAACGTGACGTGGCTCACCATTCTCGCCGCATCTGTTTCCCAGCACGGAATCTGGGACGCCGAGACGGTGAGATTTCAGCTGCACTCGCGCTCCGGTCGTGCGCTGTTCCTGTTGACATGCCACAGGGCCTGCGGCATACTCCTGTGCGCATAACACAGGAGGGCCCATGACCCTGGATAGCGGGAAAGCCGACGTGCTGCAGGGCACGCTGGACGTGATGGTGCTGAAGACGCTGGAGGCCATGGGGCCGCTGCACGGCTACGGGATCGCGCGGCGCATCGAGCAGATCAGCGAGGACGCTCTGCAAATCAATCAGGGCACCATCTACGCGGCGCTGGTGCGGCTGATGCAGAAGCGCTGGATCGCCGGGGCCTGGGGCACGTCGGAGAATAACCGGAAGGCAAAATTTTACTCCCTCACCAAGGCCGGGCGCAGGCAGCTCCGGGCGGAAACCGAGAACTGGGAGCGGATCTCGGGCGTGGTTGGGCGCGTGCTGGGCATCGCGGAGCGCGGGTAGAGCGATGCTGGCCCGGATACGGTCGTTCGTTGAACGGCTGCGCACCTGGCTTTCGCCAGGCCACGTGGAAGAGGAATTCTCGCGCGAGCTGCACAGCCATCTGGAAATGCTGGCGGAAGAAAACATGCGCCGCGGCATGGAGCCGGAAGAAGCGAAGCGGGCCGCGCGCATCCGGCTGGGGGGCATGGCACAGCTCGAGGAAGTGAACCGCGAGCTTCGCGGCCTGCCCATCCTGAAAGAATTTTTCAGCGACGCGCGCTACAGTTTCCGCGCGCTGCGCAGAAATCCCGGCTTCACGGCGGTTGCCGTGCTGACTCTGGCGCTGGGCGTCGGCGCGAACACGGCGATTTTCAGCGTGGTGGATGCGGTGCTGCTGAAGCCGCTGCCCTACCCGCATTCCGAGCAGCTTTTTTTCGTCTTCCACGAGCGCGAACGCGACGCGACCGCGCAGGCGGCCTGGTCCTACCCCAGCTTCGAAGAGTTGCGCCGGCAGAACCACGTGTTCAGTGAGGCGGCGGGGTTTGGGCATCACCAGCTCACGCTGACCGGCCGCGGCGAGCCGGCGCAGGTGGGCGCGTCCCCGGTCACGCCGGAGCTGTTCTCGATGTTCGGTACGAAGCCGCTGGCGGGGCGCGTATTTGTTCCCGCCGATGGCATACCCGGCGCGGCGCCGGTGGTGATTCTGAGCGAAAGCATGTGGCGCGGAAGATTTCAGGGCGATCCACAGGCCGTCGGGAGTTCGATTCAACTCGACCAACGCTCCTTCACGGTGGTGGGCATCATGCCGCAGGACTTTCGCTTTCCGGTCCTGACGAACACGGAGCAGATCTGGATCCCGATGGCGCAGGACCCGCTCTTTGGTCCCTGGATGCCGGGCAGGGAGAGAAAATGGCTGCCGGTGATCGCCCGGCTAAAGCCGGGTGTCTCCGAGAAGCAGGCGCACGCGGAGCTGGACGCGATCGACGCGCGGCTGGCGAAGGAATTTCCGGGGGAAGAGAGCGGATGGGTGATCCGCCTGATGCCGCTGCAGGAAGGAATCGTGGAAAACGTGCGGCCGGCGCTGCTCCTGCTGTTGGGGGCGGTGGGCCTGGTGCTGCTGATTGCGTGCGCCAATATCGCCAACCTGCTGCTCGCGCGCGCCACCACGCGGGCGCGGGAGATCGCTGTGCGCACGACGCTGGGCGCGGGACGCGCGCGAATCGTGCGCCAGTTGCTGAGCGAGTCGGCGGTGCTGGGCGCGCTGGGAGGCGCGGCCGGCATCGCGCTGGCGTACTGGGGCGTCCATGCGCTGGGCGGGCTGCTGCCGGCGAACTTGCCGCGCGTGAACCCGATCCGCGTGGATTCCGGAGTCCTGAGCTTTGCGCTGGCGCTTTCCGCGATGGCCAGCTTCGTCTTCGGTCTCGCTCCGGCGTTTTTTGCCGTGAAGTCCGGCATCGAGACGAGCCTGCGGGAAGGGGGCGGCCGCGCGGGCGAAAGCCCGGCGAGCCGGCGCGCGCGCAGCATTCTGGCCGCCGGGGAGACGGCCCTGGCGATGGTGCTGCTGGTCGCAGCGGGATTGCTCCTGCGCAGCTACACGAAGTTGACCACCGTGAACCCCGGGTTCAGGGCCGAGCATGTGTTGAAGGCCAACATCGCGCTGCCCCGGTCACAGTACACGACGCCGCAACAGTGGCTGACCTTCTTGCAGGAATTGCTCGCGCGAATTCAGGCCGAGCCTGGCTTGCAGGATTCGGCGCTCGCTGTTCCCACGCCGATCGCCGACGGCTGCGTCACCCTAGGATTCGACATCGTGGGATCTCCGTCGCTCGCTGCCGGCACCTCCCGGACGGCCAATTATGTGGCCGTCAGCCCGGAGTATTTCCGGGTGATGGGAATCCCGCTGGTGAGCGGGCGGGCGTTTGACGAGCGCGACGCCATGTCCACGCCTCGGGTCGCGCTGATCAGCCAGGCCATGGCGCGAATCTATTTTTCCAATCAGAATCCGCTCGGCCAGCGTCTCAGCTTCGCTTTTCCTCCCGCCAGCGAGGAGTCGCGCGAAATCGTAGGCATCGTGGGCGACGTCCGCGACGTGGCGCTGGGCACGGACCCCGGGCCGATGATGTACGTGCCGTTTGCGCAGGCCCCGTTTGCGGGCTCGGACGTGGTGGTGCGCAGCACGTTGGACGCCTCCGTGGTGGTCGCGGCGATCCGGCGCGCGCTCGCGCAGGTGGACAAGGACCTGCCGGTGTCCGACGTGGCGCAACTGCCAGACACGATCGAAAGTTCGCTGGCGCAACCCAGATTTCGCACGCTCCTGCTGGCGCTTTTTGCGGGGATCGCCCTGGCGCTGGCGGCCACCGGAATTTTCGGCGTCATTTCCTACTCGGTGTCCCGGCGGACGCAGGAAATCGGAATTCGTGTGGCGCTGGGCGCCTCGCGCGGCATGATTCTGCGCATGGTGCTGGGAGAGACGCTGGGCTTGGCGCTGGCGGGAGTGGCGCTGGGAGTGCCTTCGGCGCTGCTGGCGGCGCGTCTGCTGGGGCATATGCTCTTCGGAGTGTCCGCGAGCGATCCGGCGACGCTGGCCGCGGTGGCGCTTGCATTGATGGCGGCAGCGGTGCTGGCCGGGTACGTCCCGGTGTGCCGGGCCATGCGCGTGGATCCCCTGGAAGCCTTGCGCCACGAATAGGAAGGCGCGTGCCGGCACGCGCCCTCGCCTCGCGCCTCTGGAACCAGGCAGGCAAAATCACCCGGTCAAAACAGAACCGGCCGCGTCTTACGGCGCGGCCGTTTGGTTTCCCCGGAGCCCATAATTTAACTGGAACACGATTTCGCCGTTGCGTGCAAATCGGGTCCGGGGAACAGAAAACAGAACGGGATATGCTCAGGTTTTCTCTTTTTGCAGAACTTCCACGGGCATGTGGCTCAGCTTCACGAAAATCTGGTGCCGACGCCGCAAGGGCCACCAATCGTAAAGATAAATCTGCATCGGCCGCCACATAGCCACCCATCCGGCAATCGTCAGGCTCTCCTGCGCGACGGCGGCCCAAGTGCCCGCCGCGCGGCCTAGCAACATCCTGCCGAGGAACAGACACACCGCCAAAAATACCAGCCCGATGACAAGACTGGTGCGGCCTTGCTTCAGAAGGCGCCTAAATTCCAGGTCGGAAATCTTGGCGCGGTGCCCAAAGTGGTTGTGAACCGCCGTGGTGATCAGTTCTTTGGGATCTTCCGCCGGCCACTGCTCCAGGTAGATACGCAACTTGATCGCGGCGTCATGGGAGAATTCCTGGGCCCAGCTGACGATGAATTCTTCCGCGTCGTCGTCGAGATCCTTTTCGATGAACGGAGAAGGGTCCATGGAATTGAATAGCTGGCTCATGTCGCGCAGCTTCAGTCTTATGGTGTGCCGGTGCCCGTGGTCCGCGGCGGAAATGCTGGCCGATGAGGAAAGCATCGCCGCGTCTTCGGCAGCTTCAGTCTTAGAAGGCTTAGCGGTGACGGGGCTGTGGACCGGCTGGGGTTCGTGGCCGGCCTGCGAGGCGCTATCGCGCTCGTGGGTTCGATGTTTCGCTTCGCTATCGAGGTGTGAGGCCATCACGATTACCGCCGGTAAACCAGCAATCTATCGGGCAGTAGCATCTTAACCCCAGGATCGTGGAGGAATCGGGAATTCCATCAAACAGGCTACCCTGGGACCTTCCCCCATTTGGGTCCGTCGTACCAGAGGATAAAGGCAGCTTCGAGCGGCACGGATGCTCCGCTATGGTGGGGAATGAGCCGCGGGGTATAGTCGGTTGCAGGGCGATTTGCGAGAGCCTGAGCGGTAAAAGTGAAAGCGTTCGCCGAACCGGACGGGCGCGCAGCTCGCTTCATCGGCAGCCGAATCGGCGCGCCGCCATTCTGTCCTTCGGCATACAATTCGGCCTTCAGCGCTTCCGGATCGAGTTTATCCAGATCAACCTGAACCTGAAAGAAATACTGATCCCCCCGCTGGTCCACTGTCGCGGAGCTGAATCTCAACTCGTGCCAATGTTTTGAGAGCGCCTCCTGCCAATGGAGCAGATCGAGGCCGAGCCGGCCGTGGTTCGCTGCGCGCGCGGTGTAGTTGGCCGCCGCCGGCAGGTAATGCTCTTCCGTGTACTGGCGGACCACGCGGTTAGTAGAGAAAGCGGGAGTCAGCCGCGCCATGCTCTCCCGCATTCGGGCCACCCAGCCGGCCGGGATTCCTTTCTCGTTGCGTGAGTAGAATGCAGGCACCACTTCCCGCTCCAGCAGGCCATAGAGGGCTTCGGCCTCGGCGGCATCCCAGGCCGGATCGTCGCCATGCTCCTTTCCATCGCCGAGCGCCCAGCCGACTTCCGGCGAATATGCTTCCGCCCACCAACCGTCGAGCTCGGAAAGATTGAGCCCGCCGTTGACGAGCACTTTCATCCCGCTGGTGCCGCTCGCTTCCCAGGGGCGGCGCGGCGTGTTCACCCAAACATCGACGCCCTGAACCAAATGCTCCGCCATCATCACGTCGTAGTCACTCAGGAAGACCATGCGCGGCCGAACCTCGGGGCGGTAGGCGAACTCGATCCATTGGCGGATCATATTCTGCCCCTCGGCATCCTCGGGATGAGCCTTTCCGGCAAGCACGAGTTGGACGGGACGTTCCCGATTGGTGAGGATGTTCACGAGCCGCTGCGGATCATGCAAGAGGAGGTTGGGACGTTTGTAGGTGGCAAATCGGCGGGCGAAGCCCAGAGTCAGGGTGTCGGCATCGAGCACCTGCGCGGCCTGCGCAAGATCCTCTGATGCGGAACCCCGGCCCGCCATCTGCCGCACGTGCTGTCTTCGAACGTAGTCCACGAGCGACTTGCGTCCAGCGGTGCGGAGCTGCCACAGGTCGGAGTCGCTGACGGAGCGAAACTTGCTTTCCATGCTCTCCGTTGTCCGGTGCCAGCGTCCTCGCCCGCAAGTGCCCTCCCAAAGGCGATCGGCCACAACGGAGTCCCACGTGGGCATGTGCACGCCATTGGTCACGTGGGAAACCGGGACCTCGGCCTCCGGACATCGAGGAAATAAGACCTGGAACAGGCGGCGGCTCACCTTCCCATGGAGCCGGCTTACGCCATTCACGGCCCCGCTGCCACGGATGGCCAGGTACGCCATGTTGAAGGGCTCGGAGGAATCGTTCCCTGCGCGGCGCCCAAGCGCCATCAAGTCCTGGAAGGAGATTGAAAGTTCCCGATCTGCGTATTTCTTAAAGTACTTCCCCATCAGTTCGGGGGAAAATCGATCAAATCCTGCCTCGACGGGAGTGTGAGTGGTGAAGAGGTTCCCCGCGCGTGTGATGGCAAGGGCGAGCTCGAATGGCTGCTGATTGTCCGCCATGTGCGATCGGGCTCGCTCCAGCACCGCGAACGCCGCATGCCCTTCGTTCAAATGGCAGACCTCAGGTTGCAAGCCGAGGGCTCGCAGGAGCCGCCAGCCCCCAATACCGAGCACCAGCTCTTGCTTCAACCGCAACTCCGGGCCGCCTCCGTAGAGTTCACTGGTGATGCCGCGATGTGCGGGGATATTCGCCGGGTCGTTCGTATCCAAGAGATACAGTTTGGTCCGGCCGATTTGTACTTGCCAGGTTCGAATCCACAGTTTGGCGCCGGAGAAATCCTCCATGGAGAAACGCAGCCATTCACCGTTTGCCTCACGCAGGGGCTTGATGGGCAACTCCCCGGGATCGTTGTATGGATAAAGAGCCAGTTGCTGTCCCTGCGCGTCGATTTCCTGCCGAAAGTACCCTTGTTGATAGAGCAGGCCCACACCGATCAGCGGAACCCCTAAATTACTGGCTGTCTTGAGTTGATCGCCGGCCACGTTTCCAAGGCCGCCGGAATAGATCGGAAGCGCTTCGCTCAACATGAACTCCATCGAAAAGTAGGCGACCGTTCTCAGCGGCGAATCGGGGTGAGTTCGATGGAACCAAGCATTGGGTTGCTCCGCAGTCTGTCTTTCCCGATGAAGATCAGCCAATAGCTTCTGGAAATCCGGGTTCGTGGTGACACGCTCGAGCCTTTCCCGAGATACGGTTCGTAATACAACCCACGGGTTGTGCGTCAGATCCCAAAGTTCGGGCTCCAGTTGCTCCCAGAGCTTGTCCGCGGAATGATTGAAGGACCAGCGCAGATCCAATGCCATACCGGCGAGGGCAGCGGAGATCGCGCTTTCCGAGAGAGGGCTGCCGGATGCAAAACCGCTCATGGATGACTCCTTGCCGCGCTCAGCGTCCTGCCGCGGTTGCCGCGCTCCGTGCAAACGTCTCGTTGACAATGGCCTGAGCCTCGGCTTGAATCTGCCGGAGATGGCTCTGCCCGAGGAAGCTTTCGGCATAGATCTTGTAGATTTCTTCGGTGCCGGAAGGCCGGGCCGCGAACCAGCCGTCCTGCGTGATTACCTTTATGCCGCCGATGCGGTTGCCGTCTCCCGGGGCCGTTGTAAGAATCTGCTGGACCTTCTGACCGGCAACTTGAGCGGCAGAAACATCGGCTGGCGACAATCTCTCCAGGATGGATTTCTGCCCCGGCGTGGCCGGAGCCTCGATGCGTTCGTACAGCGGGTCCCCCAGCTCTCGAGTGAGGTCGCGGTAGATTTCGCCCGGGTCCCGTCCGAGGCGCGCCGTGATTTCTGCGGAGAGAAGACAGGCGATGATGCCGTCTTTGTCCGTGGTCCAAACGCTGCCGTCGCGGCGGAGGAAGGACGCGCCGGCGCTCTCTTCACCAGCGAAGCCCAGGCGCCCCTCGAACAGGCCCTGGACGAACCACTTGAAGCCCACGGGCACCTCGTAGAGCCGGCGATTCAAACGTGCGGCCACGCGATCAATCATGGTGCTGCTTACCACGGTCTTGCCAACGGCAACGTCTTTGCCCCACTTCTCCCGATTGGCAAACAGATAGTGAATGCAGACAGAGAGGAAGTGATTGGGAGGCAGCAAGCCCGCGCCTTTTGCGACGATCCCGTGACGGTCATGATCGGTATCACAAGCAACCGCGATATCGAATCGGTCCTTGAGGCCGATCAGCCTCTGCATGGCGTAGGGAGAAGAGGGATCCATGCGAATTCTGCCGTCCCAGTCAACGGTCATAAACCGAAAGGTCGGATCAATGGATTCGTTCACCACAGACAGCTTTAGGCCGTAACGCTCGGCGATGAGCGGCCAATAGTGGATTCCAGCGCCTCCGAGCGGATCGACGCCGACGTTGATCCCGGCGCCGCGGATCGCTTCCATGTCGATGACGTTTTGGAGATGGTCGACATAAGAGTGCAGATAGTCGAATTTCCGTGTTGTGGGCGCTCGAAGCGCTCTCGCAAACGTCATCCGCTTGACGCCCGCCAGCCCGCTTTCGAGAAATTCGTTTGCCTTGGCTTCGATCCAGGAGGTGACGTGCGACTCGGCCGGGCCACCGTCTGGGGGATCGTACTTGAAGCCGCCATCCTCGGGAGGATTGTGCGACGGCGTGATTACGATGCCGTCGGCGAGCCCGGCCTTCCGTCCCGCGTTGTACGCGAGAATGGCCTGGGAGATCACCGGCGTCGGGGTGTACGGACTGCCTTCCGCTAGCATTACCTCCACCTGGTTGGACGCGAGCACTTCGAGCGCGCTTGCGAAGGCGGGCTCGGAGAGCGCATGAGTGTCGATTCCGAGGAAGAGCGGCCCGTCAATCCTCTCTTGTCGGCGGTAGTGGCAAATCGCCTGCGTGATGGCCAGGATATGCCACTCGTTAAACGCCCCGTCGAAGGAAGAGCCGCGGTGACCGGAGGTGCCAAAGGCAACGCGCTGGCTGGGATTGCCCGGGTCAGGCTGGATGACGTAGTAAGCCCGGACGAGCTGCGGAATGTTGGCCAGCATTGACGGGTCGGCCGGTTTTCCGGCCATCGGGCTGATGTTCACGGTTCGCCTCACTCTCCGCAATCCGGTTGCGACGCATCCTCCGCTTCACCGCCGGCAGCGGAGGATCTCGGCTCATCGCTACGCATCGCTGAACAACTGGCGGCCCGGATGGCCCTTGGCCGGCACCGGAGGCTCGGTGGGCTCGCTGAAATCGGGAGTCCAATGCCAATTGCTGATTTCCGGCATGTCCTGAAGGTGTTCGCGGATGTAGGTATGGTGCTCGTCGATCTTCCGCATGAAGAAATCCATGACCTCGGAGACCTGCGAGCGCAGACGGGTGACGTACTTCAGGGCGTCCATGGCCAGGTGGTAGCGGCTCATCTTGTTCAGTACCACCATGTCGAACGGAGTTGTGGTTGTGCCCCGGTCCCTGAAGCCGCGCACGTGGAAGCGGGCTTCGTTGGCCCTGCCATGCACCATCGTGTGGATCACCCAGCGGTAACCGTGAAACGCGAAGATCACCGGCTTGTCATTCGTGAACGCCGCTTCAAAGGAGATGTTATCCATCCCGTGGGGGTGATCCTCGGGCAGCATGAGAACGTTCAGGTCGATGAGGTTGACGACCCGCACCTTGATCCCCGGCACGTACTTTTGAAGCAGCCACGAAGCCGCGCAGGTCTCCAGCGTAGGCACATCTCCCGCGCACGCCAGGACCACATCGGGATCCGCGCCCCCGTCATTGGTGGCGAACTTCCAAATGGAAGCGCCCCGCGAAAAGTGTTCCCGCGCCCGGTCCATGGTCAGCCACTGGAGCTCGAGCTGTTTGCCGCAGGTCACCAGATTCACGTAATTGCTGCTCCGGAGGCAATGATCCATAACGCTGAGCAGGCAATTGCTGTCCGGTGGATAGTAGACGCGAATGACTTCGCTGCGCCGCGCCAGTGCGTTGTCCACGAAGCCCGGCGCTTGATGGCTGAAGCCGTTGTGATCGTTGCGCCAGGCGTGGCTGGTGAGGAAAACATTCAAAGAAGCGATGGGCTTCCGCCACGGATACCTGCGGCTCTCTTCCAGCCACTTGGCGTGCTGCGTGAGCATGGAATCCACCACCTGCGCGAACGCCTCGTAGGAAGCCCACACGCCGTGGCGTCCGGTAAGCAAATAGCCTTCGAGCCAGCCCTGGCAGCAGTGCTCGCTGAGCACTTCCATCACCCGGCCGCCGGGACCAATCCGGTCGTCTATCGAAACCGTTTCCTCGACGCTGCAGCGCGTGGTGGCTTCCAGCACGGCGTTCAGGCGGTTGGAGTTGGTCTCATCGGGACAGAAGAACCGGAAATTCGCGGGATTCTGTTGGATAACGTCGCGGAGGAATTCGCCGAGCTTCCGCGGCGCCTCCGCCACCACTTGGCCCGGCGCCGGGACATCGAGCGCATAACTGGCGAAATCGGGCAGATCCAGAGGTGTCAGCAGCCGCCCTCCATTTACGTGGGGATTGGCGCCCATCCGCCGGTTGCCGGACGGGGCCAGCGCTTGCAGCTCCGGGATCAGGCGCCCGCTTTGATCAAATAGTTTCTCGGGCTCATAGCTCATCATCCAGGATTCCAGCAGCTTCAAGTGGTCGGGGTCTTCGCGGACATTGGCGAGCGGGACCTGATGAGCCCGGAAGGTTCCTTCGATGGGAACTCCTTCGACCTCCTTTGGTCCGGTCCATCCCTTCGGCGTGCGAAAGATAATCATGGGCCATTCCGGCCGCTGTTTGAAGCCGTGCTTGCGGGCATCCTCCTGGATGGCGCGAATCTCCGCGTAGCACCGGTCCAATGCCCGCGCGAATCGCTGGTGCACCGCTGCGGGCTCGTCGCCCTCAACGAAATAGGGCCTGTATCCGTGTCCCTTGTAGAATGAGAGCAGCTCTTCATCACGGGTGCGCGCCTGAACGGTCGGGCCAGAAATCTTGTAGCCGTTCAGGTGCAGGATGGGAAGCACCGCCCCGTCACGCGCGGGGTTCAGGAATTTCACGCCCTTCCAACTTCCTTCCAGTGGGCACGTCTCCGCCTCCCCGTCTCCCACTACGCAGACAACCAGCAAGCCAGGGTTGTCGAAGGCGGCGCCGAAAGCGTGCAGCAGCGCGTAGCCGAGTTCGCCGCCCTCGTGAAGGGAGTTCGGCACGTGAGGGCCGCAATGGCTGGGCACGCCGCCGGGCGTCGAGAAGTGGCGGAAGAAAAGGTGCATGCCCTGCATATCCTGCGTGATTTCGTGATGCACCTCGGAATAGGTCCCCTCCAGGTATGAGTGCGCGTTCAAAGATGGCCCGCCGTGTCCCGGGCCGGAAATGTAGATCACATCGGCATCGTGCTGCTGGATCAGCCGGTTCAGGTGCACATAGATGAAATTCTGCCCGGCAGACGTGCCCCAGTGCCCCAGCAGTCGCGGCTTAATGTGCTCGGCCTTGAGCGGTGTTCTTAGGAGCGGGTTCGCCAAGAGGTAGATCTGGCCGACGCACAGGTAATTCGATGCGGACCAGTAACGGTTCATCTTGTCGAGCAAGTCCAGAGAGAGCGGCCCCTTGGGCTCCGGCTTGCTTGCCGGACGCTTGCCGTTTGTCCGGACTGCGGTGGACAGCGTCGCGTCGAATTCAAAGGAGCGCCGTCCTGGCTTTGCGGCCACAGAGCGAGCCCGCGCTCCTCCAGCCTTGCGTTGTTTCACCTGCTTCGCATGCTTTCTAGCCATACGAGCGACTCCTCTGTGCCTGTTCCGTCGGTTGTAGCAGGCGAGCGGCATGCCGTGCGAGCATCAGGTTTTCATTCGTCTTCATCACACGCACTTTGACGCGGCTGTCCTCGCTTGAAATCTCCGGGGCGTTTGACTGGTTGCGGGCCGGATCCAACTGAATTCCCAAAAACTCCAGCCCCGCGCAGATTCGCTCGCGAATCGCCGGGGAGTGTTCGCCGATGCCCGCGGTAAAGACGACGAGATCCAATCCGCCGAGAACAGCAGCATACGCCGCGAGATATTTCTTCGCCCGGTAGCAAAACAGGGCGACGGCGTCTGCCGCGCCCGAATCGGCACCTTCCCGGGCCAGCAGGTCCTGCATATCGGCGCTGATACCCGACACGCCGAGGAGGCCCGCTTGCTTGTTGACCAACGCGCTGAGGCTTTCGGGGCTCAAGCTTTCCTGCGCGAGAAGCCGCAGAAGCACGCCGGGATCGATGTCGCCGGATCGCGTGCCCATGAGCAGGCCGGAGGTGGGCGTGAAGCCCATCGTGGTATCGAGGCTGTGCCCGCCGCGGATGGCCGCCATGCTGGCTCCGTTACCGAGATGAGCCACCACCACGCGCCCGCCGGCAAGGCCGCCATCCAGAATCCGCAATTCCGAAAGAATGTATTCGTACGAGATCCCGTGAAATCCGTAACGCAGGATGCCCTGGTCGAAGTAGCGCAGGGGGAGCGGGCAAAGCTGCGCCACACGAGGCATGGACCTATGGAAGGCGGTGTCGAAACAGGCGATCTGCGGCGCCTCCGGATACTTCCGGCTAACCAGCTCGATGTCGTGGATCGCTTGGGGAAGGTGGTCCGGATCGATCGAGATCAACGCATGCAGCTCGGCCATGAGCTGGGGCGTAACCAGTTGCGGCTCGACGTACCGGCTGCCGCCATGCACGATCCGGTGACTTACCGCGTCAACTCGCGCGCCAGGAGCCTGCTCTTGGAGCACTTCCCACACAGCTTGAAAAGCTGCTGCCTGGTTGGGAATACGCGCCGGTGGGTGAACCGACTGCTGGCCTCGGCCATCGGTCACGCGGAGCCGGCCGGAGGGTTCGCCGATGCGGTCGAGATCAACGCCCAGGAGGAGAGTTTCCTGATCCCCGATGGCGTAGAGCGCCACCTTCAGGCTGGAAGAGCCGCTATTGACGGTCAGGATTCGTTTTTTGCTCTCGGGACTCATCTTCATCCTGCCGCGTTCGCTCGTTTGCAGAGGCCTTGACCGATATCGCGAAGCCGCTGTGCCGGTTTCCTACCCGCCTGCTTGTCCCTCCGAAGGAATGGCTGTTGCCGCAGGGTTCAGCGCGAATTCCGAATTGAGGTCCCTCAGTTGGGCGACGCGCTCGATTTCGACGTCCGCGGGCGGATACTTCTGAACTTCGGTTCGATCGCTCGCGTAGTGGCCCTGACGCACAAAGATGGTGGTCAGTCGCTCTCCCCACACCTTCTTCATGGCCGCGAGAATTCGCACTTTGTCGTCGGCCATGACGTAATGGTCGGCCGGGTATTTCTGTTCGACATCCTCCAGCATCTGTTCTTTGTGGATGTAGATCAGCACGTGGCCGCGAACGGCCTTCCAAATCCCGGAACGCTCGATCTTTCGCGGCTGGAAGACCGCGTCGCCATCGCTCAGGATCACCGTCCGGCCAAGCTTGCGAAGCCGCCGGATGCTTTCCAGGGCGCCCGGATACAGGCGCGTTGTGAATCGGTAATTGATCAAAAACGCGGAAATCTCGAGGATTTGCGGGTTGCGAGGATGTTCCACCCGGTATCGCTGCAGCGCGCCGAGGTAATCCGCGTATCCGAGCTCGGTCCGCAGGGTCTCAAATGTCCTCCAATAATCGTTCCGGCACTCGATTCCGAACGCCTCATCGAGGTAGCTCTTCAGGTCCTGCTCGACTTGATCGTTGTCGAGCAGCGTGTTGTCCACGTCGAGTAAGAATACGGTCCGGCGTTTTTTGCTCATTGTTTCACCGGCGTTTGCCTAAAAACCCAGAGGAATGAAAGCCGAACGCGGGTCTCCCGGCAAACGTCCCCGTTTAGAAATGCGCTTCCTGCTGCCTGCCGGCCGCAGGCAGCGAACGATTTTGAGTCGCGCCAGGAGACGGCCCTTCTGGTCGAGCCAGAAGACTGGCGCTCCACCAGAGCCCGGCACCAAAAAATGCCTCGGAACTGCGGAGTAGTCTCCCGGCCGGACTGCTTCCCGCAACCGATCGCCTTCTTGGCCGCCCGGCGGAAATTCCCTTCAGGCTGCTTGCCCGGCAAACAGATTGTACAGCCAGCCGAAAATAAGTCCGCCGGCCGCGCCGTCAAGCAGCGCATAGCCGGTGCCAACCAAAGCGTCGGCAAAGCTGCGGGCTCCATGAAAGCCGGGATAGATGGAGCTGACACCCGTGAGAAAGCCAGAACCGTAGGAAGGGATTGCGAGGTGAATCAGCCCTACGCACGCAATGGCCCCTCCCCAAAGCAATCCGCAAGTAAGTATCAGCCCTTTTATGGATAGACGCATGATGCCTCCTTACCAGCCTTATGGCGCGGCCGGGCGTGGGGTGTGTTGTTGTCAAAAATGAGAGATCAAGCCGCCGCCCCGTGGATTGAACACTCTGTAAGCCCCGAGTTTGATCCGAACCTTCACAAAGAACCAAGCGAACGCGTAAACCCAAATGAGCAGTGCCCAATGCCAGTGAATCAGGCACCGCCGCCCGCACGGCTCCCATCCAGGAGCGGTTGCCGCCTTCTGCCCGACGCGTTCACGAAGGAGAGGCCGGGGCGCACCATCCTCCGACGTCCGCCGCCAGCCGGTCGGCCGCCGCAGGTCCCCAGGTGCCCGGCGCGTATTCGATCAGCGGGGTCTCCTGGTGGATCACGTTCGCCACCACCGACCAGGCCGCTTCCACCGCGTCCTCGCGCACAAAAAGCATGGCGTCACCGTGCATCGCGTCGGTGAGCAGCCGCTCGTAGTCATCGAGTCCTATGCTGCGCTCATTGCGGACGGCGGACAACTCCACGGGCATGGAGACCATTTCCGGGCCTGGACGCTTGACGCGCGCGCCGAGTGAGAGCGCGAAATCGGGGCCCAGCCGGAAGCGGAAATAGTTGCTGCCCGGAATTCCAGTCCCCAGGGGAGGCTTCTTCAGCGTGACCTGAACTTCCGTGGCCGTGACGGGCAGGCACTTGCCCGCGCGGATCAGGAAAGGGACATCCGCCCAGCGCCAGGAATTGATGTGCAGACGGACGGCGGCAAACGTCTCCATCTGGGAATCGGGGGCGACCCCGGGCTCCTTGCGGTAGCCGGTGAACTGGCCGCGAACGGTATTCGCCGGGTCGAGCGGAGGAATCATGCGGAAAATCTTCACTTGCTCGTCGTGCAGCGCCTCGGCTTCGAGCGCGGTGGGCGGCTCCATAGCCAGCAGGGCGACCACCTGGAGGAGATGATTCTGGATGACGTCGCGGATGGCCCCGGATTCGTCGTACACGCGGCCGCGCCCGGCGATACCGAAGGACTCCGCCATCGTAATCTGCACGCTCGCCACGTAATTGCGGTTCCAGATGGGCTCGAGAAAGGTGTTCGCAAAACGGAAGAAGTACAGGCTTTCCACCGCGCCCTTGCCCAGGAAATGGTCGATGCGGAAGATGCAGGACTCCGGAAAGATGGAGTGCAGCGTGGCGTTCAACTGCTGCGCGGAGGCCAGATCCCTCCCGAAGGGCTTTTCCACGATGACGCGGGCGCCACGGGCGCAGCCGGATTTCCCCAGCTCCTCGACCACGGTGCCGAACAGCGCGGGCGGAATCGCCAAGTAGTGCGACGGCCGTGCCGCCTGCCCCAGCGCTTTGCGGAGGGCTGCGAAGGTGGCCGGGTCATTGTAATCGCCGTCAATGTATTGCAGCAGCTCCAGGAGCCTGGCGAACGCAGCCTCGTCAACCCCGCCGTGCTGGACCAGGCTGTCTCGCGCCCGGGCGCGGAGCTGCTCCAGCGTCCAGCCTTGCTTGGCCACGCCGATCACCGGAACGTTCAGGTTGCCGCGCCGGATCATTTTCTGGAGTGCGGGAAAGATTTTCTTGTACGCGAGGTCTCCGGTGGCGCCAAAGAAGACCAGCGCGTCGGACTCCTGCGCGCTGGCCTGCGGCGTGCTGCCTGCGGACGAAAACTCTCTTACTGCTTCGCTCATGGTCGAGCAAATTCTCCTGCACTTAGATGCGCGGCTTTCGCCAGGTGCGCGGGCGGCGCGGAATCAGTGGGGCTGCACGATGAGAAAGAGCGTCGTGCCGCCGCGGTTGACGAGAAGCAGGACGGCTTTGCCGGCGGTGCCCGCCAGCGCCTCCTGGTATTGAGCAACGTTATGGACCGGCTTGCGGTTCACTTCCTGAATCAAGTCGCCGCGCTGGAGGTTGGCGGCCGCCGCCGGGCTCGAGGGATCCACGGATGTAACCACAACGCCCGTGGTCCCTTTGGGGAGGCCGAGCTGGCTGGCCTCGTCCGGCGTGAGGTTGTCCACTTTCACGCCGTCGAGCGACGCGCCAGCCTTTTCGCCCGCCTGCGCTTCGGCCTTCTCCGATAGTTCGCCCAGCGTTACCGCCACGTTCCGGGTCTGGCCGTTGCGGAAGACTTTCAGGTGGATGGTGGTTCCCGGAGGCGTTTCCGAGACTCGCACGCTCAGGTCCTCGGAGCCGTTCACTGGCTGGCCGTTCATCTCCAGGATGATGTCGCCGCGTTCGATTCCGGCCTTGGCCGCGGGGCCTCCGGGAGTGACGTCGCTCACCAGAGCGCCGCCGCCGTGGCTCAGGCCGAAGGCTTTGGCCATATCCGGATCCACCTGCTGGATCACCACACCCAGTTGGCCGCGGATCACCTTGCCATGTTCCAGAATCTGTTCCATCACGTTGCGGGCCATGTTGATGGGGATGGCGAAGCCTACGCCCTGATTGCCCCCGCTGCCCCCGGAGATGATCGCGGTGTTGATGCCTACGAGATCTCCGTGGAGATCAATGAGCGCGCCGCCCGAATTGCCGGGATTGATGGCCGCGTCCGTCTGGATGAAGTCCTCGTAGCGTTCGATGGATTCGCCCAGTCCGCGCCCGGTGGCGCTGACAATGCCCATGGTGGCTGTTTCGCCGATGCCGAAGGGATCGCCGATGGCGAATACGATGTCGCCCACCTTCAGCTTCGAGGAATCCGTCAGAGCGAAGACGGGAAGCCCGCTGGTGTCGATTTTGAGCACGGCGATATCCGTTCGCGGGTCGGTGCCCAGGACCTTGGCCTTGTATTTCCTGCGGTCCTGTGTGAACACTTCGATCTCCGTCGCTCCGGAAACCACGTGGTTGTTCGTCAGGATATAGCCGTCCGCATTCACGATGACGCCGGAGCCCAGGCTGTACTCGCGTTCCGTCTGGGGCTCGGAAGATCGGGGCCCGGAGGATTGCGGCCCGAGCTGGTCCCCGAAAAACTGGCGGAAAAAGGGATCGTTGAAAAGGTCGGGCATGGTGTTCTGGCGCTTCACCAGCTTCGTGGAGGAGATGTTCACCACTTTCTCCAACGCGGGGTCGAGCATTGACGCGAAGCCGTTCTTGAAATCCCCAAGGCTCACCGGGGCCGGCTGCACGTCCGTCTTCAGGGTTACCTTTTCCGCGCCCAGAACCCCGTGGCCCGTCAAGGTCATGGCCCGCTCGATGACAAACGCGGCCAGCGTCAGGCCCACCAGGACGGCAAAGTACCTCTTCCAGCTATCAGTGCTGCGAGCTGATTCATTCATGTTTCCCCTCCTTTGTGGAAAGGAATCCACTGCGGATCTCAAGGACCGATGGTCTTCAGCACCTGTAGAAAGTGCAGCAGGCCTTCGCGGGAGAGCACTCCTTCGATCTTCCCGTTACTGACCACCGGAAGCTGATTCACACCGTCGCGGCCCATCTTCTCCAGCGCAGTCCACACCTCCGCATCGGCAGGGATGGAAACCAGCTTTTCCGACGGCACCATAGCCTCAGACACGTGGGCCGCAGACCAGTCGGAGCGGGGCACGCGCTTGATGTCGGCCAGCGTGAGCAGGCCGGACTCGCCCGCTCCGTTTTCTACGATAAAGAAGCGCCGGCCCTGCGCCAGGATGTGATGGTCCACCAGGTCTTGCAGTGTGAGGCTGCCGGAAATCGGCTCAAAATTCCGGTCCATCACCTCCGAGACTTTGTGGCCGGTCAGCATCCCTTTGAGAAGTTGCTGCTGGAGCTGGCTGCCTGCGGCGCTCTCGATAAACCACCCGATGAACGCAATCCATAAACCGTTGAAGAAGTTGCCGCCCAGGGCCTGCCACACGCCGAAGAAAATAAAAGCGAACCCGACGAACCGGCCCGTCGTGGCGGCGGCCACAGTCGCGCGCTGGTAGCTCCGCGTGACTCCCCACACGATGGCCTGGAAAACGCGGCCTCCATCCAGCGGAAAGCCGGGAATCAGGTTGAAGACGCCGAGCAGCAGATTGAGCAGCGCCATGTACTTCGTGAGGGCCAGAAGGGGCGCCGCCCCGGCCACCACCGGCCGCAGCTCCCAGAAAAGAATGGCCAGGAGGAAACTGACCGTCGGGCCGGCAATGGCGATCCAGAACTCGGCCATGGCGCTGCTGGGCTCGGCCTCGATCTGGGAGACGCCGCCGAAAAGGAACAGCGTGATCCGGGGCACGCGAATGCCATAGCTCATGGCCACCAGCGAGTGCCCGAACTCGTGGAGCAGCACGCTGACGAATAGCATCACCGCGGTCACGGCGCCCATCAACCAGTACTCGCCCGGGCTCCAGCCATGAAACTCCGTGGGGTAGTAGCTGATCGCCAGGATCCAGGTGAGCAGGCCCAGGATGAGGAACCAGGAATAGTCCAGCTCCACCGTGATGCCGAAGATGCGGCCGATGGAAATCGTATGCCGGAACATGACTCACACTCCTTACGCCGCAGCGGGGACGAGAGCGATTGGCGAGTCCAGTTGCCGCATCAGGCGCGGGGTCTGAACTTCCATGCCGCGGGGCGCTATGCAGGCCATCACTCTTGGAACGGCTGCGCCCGCATCCCGCGAGCTGGCCGTCTCATAGTGGAACCCGATGTTGAGGGCCGGCGGCCGTTCAGCTCTTCGGACGGTCGAAGACCGGAAAAATCGGGCAAGGTCCGGGAAGGAAGAAAAAAATGTCCAAACTACAACGCGCTCAGATCCAAAGAACGACTTGGGACGGATGGACATCCCTCCCTCAGCGAGCGCAACACTTGTGATTATCGTGGGGCATCCACTCAGAGTCAAGCAAGCGCACTCGTCCCGCGGATCGGCGACGCTTGGCATTTTTCTCCCTCCGCAGCCGCACGGCCTCAAGCGGAGTGAAGCATTCCGGCCATTGGCGTTGAAATCCCCGATCTGGCAATTTCAGCGACGCCGGATGACCGGCAATCGTCTTAACCAGGTCTTCACTGGCGGACTCGCGCGACGCGGATGGATTTTCCGGATTGTGGAGACCTACTGTGTCGGCCCGGTGAGCAGGCGCTTGAGCGCTTCCATGGCTTTGCCGAATTTTTCCCAATCCCCCTGCTGCAAGGCCTTCTGGGCCGCCTCGAACTGCGCCCTGGCCTCGCTCAATTCCGGCTGACCGCGCGGCGCCGGTGCAGGCGTCTGGGGTGGCTGCGTCCCGAAGGCGGATTGGATAGCCTCGTCGAGCGTAGGCTCCATCGCCAGTTTGTCCCCCGAAATCACGATCACGCGCTTGAGCTGCGGAAAATCCGTGCCTTCCGCCGTCAGGTAAACCGGAACCACATAGAGAAAGGAGTTCTCGATCGGCACGGCCATCAGGTTCCCGCGAATCACGCGCGATCCCTTTTGATTCCAGAGCGTCAGTTGCTGGGAGATGAGGGTGTTCTGATCAATCATCGCCTCAACTTGCATCGGGCCGTAGATCAGCTTCTCTTTGGGAAGCTGGTAGAAGAGCATCTTTCCGTATTCCGGGAAATCGCACCGCGCCGCCATCCAAGCGATCATGTTGTCCCGCTTCTGAGGCGTGAAAGGAGTCATCAGGAGGTATTCGAGCTGGTCGCTTCCGGGCAGCTTCATCAGGATGTAGTAAGGCGGCATCGGCCCGACCTCGCCTCCATACTCCTCCCGGGGAAGCACCCACAGGTCCTCCCGGTTATAAAACACCTGGGGAACCGTCATGTGGAATGTTCTGTACAGATCGGCCTGGATGGAAAAGAGATCCTCCGGGTACCGCAGATGCGATTTCAAATCCGCGGAAAGCTGGCTCAGATCCAGGAAAACACCCGGAAAAGCCCCCCGGTAAGCCGCCAGCACGGGATCGCTCGGATCCATCACATAAAACCGGACGGTTCCGTCGTACATGTCCACAACGGCCTTCACGGAGTTTCGAATGTAGTTCAGCCCTTCCTCATAGCCCGACACGTAGGGACTGGAGTAGGGAAAGTGATCCGAAACCGTGTAGGCATCCTGAATCCAGTAGAGTTTGCCCTCGCTCACCACCGGGTAGGGATCCTTGTCGAGGAGCAGGAACGGAGCGATCTGCAACACCCGATCCTGCACGCGCCTCCAGATCTGAATCCTGCTTTGCGGCCGGAGGTAGGAGGTGAGCAGGATATTCACATCGCCCTGCGTCCAGGCGAACAGCAGCCGCTTCCACAAGCTGTCCAGCGGGATGCCTCCCGTGCCCGCATAACTCGTGTAGACATTCTGATTCCCTTTGGGGTAGTCGAATTCTTTCACGCCTGTCGCGACGATGCGGTATCCGGGCATGGATTCGCCGTAGTAGATGGAAGGCTGGGTGATGTTCAGGCCGTAGCCGGACTCGGGCGGGATATTCGAAATCACGTAGTCCGGAAAGCCGCCGCCGATGGTCTTGGAGACGAAGCTCATCACCAGGCCAAAGCCATGCGTGAACTGTAACTTCTGGTTGACCCAGGTTTGGGCTTCCGCGGGGAGTTCCGAGGAAAGCTCGCGGGCCGAAAGCATCACCTGGTGATAACCGTCGGGCAGGTGATAGCGATCCACATCCGCCTGGTAGAACTGGTAGTAAAGCCGGATCTCCTGGGCTTGCTTGTACATCAGCAGCAGGGGCCGCGGGTCCCACAGGCGGATGTTCTGGATCGTCTGTTCATTTCTGGCAATCATCTCGGAGGTCAGATCGGCCAGCGCCGGGTAGGATGTTTCCTGGATCGAGTCGAGTTTGAAGGCTTTTCGGGTGAACGCGATGTTGTTCTTGAGATACGGCGTTTCCAGCGACAGTTCGCTGGGCTGCACCACGAATTTCTGAAACAGGGCGGGCGCCACCGCAACGCCGGCGGCGTACAGGAGCAAGTACGCTCCGAACCCGGAAACGACGGCACGGAACCGCGGCCGGAAGGCGTTAAACAGAAGCAGCGCGCACAGCGCTGCCGCCGCCCCGGTCATGATCCAGAAGGCGATGCGCGTCACGTGGTCCGCCGTATAGCCGGCTCCGTAAACCACTCCCTGAGTCGAGTAGAGAAGCTCGTAGTGATCCAGGTAAAACCCCCATGCCCAACTGGCCGCCAGCACGGAGAGCAGAATGGAAAGATGGGGAACGGCCTTTTCGCTCCGGCCCTCCATCTGCCTTCTGAAGATGAAACGCAGTAATCCGAAGGAGGCGTAAATCACTAGGACGGCCAGGAGCGAGATGAGCGTCAATCCCGTCAGGCTGGTCTGCAAAAGCTCGTAGAAAGGCAGGCGAAACACATAAAATCCGGCATCGACGCCGAAGAGAGGATCGGCCAGCCCAAAGGATCCGCCATATCGAAAGCGGAGATACGTATCCCATTGTGCGTAGAAAATGCCCGCAAAGAGCAAGGCCACGATGGCAGCCACCGCAGCCGTGGCCAGCTTCAAAACCGTGGGAGTGAGCTCGTTGCTGATCGTGAACGTAATGGGAGACTCGCTGGTCAAAGTACTCGCTCCGAAAGCGGCGCCCCTCGTCGCCGCAAGGCGAAGATTGATCCACAGGTACACAAACGCGAAAACAAAGGCCGCGCCATACAGCTCACAGCGCAGGGCCAGGAGCGTCCAGAAGACTCCGGAGTAGCCGAGTTGCCCCATCCACAGCCCCTTCTGTATCCAGCCGGAGATGACCGCCAGGAGAGCGATGAGCACGATTGCGGCAATGAAGATGAGCCTCAGAGGGCGGCCAGGCCGGGAGCCTCTGCGCATTCCGAATGTGAGCAGCCTCGGCCGCTCGCCACGTGTTGGTCTCTCGGTCATCGCCCTACCTCCCTTCCCTGGCCCGGAAACGCGGACGGATGTTGGAGCCCGATCTCGTGCCAACAGAAAAGTCCGAGCCGCGAACCGCCAGGGGGGCCGGCTCCGAATTAGTCGCGCAGGACAGCATGGAACAGCGAACTGCATACCTGCAATCCGCCACTACTAGGAAGGATGCTCGGCGGGCAGTTTACGTTCCGCTCCAAGCCGCTTCCCTGCCTCGTCGCCAGGGGCTGCTTCCGGGCGCCTCACTGCGCGCGGGCGCGGAATCGAGCTGCGCGTTGGGCAAGCGCGGGCGAACCGCGACGGTCCGGAATCAGAAGATGCCAAGATGCTTGCGCCGCTTGCCCCGCGCTTTCACTCCGCTGTTGTTGCCCGGTTTCGAATTGCGCCCGGGGAAGGGCGTGCGCACGATCTCGACCGAACACGGCGCGTGAAGCGCAACCTTCCCCGAGACGCTTCCCAGCAAGAAGCGCTTCAGGCCCTTTTTCCCGTGCGAGCCCAGGACGATCAGGTCGGCACCCCAGTCGGCGGCCGTGTCCACGATCTCCTCTGCGGGCTCGCCTTCGCTCACCAAGGTCGTCACCAGGAACCCGGCCGCGCGGAGTTTCTCAGCCACCCGCCGGACGAGCGCGGGCGCCAGTCTCTTCTGCTTTTCGCATACCCCGGCGGGATAACCGAAGGCTGCCAATTCTTCCGCCACGTACAAAACACCAACTTCCGTTCCGCGCCGCACGCATTGGGCCAGCACGGCCTCCACGGCTGCCTCCGAGAATTTCGAGCCGTCCACTGCCAGAAGAATCCTCATGGTGGGATCCCGCACCTCGTAAGTTCCGCGTACGGCACAGAGCGGAAAAACCGGCGGGAGAAGGAGTGGAGGGTGGCGCGCCCCGACTCTCGTAGCTCCGCGACGCCAAGATTTATTCAGAGACGCCGGACAAAGTCAAGCACGCGCGCCCGCCCGGCACATCGGCAGCAGGCAGCGGCGACTTGGCTTCCTGCATGGACACACATCGCGGCTCGTGGAGGCGTCGCGCGGTCGAGCGTGCTAGCCGGGAGACGAGGGGCGGCTAGCGAGCTGGCCCGGTGGTGGGATTCGGCTGCGCATGTTCGGCCTCCAATCGCAGCAGCTCCAACCCCTGAACGAGAGTGAGAGCATCCTCGAGGCGCCGAAAATCGCTGGTCCTGACCGTGGAATCAATGTTTATAGTTTTGAAGAAAAGGATTTTGCCGGAGAAATGGAAGGTCAGTAGCGTGATTTGCCAGCGCCCGACTCCCACGTCCTGCTGTTCCAGGAGAAATCTTCCTCCCGGGTCCAAATGGCCGAAGATACCCCAAGCAAAATTCACGCGCCGCATCAGCCGGGCCTGTACCCGGACCAATCGGTAGACTGCCGCATCCACCACCATCGTGCCTTGCATTCCCCGCAGGATCTGCAATTCCCGGGAAGGAGGCTCGTAGGCAGGATTAGGGTGAAATCTCAGATGGATAAGCTGGCCTCCCGGCTCGCGCTGCTCTTCGGTGTCATAGTCATACTGGAATGCAGCCGGGAGCGCCTGGACCATCTCACGCACGCGGCGTTCGTGTTTGCGCTGCTCCTCCCGCATTTTCTGCAGTTTCTCCGGCTCGGCGGCCAGGCTTTGTAGCTCCTTTTCTTCCTCTTCTCTCTGTTTGGCGGTGAGCGGCTTGCCGTTCAGCATCAGCCGGCGCTTGATCAGCCAGTCCTTGGTCTCGATTACGGCGTCCGTCTCCGAATACTCCGGCGTTTCCTTTTTCAGCCGGTAGAGGTAATGCCCGGAATCATTGGCCGCCTCCAGTTCGTTGGCCACGGTCTTGCGCACGATCTCATCGGGCGAGATCGGCGGCTGCTGGGCCGCGCGGGAAGTTGGGAAAACCACCAGCAGGCCGGCGACCAGGCAGACCGCGTGCTGCACAACCACGTGCCGGCCCCACCGGAATGCGGAACACGCCCGGCCCAGCAAGCGCGCTTTCATGTCGCCCGCTTCCCAGGCGTGTGATTTAGCGCTGTGGACGAATGGACGTGCCATTCCAAAGCCGTGAGCCGCTTTTCAGAAAGCCGCCCGGCTGCAAACTTGCGCGCATTAGTGAAGTCAGGGGGCAACCCGTTGTAAATACACCAGACGATGCGAAGGAGTAAAGCGGTGTACCTCGTCCAGATGATTCGTGGCGCCTGGCGTCCTTTTTCCCTCAGTGCGGCCCTCGGCGGCCACCAGCGGAGCGAGGTAATCCCGCGCGTGATCCCGGGCATACGCCCCGGTTCACCGCCCCACCCCTCCGGTGCGGCAATCGCTGCAGGTCACCTGGGTCAGATCAGAAGAGAATGAGAGGTTTGAGGATCCCGTCCTCTTTCGTATCCATCAGGTGAAACGCCTTTTCGAGGTCCTGGAATTTGAACCGATGAGTAGAGAGAGGCGTCGGGTCCACGCGGCCCGTTTCCAGGAGGCGGAGCAGCCGCCCCATGCGCTCCTTGCCGCCCGGACACAGCCCGGTGCGGATCGTCTTGTCGCCCATGCCCACTCCCCAGGCCACGCGCGGCACGCGCAGAAAATCGCCGCGTCCGTGGTAGCCCACATTGGAGATGGTCCCGCCGGGACGAGTCGCCTTGATGCAGGCCTCCAAGGTGGCCTCCGCCCCCAGCGCTTCGATTGCCGAATCCACGCCTTCGCCATTCGTCAAATCCAGAATGGCCTGCACCGGATCCTGTTTTTCGAAATCGATCACTACGTCGGCGCCGAAGTGTTTCGCCAGCTCCAGGCGCTTCGGGATGGCATCCACCGCAATCACCAGTCCCGCGCCGAGCAAGCGTGCGCCCACCGTAGCCATCAATCCAACCGGGCCTTGCGCAAATACGGCCACGCTGCCGCCCAAAGGAATGTTCGCGTGCTCCGCCCCCATGAAGCCGGTGGACATCATGTCTGTCGCGTAGACTGCCTTTTCGTCGGGGACCGCCTTCGGAATGGGCGCAAGATTGGCTTCTGCGTCGTTCACGTGGAAATACTCGGCGAAGACGCCGTCTTTGATGTTGGCGAACTTCCATCCGCCGAGCATCTCCGTGCACTGCGAGGTGAAGCCGCGCAGGCAGTTGGTGCATTTGTAGCAGGGCGTGATGGCATTCACGGCCACGCGGTCGGCCTCGCGCACGCTCTTCACCTCGCTGCCCAGCTTGTAAACGATCCCCACGGCCTCGTGCCCCAGGGTCAGATCCTTGCGGTCGCCGATGGCTCCCGCCAGGGTGTGAACGTCCGAGGTGCACACCAGAGCGCTAGTGGTTTTGACGATCGCGTCGGCGGGACCGGGATCCTGCAGCGCGGGCTTTTGCATAAAGCCAACTTTCCCGATTCCGTGCATCACGAAAGCCCTCATCGTGGCTGCCTCGGGTTTGGCTGCCTTCGGGACTTGCATCGCTTTCGTACTCATCGTCAGCCTCCCGCATGATTCGAGCAAAAGAAATCGCGTCGTCAACGCTTCGAGGGAATCCGAACGATTTCTACGGAACACCCAGCATGCTGCGCCACGTTACCCGAAACACTTCCCAGGAGAAAATGTGCCAGGCCCTTGTGGCCGTGGGATCCGACCACGATCAGATCGGCGCGCCATTTGGAAGCCATTTCGAGGATCTTGGATCTGGGATCGCCCCGTTCCACCGCTACTGTCACGTTCAGGCCCTTCTTGCGCAATCGTTCGGCAACCTTCGTGACCAATACCTTCGCCGCTCTTGTCTCTGCTTCCCACACCGCATCAAGTTCCCGGTCATACCCGCCCATCTCCCGGGCCACCAGGAGTGATGGAGGTTCCACGACGTGGAGGATGCGGACTTTCGCATTGTGCGGCAAAGCCCGGGCGAGGACGGCTTTCACAGCCGCTTCCGAAAATTTGGAGCCGTCAATTGCAAGCAGGATTTTCACGCTTCTTCTCCGGGTGAAACGGTGATGTTTATTCACTCATCGCGGGGCCGCTGCGACGGAGGTCACACCGCGAATGGATTCGAGCCGGGCCTTTCGCGGCTCTCCTTCCCTCTCACGCTCTCTTCTTCAGGCTCGCGGCCTTTTTCCACGGCGCATGCCGAATCCTCCGGGTACCTTCCCGCCGGATCGGGGGCAGGATTTGTAAGCGGGGACCTGCTTTCTGAAGAGTTGCCGGCCGGGCATGGAACTCCTGGAGGGCTGCGCGATCCGCGATCACGAAAGTCGAACCGTCCGTTTCGATTAAGCCCCGGTTCCTCAATTCGTGCAATGCCCGCGTCACCGATTCGCGCGCGATCCCGATGTGTTCGGCAATTTTCTCATGACTCAGCGCCAACTTGAATCGGTCCCCATTCCGGGAAGCTCCTTCCTCGAGGGACCAATTCAGCAGGAATCCGGCTGTTCTCTCGAATGTGGATGCGCCCAGTCCAACCGCGCGCAAACTTCCGCAGGCAGCCTTGTATTCCCAGCCTAGATGAAAGGCCACGTGCTCGAAAACGGCCGGGTGCTTGTAAAGAAACTGCTGAAAGTCCTTGCTGGCAATGAACGCAACCTGGCAGGGTCGCAGGGTTTCGGCGGTCACCTCGTATGGGCGGCCAGACACTGCCGACAACAGGCCGAGAACTTCGCCGGGTTTGGCAATTCTCAGGACGAGCGTCTTACCCTGGCTGGAACTTATGGACAGCTTTATCCTGCCCTGGCACAGCAAGAAGATGCCCGGTGAACGTTGGTGTTCCAAGAAAAGAATTGCGCCGGCCGGATAAGCCGAGACGTGCGAGATCGTGTCGAAATCCATCAATTCATCGGGAGAGAGCTGGCAGAAGAATCCCCCCTGCCGGTAAGCGCAGCTCCGGCAGCTATCACTCAGCTCAAACCCGTAAGGTCCTCGCATCTGGCGCTCTCCATCGCGTAAGTTTGGCCACGCGTGCTCAGCGGATTCAGCCGCCGATGCTTCTGCCTCGTGCTTTTCAAGACTTGGCGTCCCGGCCCGGCTGCCAAGTCCGGATGAGCTGCTTAGGGTTGTTTCGAGCTGAGTTCACGTTCTGCTTGCAGCCAATCCGCTACCTCGTCACCGGGCGCCCCATGCCGGGAATCATAGATTTCGTAAGCTCGTTGCCGGATTTGTTCCGGTGTTGGCTGGGTCTGCACTGTCTGTTTTGGCGCTCTCGGTGCACGTGCGCTTTTGGCTCCCGTTGCCTGGCTCATTTTCCACCTCCCTTTCCCCTTGCTGCCTCAGCCGGTACGCGGCGTGAGATTTTGTATTAATCGCCGGATTTGCGGCTTGAAATATGGCTCGTTGAGAATCCGTTCATTCGATGCACATCGACACTTTTGGAAACACCCGGTGCGTCTAATGCGTCGTAGCAACTTCTATCGGTTTGGCGGGCTTCAACAAGCGACAGTTGAGCGTGTGCAATCGGGCGAATCTCGCCCTGTTTCTCGTGGAACACACGCCTGGACGGTACGGGCGATCAACCCCGCAAGCGCACAACGAACTGTGTGGCGCGGTCACGGCAGTCTTGCCCGCGGCGGGAATGATTATTATCCGGAGGCCAGGCGCTGTCAAGAATCCTCGGAAGAGTCTTGCTTCCGCTCCGTTCCGTTGGCCGCCATCCGTTTTCATGACTGGACTCTCGACCGTCGCGCGCCGAATCACTTATGCGAAATCCAGTTCCACTTCATCGATATAGCACCACCCCCAGCTTTCGCCAGGCTCGATAGACCGCATGATGGGGTGCTTGGTCGCGTGAAAGTGCTTCGTCGCATGCCTGTTCTTCGACGAATCGCAACAGCCCACGTGGCCGCAGATCATGCACAGCCGCAGATGCACCCAGGTGTCGCCCATCTTCAGGCACTCGCCGCAAGCGTGGCTGCGCGGCTTCAGGTCGCGAATCTGATCCCTGTGAGTGCATTCTCTCATCGGCCGGCCTCTTCGTTTGTCCGCGCTTCTTCCGCGTCGCCCGTCACTACATCTCCGCCAGCGCGCGGTGGACCAGCGAAATGGCAATGGAGCCTTCGCCCACGGCAGCGGCCACGCGCTTCACGTTTCCCGCGCGAACATCTCCCACCGCAAACACGCCGGGAAGGCTGGTTTCCAGCATTTGCGGATGGCGAGCCAGCGGCCAAACGGGCGCCGCGGTTGCCGAATCCAGATCCCGCCCCGTGAGGATGAAGCCTTTGCTGTCCATGGCCACGCTGCTCTTCAACCACCCCGTGCGCGGGGATGCTCCGGCCATGATGAAGACGTGGCGAATGTCGTGCACGGAAGTCTCGCCGCTCGGCTTGTCCCGCCAGGTGACGCGCTCCAGATGCGCGTCGCCCTCCAGGCCGACAATTTCCGTCTTGTAGTGCAGTTCGATTGCCGGATTCTCTTCGATCCGCTGGATCAGATACCGCGACATAGTGTCCGAAAGTTCACCGGAGCGCACCAGCATGTGCACCTTGCTCGCCGTCTGCGCGAGGAAAACTGCCGCCTGGCCAGCGGAGTTCCCTCCCCCGACGATGATGATCTCTTCGTGTTCGCAGAGCTGCGACTCCATAAAGGTCGCGCCGTAGTAGATTCCCTGGCCCTCGAACCGCTCCAGATGGGGGATGCGCGGCTTGTTGTACTGTGCTCCGGTGGAGATGACCACGGAGCGCGCCGCGAGCCGGTTGCCATTGTCCAGCACCACCGCGTACGGATGCCGGTCGCAATCCAGCCGGGCCACGCTGTGTCCCACCATCATCCGGGCTCCGAACTTCTGCGCCTGGGCGAGAGCGCGCCCGGCCAGCTCCGCTCCGGAAATTCCGACTGGAAAGCCCAGGTAGTTTTCGATCTTCGAGCTTGATCCGGCCTGCCCTCCGGGAGAGACGGTCTCGATCACCAGCACGTCCAGGCCTTCCGACGCGGCGTAAACGGCGGCAGCCAGCCCGGAGGGTCCGGCGCCGACGATGATCACATCGCGGACCTGCGACTCGTCAATGTTGCTGTTCAATCCCAGGCAATCGGCCAAGCCCTGGATGGTCGGGTTGCGCATCACCCCGCGCGCGGGGCAAACCACCACGGGAATCTGGTCCAACTTCACCTCAAAACGGTCCAGCAGCTCCTGCGAAGTCTGGTCGGTGTCGAGATCCACGTAGGTATAGGGATGTCCATTCCGGTTCAGGAACTCGCGCAACTCCAGAGTCTTGGCGGAATGGCGTGAACCCATCAGGATGACGTTGCCCTGGCCGCGACTGATGAGGATGAGGCGCCGCAGAATGAACGCCCTCATCACGATCTCGCTCAACTCGGCATCGCGCGCCACCAGCGAATGGAATTCATCCGCGCTGAGCTCGAGAAATTCGCCCGTCTCGGTCACGCGACCGCGCACCAGGCAGCGCCGTCCGGAAATCATGGTCATCTCGCCGGTGAACCCGCCGGGACCGTGGGTGGCGATGGGGCGCTCGCCCGCTAAATCCGGCTGCACGATTTCCATTTTGCCGGAAAGCAGGACGAAAAACGGGGTGCTCGTGTCGCCGGGCTCGAACAGGATTTCGCCCGTCTCGACGCGGCGCAGCTTGCCGCGCGACCTCACCCGGCTGATTTGCGCTTCGGTGAGCGCTGGAAAAGCCTGGGTACGGGCGTCGAGCGCACTGGGCAAGGCTGGAGCAGACATCATTCCTCCTCACTCCGGGCAGGCTAGATAGACATCCTCCTTCGATGCCGGCGACGAGTGACTGGTGATTTTTGATCCCGAGGCGTCGGGATAACTGGGGCTTCGAAACCACGAGCCCCGGCTGAGCGGTAGCGCACAGGACTCGCTCCGATGCCTGTGTTGGACGCCTCGCACATCCGGAGAATACCACTTCCGCAATTTCCGCGAAGTTGTCTGACTGGGCTGTGGACGCCTTCGCCCTCGTCGCCGTCGCCGTCAGCGCGCGAGAGGTCCGCCACTCGCCGGGGCACCCCTGGCAGCTCAGCAGCTCAAGAAGGAAGACATGGTGGTCGTATCCTGAAGAGGACGATAAAAGGGACCGGTCAGAACCCCGGCCAGCGAAATTTTCTCAGGAATTGGTAGCTGAACCATATACCCGTAGGGAGGGCAAACACTGAAAAAATGGCGAAGCTCCGCGCTGTCGCCGGGGAAACGAATCCAAATCTCCCGGCGTAGTGGGCCAGGATTATGCACATCGCGATGGCGTAAAGCGCTGAGACAGCGAGGATGGGTCGCGGGTCGGGCGCCGCGCCGTCTCTCGACCCGCGGAGCTGCGCCCATCGGACGGCGGGAGACATGGCCATGTGTAAGACAGATATTGTGGCGGACGGACCGATCAATTGACCGAGGGGCACTCGAAGAGCGACGTAGCCTACAAAGAGGACGCTCGGGACGACGACGAGCGGGACCGACACTGCGTATTGAAGATACCAAACAGTTGCTGAGCGTTCGGCGGGCGGCACGTGCGTTGCTCTCCTCCATCCTGACGGCACGCCAAGATGAGAGCATACCATCTTCGAATCCCACCGAGGAGTGATCAGGGTAGAGGTGAGTTCAAACAGAATCGGGCCGCAAAATGCGCGTGGAAAGCGCGGCGGACGGACGCAGCGCGGGCGGAATCAACCGCGGGCCGGGGCTTTAATCGCAGGGAAAGGCGTACGGGCTGACGAGCGCACCTCGTTGTGCGCAGGTGAGCGAGGTCTGGTTGGAGCTGAGGGCCAGGCCCACGCCCAGCGCCGCGCCACCGCCCAGTACCACTCCGGTGGTCCACCACATCGCGCCCGGCTTCTTCTTGGAGTTCTGATTATTCTGAGGCTGCGGAGGAGGAGTGTTCGCAGCATTCGCCGGCGTGTCCGAGAGCGCCACTTCCACGCTTTGACCCTGCGGCACCGTCACCGTGCGTCTCTCGCGTCCGGCGGTCACCACCAGCGGACCACGTTCCGCCGTGACCACCACGAGTGACGGATTGCGAAAGCCCACGATGGCCACCGCTTCCTGTCCGTTCTCCGGCTGCACCAGCGCGTCCGCGAAGGTTCCGACCACAGGCTGTTCCGGCGTCGAGCGATAGACCATGCGCCCGCGCAGCAGCTCCAAATCCACGTTTTTTGTGTTCCGGGAGGCGCGCACCGCGCTCTGCTCCGCGAGACGCGCCATGGCGTTGTGGCCAAACGTCACCACGCCCTCGCCGCCCGGGCCCACTTCCACCACGTCGCCATTGAACACGTTGGTGCCCTGCTGGAGCGCGGTCCCCCGAACGATAGCCCCTACACTGGGGCCTGCGGAGCCGACGACTCCTGCCCCCATCACTCGTCCACCAGCCACGCCGTCCGTTCCGCCTCCAGCGAAACTGCCCTGCCCGTTCTCTGCGGCGGGCGCGGAAGGAATCGGCACGGGCTCCGTAGGTACCTCTTTGCCTCGCACGGTGGAGGAGTATCCCGCAGCAACCGTGACGCACTGCCCGGCCAAATTGCAGAAGGTCACGGAGCCCTCATAAACCTCGAGGCTGGTCATATTGTTTGCAGCTTCCAGGGCGAATTCCGTGCCGACCACGCCGGCAACCGCGGTGGGTGTCCGAACCTCAAAATTGGATCCAGCGCGCGCCAAGTGGACTGCACTTGCCCGCAGCTTGCCATAGAGCAATTGAATCTCAGTGCGCTGATTGGCGGCATCGTGCTGAATCACGCGGAGCTGGGAATCCGAGCCCACGTTCAGGATCGAGCCGTCGTCGAGGGCAATGCGCGCGAGGCCGCCGCGGTCCGTGGTGACTAAATCTCCCCACAGGACCTTTGCGCCAGCCGCGGCCGGCTGCACCTTCGAGCCGTGCTGCAGGTTCACATTGGGAATCTCGCGGGAGATCTGGCCGGCACTCTGCTCCTGGGCGGGAAGCGCCGGTGCGAACACTAGTGCCATGGAGACCAGAATCGCAAGGAACCAGGAGAGGTGGGATCCAGTCTTCATTTCGTCACCCAAGCCGTGCGAGCACGGACCCGCCTTGCGCCGTTCGAAGGATCGGTTGGCGGAGGTCCATAAAGAAACGTGCTCCTCGAGGCGCGCCGCAAGAACTGGGCGAGGCGGCATCCACCCTGCTTACGAGGCTATCAGAGATGTCGGGGGTGTCCATTGAAAGGTCGGCAGGATGTCCCTGAAGCGTAAACCCTGCTGCGACTCCGACTTGCGTCTCCCCGCCAATTGGCCCGGCAGCCCGGAGCCAGCCGCGGCACATCCCCTCGGGCCGGAAGGCTTTTCTTCTTCGCGCCGCGCACCTTCGCTAGAATGATGGTCCGTTCCGCATCGGGGGAGAGGAATCCGCCCTCCAGCCGATGGCTTCCTGGCCGGGAAACGGCGAGGAAGGTGGCGAAGGAGGGGCGTGCGGAGATTCCTGCGTGCGGGTGTGGTGCTGCTCGGTGCCGTGCTGGCACTCGAGCTTTCGCCATCGATCGCCCGCAATCGCCAGGGCGCACGCTCGGAAGCCCCGCAGCTCTCTGGATTTTCCGCGGCGGGGGCGGCGGACGAGAAGCAGTGGGAGGAGAAATTCTCCCAACTCCCCAGCGCGCTGCGCGCCGAAGCCACGTTGCGGCGTTTGACGGCGGAGCCGCATCTGGCTGGGACGGAGGCGAGCCATCGCGTAGCGGATTACCTGCTCGACGAGTACCGGGCCGCGGGGCTCGATGCGGAAATTGTCGCGTATCGCGTAGTGCTCTCCTATCCCGGCGAAATCCTGCTGGAACGCACGGCGCCGTCCACACTGCGGTTGGCGAGACCCGAAGAGCCTGTGGCGGACGATCCCTCCACCTCGGACCCGCGCGCCGTTTCCGGCTTCAGCGCCTATTCCCCTGCGGGCGAAGTGACGGCGCAGGTGGTCTACGCAAATTATGGGCTGCCGGAGGATTTCCGGCGGCTCGCGGAGATGGGCGTGGACGTCGGCGGAAAGATCGTGCTGGTGCGCTACGGGCAGTGCTACCGCGGAGTGAAAGTGCACCTGGCCGAGCAGAATGGCGCCGCGGCGGTGCTCCTCTATTCGGATCCGGCCGACGACGGCTATCGGAACGGAGACCCCTATCCGCAGGGCCCCTGGCGGCCGGCCAGCGGTCTGGAACGCGGATCCATCCAATACACGTTTCTCTATCCCGGGGATCCGCTATCTCCACCGGGAAGGTCGCCATCCGCCGAGACCCCGCGGAATCTGGAAGCCCGCGCGGGGACGAACCTTCCGCGCATTCCCACTCTGCCGATCTCCTGGCGCGATGCCGCGGAGCTGATGGCCTATGTGGCGGGGCCAAAAGTGCCGCGGGATTGGCAGGGCGGCATGCCGCTCACCTACCACGCCGGACCGGGACCGGCAGAGGCGCACCTGAAACTTTCCATGCAACTCGAAACGCGGACGATCTACGACGTGATCGCGCGCCTCGCGGGCGAGACGGATAGCTGGGTGCTCGCCGGAAACCATCACGACGCCTGGGTGTTCGGAGCGGCCGATCCGGGCAGCGGCACAGCGGTGCTGCTGGAGCTGGCGCGGTCGCTCGGCGCGCTGAAGCGCGCGGGCTGGACGCCGCGCCGCACCATTCTCTTCTGCTCCTGGGACGCGGAGGAATTCGGGCTGGTGGGCTCGACGGCATGGGTGGAAGCACACATGGAGGACCTCGCGCGCAATGCCATTGCCTACCTGAACATGGATATCGCCGTCGTGGGAGAACGCTTCGGCGGGTCGGCTACGCCTTCGCTGCGCGAACTGGTGCGCGATGCGGCGCGGGACACGCCCGATCCGCGCAGCGGCCTGAGTGTGTATGAAAAGTGGCGCACGCGCGTCCAGCAATACGCCAGCATGCAGCGGAGGAGTGCGGCGCGCCAGGGTGGCGCGGACCGTTCCCTGCCCATGAGCGCCCTCGGCTCGGGATCGGACTACAGCGCGTTCTACCAGCACGCCGGCATCCCGGCGATGGACATCAGCTCCACGGGAGAATACGGCGTCTACCATTCCATCTACGACGATTTCGACTGGATGAAGCATTTCGGCGATCCCGAATTCGCCTACCATGTGATGATGGCGCGAATTGCCGGGCGCATCGTGATGCGGCTGGCGGATGCGGACGTTCCCCCCTTCGATTACCGCGAATACGCCGCGGAGGTGGAGCGCCTGCTGGGGAATTTACGCGCCGCCGCACGCTCGGCGGGCGGCCGCAACGCGCGCGCTCTCGATCTGAGCGGCGTGGAAGCGGCCGCAGTCGGTTTTGAGGCAGGGGCACGCGATGCGGACGGCGCGATTCGCGCCCTGCTGGCCGGCTCGCCCGGCGCGCAGCGGACCGAGCCTGTAGCGCGAACGCTCGCCAGCGTCGAAGCCGCTCTGCTTTCGCCGAACGGTTTGACGGGCCGGCCCTGGTACCGGCACACCTTCTCCGCGCCGGGCATCAACGCGGGATATGCCGCCGTCGTTTTTCCCGGCGTGCGCGAAGCGATCGAACGCAGCGACTGGCCCGCGGCCCGGCGCGAGACGGAAGCCCTGCGGGAAGCGCTCGAACGGGCGGCCGGGCGCCTGCGCGAAGCGGCGCGCCTCGCCGGCCCCGCGGGCGGTCCGCGGGTCCCGGGCAAATAGGGGACGCCGCAGGGCGCGCGGGCTCCCATCGGTGGCAATGCCTCCCCTGGACGCGTAAAATCCGATCATGCGCGTCCGCGTGCTTTTTTTCGGCAGGTTGAAGGACATCGTGGGCCGGGCGGAGGAGTCTGCGGACGTCCCGGAGGGTTCGCGCGTGGAAGACGTTTTCCTGCTCTACCGCGCGTCGCATCCGGCGCTCGGCGGGCTTCGCTCTTCCGTCGCCGCTTCCGTCAACCAGGAATTGGCGGAATGGGCCGCGCCGCTCCGCACCGGCGACGAGGTGGCCTTCCTTCCCCCGGTGAGCGGCGGCGCTGTGGCGGCGGCCTCGCGCGACTGGATCGAAATCGTGCGCAACCCCATTTCCGCGCAGCCCATCCTAGACCGTGTGAAAGGGCCCGAAGAAGGCGCCGTGGTCGTCTTCGACGGAATCGTCAGGAATCACACCGGCGGGCGGCGGACGCTCTATCTCGACTACGAGGCCTACGAGCCCATGGCGATCGAAAAACTCCGTGAGCTGAGCGCGGCTCTCCGCGCGCGCTTCCCCGTGAGTGGCCTGGCCATTGTGCATCGCCTGGGCCGGCTCGAAATCGGCGAAACCAGCGTGCTCATCGCCGTCAGCGCTCCCCACCGTGCCGTGGCATTCGACGCCTGCCGGTTTGCGATTGACACGCTCAAGCGCAGCGTGCCCATCTGGAAAAAGGAGTATTTCGCGGACGGCGCCATGTGGGCCGAGGGAGAAGCCCTGGCACCCATTCCCGGGCCGGAACCCCGCCGGCCATGAAGAAAACAGTTCGCCCGTTTCTCCGGCGGCTCTCCGGGCGCGCCGCAATGTGCGCCTCCCTGGTCCTGCTGGCAGGGGGAGTGTGCGCGCGGGCGCAGGTGGCCCGGGGCGGCCGCATCCGCACCGATGTAAACCTAGTCAGCCTGACGGTGAGCGTACAGGATGGAGCGGGACGCCCCGTGATCGGCCTGCCTCGCGACGCCTTCAGCGTATTCGACGAGGGCACGAAGCAGGAGGTGGCGGTCTTTGAGGCGCAGACGCAGCAGCCGCTCGACCTGGCCCTGATGGTTGACACCAGCCTAAGCGCCGCGAGCGAACTGGAGTTTGAAAGCGGGGCGGCCCTGCGGTTTATCCGCAAGGTGGTCCGCCCGCAGGACACGCTGGCGGTCTACACCTTCGCGGAGATCGTGGAGCGGCTGACCGCGTACACATCCAACGTGGAAACACTCGAGGGCGGGCTCAGGCGGATGAGGCCGGGCGCCGGCACTTCGCTCTACGATGCCATCTATCTCGCGTCCGGGGAGCTGGGGCGGCGGCCCGCGTCGCGGCGCCGGGTGATCGTGCTGGTCACGGACGCGGGAGAGACGACCAGCCGGGCCAGTTTTGAAGACGCGCGCCGCGCCGCCCTCGCCTCCGATGTGCTGCTCTATACGATTGTGATCCGCACGCTCAAATCCGACGCGCTGCGCGACCTGGCCGGCGAACATGCCCTCGTCGCCATCACCGATTCCACCGGCGGCGCTATGTTCGTGGCCGACGAACTGAGCCAGCTCGACCGGCTCTATTCCGAAATTGACTACGAACTTCGCACCCAGTACCTTCTGGCCTTTTATCCGCAGCCGCCCCCGCCGAAGAAAAGCGTCCGGCATCTCGAGGTCCAGGTCCATGTGGTCCCCGGCACGGTGGAAAATATCCCGCTGCGCATCCGCAACCGGCGGGAATACCTGACGGATGGAGCCGCGGAATGAGCCGCTACCTGGACGTGGCCAAAGAAGCGGCGCTCGAGGGCGGGCGAATCCTGATGGAGGAGTTCGCGCGTCCCGTGCACATCTCCTACAAAGGCGATGTGGACCTGGTGACCCAGGCCGACAAACGGTCGGAAGACGCGGTCGTGGCGCGGCTGCGGCGGGAGTTTCCTGCTCACTCCATCGTGGCGGAGGAGGGCGGAGGGAGCGAGCACCGTTCTCCGTTCCGCTGGTATGTGGACCCGCTCGACGGCACCACGAATTTCGCCCACCATTTCCCGTGGTTTGCCGTTTCCATCGGGCTGGAAGAGGCCGGAGAACTCGTTGCCGGCGTCGTCTACAATCCGGCCAACGGCGAAATGTTCACTGCGGAGCGCGGGCAGGGAGCCTTTCTGAACGCGCAGCCCATCCACGTCTCCCGGGCAGACCGGCTGGCCGTGAGCCTTCTCGGCACCGGCTTCCCTACCCACAAACGGACGCAGAACCCGAATATTCACTTCTACTGGCAGTTCACCTTGGCCTCGCACGGCGTGCGGCGCGTGGGCGCGGCCGCGCTGGATCTCTGCATGGTGGCCTGCGGGCGCCTGGACGCCTTCTGGGAATTCGGGCTGAAGCCCTGGGACACGGCCGCGGGCACGCTGCTCATCCGGGAAAGCGGCGGCCGCGTGACGGATTTTTCCGGCAAACCCTACGCGCCGGGGGACTACATCTGCCTGGCATCGAATGGATTGATCCACGAAGAGATGTGCCGCACCGCGGCGGCAATCGCCGCGGGCGGCCCGGACCTCGAGCCGCTGCCCAAAGCCTCGCTGTAAACCTCAATTGGCTGCCGGCAACGCGAATCCCCTACTTCCTCCACGCCCTGGATTTGCAGGTTCATTCAAAGCCCCGAGGTGCAGCAAGACTCACTTCTGAGCGGCGGCGGGCGCGATTTGACCCACAGCGTGCACGTCAATTTCCACCTTATCGTTGACCCGCAGGAGAAACACGCTGGGATTCTTCAAACCCCATTCGGCATAGGGAACGATGAAATGAGTGGAGGCCTGCACCTGACTGCCCGCGGGTTGAACGGCCATGATGAGCGTAAGCTCATGGTCCTGACCGTGCAGTTGGAATATACCGGCAATTTCGAGCTGGGAGATCCCGCCCGGTGAAAGTGCCCCTTTCACCTGGTTTGGTGTGAACACGATTTCCGGAAACTTCCGGCTCTCGAGAATCTCCTGATGCATTCTCTTGTCGCGTCCCGCACCGCCGCTGTTGCCGCTTGTCGAGTCAACGATCACCGTCCCGCTGACCTTCCCCGAAGCCAGGTCCAGCCGGATCGTGCCGCTTTTGAGTTTGAATGAGCCGTGCACCGTATGCAGGGTGGCCCCAAGCGTGTACTCGATGCGGGTCTCCACCGGATCGAGCGTTACCACCAATTCCTGCGCAGAAACGGCGGGGGCAAGCAGACAGGCAGCGGCCACACCGATCCACAGCACCACGCGGCGCCGCAAGACTCTCATCGATCCGCTCGCTCCCATTTCACGCTCTCAGAATCTGCCAGCCTAGCCCCAGCACCTGACCCGCTCCGAGAGACGCCGGGGTTGACTCACCGGTGTGCACCGCTAGGAGCTGCGAGAAAAGATCGGGTTTCCGGGCGAACAGGCGAAGTGTGCGGCGCCGGATCCTGGCGTTCTTGTGCATGGCCACAAGGAGGCGCGACATTTTCCCCGGCACTGCGGCAAGCTGCCTGTGGACAGTTTGGTAGTAACGCAAATCTTCCCGAACGAGCGCATCCGCCAGGTGCGGGGCCTGTTGAAAAGCCAGGCTCAACCCATATCCCGTGATTGCATCCACCGAACCGGAGGCATCTCCGATGAGAGCCACGCGACCCCGCACCACCGCCGGTAACCGGCGCAAGGCGGTCGTGTCGCCCCTTTCGGGAGTGGTGAGCGGCGCTCCCTCAAGCTTCGCTGCCAGCGCCGGGAACAGGGGAAGGGCGCTCTCCAGGCGCAATTGTGGATTCTCCGTAAAAACAACAACACAAATCTCCGAGGAACACGTGGGCGTGACCACGATCTGAGTGCGGTCACCCCAATGCACCTCCACACAGTCCGACCAGGGAGCTACCCGAAAGTGCCTGCGGAATCCGAAGCGCGCGCGGCCGGAAAACAGCGGGGCAAGCCCCGCCCAGTTCCGGATACCGGAATTCTGACCATCTGCGCCGACCACCCACTTGCACCGAAAAGGTTCCCCGCCCAGCGTGATCCCGTCCTTGCCCTGAGGAGAGACCTGGGCGCCCCAGTGAAAAACCACGCCCGTCGCCAGGGCGCGTTCGATGAGAATTTGGTGGAGCACCGTGCGGCGCACTCCGAATCCGCAACCATCAGGAATTGCGGCGGTTGCCGAAGATTCGTCGTCCACAAAGCGGATTCCGCGAAAGGGGAAAGCGATGGCCGGGCTCAGCTCCACTCCAAGAGAACGCAGTGCGGCCACACCCCTGGGCAGCAGTCCCTCTCCGCAAGGCTTGTCAATGGGGGGAAGGCAATGATCCGCAACGCTCACGCAAAGCCCCGCCTGCCGGGCGGCAATCCCTGCGGCAATTCCCGCGGGCCCGCCGCCCACTACCAGAACATCCGCCTGTCTTGTCACGTCATGCCCCCTTTCTCACGGCGAAATTCAAAAACATCTCTCGGACCGCGGCCGGGCTTTCCGTGCCGGCGCCCGGCCAAGCCGTTCAGATGTTCATCACCCGCCGCGCCAGGTTCAGCGCATCCGCCCAGAACGCCATCGACGTGTGGATCAATTCCACGACGTTTCGAGTGGCGGCGACGAATTCCGCAATCTGCTCCTCGTCGATCACCAGAGGAGGAGCAACCTTCAGCACCAGGAAGTTGTTCCCGCACATCTGGGTGAGGATTCCCTGCTCCGTAAACATCCGCATGACCAGCATCTGGCCGAACATGCCGGGGTGAATCCGCAGGAAGGCTTCAAAAGGAACGCGGTAGCGCAATTGCTTCGGAGGGCCGAACTCGATTCCACAGAACAGGCCGAGGCCGCGCACGTCTCTTACCATGTCGAATCCCGCCAGGCTCTCGCGCAGCCGCTGGAGCAGCAGTGCGCCCAGACGCGCCGAGCGTTCGCCCAGGTGCTCCTGCTCAAGAACGTCCAGAGTCGCCAGTCCGGCGCGCATGGCCAGACCGTTTTCACTGTAGGTGGAGGTGTGCAGGATGGAACGCTGGAGCGATCCATACACGGAATCGTAGACACCCTCGGTCATCAGCACGGCCCCGCTCGGAACCACTCCCCCGCTCAATGCTTTGGCCAAGACGACGACGTCGGGATCGATCCCCAGCTTGTTCGAGGCCAGAAACTCGCCGGTGCGATACAGGCCTGTCTGCACTTCATCGGCGACCAGTAGCGTGCCGAAGCGGCGGCACACGGATCGGGCCTCACGGAGATATTCCGACGAACAAAAACGAATGCCGGCTTCGGCCTGAATCGGCTCAAGGAAAAGAGCCGCGTAGTTTCGAGTGGCCAGTCTGGTCCACAGAAGATCCAGATCGCCGAAGGGGAGCTGTTCCGCGCCCGGCAGGAGCGCGCCGAAGCCGGCCTTCCAGAAGGAGCTGCCCATCAACGAAAGTGCGCCGCAAGTGAGACCGTGAAATGCGCCATCCAGAAAAAGCAGCCCGTCCCTCCGCGTATGCGCCCGGCTGAATTTGATCGCCGCCTCGATTCCCTCGCTGCCCGAACTGGTGAAAAACACCTTGGTGAGCCCGCCTCCAGCCCTCTGGCACAGCCGTGCAGCCAGTTCCCCGGCGAGTTCCGAGGCGTGCATCTGAATCATGGCGGGGCCGCAGCGGTCGAGCTCCTCTTTCAGCGCGGCGACGATGTACGGATGGTTGTGACCCGCGTTATGAACGCAGTAACCGGAGAGAAAATCGAGGTAGCGACGCCCGTCGGAGGAAAACAGCTCCGCGCCGAGACAGCGTGAATAGCGGGCGTTCATCTGGAGGACGTCGAGGAGCCGCGCCCATTGAGGATTCACGTGCTCCCGATACAACCCATCCGCCGCCGGGGTTGTATCGATTCTTGTAGCTACGGCTGTCCTGTCGCTCATCTCGCTCGATTCCTCCTCACCCAGGATTTGCTTGAGAAGATTGCGAAACGCGAACGTCAAATCAGCGCTTGCTTTTGCGGATGTCGGAAATGTGTCCTGCGGACAAATCCTTGCAGGCAAGGGTTGAAGAGCATGGAGAGGCCCGGCGGGAGCGGCGTGTGACCCGCGGGAAACTCCGTACAGCTTTCCCGCGGCAGGCAGAGGCCGGGCCAGGACGGTTGCAAGCCCACACAGGCAGAATCCTGCCGCCTACTCTTCGCTCTCCTCAAGAAGTGCCCCCTTCTCCCGAAGAACCGAAGGATCGAGATTGCCTCCGACTGCGGCAACCTTGTAAAAACCCTAGGATGCCCTGCGTTTCGCCCGGGTTGTGTATCGAGCGAAGTAAATGGGCTGGGGGGCGAGCGCAGACCGATGGCTGTGGATTAGTCTGTGCCGGTGGAAGCGGCCGTCGCGGCGGTCGCTTGCGGCGGTTTGATGAGCAGCACGGTGCGCGGAAATGCAAAACTGCCCGCGGCATCGTCCACGATGTTCACCTGGCAGGTGTACAGCCCCGGAGGAAGGACATCGAGCGGCAGCTCGATCTGGAACACTACGGCCTTCCGAGCCGGATCACTCAGTTGCGTGGCTTCGAGCGGCTTTGTCTGGTAAACCAGCTTTTTGCCCCGCAGGAATTCCAGGCTGGTGAGGACGCGCATGCGGATGGCCTCGGACGATTTTTGCGCCGGGCTCGCGCCGGGCCCGGCGGGGGCGGCGGGTGGCGCGGGCGGCGCTTCCTTCCGCTTTCCTGGGTCGTAGACTTCGTACTGCAGGTAGAGGTGCTGGTCGGTGCGGAACACGTGCATCACGTTTTGCACCAACTCCATGCCGTCCCGCTGCAACGGATTCGGCCCCCCCTTCTTTCCCCCCGCAGGGATGCGCTGGTTGCCCACCACCACGGAACTCATCTTGAGCGGCGCCTTGCCGAGGTCCGGAACGTTCAGGTCCGTCTCGAACGAGCCGAGCCGGCCGCTCTGGTTTTCGCGCACCACGAATTTCATGTGGTATTTGCCGTGCGGCAGGATGAACCCCGTATTGTACTGCACGTTTTTCCGGCGGACCTGCTGCGAGGCATCGAGCGAAAGCTTTAACGTGTCGCGCACGCTGCCAAACGGCACGCCGCTCGAGTCGCGCACGACTCCGATGACGTCCACCGAGGCTTTGTCCTTCTCCTGGTCCTGGGTAAACGGGATCTGCGAGCCGGGGATGACCAGGGAAACCGGGATGAAATAGCGCGAGCCATCCAGGCGGAAATACGCCGCGCCGATGTACACGGCCACGTCCGTCTCCGGGAGGTCCGAAGCCAGCTCGTCGGTCATTTGCTTTTCCCGGTCCTCCTGCCGGAAGTGCAGGAAGTCGCGCGGCGCGTAATACCCCTGGCGGAATTCCAGCTTCACGTCCGGCCTCTTCACCCGCACCGTCAGGCGCCGGTATTTCCCGTCCTGCGCCCGGTTCGCGCTGTAGAAGCCCAGCACGTAGTAGGCGGAAGTGTCTTTCTGCACGCGCTGGAAGACCAAACCGAAATCGTTCGAGTCCAGGAAGGCCTTGCCGCCGGTGTCGGCCGCGAGAGTGGAGAGCGTTTCCTGCGACGAAGCATTGGACTCGAACTGGTTGATGGAGGCCGCCCCGTTGTACGCCGAGACGCCGTGCAGGCTGGCGCTCTGAGCCTCGCCACCCGCCGGCAGGGCCGCCAGCCCGCGGATGTCCACCGGATAGATCGAGCAATTCGTCTTCGCCGCCACGGCCGTAGCGCTCCGTAGGGCCGCTTGGTTCTCGATGCCCGACCGGCTGATGCCGTTGCTGAAGTAGACGATGGATTTTTTCTGCTGGATCCCGCCGAGCGTCTGCATCAGCGACTCGAGTGCCATCAGTTTCCGGTCCGTGTTGAACACGTTGTAGTCCGTGTCGTCCGGAGTGAATGAGCCGCCCGTTTCCGCGGTCCCCTCCGCGCTGCCCGTATCGCCCGCGTCGAATCCCTGGCCCTGCCCGGACGTATAGGAATCCAGCATTTTCTGGATGCGCTCCCGGTTCGCCGTAAGGTCCAGGTCCACGCGCAGGGAGGAAGATAGCGAAACGACGGCCACCAGGTCCGCCGGCGTCATCTGCTTCTCGACAAAGCTCTTTGCCGCCGCCACCGAGCGGTCGATCTGTTCCGGATCCATGGCCGTGAAGTCGAAAAACAGGATGATGATGCGCCGGTTCCGCATTTCTTCGGGGGATTGCGGGTCGGGCGGCGGGGGCGGCGGCGCGCCGGCCACGCCGGAAACGGTGGGGCCATTCTGCTCGCTCAGCGCAATTGCGTCCACATCCTCGAATCCAAAATCGGCGATGGTTTGCGGCTTTCCATCCTCAAGGACCTGAAAATCGTCCTTGGTCATTCCGCGGACCAGGTTTCCCTGTTTGTCGCGCACCACCGCGTTCACCAGAACCAGGTTGGTGTTCACCCGGAATCGGAACCCGCTGCGCCGCGGCGCGGCGGGCGTCTTCTGTGGCGGCGGGGCGGGAGCATTCTGGGAATGGGAGGAGGGCGGCGCAGTCATCTCCATGAGGAACAGCAGGGCGACTAGACCGGCGACGAATCTTCTGGAATTGGGGGACATGGCGCCTCCCTCAGAACCGGAACCGCGTGGTGAATGTCACTCGGCGCATCGTTCCCGCACTGGTGACCTGCCCGAACGTTGGCGAGTTGAAATTCGTGTCCACCGCGGCGAAATTCACATGATTGAAAACATTGTTGCCGGTCAGGCGGAATTCCAGCGTGCGCGCTTCCCGGAATTGAATCGTCTTGCTCACGGACATATCCAACAGGATCTGGCCCGGGCCCGGAATGATGTTGCGCCCGGCATCGCCGAATGGGCTTTCAGTGGGATTGACGCAGGGCGGTGGTCCTGGAGAGTTTGGCACGCAGAACGCCAGTTTGTTGAACCATTCCTGTATGTCAGGGTTCGCCACGGTGACCGGCTCGCCCGGAACGAGATTCGGGCGCAGCGTGCCGCTCGTGCCGCTGTTCACCTCGGAAAAACTGCCGACGATTCGAGGGCTGAGCGGCGTCCCGGTGGCAAACGTCCAGTCGCCGCTCCACAGCCATCCGCCGATCACGTGCGCCCACCGCCCCGTCTGGACGTATTTCTTCCCGTCGCCGAAGGGCAGTTCGTAGATCCAGCTCCCCGTGAATTTATGCCGCTGGTCGAAACTGGAAAGCCCGCGCTCAGCGGCGATGTCCCTGGCGTTCTGAGCCACCACCACCGCCCCGCCCCCGATCGATGAGGCGTCGTCAATGGATTTCGAGTAGATATAAACGCCGCTCACGGCGATCCCGCCCTGCAAGCGTTTCCGCACGCGGACGGAAAGACCGTTGTAAATGGAGTTTCCCTCCGAGGTCTCGAACTCAAACGGCTGGACATTGGGGTTGACGACCCCCGTCGCCGTGCGATTAGGCGCCTCGACCAGGTCCAGGTGCGTGCCCTTCGACCCGTTGTAGCCGATGTTCATCAGCACGTTGTGAGGAAGCTCCGTCTGGACGTCCAGGTTCCAAAGCTGCACGTAGCCGAGCCGGTAGTTGGGATCTACCGCGTAGTTGTTTGTAACGGGGGGCGGGGTGCAGTTGGAAAAACCGTCGCTTAGCGTGATCGAAGGGCAGGCGCTGGCGGTGTTCGTGGCCGTGATGGCGAACGGCGGCTGGAACGCGAGCTGCTGGATCAGGTAGGAGTACTGCGCCAGGTTGTAGTTGACCCCGTAACCGGAACGCACCACCACTTTGTGGTACGGCTTCCAGGCCAGCCCGATGCGGGGCGCAAAATTATTGCGGTCCGGATCCACCAACGAGTCCGGGTAGGATTCGTGCGTGCACGCGCCCATGTAGTCGGTTTTTACCGATACGGGCGCGACGCACGAGAGGCTCGGCGTGAAGTCCAGATTCACGATCTGGTTGTTTGCTTCCGTGAACGGCCCCTGGTACTCGTACCGCAGGCCGACATTCACGGTAAAGTTCGCCGTGGCCTTCCATTCATCCTGCGCGAAAAAATCGAACGAGTTCGAGCGAAAGTTGTAGGCCGTGGCACCGGACTGTAGAGAAGTGAGCTGGGGCAGGCCGAGCAGAAAATCCGCGAAATCGGATCCCGTGCCGGGAACGGCTACTACGCTGCCGGGCGGAGCGGTCCCGCAGGGAGGGCTCGGCGGCAGCCCCCCGCAGACCGCGTACTGGGCGGTCGCGAACCCGGTAAAGGTGAACGCGCCGCGCGCGTCCTGGTCGGAGCGCAGGCTCTGCAGGATGCGGCGGTAATCTCCTCCGAACCGCAGAGTATGTTTTCCGTGGCTCCATCCCATCGTTTCGGAAATCGTGTACGTCTGATTCAGGCTCCTCCGCGGCGAAGGGTCCGTGATGCCCTGCAAGTCGTTGAAACTCAGTTGCGGCAATCCCCAGTCGAACGGGTCCTGCGAGGGCACCGCGATGCAAGGCGTATTGGTGCCCGGCGGAGCCCCAACGCAGGGCGACCCCTCGATGTTGTTGACAAAGGCGTAGAGGTTCGAGATAGAGGTATGGAGATGGTTGTAGTTGAACCGCAGAAGGCTGAAGAATTTCCCTTTGTTGTAGGAGTGGCCGGCGCCCGCATTGAGTCCCTGCGTGCTGTTCGTGCCCGCGGCCGTGGGGAACGGGGTGAATTGCTGCATGTTGGTGCGTGTGTAATTGAGGATAAAATTGATGTTCTGCCCGTTCCGCCGTCGCCCGCCGCGGCCGCCTCCGCCACCGCCCCCACCCCCTCCCAAGACTACCGGAAGGCCACTTCCCGCGCCGAAGTTGTGAATCAGGCGCACGTTGATGGAATCGGTGTCGCTCTGCCCGGAAGTCACGTAGTGAAAATTCAGCGGCGAGTTGGGAATATTGATGTTGGGCGTGGGCATGGGAATGTATTTCAGGAGCGTATCTGCTGCCTGGCTAAAGCAGTTCGTGGGAATCGTATTGGTCGGGAAGGTCAGGGTGCACCCCGCCGGCAGCGGAGGCAGATTGGCGGGGGCATAAAGGGAGTTTTGGAAGTCGCCCATGCGTTCTTCCGCCGTCGGAACGATGGAAAAAGCATCGTACGGATTGCTCGCCCGGTTCCCGTTGTAGTTGATGAAGTAAAACGTCTTCGTGCCGCCGTGGTAGATCTTCGGAATGTTCAACGGGCCGCCTATTAGTGCTCCGAAATGGGCCTGGTTATACGACGCCTTCTCGACTGGCGACCCGTTGACGGAAAACGGCGAGGCATCGAAATCCGCGTTGTCGTCGGTGAAATAAATCGCCCCGTGCGGCTGGTTCAGGTTGAAACCGCGGCCGCCCGCGCCCCGGCCGATGACTCCGGGCCCTCCCAGCGGGCCGCCCCCGCCACCGCCGAACTGCCCGCCGCCAAAACCCCCGCCGCCGCCGCTGACTCCCATGCTCTGGCGAAATTCCTGGATGCGCTGCTGAATCTGCTCGTCGCTTCCGGAACCAAAAGTCTGCGACTGGCCCAGCCCGCCTCCGCTCACCACCGATTCCGTGGCCACGTCCGCGCCGGCGCCGGAAAAGGGCAGCGCACTCAAATCCGCGCCGTTCACCCCCCCCAGACCGGTGCCGCCGGCGGATTCGCCGGATGCGCCCGCTCCCGCGCCCATTCCCACCAAATCGGCGAGCTCGCTCGCCGCGCCAAGATTCTGAAATCCTCTTCCGGCGGCGACGGCGGCGTTGGCCGCGCGGGCCACCTGCTGTTCCTGCTGCTGCTCCTCGACCCGCGAAGCCAGCAGGATTTCCAGATCCACCTTCGCGGTTGGATTCTGCGGATTCACCAGCACTTCCTGGGTCTGCGGGGCAAAGCCCAAGAATTCGGCGCGCACCACGTAGCGGCCGCGATCGGAAAGAGCAAAGGAAAAGCTGCCGTCCACGTCCGTCGTCGTGGCGAATTTCTTTCCGGTAAGCGTGTTGGCGGCGGTCACGGTGACGCCGGGCAGCGCGGCTTTGCCTGTGCGCACGATTCCCGAGATCGAGTAGGAGAGGGGGGCAGCGGGCGATGACGGCGCGGGGGCCGGGGCTGCCGTAGGCGCCTGCTGCTGGGGCGGAGCGGGCGCGGCCGATGCCTGCGCCCCCGCCCGCGGCGTCAAAACCAGCGCAACGAAAGCCGCCAGGGCCGCGCACGTATGGGAGCGCACTAGCGGAAGTCCTGCGGCGGCTTCTTTTCGGGAGCCGGAGCGGGCGGATTCCCCGCCGGCGGGCCTCCCGCGCCGGCGAACTGCTTCATGCGCTCGAGCATCGCGGGATCCACCACGTTCAGCGTGCGCGGGACAAACGTACCGTCCTTGGTCTCCCCGCGCACCGCCACGGCGTCGCCGGGGTGGACATCGGCCAGGGTGATGCTCTCTCGGTGCTTCGAGAGCGAGGTGTTCTCGTCCACCTCGATGGTCTGGGTCACGTTGTCCAAGCGCAGGATGGTGATCTTGGTCCCGTCAATGGCCTTCACCGTGCCGGCCACAAAATCCTTCCCCACCTGCGGGGGTGCGCCCTGGCCGGGGCTGCCGGGACCGCCCGGACCGCCGCGTTCCCCGAATCCCCTGTTTCCTGCGGAGACCATCTCGGCATCCCAGGTGCCATCGCCGTTCTTCGTCCCGCGCACAAAGACATTGGTGCCGACCTTCAAATCTTCCAGCTTGGCGGGTTGCTGTTCGGCGCGAAAGACGGTTTTCGAGTTCAAATGTACAGTGACGGTGCTGCCGTCCGGCGCCGACAGCTTCATTTCCGTAGGCGAGATGCTCGCGATGCGGCCAAAGGCGCCGTTGCCACGGAAGCGTCCTCGCTGCGGCCCGCCCCCGCCCGGCGGTCCCTGATCCTGCCTGCTGGGTGCGTCCTGCGCGCGGGCGGCGAACGGGGCGCAGAGCAGGAACATCAATCCCAGCGCCACGATTTTCGGCAGAGAACGCGGCATCACCTGCTCCCCTTTCGCCGCCTGCTTCACAGCTCGCTGGCAATGAGAATTCGCCGCGAACTGGTGAATTTCCGGAGTGGCCGTCCGCGGGAGGACTGGGCCCCGTGCGCAGGAGCGGATTCCACCCGGCGAAGCCCTACCGGGGAAACCGCTTCCATGCTACCACCGGGGCCGGAGAGCGGTACACACGGCTTCCTCTTACTATTCCCTCCGGAACGACGCGTGGTTCCCGAGATTCAGCGGGCGCCGGCCTTGCCACTCGGCGTAGGGAGTCGTATTCTGGCAATCGAACGGCAACCGAGACGAGCGACATGACTTTGGCGGCGGAAAACCCGGTTGTGGAAACCTCAGCGGCCAATCCCGAACTGGTGAGCCGGAGGATCGAACTGCCGGCGTCGCCGGAGCAGACCGGTGCGGAAGAACTCGAGCGCGGCAATATCCTGTTTCTCCCACGCTCTCCCTTTCCGTTGAGCGAAGGGGACAAGACCTTCCTGCTGGCGCAGAAGCAGACCGGCGCCGGCTACCACAAAAACATCGCCTATCGCCCGGCAGAGGACCGCCTGACCGGCACGGGAAAGTCGCCGGCGCCCGAAACGGCGCGGCTGAAGAGAATCCTGCGCGCGTATTCCGATTGGGCCACGCAGTTCCTCGGCCAGCTCCTCCCCGAGTACGCGGGAAAGTGGACCAAGGATTTCGCCAGTTACCGGGCCATCGAGGAGGAGGGCCGCAGCGCGCGGCTCACGGCGCGCAACGATCTGGCCCACGTGGACGCTTTTCCCACGCGGCCCACGCACGGCGACCGCATCCTTCGCGTGTTCACCAACCTGAACCCGGCGAAGAACCGCGTCTGGGTGACTTCCGAAACGTTCGAGGGCCTCGCCGGCCGATTTGCGCGCCAGGTGGGCATCCCCAGCGCGCCGCGGCCCGGCGCGAAATCCTTTGCCCATCTTGCACGAGCGATGGGCATCCGCCAGTGGACCCGCTCGCCCTACGACGCTTTCATGCTGCGCTTCCACGATTTTCTGAAGCAGAACCGCGACTTCCAGGAGAATTGCACCAAGCAGCGCTGGGAGTTTCCGCCGGGTTCCTGCTGGATGTGTTACACGGACATGGTGAGCCACGCCGTGCTTTCCGGACAGTTCGCGCTGGAGCAGACCTTCCTCATCTCCCGGCACGCCATGGTGCTGCCCGAAAAGGCGCCCATCCGCAT
>Ga0187819_10000051_pt1 | contig 51750 bp, 47 predicted proteins | sample NC_wetland_sal_i_15_FD_132411 | JGI IMG/M metagenome (GOLD analysis project Ga0187819, IMG submission 132411) | Wetland sediment microbial communities from Neuse River Estuary, North Carolina, USA - SO4_4 | ecosystem: Environmental > Aquatic > Freshwater > Wetlands > Sediment | place: USA... | reverse complement strand
TTTTCGAACTCACCGCACATAAACGAAGATCTGGAAAAGCTCTTTACCTTGATTGCGCTTAATTGCAGCCTTCGCAACGGCGACGCGCATCTGAAGAATTTCGGGATTGTCTATGATGATGTTCTCGGGGAAGCAAGGCTTGCTCCGGTCTACGATCTCGTGACCACGTCTGTGTACCTGCCCGAAGACAGTATGGCGCTCACTCTCAACGGAACGACCAAGTGGCCGAGCGGGAAGGAACTTCGCAGGCTCGGTGAAACACGAATGGCGGGCACTCCTTCCAAGATCAAACAGATTCTGGAGCGCATCGGCGACGCGATGTCACACACCACGCCCGAAATTCGCTCCTACATTAAACAGCAATCTGACTTTGCTGATGTCGGAGAGCGCATGCTCCATGAATGGGAGAAAGGTGCTGCCCTTTCGCTGCGACTTGATTGATAACCACAGTGGAGATAGAGAGGCGAACATCTGACGCGGGAATGCCACGATGCTATTCACGACTCTCAACGACGAGGAAGAAAAAGAGCTGTGGCGCCTAGTGTCACTCGGTGCATCTATGGCGATACGCTTAATCTTGACCGAGAAGTGGGCCTCGACCTCACGAAGATGGCGAACCATATCCTCGGCGAACCTCTCCTGGAACTCAGTTTCGATCGCCGTCAGGTTCACCTTACCAAGTGGGGGGCCTTGTGGACCAATCTCGGAGGGGCATGGCTTCCAAGCGGCCAACGGAGAAGACGCATACCGCCAGCGGCAACCGCTTTCTCTTTGCACACGCGACATCGATCCCAACGTAGGCGGTTTGGGGCATGCACGCCTTCAGCGAACCGCTCTCAGCAATACCGCGTCCCGATGGTATTCCAGAAATCGTCGCTGCCCCGACGAGAACGCTCCCACGTTAACCGTCTCCCGTGTTGGCACGCCCATCCGCTCCAGCGACGAAGCATCCGCTACCGGCGATACAATCAGTTCGCCATCGTCCTGAAAGCTGATGAACCCTCGGTCGAACAAATGATCGATACTGGGTGTAAGCAGAAGCCCATTGTCTCCGTCCAGGCGTTCGTTGTTTGTGGAATCCCGCCACGGCTTGCAGTGACTGGCCCGCAGGTGCGTGGGATTGTCAACGCGCGTAATGCGGCAGAATCGCTCAATCGCCATCACCCGCTGCTTGAAGAGACCTTGGCCTCTCCTAGCGGTGATGATCGCCTCTCTGTCGGTAAGCGGAATACTGATGTCTCGATCCACTTCGGACTCAATGTGGTGTTCCCACAGTTCCAAGTCCGCATTAGCCACCGTCATGCTCCTGTCAGCTTGGATCGCGTTCGCCTGGACTGCGATTGCCTCAGGACCGATAAGCGCGATGAGCGCCTCGGCGAAGCCTTCTGAAACCCTCGTTAGGTAAACAGACTGGATTCCATTTCCATTCGGTTGTAACGGAGCGTATCGATCCGAGAGTAGCGGCCGGAGCAATTCTATATGTTCCTTGGGCCGAACCAGATTGCTTAACGACTTGAATCGCACTCGTATGCGCCAGCCAATTCGTTCCCAGTTCAGTCCAGCAGCACCGAATTCCTCGGGCTTAGGGCTCTCGTAGCAATACGACTCCGCGATTCCCACGGCCGCGATACGCGTGTCCACAAATGAGAAGACGAGATCCCCTGGCGCAACCTCGCGCATAGACTCGTAGAACGGATTACGCGCACCATTGGCGGTCCGCTTCGGCGACCATAGATACCCGCCGCCAAGCTCCTGTTTATAGGTCTGGTTCTGGTTGACCCACCAGTAGCGCATCGGGCTACGGGTCAGTCTACCCCATGCGCAAGCTGCCAAGGACCACGGGATTGGGAGGCAGATTGAGGTATGATTTCAGACGCTGGAGGGCCAAAAGGATGTTCCCTCCAGGTTCGTTAACGGCGTCACTTCGGAGGGCAGATGTCTGAAACTCCAGAATCAAAAGGTGTAGACGCACTAAACAGAGTCTTGTCAATTTTAGAAGGGCTGCCCGACGAAGACAGGGGAAGAATTATCAGAGCAGTCTTGTCCTATTACGCGATCGGAACAGCCGCGACACAAGGTGGAATCGAAGTTAAGTACCCGCAACACGAGTCAGTCACCGGAGCGGCGTCACAGCCCGTAAGTTTTTCCCAAGAACTAGACGTTCCAGCCGCAAATACCAGACCGCTTCACTCTCTGTCCTTTCTGTGAGTCCGTTGCGATTTGGTTCTCCGTTCTGGTTGAGAGAACCAACTCTCAACTCACCGAAAGGACAAAGGAAATGAATTCATAAAATATCAAGAAAGTTACAAATCAAGCCGTTAAGCAGCTCATCACGGCGCTCAACGAGAGTCGTTGCGAAACGCTCACGCGGTACATTAGGCCAATTGGCCGATTCCCACCGGAGAACTCGTTCGGCTCCCGCTAGCCTTTGAGAAGTGGGCAAGAGTCACGCTCTTGGAAATCATAGGAAAAACGAATTTCCCCGCTCACATTTCCCGTTTTTTCTGCCTCTTTATAGTAGGGACACTCCTGTTGGTTTTTTGCATTTTCTCGGTGAGGTTTGGCGGATTTTTCGCCTCTATATAGTAGGAGAGCTTTGCCGATGCGTGGTTCGAGGGACATAGCTGGGATGCCTGATGTCAGGAGTCACCTTGTTCTCTTTAACCGTGAAATTGTGCGTCGAAATCAAACACTGGAAATGGAGCCTGAATTTATTCCCAATTTCTTTGGTTCAGACACGCGTTTAGTTTGCGGGACATTTTTCGGCATGAAGTTCAGACACATTTTCTCGGTGCCATTTCTCGGCTCTTCTTCTGTGGCCGTGTTTGGTGGTTTCAGTTCAGACAGAAGAAATGGAGTGTCCTTTGCACCCTCGCGGCGGGCACACGAAATCTTCGCGCCAGAAGCATCCCATTCTCATGCAGTTTTTCTAAGCATCCGCCAGGATGCTTGTTGGATCAACAAATGGCGTCCTTCTTATACGAACGCTTCTTCCGAGGGTGAACGGTGCATGAAAGACACAGTTCACCCCATCGTTCACATTTCGGTTCACCCCGGGATATTCGGAAGAGTCCGCACCAGAAGAAGTTGGGCATGGTACGACGATCAAATCGGGCACGGACAAAACACCGGATTGGGCTGGAGCGACCCCACTTTTGTGCACGTTTCCGTGCCCAAAATAATTCGTGGGGTCGCTCCAGCTCAACTGCGCGGTGACCGCGCAGAGTGTTTTGTCCGCGCAACATTCTTCAGCAGGGGGCCACAGTGATGAACAACGAAGATGCAAACCACACTGAGCTTTTGACCGTGCACGAGATCGCCAGGCTTCTGAAGGTGCCGGTTTCTTGGGTATACGGACACACCAGAAAACGCTCGATAGATCGCCTGCCAGGATATCGCCTTGGGAAGTACTGGCGTTTCCGTGCAGACGAAGTAATGGCCTGGGTGCAGCGCCAGAGGAGAGATCGCGAAGCAGCTTGACATGCGGACTACACTGAAAGACGACGCAGAGCAAGCTGGGCGGGCCATCGAGATCCCAAGGAAGGGAGAAACGATGGCTCGAAGAGGTTTCCAGCAAGGATCGCTTTTCCAGCGCGGCACTCGAAGAAAGCTTTGGGTGGCACGTTGGTGGGAGGATGTAATTCAAGCAGACGGCACGCTCGGCAGACTGAGGCGATCCGAGGTGATCGGGACCGTCGCCGAATTTCCGACGCGCCGGCTGGCGATGCAGGTTTTGTCTCAGAGGCTAGGGTCAATCAACAGCGGCAAGGCACGACCGCAGTCCGTCCGTACATTTGGCGATTTCGTCAAGGACGACTGGACGCCTGTGGTTTTGCCAACACTCAAATACGCAACCCAGAAGCACTACCGGTACATGCTCGACGTGCATCTCAATCCAGCTTTCGGCCAGAGACAGCTTCGGGAGCTTACGCGAGAACAGTTGCAAAGTTTCCTCAGCCGAAAACTCAGCAACGGGCTATCGTGGGAAACCGTTCACCACTTCAAGTGTGGTCTGAGCAAGATTCTCGGAGCAGCCGAGGAATGGGGCTACATAACCGAGAACGTAGCTCAGAAAACGAAACTCCCGCGACGGCAGCATGGAACGGAGCGAGTAGTCCTCGCTCCGGTTCAGGTGCGAGACATAGCTGCGGCGCTGAATGAACCCGCACGCTCGGTCACGTTGTTGCTGGTGCTGACGGGATTGCGTGTAGGTGAGTTGCTTGCGCTTCGTTGGGGGAGTATTGATTTGAAGGCTCGTTTGCTCCGCGTAGTCGAGACGGTGTATGACGGGCACTTCGATCAACCCAAAACGAAGCGCAGTGCGCGAACCATTCCGATTGGGACGGACACGGCGGAAATTCTCGCCGCTATCTGTCCCGCTGCTGTTGATGCAAAGGCCCTGGTATTTGCCACACGAGAGGGGTTGCCACTAGATCGCTGGAATCTCTTGCGCAAGCACCTGAAGCCTGCCGCGAAGAGGCTAGGGCTTCCTGGTGTCACGTGGCACCTCCTGAGGCATAGCCACGCAACGATGCTCGATTCCGTGGGCACGCCGCTAGGAACGATGCAGTCGCTTCTAGGGCATTCCACGCCGGAGATCACGCGCGAGATTTATTTGCACGCGATACCGGAAGAGCAGCGTCGCGCAGTGGAAAGCGTCGAGAGGCTCGTATTTGGACCCAAATGGACCCAAGTTCAGGCTCCGACGCTAACAGCATCAGGCAGAGTAAATTGAAAACAAAGAAGTAAGTGGTCGGGGCGCGCGGATTTGAACCGCGGACCTCCTGCGCCCAAGGCAGGCGCGCTACCAGGCTGCGCTACGCCCCGACATAGAGTGCACTATTCATTCTAAAGCACTTTCCAACAATGCTGCTACTCCGATCCGCCATTCTTGGCTCGACTGTGCCAGAACTGTGCCAAATACTTTCACTGGATCGTTCCTGTGCCAGAATCCAGTGACATTTCGTTGGCCTGGCGGTTCATCTTCTCCAAGGCTTCCCGTTTCATCTGCAACTTCATCTGAGAATACTTTTTGAAGACTTTGGCGTCGCCCTGACGGGAGTTGGGTAACCCATTCGTCGGCGACACCGCCGGCACTGAGTCGAGTTGCGTATGTCGAGCGCAGATCATAGATCCTGAAGTAAGGAACTCCTGCGCGTTTGAGGGTTTTCCGCCAAGCGGTCTTCAGATTCTTCTGGTGACCGGACGGATTGTTGTCGCTTGGGAACAAGAAGGGCCCGCTGCCCGAGATTCGCATCTGGCTTTTGAATGCCTCGATCGCCAGAGGCGTCAGGGGAATTTCAGCGATACCGTTCGGAGTCTTGGAATCAGGTATCCAGACGGTGGCATTTACAAAATCCACTTGGTCTTTTCTCATGGGTGTCAGCTCGTTGTACACTCTGAGTCCTGTTTCCGTGATGATCTGAACGATATTCCGAAGATGTGGCGGAGCCTGTAATGCTCCGAAAGCTCGGCATTACGGCTCGCATCGAATCCGAACTCCAAGATCTTTTGGCAGAACCTCTCACCAGCATGTTGGTCGACTTTTTGCGCCTCGGCGCTGCGGAGCGTAATCCCGTTTCTTGGGCAAACGCGCTCGACATCCTACGGAAAACATCGGGTGGCGATTCTGAAGAATCCGAGCGTCAAATCGAACGTGCCCTTTCCAAGTTCGTCAAAACGCTGCGATCCTTGCTCAAGAAAACCGGGAGCAAAAGCCAAGACATCTACCTGACCGAATTTCGCAAAAGCATGGAATGGAATGAGGCTCTAGCCGAGCTCGAAGGCACGAACGCGGTCCCCATCATGACCATTCATAAAAGCAAAGGCTTGGAGTATCACACTGTCGTTTTCGTCGGCTTTGAAGATTCAGCGTTTTGGAACTTCCACAGGAAGCCAACCGAAGAAACCTGCACTTTTTTTGTCGCCTTCTCGCGCGCCAAAAACCGCGTCGTCTTCACCTTCTGCGAACACCGAGCGAAACCCGCTGACGCACCTCCCGAACCTCAACATCGCGCTACCGTCGGGCCGCTCTATGCCATCTTGGAGGAAGCGGGAGTCCACATTGAACACATTACTGAGTGAGGGCAATTTTACTTCCGAGCCCCATCATGCGGCGAAATGTTCAAATGCAAGTGAGTGCACCAGTCTGTTTCGGACCGTTCCGGGATATTTGCTCGCATACTTGACCAGCTTCTGCTTGTCGATGGACTTGAATTCGATCTCATCGAGACTAGGCTTCGCACCCGCCTGTAAGGTCAGGTAGATCCAATCCAGCAGCGCCTTCTCTGGTTCTGCAATCGCGTATTTCGAATACCGTGTCTGCTTTTCGATAAAGCCCCAGTACAATCGTTTTGAAATCGTTCGGAAGGTGATTGTGAATTCTGGTGTTCGATACTCCTTGGGTTTGCCTGTCGTTGCGCATGTCAGGGCTACCGGGCTTTGCGTACTCAGACCCCAATGGCTGAGTGCCGATTCGAGAGAAACGTACGAGTTCGGCCTCAGAAGCTTGATGAAATCTTCGGGAGCACTGTCACGCACCAACTTATTTACGTAGATTCCCTTCGCCACGCGACTCAGCAAGCCGCGATCCGCCAAGCGCGATAATGCCTTCCAAACAGAGGGAAGCGGAAGCTTGTACTTGGCCGCAATCGCATCTACCAGCACAACATCCGTCAATCGCCCTTCATTCGACAGAACCTTCGTCCAATCCAATGGCTTTGCTGTTTCGTTCATAGCCATTCTCCATACAACTCTCTCAGTGCCTGTCTCAGAGGCTCGAACTCTCGAGCTTCTAGCGCCGCGTATACCTCCGGTGGCAGTATCGGTTTCAGCTCCACTCGACAAAGGTTTTTGTCAACTCGATCAATGCGAGCGGAAATCATATTCGAATCGATCTCATTCGCGAGCATTGTGTCCTCGAGATGGGCTCGCAGGTTTGCGTCGAGTGTGGCGCCAATGCTTTGTAACAGATGAGCGTCATACGCATCTCTCGCCTTAACCGCTCGCCGCAATAAGAACGCCTCTGCCTTCTGAAGCAGAAGTAGCTCCTTCGTGGCCGACTTTACTACGCCCGAAATGCCGCTTTCCCCGTCGATAGGATGGTCCTCAATTTCGCTCTCGATTGCGGAGCCAAGCCGGCTCAGATCGACTCGGAATAGCCTCCGGCCTGAATCGGTCGCTACGAAAATCCTTTCTTCGAGATTCTCAGAAATGTCGCTCCCAAACTGCAGTGTACCCATCTCCAGGATTGCGCTTAGCGGCGTGAGATCACGCTCCAGCGAAGCAACGATCTCTTGCCGGGACGGCATTTCTGCGCCACGCGACAGCAGGTCTAAATCGGCGGAATGCCGGACACTGTCGTGATATAAGACCAATGTCGCGCCTCCAAAAAGGACAAAGGCGTCCGGAAAATCCTTGAAAATGGCAAAAGCCGCGGCCTCCATCAAGACGTTGATTTCCCCGTTCCCGCGTGAAGCCTTTCTTTTCGTATTTCGCAATCTGCCTCGCAATGTCCATGCTTGGGCCTTCCGCTAGGATAATGTCATATTCTCGCTCGAAGACATATATGTACGGTGTAGGCTATCACGATCATGGCCATATTCTTGTTAAAAGACACATACGTCCGTCTCCAGGAATATATTATCAATCCAAACCCGCCTAGGTGAACCGAACGTTATGCCTAAATCCAAAATCCATAGGGGCGTGTGTCTAATCCAGCGCCGAGGTTGAGAACCGTGTCGATCCCTTGAGCGACAGCGAGTCGAATATAATCGTCGATAATGCAGGTGCGAATCACGATGGCCCAGCCGCTCATGATGGGCATGGGCATCGAAGTCGCTATTTTTTGCCGCGGTCTCCCGCCAGAAGACCAGCAAGCGGGTCATGGAAAAGTGCATCGGCCCGTTCTGTTTCGAATGCCCGGTAGTGCGCGACCCAAAATGCAGTGTCCGAGACATTCTCGATCAGAGTGTCGGTCATGCGTTTTCCTCGTGCGAACTTTGCCAAATTGCGCAAAACCCAGCAAGTCGTAAACACTCCAGGCGTCGGCTGTGGGAGTGCAAGTCTAGCGACTGGCGCGGATGCGGCGTTGCGGGCATAATGCGGCGAACGCGTGACGCCACCGTCGAGGGCCGTCGGGTAGCTGCGCTTGCGGCAGGCCGGCCTTTCCTTCAGTTGAGGCGCGAACAACGCCATCGTTGAACACTACACTCGGAGTAACGAATGCGGGCGAAGAACACTAACGGCAGCATCCCTGCGTACCAGCGAATTCAAGGCGCGATTCGCAAGCGCATCGAGTCAGGGCAGTTGCATCCGGGCGATGCAGTTGCCTCGGAACGCGAATTGGCTCGCGTTCATCAGGTGAGCTTGATGACGGCGCGGCATGCGCTGGCGTCGCTGGAGCGGGAAGGCGTGGTGGAGCGGCGCCGCGGCATCGGGACGTTTGTCGCAGCGCCCAAAATTCACTTCAATAAGCTGATGAGCTATACGGAGCTGATGGCCAGCCGCGGTTTGTCAGCGCGCTCCAAAGTCGTGTACGCGGGTGTGCTGACGAACGAAAATGAAATTGCGGCGCGGCTGTCGCTGCCGTCTGGGAGCCCGCTGGTCAAGGTGGAACGCGTGCGCCTGGCGGCGGACGAACCCTTTGCATTGGAAGCGTGTTACCTGTCGGCGGAAGAATTTCGCGGGCTTGCGGACGCGGTGCAGGAACGCAGCTCGCTGTTTTCGACGCTGGAGCGTGATTACGGGGTCGAGCTGGCGTACGCGGATGAAGAAATCGACGCTACGGCAGTGGACGTGAGAACGGCGAAATTACTGGCCGTGCCGCGCGGGACGCCGCTGCTTCGGATTCGGCAGCTTATCTACACCACCAAGGGCCGAGCCGCCATTTACGTTTTGGGCTTGTACTTGTCTGGGCGGCACACCTTCGTGATTCGCAGATTCAGGTAGAGCGAGCCTGAGCCCCAAGGTTCCGCGATCGTTGGTGCGCCAGCGCTAATCGAGCGCAACCCGATCGATGTCCGGCACCACCGGGCGCCCGAACGGTGAAGGCGCGGGACCTGTCGAGTCCCGAACGATCAGCTCCGGTTCGATGGCGATCTCCGCCACGCATTCAGCGTTTCCTTCAATCTGGTCGATCAACGTCTTAGCCGCAATCTGGCCCATGCGCTCCAAGGGTTGGCGCACGGTGGTCAGGTCGGGATTATTGAAGGCGGCGGCGGGGATGTCGTCAAATCCCAAGACGGAGATATCCTCAGGCACGCGCAGACCCGCTTCCTGAAAGGCCCAGATCGCTCCGATAGCCGAAATGTCGTTGTAGGCGAACAAAGCGGTAAACGGATGCTTCCGCGCAAGGAGTTGCTTGGCAAAGGGATAGCCAAGCTGCGGCGTGGAAACCGTGCTGTCGATTTGCACGGTCAGCTCGGGGCGAACGCGGATGCCCAATTCGGCGGCAATCTCGCACACCGATGCCCAGCGCACCGCCGAATCCGAGCTGACAGGATGCCCTTTCAGAAACGCGATCTCTTCATGCCCGAGCTCCGACAGGTGGGTGAGCGCCAGCCTGGCAGCGAGCTTGTGATCCAAAATGATGTTGGTTACACCCTCGACGTACCCGTGCCCGGCAACCGCGACCGTGGGCAACTGCAGCTTTTCATTGATCGACGTGTCGATGGTAATGAAGCCCTCGACGCCCCGCGTCAACAGCATTTGCGCATAGGTTTGGAGCAGCTTTGGGTCGTGGCGGTGAATTACGGTAAGGAAAAAGAAATTGTGGCTTCTCAAGTATTCTTCGATGCCGCTAATGACCAGGGAGCCGTACTGGTCGCCGATCTCTTCGGCGATAACGCCAATGGTATAAGTGCGTTGAAGGCGCAGCGACCGAGCGAAGTAGTTGGGGCGGTAGTTGAGATCCTTAGCCGCGGTGAGGATGCGTTTCTTGGTACGCTCGGGGATGGAACGCGCGGCAGCGGAGTTATTGAGCGCTGCGGAAACGGTTCCGGGGGTCAGGCCCAAGTAGTCCGCAATAGTCTTGAGGGTGACCTTGGGTTCTCGTCGGGGGGCGGGTTTCTTCTTGGGTGAGTATGTCATGCAAAAAAGCTCCGGGAAGTGTACCTGAAAACCCCCTTTCGCGATAGATGCCCCAAATTGGGATGGCGTTCCGCATACTGCAAAGCAGGACCCGGAATTCACTTCCATATATCATAGATCCTACGATTGCGCATAGGCTACGATTGCACATAGAAGAAGACGCCAGGCCTGAACGTCCGGACCTCTGCTCTCGGAAAACACTGGCTCTCGTTAGTCGGTCTCAATAGAATGGCCGCGCCGCGGCGTTACGTCGAAGTTGCGGCTGATTCCAACCACGAGGTCGTCGCTATGCCCAATCGATGCAAGCAAGTTGCCTGCTTTTGTTTGGCGCTGTGCGCCGCGACTTTGACCGCGCAGCCCGCGAAGGCCTGGGACAACGGCCTGGCGTTGACGCCCCCGATGGGGTGGAACAGTTGGAACAAGTTTGCATGCAACGTCAGCGAAGATTTGATCAAGAGCATGGCGGACGCCATGGTCAGTAGCGGGATGAAGGACGCCGGCTACCAATACGTGGTGATCGACGACTGCTGGCAGGTGAGCCGCGACGCAAACGGCAATATAGTGCCTGACGCGCAGAGATTTCCTTCAGGGATCAAGGCCCTGGCGGACTACATTCACTCGAAGGGCCTGAAATTCGGCATCTATTCCGATGCGGGCACGCAGACCTGCGCGGGCCGGCCGGGTGGCCGCGGCCACGAATATCAGGACGCACTGCAATACGCGGCGTGGGGCGTCGATTACCTTAAATACGATTGGTGCCATACCGGAAAAGCAAACGCGGAAGCGACGTACGCGATCATGCGCGATGCCTTGCAGACGGCGGGGCGGCCGATCGTGTTTAGTCTGTGCGAGTGGGGCACGCATCAGCCTTGGCTATGGGCCAAGGACGTCGGGAATTTGTGGCGTACGACGGGCGATATCAGCGACTGCTGGAGTTGCAAAAAAGATCAGCTCGGATTCGTCCAGATCGTGGATCTGCAGGATGGATTGGAAAGCTACGCCGGCCCCGGGCACTGGAACGATCCCGACATGCTGGAAGTAGGCAACGGTGGGATGAACGCGACCGAATATCGATCGCACTTTAGTTTTTGGTGTTTGCTGGCCGCGCCGCTGATTGCGGGAAACGACTTGAAGAACATGACGCCGGAAATCAAGGAGATCTTGACCAACCGGGAAGTCATTGCGGTGAACCAAGACCCTTTGGGGATGCAGGGACGCCGGGTGCGTAAGAATGGCGACGCCGACGTTTGGGCGAAACAACTGAAAGACGGAAGCCGGGCCGTGGTGTTGTTTAATCGGGGAGGCGCCGATGCGGACATCTCTGTTTCTTGGGAAGAATTGGGATACCCGGCACATCTTTCGGCGGGTGTTCGCGACCTGTGGCTGAAGAAGGATTTGGGCAAATTCACCGGGACGTTCAGCGCCAAGGTGGCATCGCACGGGGTGGTCATGATCAAGGTAGCGCCGTGAGGGGCAGAATCGGTCAGCGTCTGATGGTATTGGCGAGTGTGGCTTTGCCTTTCGCCGCGGGGCCGTCCGGCGTTCGCGGGCAGAGCGCGGCGGCGCCGGTGGGGATATTTGAGACCCATGGCGACGTCGGCACGGTCTTGCATCCCGGGTCCGCGAAATACGACGAATCTCAGCGCGCCTACACGATCAGCGGCAGCGGCAACAACATGTGGTCGACCGAGGATGATTTTCAGTTCGTTTGGACGAAAATGTCCGGCGATGTTGCGCTCGCGGCGGACATTGCGATCCTCGGCCAGGGCGGAAACCCGCACAAGAAGGCAGTGCTAGTGGTGCGCCAGAGTCTGGATGCGGATTCGGTCTATGTGGACGTGGCGCTGCATGTCAACGGCTTGACGGCGTTGCAGTTTCGCGACGAGAAGGGCGCGGTCACCAACGACATCGAACTAAACCTTTCCGAGCCCGCGCCCAAACGGCTGCAACTGAAAAAGCAGGGAGATTTCTTCTATATGTTCGTAGCCTCGTCAGGCGAGGAACTCCACCCTTCGGGAGCGGCGATACGTGTCCTCATTAAAGAGCCGTTTTACGCCGGCATCGGCATGTGCGCGCACGACAAAGATGTAGTGGAGACAGCGGTGTTCTCCAATGTCGAGATGATCAAGCCAACGTTTGACTCGAGCGCTAAGCCCACGCTGTACAGCGCGTTGGAAACGATGGCGATTGCATCGAACGATCGGCACAAGATCTACTCCGCGCCGGAACGCTTCGAGGCGCCCAATTGGACGCGCGACGGAGCGGCGTTGCTCTTCAATGGCGGCGGGCGAATCCTGCGGATCCCGGCGACGGGCGGGAAGCCCGAGACGCTGGACACGGGTTTCGCGATGCGCTGCAACAACGATCACGGCCTCTCGCCCGACGGCACGCTGCTGGCGATCAGCGATCAGTCGCAGGGAGATCACAAGTCGCTGGTGTACGTCGTGCCCGCGGCAGGTGGGACACCAAGGCGCGTGACGCAGCGCGCGCCTTCGTACTGGCATGGTTGGTCGCCGGATGGAAAAACTCTGGCGTTTGTCGGCGAGCGGGGCGGCGAATTCGACGTCTACACGATTCCGGTCGCTGGCGGCGAAGAGACGCGCCTGACAACCGCGCCGGGGCTCGACGACGGGCCGGAGTATTCGCCCGACGGCAAATACATCTACTTCAACTCCGAGCGCACCGGAACGATGCAAATTTGGCGGATGCGGCCGGATGGCACCGGGCAAGAACGAGTGATCACCGACGATTTCAACGATTGGTTCCCGCACATCTCGCCGGACGGCAAGTGGATGGTCTTTCTTTCCTATGAAAAGGACGTCAAGGGCCACCCGGAGAACAAGAACGTAGCGCTGCGATTGATGTCTTTGAGCGACAACAAGATCAGCGTTCTCGCTAAACTGTTTGGCGGGCAAGGCACGATCAATGTGCCGTCGTGGTCGCCCGACAGCAAACAGGTGGCGTTCGTAAGCTATCAGCTCATATCCAAGGAAACTACCGAGAACAAATAGAGAGGACTTATGAGTGATTTGGTTCAACTCACGCTGCACGACGGCATCGCCGTTATCACCATCAACAATCCTCCGGTGAACGCGCTGAGTCCGGGCGTGCCGGAAGGCATTGCCGGCGCCATCGAGCAAATCGAAAAAGACGACGCAGTGAAAGCTGCGGTGATCATCGGCGGCGGGCGGACATTCATTGCCGGCGCCGACATCAAGGAATTCGGCAAGATGACATCGGGGAAGACCTCGCGCGGAGAGGGATTCAAGCCGCTATTGCTTCGCATCGAGGATTGCCGCAAGCCGGTGGTCGTGGCCATTCATGGAACCGCGTTCGGCGGCGGTCTGGAACTTGCGATGGCCGGTCACTATCGCGTGGCGGTTCCCAGCGCGCAGGTCGGCCAGCCGGAAGTAAAGCTCGGGATCATTCCCGGCGCGGCCGGCACGCAGCGTCTGCCGCGGCTGGCGGGCGTGGCCAAAGCTGTCGAGATGTGCGCGGAGGGCAATCCCATTAAAGCGGAAGACGCGTTGCACTCCGGAATTATCGACCGGCTCATCGAGGGCGACTTGCTGGCGGGCGCCGTTGCGTTCGCGAAAGAGGTAGCAGGCAAACCAGTGCGCAAGACGCGCGAGCGCACCGAAAAGCTCGGTACGCCAGCGCAGAACGCGCCTATTTTTGCCGCAGCGCGCGAGACTGCGCGCAAGAAGCAGCGCGGCACGATTGCTGCACTCGCGGCGATCGATGCGGTCGAGGCCGCTACGAAGCTGCCGTTCGCCGAGGGCGTCGCCGAAGAACAAAAACTCTTCACGAAGTGCCTGTTCTCTGATCAGTCGAAGGCGTTGATTCACGTTTTCTTCGGCGAGCGCGAAGTCGCGAAAATTCCGGACGTGCCCAAAGAAACGATGGTCTTTCCGGTCACCAGCGCAGCCGTTGTAGGCGCGGGCACCATGGGCGGCGGCATCGCCATGGTCTTCGTGAACGCCGGCATTCCGGTGTTGCTGAAGGAAACCGATCAGGCGGCGCTCGACCGCGGGTTGGCGAATATTCAGAAGAACTATGCAAATTCGGTCAAGCGCGGGCGGTTCACTCAGGCGTTCGTGGACGAACGCCTGAAGATGATTCGGCCGACGCTGAGCTACGACGATTTTGCCGGGGCGGACATGGTCGTCGAAGCGGTGTTTGAGGGCATGGCGCTCAAGAAAGAGGTGTTCGGGGAACTGGATCGCGTGTGCAAGCCGGGCGCGATTCTTGCCACCAACACCTCGACGCTGAACATTGACGAGATCGCATCGGCGACGTCGCGGCCGCAGGCTGTCGTTGGTACGCACTTTTTCAGCCCGGCCAACGTCATGCGCCTGCTCGAGATCGTACGTGGGAAGGCCACCAGCAAAGAGGTCCTCGCCACGTGCATGCAGCTTTCCAAGAAACTTGGCAAGGTTGGTGTGCTGGTCGGGAATTGTGTGGGGTTCGTCGGCAACCGCATGTTCCATCCGTACCGCCGCGAGGCACAATTTCTCGTGGAAGAAGGCGCGAGCGTCGAAGCGGTCGATAGCGCGTTGTACGAATTCGGCATGGCCATGGGACCGCTGGCCACCGGCGACCTTGCCGGCCTCGACATCGGCTGGCGCATCCGGAAAGAGCATCGCCACCTGCAAAAGCCCGGCCTGCGGCAGCCGATTGCCGAAGATCGTCTGTGCGAGATGGGCCGCTTTGGACAGAAAACCGGCGCGGGCTGGTACAAATATGACGAGAACCGCCGCGCGATTCCCGATCCCGAGGTCGCCGAACTGATTCGCAAGTGGACAAGCGAAGCGGCCATCCCGCAGCGGCGAATTTCGGCGGAAGAAATCGTGGACCGCTGTGTGTATGCACTGGTGAACGAAGGCGCACGCATCCTCGAAGAAGGCTTCGCGCTTCGCGCCGTGGACATCGACATCATCTACCTGAACGGCTACGGATTCCCGGCCTATCGCGGCGGCCCGATGTGGTACGCCGACACTGTGGGTTTGAAGAAAGTCTACGATCGCATCTGCGAATTCCAGCAGCAGCACGGCGAGCTGTGGCAACCGGCGCCGCTGCTGAAGCGCCTGGCTGAACAGGGCAAGAGCTTCGCGGAATTCAACAGCGAGCAGGGCGCGGCTGCCTAGTATCGATTCTCATCCCCAGGGATAGATAATTATTAATGACGGGTCGTTCTATGCTTGCCCTCTACCCTAGGCATTTGTAAGAGTATCAATCGAAACGACTTACACGAGGAGCAATTTGTAAGTGGTCGCGAGGCATTTTCGCCTTTGTTTCGTTTTTTCAGGGGTATACCCTGGGTGTCGTGGGAACTCTGAAGCATATCATTGATTCTACAGGGTTTGCAGGCGCCTTGTGTGACGGAAGAGTTCAAGGAGTGCGCAAGCCATTGTCAACACAGGGGTTAACTTTCGGCGATGGGTGCGCTAGAAATGAAAAAAACGCCGAAGGTCGGCGTTTTGAACGAAGTAATCAACAAAAATAACCATACACAGAGTCCAGAAAAGTCAAGGGGTGAAATTGGAGTCTTGATGAGGGGAACCGGATCGCTAGCTAGGCCCACTCGACCTGAGAATCCTGGCTAAAGACCCACCTGGCTCGGTGCCTGTGGAGTTGCCGGCTTGGTCGGCGGCGCCTCCGTATGCGCCGGCGCGGCTTCCGGCGTCTTGGCAGGTGCCGGCACCGGCGCAGGTACCGGGGCTGGCTTTGAGAGGCCCTGCGATTCGTAGATGGCGTTGAAGAAAAACCCGTACGTGCCGTGGGATTGCCCGCGCCACTGTGGCCGGAAGCCGAGCAGGTATACGCGGCCTTTGCCGTATTGCACTTCCAGCGCGGCGGCTTTTCCTTGGATGCGCTCGGGATGCAACAAGTAGCCGCTCATCAGCGGGCTTTGGTCTTTTGGATACGCGGCCAACACGCGACCCCGAAAGCCTTCCTTCGCCTCGAAGGCTGGGCCGCGCTCAAACATCACGATGGGATCGTGCGGCAGGCCCCAGACCGCCGAGTGAGTCATGTCCTGCACCTCGACGCGGAGCAGCGAGCCGGAGCAGAAAAACTCCTCGTCCTTCAGGCCAGTCAAAACATTCTTTACCGGCAGGCCCAGATCGTCGACGGCAAACATCGAAGCGTTATTGAAGGCAATCAAAGTTCCGCCGGCCTGAACGAATTCGCGCAACGCCACAGTTCCCACTTCTCCGATGCCACCGGTGTACTGTCCCGGAACGCTTCCGGGACCGAAACCGTTCCGCAGCGTCTCCGGCGCGGCATCCGGCAAGATGATGGCGTCGAAATGGTCACGCAGGCTTCCGGCCTGAATGTCTCCGTTGCGCACCGTGATCGGCGCGAAGCCATAGTTCTCCAGAATCCAGCGCGTCCACCCTTCATCAATGATGGGCACCCAGGCGCGATAGAGGCCGACGCGGGCTTTCTTCACCGCCACGACGTCTTTCGGAGCGGACGCGACTGCTTTCAGCTTCAATGAATTGTCGCCCGCCACCTTTTTGATCTTGTCGCGATCCATGCCGGTCACAACGATCGCGCCGGTCTCCATGCCGTCTGGCGTTTCGCTTTCGGTGGAAGCGAACCCGACATGACCTCCGCCGTCAAGAATCTCGTTCAGCGCTTTGAAGCTCGCATTCGACTTGTGGCTCAGCACGTACGCGCTTCCGGTTCCATCGATGCTGCCCGTGGGAGGCGTGTACTGCTCCATCCGCCGCAGCGCGGCGCGTTCCGCTCCGGCCACTGGCTCCAAGACAGGCGCGACCTGTACGCCCATCTGCATCGGCAGCGTCCACCCGGTGACGTCGTAGGGCAGCTTGGGCGGGCCGTTCGGCGACTCGCGCAATTCGGGGTACATCTGCGGCTCAAACAACTCCTTCACCAACGGCGAGAAGGGTTGGTCCATCAGGACGACCCACGTTCCGGTCGGGTATTCGCGCCCGTTCGCGTGGAAAGGTTTCGCCGCTTGCTGCACTTCAATGCCATTGATCATGAGTTTCTGGACCAGCGTCGCTGCGGTGGGTAGATCGCGCTGCTCCAGCGGGATGACGTAGGCGAAGGGCGGCTCTTTCGTAAAGCGGGCCACGTTGTCTTGAGCGGCCTGGTAACGGTTGTACAGCAATTCCTCGCGGTACTTCGCGGCGGTGTCCAACACCGCCATCGACGCTCCTTCCATGTAGTTCACGGCGTCGCGCAGCCTCCACCAGCCGCCCTTCCAGGGGCTGCTGTAGAAAACTTCCGAGCGCAGTCCGCGCTGATCTTTCGGAAATTCGTCGACGGGATAAAATCGCGGCGTTGCGTAACGAAACAGCGCGGTTTCCGTGAAGAACGAAATGCTGTTCCGGAAGATGTGCGTGAAATCGAGAAATCCGGGATACCAGTTGTCGAAGCCCACGCGATGCACCGCGCCGGGCATGTTGTGCTCGTCTAGGTAGGCGGCGATGTCGACGCCCAATACGTTCAGCCAGCGGGCCATCAACGGATGAATGTTGGACGAAATCGGCTCGACGAACGGCGGAATGAAGATGCGCGTGGGGAATGGAGCGGTCTGGTGGTGGCAGTAGAAAATCACCGGGTCCCACTCGAGCTCGGTGCGCGTCACGTCCTGCGACTCGAGCATGTTGTTCATGTAGCCGTCGCGATTGTTGTCGTGGCCGACGTATTCCTGATAGAGGTCGGGCAGGGGACTCACTTCAAACGTTGTGCCCACATTTTTCCGGTACCAGCCGACGACCTCGTTTTGCCCGTCTGGATTCAACGTCGGCCACAGCATCAGCACCACGTTGTTGAGGATCGCGTCGACTTCCGGATCGTTCTGCGAAGACACCAGCTTGTAAGCCAGAACGATGGATTGCTGCGCGCCGGCAACTTCGGTGGAGTGCAGACCGCCATCGATGTGCACGATCGCCTTGCCCTGGCGCGAAAGTTCGCGCGCCTCGGCGGAGGATACGCCGCGGCCGTCCGCGAGTTTCCGCGAGATATCCTTGTACTTATCGAGGTTCGCCAGATTTTCCGGCGACGAGATGATCGCGATCTCCCAATCAAGACCTCGCGTCGTTTTGCCGACGGTAATCAGCTTGACCCGGTTGGAAGCGGCCGCGAGTTTGTGGAAGTATTCGCGCGACTCGTCGTAGTTTGCGAGGTAGAAGTCATCGCCCGGCTTGTGGCCGAGGACCGATTCCGGCGTCGGTACGTTGGTCGCGGGATTGTTCGTGGGAGCGACTTGCGCGTTGCAGGGAAATACATAGACAGAGTAGATCAGGCCGGCAAACAGCAGAGCCCATTTCCTTGTTTTTGGCATGCCAGAGGATATCGTTCCGATTTTCGAAAGTAAATATGGAGTGCGGCGGCTCGCCGCCGCCTTTACGGTGCTGTCCGCGCCACCCAAATCGTCATCCATGCTCGTTTACGGCTTAAAGGCGGCGGCGAGCCGCCGCAGTCCACGAACGCTCTAGCGCGGGCATCGTCGAGGCGCTTGGCTCCAACGTCATTACTAGATCGTCTTGTCCTTGGAATAGCAGATCGATTCCAAATTGCATTCCACGCATTTTGGCTTGCGCGCAGCGCAGACGCGCCGGCCGTGCCAGATCAATTGATGCGAAAACAGGATCCATTTTTCCTTCGGAATCACATTCATCAGGTCTTGCTCGATTTTCTTTGGGTCCTCATGCTTGGTCAAATCCAGCCGCCGCGACAAGCGAATCACGTGGGTATCGACCACGACTCCGCTGGCAATCCCATACGCCGTTCCGAGAACCACGTTGGCCGTTTTTCGCGCCACGCCGGGCAGCGTGAGAATCTCTTCCATCGTTCGCGGCACCTGCCCGCCAAAAGTTTCCGCCACCGCCTTGCTCGCGCCCATGATGGACTTGGTCTTGTTGCGAAAGAATCCCGTGGGCCGGATTTCCTGCTCCAATTCGCTCGGGTTGGCGTAGGCGAATGCTTCGGGGCTGTGGTATTTCTTGTAGAGGGTTTGCGTGACTTCGTTGACGCGCACGTCGGTGCATTGCGCGGAGAGAATCGTGGAGATCAACAACTGGAACGCATTCTCGTGCTTCAGCTCACAGGTCGCGGCGGGATAGGCTTCGTCGAGTTTCACTAGAATCGCAGCAACACGCTTCGGATCGGTTCCCTGGCCCGGTTTTTTCGCGACTTTCGCGGCCTTCGCGCGTTTCTTCGTGGCTGTTCCCGTCGCGGATTTTGCGGTCTTGGCTGCCTTTTTCGGAGCCGCGGTTTTCCTGTTTTTCGTTTTCGCTTTCACCATGGCACGGAAGAATACCACACGGTGGAACGCGCGCCGGTTTCCGCTCGACACCGAGCATCACGCCTGGTCAGCGATTCCGCAAAGTGCCGAGCAATTTGCGGAACGCCTTGCCGCGGTGGCTGTGCTCGTTCTTTTCCTCCGCGGAAAGCTCGGAGAATGTTTTGCCCAGGCGCGGAAAGTAAAAGACCGGATCGTAGCCAAAGCCTCCGCTGCCACGCGGGGCTTCCAAGATCTCGCCGTCGACACGCCCGGATACGATCGCGATCGCACGGCCGTGCTCTGCAAGCGCGATCACACAAACAAAATGTGCGACGCGTTCTGGCCCGTGCTTGCCACGCAGCTCCGCAAGAAGCTTTGCGATGCGGGCTACGCTGGTCGCATCCGGTCCCGCGTACCGCGCCGAATGCACTCCTGGCGCGCCGCCGAGTGCCGGCACAACCAGTCCGGAGTCATCCGCAAAAACCAACCCGTCCTGAAATCGCGAATAGTGCAGCGCCTTACCTGCGGCATTCTCGGCAAATGTCGGCGCGCTCTCGCCGAACGCGGGCAGGGAATCGAACGCGGGGAGCAACTCCAACGCCACTTGCGTGCCCGGAACTGCGCTCGCTTCCGCGAGGGCACGGAACTCACTAAGCTTTCCCGGATTGGACGACGCGAGGTACAGCTTAGCGGGCGCGCGCACTGAATTTCAGCGGCAGCAGGGCGCGTTGCTCATCCGTCAAGCGCCGAATTCCCGCAGCCGCCAGCGAGAGCAGATCCTGCATTTCGCTTCCGTTGAACGGACGGCCTTCCGCGGTGGCTTGGATTTCGACGAAGTGCCCGCTTCCCGTCATCACCACATTCATGTCGACTTCGGCGCGTGAATCCTCTTCATACGCCAGATCGAGCAGCGCGCGATCATCCACGATACCAACACTGGTCGCCGCCACGGTATCGATCAGGGGCGTACTCTTCCAGATTCCCGCGGCCACCAATCGCTCAAACGCCAGCGCCAGCGCCACGAACGCGCCGGTGATCGACGCCGTTCGCGTTCCTCCATCCGCCTGAATGACGTCGCAGTCGATCCAAACGGTTCTTTCGCCGAGCGCTTCCTGGTCGGTCACCGCGCGCAACGACCTGCCGATCAGGCGCTGAATTTCCAGCGTGCGGCCAGACTGCTTTCCGCGGGTGGCCTCGCGAGCGGTGCGCTCTTCGGTGGCGCGAGGCAGCATGCCGTATTCGCTGGTCACCCAACCCTTGCCGGTGCCTTTCAAAAACCCCGGCACGCCGTCGTCTACCGTCGCCGTGCAAATCACGCGCGTGTTTCCCAGCTCGATCAGGACGCTTCCTTCCGCCGTCGAAATGAAATCCGGCGTAATTTTCAACGACCTCATCTGGTCCGCGTTGCGACCGTCGCTTCGCACCTTTCCTCCAAGCATTCCGCTGCGCGCGCCGGAAGGGCTCATGGCTTGCGCACGGGCTGCGCCAGTTTGCCGGTGGGAGCCGTAGGAGTCAACTTTTCCGATGCGGCCGGGTTCTGCGACGAAGGCGATTTGACGCCGGTCGAACCTCCTGGCGATGGCGCCGGCTTGCCGGAATTTGCCGCCTGCGCCGCCGTAGATGGCATTGCCGCGGGTTTCGCGTTCACCTGAAACGTTCGCGTCAAGTCCAGATGGCCGGCTAGAGTATCCACTTCTTGTCCGTGGACCAGAATCTTCAGCCATCGCACTTCGGGCACATTGGCTTCCAGCGTCTTGGTGATCGAGTCCACCGCCATCTGCTCGCTTTCAATCCCCGAAGGAGTCGCGGTCGCCAGCGCTTCGGAGAAATCCGCGATTCCGGTGCCGTCCGGCAACAAGTAAAACGCCAGTAAGACCGCGTCGGGCGGCAAGGTTCTCAGATCCGCGTCCACCGGTCCGGCGAGTAGCGTGTTCAGCACCTGCTTGGCTCGCAGTACCGGATCTTTGGCTAGCGGCAGATCGACTCCCACCGGCATCAGCGAACCATCCTCTGCTCCCGACGACCAGAACATTCTCGCCCGTATCAGCGGCTCGCCCGAACTCGCCACCGAAGGTTGCGTCAGTTCCCGGCGCGCTTGCTCTTCACTCTGCTGCTGGACTTGCGCCGATTGCCGCAGGCGCCTCTTTAAAATCGGGAAGTAGGCCGCCGCGACAATCACCGCCAAGACCAGCATCCCGATCAGCCAGGTTCGCCAACGGGGCGTCATGGCCGCTCTCCCGGATTCGTGGTCACCACGTAAGAAGGACGGAACGCCGAAGCGCCCCGCGCAACCGCATCCGCCACGCCAGGCACCATTCGATCGAGTTCGCCGCGGTCGTCAACCGATACGCTGGACACCTCCACTGCGATGGCAGGCGCCGCGGTGGTCCTCAACTGCCGAACGGCCGCGGCTTGGGCCACGTTGGGCGAGCCTTTGAACCGCTGGGCAAGAAACCCTTGCACCAAATCGCCAAAGCGCCGGCTTAAGGGCAGATACGGCGCCTGCGCCCGCTCCCACGGAATCAATCCCGTCGAATCATTCCCTGCGGGCAGATCGGTCATCACGTAGACGCGTGCCGTCCCGGGGAGGCCCGTGGACGCGATATGCAACGTTACGAAGATGGCGCCGCGCTGCGCGTTGGCAATTGCGGAGCGATCGTCAAACGATGGGTTTTCGTTCCCCTGACGCGTCTGCATGACTTGGAAGCCCACGGACTCGAGAGCGGTGCGAATCTGGGCGGCAAATTCGAGAACGATTTCGCTCTCGCGAATTCCACCGGTACCTCGCGCACCCGGGTCGGTTCCTCCGTGCGCGGGATCCAGTACCACAATGTTCGGGGCCGGGCGTTGCGCGGCTGCGGCTGCTTGTGGAGAACCTCCCGCGGCGGGCCCGACCGACTGCACCGGTGCCGCAGGAGCTGTTGGCGGCAAAGGCGATTGTGCGGCAGTCGTGGCGGGTTGCTGCCCCGCAGAAGCTATCTGAGAGGAAAGGCCCGCCCGCGTCGAGAAGTCGAGGCCCGCACACGTCAGCACCACGCCGGCGAGGCTCAGCGGCAGAACTGCCCGGACTCGAATGTTTCTTGAGATCACTTCACGAACTCGATGTCCCACATCGAGCAGAATACCAAACCTGCGCACCACTCCGCTTGGCCGGAATGACGGGTGCGCAGCGAAAGAGGGACGGCCAGCACGCGATCGCATCAGCCGCACGAATGTCCGCCACAAAACAGAACCGCCCAGTTCTAGGGAACTGGGCGGTCAGAAGTTCGTTTCTGCGAACCTTATCTAGGCTGCTTCCACGTTCTCCACGACGACGGGTCGCAGTTCGCTGCCGCGAAGCTTCTTTGTGGCCAGATAGGCGACCAAGCCTGCAGCCATGATCATCACGCCGAAGACCAAGCCATTCATGCCGAGAATCGTCTCGCGTCCGCTTTCGACCAGCGCGAGGCAGAGAAGCGCCAGCGGGAATACGCCGGCCATAACCGCTCCAGTCAGACCGCCAGGAACACGAAACTCCCGCCTCAATCCCGGCTCGCGAATGCGCAACGCCACAAGCGTCACGAACTCCAGCATCAGGCTGGCGCCATAGAGCATGATGTCCAAAGTCACCAGGCGCTTGAAGCCCAGGCCCAGGCACAGTGCCCAGCAGGTGGCGCACACCACAATCGCGACCCACGGCGCATTCGCGCGTTTGGTGGTCTTCATGAACACCTTTGGCAGCATGCCGTCCTGCGCCATGGCAAGCGGCAGGCGCGAATAGCTCATGACGAGCGCGTTGAACATGCCAAACGCGCTCATCATGCCGCCAACCACAATCAAGAATCGCAGCCACTCAAATCCCAGGACCTTGCCACCGATCAGGCCGGCGATCACCGCCCAGGACCCGTCATCGCCGAACGTGGACGCGGGAATGCCCGTAAAGTACACGGCCAAGAACGGAGCGATGTACGTCAACGAAACCAACACCACCGCCGCGATCATCGCTCTAGGATAGGTCCGCTGCGGACGCTCCACTTCCTGCGCAATCGTCGAGGCGTTGTCCCAGCCCATATAGTTCCACATCGCAACCAGCACTCCACCGAGGAGTCCCAGCCCCGTCGACGCCGGTGCGGTATGCGGATCGGCCAGCGAACCCGCCTTAAAAGGCGCGAGAATTACGATCAGCGCAAAGGGCGCGGAAAGGCAAAAGAAAAGCCACAGAGACGTAATGCCCACAACGCGAATTCCGGAAACGTTCAGAGCCGCGCAGCCGATCACTACGAAGAGTCCCGCTAAAATCGCATGGCTGGGAGCGCCGAACCAGGGTGAACACTGCTTCAGATAAAACACGAACAGCGTCGGATAAATCGCCATGTCGAAAATGCTTGCGGCCAGCGACAGCCAGGCTTCTTGAAAGCCCCAGAAATTTCCGAGTCCGCGGCGCACCCAGGCATAATAGCCGCCTTCGGCCGGCAGCGCGCTGGTCAGCTCTCCGATCATGAACGCCGTCGGCAAGCACCACAGCACCGGCAGAAACAACAAAATCAAAATTCCATGACCGTACCCGGCGCCGGAAATGATTTGCTCCGTGCCATAGGTGCCCCCGGACACCATGAAAAACGTTGCCGCCACGAGCGGCCACAGTGTCAGCTTTGCGACTCTCTTTTTTGCTTTTGAAATTGCTTGGGAGGGTATTTGGGCGGGCAGTGATAACGTGCTCAATTTTTACCGTCGTCCTCCTAAAGCGATTCTCGCTCGCTCACCTCGGAGCAAGTTCGCAGTCGCAGAATACAGGGTTCATCACGCCATGCAAGGGGAAAATGGGCCTGGCGCAAGTTTTTTTCTCGCTGGGAGCACGGCCGCCCGGCGCCGCTCTCTCGCAGCGAACCACCCAGAGCCGGGTATCACTCCGACTGGAGAGGCGCCGGCGTGTCCCACCCGCGGCTGTGTTAAACTCCGCCGCTTGCCTTCGGGCGTCTACCTTTACCTTCTTAGGAGTCATCTCGAATGAGACTTGTCTCTGGCCTCTCGGTCTTCGCCGCAGTCCTCGCGCTGCCGCTGGCCTCCCTTGCCCAGCAGCCATCTGGAGCTCAGCGGCCCATCACCATCGAGGACCGCTTCCAGCTTCGCGAAGTTCAGGATCCCCAGCTGAGCCCCGACGCTCAATGGGTCGCGTACACTGTGGGCACTTCCTCCCTAAAGGACGACAAGAACGAAAAACGTATCTGGATGGTTGCGATGGCGGGCGGCGACGCCGTCCCGATGACCGCGGAAGGCGTCTCCTCTTCACATCCCCGATGGAGCCCCGACGGCAAGTATCTCGCTCTTCTGAGCGCTCGCAACGAAGGTAAGACCCAAGTCTGGCTGCTCAACCGGGCCGGCGGCGAAGCCCAGCGGCTCACGGACACGGCCCAGGATGTCGAGGACCTCGTGTGGTCGCCGGACAGCCGCCGTTTGTGCCTGGTGCTTCGCGATCCTACCCAGGAGGAGCTCGATGCCGCGAAGGAAAGGGCCAAAGGCGAAAGTGAAGAAAAGCCAGCCAAGGAAAAGAAGCCCAAGACGCAGAAGCCGTGGGTCATCGACCGGCTGCAATTCAAGGTCGACGAAATCGGCTACCTCGATCGCCGCCGCAAACATCTTTATGTCTTCGATCTCGCGGCCAAAAGCCTGACGCAAGTCACCAGCGGCGATTACGATGACTCCCAGGCGGTGTGGTCACCCGACGGCAAGCAGCTGGCCTTCACCAGCAACCGCTCCTCGGACCCCGACCGCAACTACAACAACGACATTTGGGTGGTGTCGGCCGACAACAGCGACAAAGGCGCCCACCTCACGCAAATCACTACCAATCTGGGCGATGACAACAGCCCGGCGTGGTCGCCCGACGGGAAATGGATCGCCTACGTCACGCAGATCGAGCCCAAGCTGTTTGAATACGCGACGAAGCATCTGGCGATTTCGCCTGCCACCGGTGGCGAAGCCAAAGTGCTCACGCTCAGGTTCGACCGCAACACCAGCGAGATCCGTTTCTCCGCCGACAGCAAGTCGATCTACTTCATTGCCGATGATGACGGCACCCAGAATCTTTGCCGCATTGCGGTGACGGGCGGGGAGGTCACGCGCCCGATCGGCGGCCGCATCATGCTTTACGCCTACTCGCTTGCCAAGTCCGGCGATATTGCCGCCCAGATCGACAGGATGGACCGGCCCAGCGAGATCTATGCGCTTCCGGCTTCCGGCGGTGAGCTCACTTGGCTGACCCACACCAACGACGCGCTGATGTCCCAACTCCGCCTGTCTCAGGGCGAATACGTTCACTTTAGGAGCAAAGACGGGGCTTCAGTCTCCGGCTACCTTTACAAGCCGCTCGACTACAAACCCGGCACGAGAGTTCCTACCCTCATTCGCCCGCACGGCGGCCCCGTTTGGGCTTATTACGCGGAATTTCAGCCCGACATCCAGCTCTTTGCCGCCAATGGCTACGCCGTTCTTTTGCCGAACCCGCGCGGGTCCTCCGGCTACGGTCAGAAGCATTGCCAGGCCATTTTCGCGGACTGGGGCAACAAGGACTTTCAAGACGACATGGCGATGGTGGACTACGCCATCGAGCAGGGAATCGCCGACCCGGACAAACTCGGCGTGGGTGGCTGGTCCTACGGCGGCATCTCGACCGACTTCATCATCGCCCAGACCACCCGTTTCAAGGCAGCCATCTCCGGGGCAGGCGAAGCGCTGAACGTCAGCAACTACGGCCACGACCAGTATCAGAAGGACTATGAAACCGAGCTCGGACGTCCTTGGGAGAATGAAGCCCTGTGGGACAAGCTCTCACCTTTTTATAGGATCACCAAGATCACCACGCCGACGCTCTTCATGGGTGGCGACATCGACTGGAACGTGCCGATCCTCGGCGGCGAGCAGATGTATCAAGCGCTGAAAAGCCTGGGCCGCACGACCGAACTTGTGGTCTATCCCGGGGAGTACCACGAATTCAAAACCCCGTCGCATATTAAGGACCGGCTGGAGCGCTACCTTGCCTGGTATGCGCACTACGTCAAAGGTGACTCCGCGCCGGCCAGGCCCGCGGTAAAAACCGGGGAATGAATCGTGTGGAGGCGGGCTTGAGCCTGCTCGGGTCTAACAGGCTGCTGAAGAGCGCTTAACTTCTAAGTGGTGGGTTCTTGAGCATGTATAACCCGTTGATTTTGGGGGTAGCGACTTAACGCGGGCACAGGCTGAAAGCCTGTGCCACTTAAGCTGAAAGCCTGTGCCTCAAAACTTTTCGCGAGGATCGATGCTCCGGAACCCGTAGGTCTCATACCGCGTGCTGATTTCGCCGTTGCGCAGGCTGACTACCGTGAACCCCTCGGGAAAACCCATCCGCAACCCATGCCACCAATTCCCGCACACTGCGCCGCTGGTGATGTACCGGGTGTTCTTGTGCTCTACGACTTCGTTGACATGCGTGTGTCCTTGGAGCACCGCCATTACGTTGTGTCCTTCGAAGGCCGCCAGCACTTGCGGCGCATTCGCCACGGTCAGGGTGTTGTATTTCTGGTTCGTGACCACTTGATCCGCGTACGTCGTAAATGCCGTCACCAGAGGCACGTGAACCACTCCGATGACCGGAGCTTTGGGTCCCACGTGCGCAAGATCGTCCGCCAGCCACGATAGCTGCTGGTCGTCGACCCGCGCCTCCCACATCCGGTCTTCGGTCGGCTGAATCGAATCCAACACGACGAAGTGCCATCCTTTGTGATCGAAGGAGTAGTACGTCCGCCCGATTCGGTCTTCAAACATTTTCTTTCCGTAGCCGGGATCACTGGGCGCCGCTCCGCTCTTGGTCAACACGCCAAATACGTCGTGATTCCCAATCGTGTGGTACAGCGGCATTTGTAGTGCTTGCTCGGTTTTCTTGTACAAGTCGAAGATTGACGTGGCGCGCCCCCGATCGACGCCTAGCGCGTCGTAAACATGGTCGCCGCCCATGATCGCGAATTCTGGCTTGAGGCCGGCAATTTTCCGGAAACACATGTCGCATCCGTGAGCGGCGTCGAGCTCCGGCTCGATGTGCGTATCCGTGAAGAAAACAAAATCAAAGGAGCCCGGCGCAGCGTCCGCTGCCGCTAAGTCGGGAGCCAGCAGGCTCGCGCTCGAGCTGGCAAACGCCGCAGCCATCCCGGCCGCCGCACTGGTCTTCAAGAACTTTCTGCGATTGAGCATATGCGCCCCTCCTCCCAGGTTCTTCTCGCGCCCGACGACCATGTTGCAGACAGATGGTCCGCCCTGCAAGACAAAAGCGCCCGCTCCGGAAAGCAAGACCACTTTAGCGGCGCGACGGGTACAATGTCGGGGCAACTGAACGACAACGATGGAGGATGGAATGGCTTCCGAATACCTGCTGAAGACCGAACCTTCCGCGTATTCCTTCGCCGATCTTCAGCGCGATGGGGTGACCGTCTGGGATGGCGTGCATAACCCGGTGGCGTTGAGGAACCTTGGGGAGATGCAGGCAGGGACCCGGCTGGTGATCTACGAGACCGGAGAGCATAAGAGCGCCGTTGGTACCGCTACGGTCGTCTCGGTCGATGCTTCCGATCCTAAGAACCCTGCTGTCGAGATCAAAGCCGGAAAAGCGATCGCGAAACCCGTGTCGTTGGCGCAGATCAAAGCCAACAAGCTGTTCGCGGACTCCCCGCTTGTGCGCCAGGGGCGGCTTTCGGTCGTGCCTTTGACCTCGGCTCAATACAAGGCTTTGACGGGGAGTTGAGTTTTGTAGCTGTCTACGCTAGGCGTCCAAATAGTAAGTGACTGCAGCGGTTGGAGTTGAGGTTCTTCGGGCATCCTTGTCGGATTCCCTCGGAATGACAATCTTTTGCGTTTTTTGTGAAGGTTATGTAGGCCGCGCCCTGGCCTTGCCGTCAAGCATGCGAACTTGCGGGCGGGAGCTTGGCTGCCCAGGCGGCGGTGGTCTGCGCCAACTCCAGGAGGACATCCGCGTCGGTCCGGCCTGAACTTTCCAGGACGTGGAAGGAGTGATCGGCAGTGTCGATGATGTGCAGTGTCGCTCGCGGGCCGAGCTTGGCCGTGATGGGACGCAGGAGGCTGAGATCGGCAAGTGGGTCGCGCGTCCCTTGCAGGAAGAGCATCGGCACTTCGACGCTGGTCAAGTGGTCGGCACGCTTCGTCCCCGGGCGCTTCGGCGGGTGCAACGGGAAGCCGAAGAAAACCAACCCGCGAACACCATCCAGGAGCCGCTGCGCCGCGGCTTGCGACGTCATTCTTCCTCCCATGGACTTGCCGCCCGCCAACACGGGCAGCCCCGGCGCCGCTTTCGTCGCTGTGCGCACCGCGGCGGCCACGGCCGCCGTCAGGACAGCCGGTGAGTCCGGCACTCGGCGCCGCTGCTCCATATAGGGGAACTGGTAACGGAAGGTCGCGATACCTGCGGCCGCCAGTTCGCCGGCGAGCATTTGGAGGAATGGGTGCGTCATTCCGGCTCCCGCGCCGTGTGCCAAAACCAGCAGCCAGTGCGCCTTCGACGGCCGCGTGAAAATCGCCGACACCTCACCTGCACCTTCCACGGCAAATCGGAGATGCTGCGCTTCGGGCATTGCGTCCGCGATTCTAGCAGAGCATGTGTGTGATCCCCGCGGTCTCGATGTGGTTTCTTCGTTTTCTCGACGAGCGACGTTGCCCACGCGACCCTGCACGCGTTATCCTCCCCCCGCTTCTCCGAGGTGCCGAATGCAGTTTCGTGTAGCAGTGAAATGCTCCATCGCTGGAATTCTTGCCGGAATCCTCGTCTGTATCCTGTCTCCGGCCGTCGCCCAGCAGAGCAGCGCGGGATTCGACAAGAAACTGTTCTCCGAGATGCGCTGGCGCTGCATCGGGCCCTTCCGCGGAGGCCGCAGCGTCGCCATCACTGGCGTCCCACACCAGCCGAACGTCTTTTACATGGCGGCGGTCAACGGCGGCGTTTGGAAGACAACCGATTTTGGCAATACTTGGTGGCCCATCTTCGACGACCAGCCCAGCGGCTCGGTCGGCGCTATTGCCGTCGCTCCCTCGGACGCGAACGTTGTCTATGTCGGAAGCGGTGAAGGCTTGCAGCGTCCCGACCTCGCCACGGGCGATGGCGTATACAAATCCACCGACGCCGGCAAGACGTGGACGCATCTCGGTCTGCGCGACGCCCAGCAAATCACTGCGATTCTTGTCGATCCAAAGAACCCCAATCGCGTCTTCGTCGCCGCCGAGGGTCATCCTTACGGCCCCAACGCGGAGCGCGGCGTTTTCCGGTCCGTTGACGGCGGCCAGTCGTTTGAGAAGGTCCTCTACAAGGACGAAAACACCGGCGCCGCCGACCTGGCATTCGATCCCACGAATCCGCAAACCATCTATGCGGTGTTGTGGGCTGCGCGAGTCGCTCCGTGGGAAATTCGCAGCGGTGAATCGTTCGTCGCGGCAGGGAGCGGCCTGTTCAAGTCCAGCGATGGCGGCGGCACTTGGCGACAGCTGACCAAAGGCCTTCCCGCTTCCGGCGACGGAGGGCTGGGCCGCATCGGGATAGCGGTGGCGCCCAGCCAGCCGAGCCGGCTCTACGCCACGGTCGAGGCGAAGAATAATGCTGGCGTTTACCGCTCCGATGATGCGGGCGAGTCCTGGCAGCAGGTTAACAGCGACCATCGCATCGGCGGCCGAGGTCCAGGCGCGATGGGCATCGCGGTATCGCCAGACAACCCGGACGTCATCTACATCGCGAACACCACGACCTGGAAGTCCAGCGACGCCGGCAAAACCTTCGTGGGCTTCAAGGGCGCGCCGGGCGGCGATGACTACCAGCGCATCTGGATCAGCGCGGAAAATCCGGACATCATGGCGCTCACGGCGGACCAGGGCGCGGTCATCAGCGTCAATCGCGGCGCGACGTGGAGTTCCTGGTACAACCAGCCGACCGCGCAGTTCTATCACGTCACTACCGACAATCGGTTTCCGTATTGGGTGTACGGCGCGCAGCAGGAGAGCGGCTCCGCAGGCACGGCGAGCCGCAGCGACTACGGGGAGATCACTTTCCGCGAATGGCATCCCGTCGGGGTCTTTGAATACGGCTACATTGCTGTCGATCCGCTCGACTCCAACATTGTTTACGGTGCGCGCCTTACGCGTACCAATCAGGAACTTGGCGAAGTGGCTGACGTCACGCCGGAACCCGTGCTTCGCGGCGAATATCGTTATGACCGGACGCTGCCCGTCATTTTTTCACCGGTTGATCCGCACGCGCTCTATTTTTCCGCCAACGTTCTCTTCAAATCAACGGATGCGGGAAACAGTTGGAGAGTGATCAGCCCCGATCTATCGCGCCCCTCCTACGAAATTCCTGCAAATCTGGGAGCATTCGCCGCTTACGATCCGGAGAAAGGCAAGCATCGAGGCGTGATTTATGCGGTCGCGCCATCGTTCCAAGAGGCGGACACGATTTGGGCCGGCACCGACGACGGGCTCATTCACATCACGCGTGACGCCGGGAAGACTTGGCAGAACATCACGCCGCCGCAGCTCGAGCCGTGGAGCAAAGTCTCTATTATTGAGGCTTCGCACTACGACGCAGGCACGGCGTACGCGGCGATCAATAGTTTTCGCCTCGATGACTTACGCCCGCACATCTATCGCACACGCGACTTCGGCAAATCCTGGGAGGAAATCACCAAAGGCATCCCGGGCAACGCGCCTTCCAACACCGTTCGCGAAGATCCCAAGCGAAAGGGCCTTCTGTTTGCCGGAACCGAGACCTCCGTGTACGTCTCTTTCGACGACGGTGACAACTGGCAGCCGCTGCAGCTCAATCTCCCGCATACGTCGATGCGCGACCTCACCATTCATGGCGACGACCTCGTCGTCGGCACGCATGGCCGCTCCTTCTGGATTCTCGACGACATCACGCCGCTCCGGCAACTCCGTGCTGAGACCGCTAACGCGCCTGTCATCCTTTTCACGCCGCAAGAAGCGATTCGCTTCCGTTGGAATCGCAACACGGACACGCCGCTCCCTCCGGAAATTCCCGCGGGAAAGAATCCCGCGGATGGAGCCATTCTCGACTACTACCTGACTGCTGCTTCCAGCAAACCCGTGACGCTCGAAGTTTTCGATGCGGAGAATCATCTAGTGCGCCGCTACGCGAGCACGGACAAACCTGAGTCGATGGAAAAGATCGCTTCGGAGCATCCCATTCCGATGTACTGGGTGCGTACCACACAGATTCTTTCCGCCGAAGCCGGCATGCACCGCTTCGTGTGGGATCTCCACTTCGCGCCGCCCGAGTCGCTCAGGCACGAGTTCCCGATCTCCGCGATTCTTCACGACACGCCGGAGTACCCGCTCGGCGCCTGGGTGCTGCCTGGACACTACACCGTGAAACTGACAGTCGACGGCAAGACTTACGCGCAGCCGCTCACCGTGAAGATGGACCCGCGCATCAAGACTTCCGACGCCGATCTCCGCAAACAGTTCGCGATGCAGGCGGGCTCGGTCGAGGGCATGAACGAGAGCTATCAAGCGTTGGCACAAGTGCGGTCGGTGCGTGCGCAGTTGAAGGATCGGGCGGCGAAAGCGGGGAAGGGCGGGGCGGCGGACTCGATTGCGGCACTGGACAAGCAGGCGGCCGAAGTCGAGGGCGCTGCGCAGACCGCGTTCTTCGGACTTCCATCGAGCGGCAAGCAGCCTGAAACCTTCTCGACGCTCAACCAACACTTCGGCACGTTACTGACGGTTGCGGACAGCGCTGACGCCGCGCCGACGACTCAAGCTAGGGCGGTCTATCAGGAACTTCGCAAAGCGCTGGACAACCTGACCAGCCGCTGGAAGAAGATGAAGGAAAGCGACGTGCCGAGCGTGAACGGCTCCTTGAAGAAGGCAGGCTTGCCCGAACTTGATCTGAGCAAACCTCCCGAAGCGCTGCCGGTTGCAGACGAAGGGGATGACGAACCGTAACTAGTGCATTCCAAGCACGTTCGCTTGTTTTGACCATGGTCTATTGACCATGGTCAAGATCTGAGCTACGGTTATCCGGGGGATAGCCCATGGAAGAGATTGCCATTTCTAAATTCAAAGCCACTTGCCTCGCTGTGCTCGAGCGCGTCCGCCGCACTCGACAGCCGGTCCGCGTCACCCGCTTCGGCAAACCTGTCGCCGAGATCGTGCCCCCTGCCGATGCCGACAAACCGAAACGCCGACTCGGCACTCTCGGGGGTGGCCGGATCATCGGCGACATCGTCGGTCCGATTGGAGATGAACCCGATTGGGAAGCCGCCGGTCCGCCGGGCAAAACCGAACTAGACAAATGAATCTTCTTCTGGACACGCACATCTGGATCTGGAATCACCTCGAGCCGTGGAAGGTTGCGTCCGCTGTAAATCAAGCCCTGGGTGATCCAGAAAACGAGTTGTGGCTGTCTCCGGTCAGCATTTGGGAGTTAGTGATGTTGTTGGAGAAAAGGCGGGTCCTGCTGGATGAGGACATGAATAGCTGGGTGGAGAAATCAAGAAGGGAGCTGTTGCTGCGGGAGGCTCCCTTTTCCTGGGACGTGGCGCAGGAGATGCGATTTACGTTGCTTGGCCATTGCGATCCGGCGGATCGGTTCCTGGTGGCGACCGCAAGGGTGCATGACCTGACGTTGGTCACCGCCGATGAGCGGCTGATGCGTGTTGACGGACTTCGCGTGCTGGCGAATCGCTAACGGCGTTACTTGCCGGCGGAAGCGCCCTGCAATTCCGTCAGCGCGGCGAGGACTTCTTCACTGTGCTTGTCGGGCTTGACGTCGAGCCACACCCTTGCGACCTTGCCTTGCGGATCGATTAGGAACGTGTGGCGCGAGGAGAGCTTGACCACAGGGATCACAGAGTCGTACTGGCTGGACACTTCTTGCTTGGTATCCGCCAGCAGCTTGAAGCTCAGGCCTTCCTTGGTGCAGAACTTCTGGTGGGAATCTTCGTCCTGCGCGCTGACACCGACGATGACGGCGTTTTTCTGTTCATATAGGGTCAGGTCGCGCTGGAAGTTATGCGCTTCCACCGTGCAGCCGCTGGTGAAATCTTTGGGGTAGAAATAGAGCACCACCCACTTGCCCTTGAAGTCATGCAGGCTGACCGGTTTGCCTTCCTGCGAATTAAGCGTGAAGTCCGGCGCCGGAGCGCCGACCGCGGGTGCTTTGTCTCCCGCCCGCGCAGACTTGATGCCAACTGCAATTGCAAGCACCGCAACAATCACCACCGCGATCCACACAAATCTCATCTGCCACCTCATTTTCCGTAGGCGTTCTTGTTAGGCGCGCTAGCCCAATGTTTCCGCAGCGCCATGTATGGTACTGGGATGTACGAGCAAAGGCGAGGGTTTCACGGCTTGCGCGGTAAACGGCCAGCTATTCGCGTTGCGTGAAGCGGCCGAATCCGAGGCGGACCTGAATCGTGTTGATCCCTGGGTTCGGGGTCGACAGGCCGGCGTTGGAAATGTGCATGAAGCGGACTTCGGCGCTCCAGTTGTACTTGCTTTGGAGGAAATGCACGCCGATTGCGCCGCTGGTTGTGAAATTCACGCGTGATGTTCCGGGAGGAGTCTGGTTGTGGGTGAAAAGTGTGCCGCCGCCGATGTCGATGTATGGGGACACAGTGTGGTGCGCGACAAAATTCCATTTCAGCGCGAAGGGGTTTAAGCCAAATCCGTAAGTGGCGCCGGTTTTCTGAAAAACCAAAAACATCGGGACCACGTCCACCGCGTATTCAAATCTGCCGCGCAGCGGGCCGGGCCCTGCCGGATCGGTCAAAACCCAGCCGTACCGCGCTCCGATGTTCCACACGCCGGTGTCGGACGTGCTGCCGTTGAGGCCGTGCCCTCCTCCGGTCCACAGTTGCAGCTCGTGACCACCCCCTTCGGGTCCCGATTGTGCCCGCGCAACCGGACCGAGCAGAAACATACCCAGCAACACCACGGCAAGAACTCTTGTCACCGTAAAATCTCCCCAACCAGAAGAATGCGGGCACAGGAGGCCTCGCGCGCCACTACCATACCGCAACTCGTCGAGACAATGTGGCGATTCACTTCAGGTAGGTCCGCACGATTTGGATGACGTCGTCCGCGGCTTCCTCGGAGGACTTTGAATTCCGCGGCATGTGGTTGCGGATGTGGTCCTCCATCAATTCGGCCATCAAGCTGTTGACCGCGCCGCGCACCGCGGAAAGGCGCTGGAGAACGTCGGCGCAGGGTTCGTCCTGATGCAGAGCGCGCAGCGCGCCTTCGAGCTGCCCGATGACTTTCTTGGTGCGGTTGACCAAATCCAATTTTTCTCGTGACGTGTGGGACATTTGTGTTGACTACCCTATGGGGGTATGGTATCAAACGCGCGGGCCGGAGGAAAGGGCCACGAGGGACAGTAGAGCATAGGGCGTTCCAGTTCAAGAACTAGAACCTGCGGTTGGGCAAGTCTCTCTAATTCGGCGAACTGCGAGGTAGACCCAGACCGCTTCCACCTTTCGCCCACGTCTGGCCAACGGCAGCCGGCCCGGGAGGTCTGTAACCTGACTGTAATGTTTCGCACAAATAATGACGCCTCCTTGGACGGCGATTGTTCCCGATCGCGGGTATTGGAAAGGAATGCGTTCCTGCTCAATGCTGGCCACCAGCAGGATCGCTGCTACTGAGGCCATCCGAAGTAAGACGCGTGCGTACTTCCACGCCGTAGGGTAGTGCTGTGCCATGCAACTTGAGTAAGGAGAATCCATGCAAGGGCGCTTGAAACGTCTATGCTCCGCGGCGCTGCTCTCAGCAGCCTTGGCGCAGAGCGGGTTCGCGCAGAAAGCGCTGACTTGGCAGGAGATCCGCGACAAATTTGAGGCCGCAAACCCAACCCTGCGCGCCGGGCAGATTGGCATCGATGAGTCGCGCGCGAATGAGATCACCGCGTACTTGCGGCCGAACCCGAATCTGGCGCTGCTGGCCGACCAGATCGATCCGTTTAGCGGCGGTCCGCCCCACAGTTCGTTCGGGTTCCTGCTGAATTCGGCGACGTTCAGCTACTTACACGAGCGGCAGCACCAGCGCGAACTGCGGCGGGAAAGCGCGCAGGACGCCACGAAGATCGCCATCTCTGGCCAAGCGGACCTGGAGAGAATGCTCATTTTCAATTTGCGGAGCGCGTTCGTGCAGACGCTGCAGGAGAAAGCCATTTTGGACTTGGCGAGGGAAAATCTCTCGTACTACGACCATGTCCTGGATGTGAATCGCGAGCGCTACAAAGCCGGAGCGATTGCGCAAGTCGATCTGGACCGCCTGGAGCTGCAACGCGTTCAATACGAATCGGATCTGCAGACGGCGGAAGTGAATTTGCGCACCGCGAAGATTCAACTGCTTGCCCTGTTGAACGATCGAACGCCCATCGAGCAGTTCGACGTGACCGGTCCGTTCGATTTTTCCGCGCAGATCGTGCCGTTGGAGGATGTGCGACAGAGCGCGCTGGATACGCGGCCCGATCTAAAGGTGGCGCTGCAATCGATGGAGAAAGCCAACACCGACCACCGGCTGGCGGTGGCCAACGGGTCGACCGACCCGACCTTGGCGTTTGATGTCGGGCGCAATCCTCCCATCGACCAGTACATTGGGTTCAGTGTGAGTATTCCGCTGCGGATTTTCGACCGTAACCAAGGCGAAAAGCTGCGCACGCAACTGGATATCGACCGCAACGAGAAACTCATGGAAGCGACGCGCGCGCAAGTGTTCAGCGATGTGGATTCGGCGTACGCGATGGTGACGAGCACCGTGATTCTCCTCCAGCCGTACAAGGACCGATATCTGACGCAAGCCTCAAGAGTCCGCGACACGATCGCGTTTTCGTACGAGCACGGCGCGGCGTCGCTCCTTGATTTTCTCAACGCACAAGCCGACTACCGTAGCGTACAGGTCAACTACTTGAACCTGGTTGCTTCCTATCTGAGCGCGGCCAGCCAATTGAATCTTGCCGTAGGACGTGAGGTCATCCAATGAGATCGCTGCAAGCAAAGTCTGTAGTGGCCGGTCTTAAGACCGGCCACTACATTAGCGCCGCGTCGGGCATGGGGTTTCGAGCGCCGCTCTTCGGCTTCGCCTTGGCGTTGCTGCTGGCAGGCTGCGGCGACGCCAAGAGCGACCAAAACGCAGGCGCCCCGCCACCGCTGAAGGTTGAGCGCGTTGGGGATCGCAATGTGTTTCAAGTGGAGCATCCGGATCGCTTCACGCTGGCGACCGTGGTTGCCCATGTGGCCACATCACAGTTGAGGGCGACCGGCACCGTCACTCCGGACATTTCGCGGAACGTGCCGGTGATTTCTCTGGCTACCGGCCGCGTTATAGAGATTTCCGCTCGCCTAGGCGACACCGTAACCAAAGGACAAGTGTTGCTGCGCGTGCAAAGCGCCGACATTGCCGGAGCCTTTTCCGACTATCAAAAGGCGGTTGCCGATGAACAACTAACGCGCACGCAGTTGGAGCGCGCGCAACTGTTGTACGACAAGGGTGCCATCGCTCTAAACGATCTGCAGGTTGCGCAAGACACCGACGTCAAGGCCAAAGTGGACGTGAAAACGACGGCTGAGAAGCTGCGAGTACTCGGCAATGCCAACCTCGATCAGCCATCGGGTGTGGTGGAGATTCGCGCTCCGGTATCGGGCGTGATCACCGATCAGCAGGTTACCAACGCCGCCGGCGTGGCCGGCCTCGGCTCGCCGAATCCGTTCACCATATCCGATCTGACATACGTGTGGATCGTGTGCGATGTGTACGAAAACAATCTCTCGAACGTGCACCTTGGAGAAAAGGCCGATATCCGCCTGAACGCCTATCCCGACAAAGTCTTCACCGGAGTCATCAGCAACGTTGGGCCGGTTCTCGATCCCAATATCCGGTCGGCGAAGGTACGCATCGAAGTGCACAATCCGGGCCTCATGCGTCCGGGCATGTTCGTGACTGCTACCTTTCACGGCCAAAAGAAAGAGACGTATGCGGCCGTTCCGTCAACCGCAATCTTGCATCTGCACGACCGAGATTGGGTGTACATGCCCCTTAAAGATAAACAATTTCGACGCGCGGAAGTGACTGGCGGCGAAATGCTGCCCGGCAGCATGCAAGAAGTCATCTTGGGAATTACACCCGGTCAGCAAGTCGTAGCAAACGCGCTTGAATTTCAGAACACGGTGGAACAGTAATGATCCGCTGGCTCGTCGACTTCGCGTTGAGGAATCGCTTCGTGGTCTTGAGTATCGCTCTTCTTCTTTTTGTTTGGGGCATTATCGCGTTCAAGAAGCTGCCCGTGGAAGCGTATCCCGACGTCGCCAATACTTGGGTTCAGGTGATTACGCAATGGCCTGGGCGGGCCGCGGAGGAAGTCGAGCAGCAAGTCACCATACCTCTCGAAATCCAAATGAACGGCATTCCGCACCTGCAGCATGTAAGGTCGGCTTCGCTGGCTGGATTGTCGGTGGTCAACCTGATTTTCGATGACGCTTCCGACAACGACTGGGACCGGCAGAAGGTGCTCGAGCGCCTTTCGATGGCGACGTTGCCGCCGAGCGTTTCCGCGCAGATCGGGCCGGACTTCAGTCCGGTAGGCCAGATCTATTGGTACACGCTTAGGAGCACTAACCCTGCGTACGACGTGATGGAACTCAAGTCCATCCAGGACTGGGTCATCACCAAGTACATGAAGTCCGTGCCGGACGTCGTCGACGATTCCTCGTTTGGAGGCATTACGCGCGAATATCAGGTTCGCGTGGACCCCGACAAGCTGATCTCCTACGGGTTGAGCCTCGCGCAGGTCGAGCAGCAACTCACCAACGCCAATGCGAATGCGGGAGGAAGTTTTATCGAAGAGGGCTCGCAGCAGATCAACGTGCGTGCGGTGGGTTTGGTCAACCACGTGGGGGACATAGAGAAGACGGTGCTGAAGACGCAAAATGGCACGGCATTGCGAGTCAAGGACATAGCGGTGGTGACGCAGGGTCCGAAGATTCGTCTGGGCCAGATCGGGAAAGCGGTCCACCGGGCCGACGGCGTAGTCGCCGATGATAACGACGTCGTGGAAGGCATCGTGTTTCTCCGTAAAGGTGCGGACACGGCAACGACGCTGGATGGCATTCACGCTATGGTTCGGCGGCTGAACGAACAAATACTGCCACCGGGCGTGAAGATCGTTCCTTACTTGGATCGCGACGATCTGGTCCACTACACCACGCACACGGTGCTGCACAACCTCGCCGAAGGCATGATTCTGGTCGTAATCATTCTTTTTATCTTCCTGGGCAATGCGCGAGGCGCGCTGATCGTCGCGCTCACGATTCCTTTTTCCCTGCTTTTCGCCTCCATCTGTCTGGACTTGCGGCACATTTCGGCAAACCTGCTGTCGTTGGGTGCGCTGGACTTCGGCATGGTCGTGGATGGCGCCGTGGTAATGATCGAAAACATCTCCCGCCATTTGCACCGGCGGGGTGCAGCGCAGAGCACACTGATCGAGCAAGTCGGCACCGCCGCGCGCGAAGTGCAGCGGCCCGTTTTCTATGCCATCGCCATCATCATCACGGCTTACCTCCCGATCTTTACCCTGCAACAGGTCGAGGGGAAATTGTTCCGGCCGATGGCCTGGACCGTGGCCTTCGCTTTGCTCGGCGCGTTGATTTTCTCGATGCTCGTTGCGCCGGCTCTGGCGACTTTTCTGTTTCGCAAGGGCGGCCAAGAATGGCGCAACCCGGTGATGGAGTTTCTCACCGCTCGCTACCGAAAGGGCGTCGCTTGGGCTGTTTCCGAACGCTGGCTGACGGTTGGAATCGCCGCCGGTTGCTTCCTAGGCGCGATTTTCTTGGCTTTCGGTGGCGTGATCGGGTCAGAATTTCTGCCTCATCTGGATGAAGGCGCTATCTGGGTGCGTGGCACCTTGGCGCCGAGCACGGGACCTACCGAAGGTGGAATGGTTATGGAGAGGGCTCGCCAGATTCTTTGTTCCTTCCCAGAGGTCCCCCAGGTGGTCACCCAAGTGGGGCGCCCGGACGACGGCACGGACACGACCGGGTTCTTCAATACCGAATATTTCGTCGACCTTCTGCCCAAGGAACAGTGGCGGCCGGTGTTCCATCAGTACAAAGAACGGCTAATCGATGCCATGAACCACGAGTTGGAGAAAATTCCGGGAGTCATCTGGAATTTCTCGCAGCCGATTTCCGACAACTTGGAAGAGGCGGTGAGCGGTGTCAAAGGCGAACTCGCAGTGAAACTCTATGGAGACGATCTTAGAACCCTGGAAGCGAAGGGCGACCAGATCGTCGGCGTAATGCGCGGGATTCGAGGTGTAGCGGACCTTGGTCTGTTTCGCGTGCTTGGCCAGCCAAACCTGGACTTCGCCGTCGACCGGGACCAAGCATCGCGTTTCGGCATAAACGTTTCCGATGTGCAAGATGCCATTCAAACCGCCGTCGGCGGCAACGCCCTCACCCAGGTGCTCGTCGGAGAGCAGCGGTACGATCTCGTTCTGCGGTACTTGCCGCAATATCGAGACACCAGGGAAGCCATCGAAAAGATTCGCTTGTTAGCGCCCACCGGCGAACGCGTTTCCCTAGCGCAATTGACGAAGGTAAACGTTTCCGACGGAGGCTCCGAGATCTACCGAGAGGCAAACTCGCGGTACGTCGCCATCAAGTACAGTGTTCGAGATCGAGACTTGGGCGGCACCGTCGAGGAAGCGATACAAAAGGTCAATGCCAATGTGAAATTGCCGATAGGTTACACGATTGACTGGGCCGGCGAATATGAAAACCAGAAGCGCTCGCAGGCGCGCTTGTTGCTCGTACTACCGATTACGATCCTGGTCATATTTATTTTCCTCTACTCGATGTTCAAATCAATGAAGTGGGCGCTCCTCGTCCTCACGAACGTAGCCATGGCCCGCATCGGTGGGTTGCTGGCATTGTTCATCACGCATACGAACTTCAGCGTTTCCTCGGGTGTCGGTTTTCTCGCGCTTTTCGGCGTGTCGGTGCAAACCGGCGTCATCATGGTTGAATACATCAACCAGCTTCGCGCCAGAGGTTACGCGATCGAAGAGGCGGCGGTGGAAGGCGCGGTCCTGAGACTTCGACCCATCATAATGACGATGCTCGTGGCGACGTTGGGTCTGCTGCCAGCCGCGCTGTCCCATGGAATCGGATCGGATTCGCAGCGTCCTTTTGCGATCGTGATCGTCGGAGGGCTCATCTCGGACTTGGTCATGAGCATCTTTCTATTGCCGACCCTCTACGCCTGGTTTGCACACAGCGGCGATCAACTTCCTCAGCCTGAAGCTGAAGAACTCGTGTAGACAAAGCATATAGAATGGAACTTCGCGAAGGGCGGCAGTGTCTGCGATGCAATGGAAGGACTCTGGCAGATGAAAAAAGAAGAAGTTTGCAGCCTCATCAGGGAAATAGGCATCATTCCCGCAGTTCGGGTATCTTCTTCCGAAGAAGCGCATTTCGCCGCGGAGGCGGTCGCGAGCGGCGGAATACCCATCGTGGAAATCACCTTAACCGTGCCTGGAGCAGTTGAGTTGATCGCCCACCTCGTTCGTTACCATCCAGATATGGTGGTTGGCGCGGGCACCGTTCTAAATACCGAGACGGCGCGCCAATGCGTGGATGCGGGCGCAAGCTTCTTAACCGCCCCCGGGTTCGACCTCGCGATTGTGGAATTCGCTGCCAAGGAAAAGCTCGCGGTTCTGCCGGGTGCGTTGACGCCAACCGAAGTGGTCACGGCATGGAAGGCGGGCTCTGACTTCGTTAAAGTTTTTCCTTGTGCCGAGGTCGGCGGCGAAAGGTACATCCGGGCGCTGAAGACATCGTTGCCGCAGATTCCATTGATTGCGGCGGGGGGCGTGAATCAACAGACAGCCACCAATTACATCTTGGCCGGAGCCGCGGCAATTGGTGTAGGTACGGAGTTGATCCCGACCGAAGCTCTTGAGCGCCGGCAAGCGAAACGGATTCGGGAATTGGCGCTGCGTTTCTCGGGATTCGTGAAGGAAGCGCGCGATCGAATGGTGCCGCTGAAACAAAGCGCCTCCGTTCGGCGGATTGCAGGAATCGAAGAGTGCGAGAGGCAATGAGCGCGCGCATCAGCCTGCTCGATCGCGACCTTGCGCGCAATTTCACACCTGCCGTGTTGGGATCGACCCAATCTTTGGTCTGCGGATGAAGCTTTGTCCCTCCACGTCGCGCTAGGTTTTTCCCCTGGCTGTCGATCCGTGGATGCCAGTCCGGAATGTCACACCGATCTCGAAGGTTCTGGAGAGGGCACCAGCTACCCTCTTCGGTTGTTTTGTGCGCAACGTAGTTTGTACTCTTATTTTAAGATGATTATTTCGGTTAGTCACGACAAGGGGTTAGGCCGAAAATGTAGGCCGAAGCAAGGAATGCGGAAGGAGTGTCTGAGGTTTAGTTGCTGTGCGTGTATGATCGTTGCTGCCCTGTCTTTTTTTCGCCCGCCTTTTGCGACCGCGCAACAGCCTGCTGCCGCGCAAGAGCAAACCTCGCCCGGCGCGCCCGAGCAGAGCCCGGACTCGGACTCGACGCCCACGATGTTTCCTCACCCGGAGACGGATCGCCTGTGGATCTCCGGGCAGGCCAATTTCATTTCCCAGTGGCATCCCGCGTTTCATTCTCCATACTCGGGACCCAATAGCCTCCCTGCCGAGGCCCAGGACGCCACCTCGCGCGCTTTAACTTTGCTCCTGGGGCTTCGCCTCACCAGCACTGCGGAACTGCTTTGCGACGTGCAGGAGACAGGCGGTCACGGAATCGGCGAGGGGCTGGGCCTTGCCGGGTTTACGAATCTCGACGTGGTGCGAAATCCGGACCTCAGCAAGGCGCCGTACGTGGCGCGCCTGATGTGGCATCAAATCATTCCACTCAGCCATCAGAAAACCGTCAGTGAGCGGACTCCCTTCTCGCTGTTCAGCCGGCTCCCGGAGCGGCGCATCGAAATTCGCTTCGGTAAATTCAGCTTGGCGGATTTCTTCGACTTCAATTCCTACGGCACCGACAGCAATTTTCAATTTATGAACTGGACGGTCGACAATGCAGGAACGTTCGACTACGCCGCGGACACGCGCGGCTACACTTTCGCCGCTATGGTGGAATACCACCACGACAAGCACCTAACCCTGCGTTTTGCCGAAGGGCTGATGCCCAAGGTTGCCAACGGCATAAATTTAGACGCTGATCTGAGCCGCGCGCACGCGGAAAATACCGAAGTCGAGCTTCACGGCGCAGTCGTCCCTCATCGAGAAGGCATAGTGCGCCTGTTGAGCTTCGTCAATCACGCCAACATGGGAGACTACCGGCAAGCCGTGGATGATTTTCTCGCCGGCCTCACTCCGGTGCCGGAAATTACCGCGCATCCGCTGCAGACCACCATTAAGTACGGCTTCGGTGTCAATTTCGAGCAGCCGCTCAGTGACTGGATGGGCGTGTTCGGCCGATGGGGCTGGAACGAAGGGCGCCACGAGTCCTACGCATACACCGAAGTCGACGAAACCGAGGAGATCGGCCTCGGTGCCAGCGGCAACCGCTGGCACCGGAAGTTCGATCGCGCCGGGTTGGCATTTGTCTCCAACGGTATTTCCCGCGACCATCAGCAATACCTGGCCCTCGGTGGATCCGGTTTTTTGTTGGGAGATGGCCGTCTCAACTACGGCCGCGAGAATATCGTCGAGACGTATTACACCTTGCACGCGTGGCGCGGGTTTTACCCCTCCTTCGGGTTCCAGTATCTCGATCACCCCGGCTACAACCGCGACCGCGGTCCCGTCGTCGTGCCAACCCTTCGCCTGCATTTGGAGTTTTGAGCGCGGTCGGTTGGCCTACGCCGAAGCCGCTGGCAGCGCCAGACTGGCGTAGTCCTTGCCCAGAACGGAGCACAGCGCCTCCACAACGAGTTCGTGATCGGAGCGCTGCGGTACGCCCGAAACGGTCACCGATCCGATCACGCCGGCAGAGGCCACGCGGATCGGAAACGAGCCTCCGTGCACGGCGTAGTCCGCCAAAGACAAGCCGTGCTTCTCCATGAGAGTGCCGCCCGATTGCTTCAGCTCCAAGCCGATCGCATACGAGCTCCGGTGGAACCGGGCGACCACGTTGCTTTTGCGGCGCACCCACTCGGGATTGTCGGGCGATGTGCCGGGCAGTGCGCAGTAGCACAGGGGCTGGCCAAACCGGCGGACATCGATCACCACGCCAAACTCTCGCGCGATCGCCAATTCACGCACGCGCATCCCGAGCTGCCACGCCACGTCCTCATCGAATCGAGAAAAGTGCAACTCTCGTTCTTGCACGGCAATCGTCGTCAAATCATCACTCAATGCCACAAACGCCTCTCATCGTGCTCGGATAAACCCAGGCATTTTGCTATCCCTGCCGGCTTCAAGCAAGTGCTCCCATTCAGCCTAGGCGTGAACCGATTGCTAGAGGCCGTCTAGGCAAGGAGTTTGAACCGGGGATGCCGGCGCACAAAGAAAGAATGGCGGAGCTGGAGTTGGGCGATTCGGCGGTTTACTTCGTGTTTCCCACTCGCAAGGCAAACCACGCTCGCAATGCAGACACGGTGCGAAACGTCATCGAGTTGAGCTTGGCCGGAACGGTTTCCCAAAACACGGTCGCGCTGTTTGTCAGGCTATCGATGCACAGACGTTTGTGAACGTCCGTGCCGGCGTCCGCTGTGGCGTTCCGGAACCACACGGCGCTTCCTTGTTCGGATTCACCAACCTCGATGAAGCCATTCTCGCGAGCAACCGATTGAAACTCTTGAAGTTTTTCCATTGTGATTTTAGTCTACGCTTTTTGGGACGGCCCCGATCATGAATCGTTCGAGGGGGTGGCTCATGTCACATCCCGCTTTACCATTCTTCCAGCGGCACTACCTCCGGCCCGGCGGAAACTACCCTGCGCGAATGCGAAAGACGGGTGGCGCGGCTAGAACTCCCTCGCGGCCGTTCGCAGACGGAGCCCCTTGGCACCCTTTGGTGCATGGGAGTCTCGGTACTCCTTCAGCTCTCCTTCGCTGATTGTGTACTGTGTTTGCGGCGGATAATTTGCATACGTAGCCAACTCACGGTGGAGTTTGGCCGAGCAGATGGCGGGAGCGTCTTGATACGATATACGACGAGAACGAAAGGCCTCGTTCGCAATTGCCAATAAGAATTCCCGGGTTCCGCTCGCTTGTCGCACAACGAAACTGTACTCCCGGACGAGTTCCTTCGCCTGGAAGCCAACATACTGGACGTTCGTGTTGTCGCTCATTGGACGCCTACGCCTTTGCTCTTTGATTTTTGCCCCGCCGGCCACTATTTCCTGCCCAGCGCTGAATTGCCTTTTTCCTGCCGTCGAGCTGTAGTTGTTTCTCAATGCCATTAGCCTCCAGATAGGTATGCATCGGGGCGATGGATCCTTTCGGTTGGGACTGGCCCAGCGTCTTTTTTTGCAGCGTGTGGGTCACGGGCGCGCGAAAATGAAGCGGGTCCCTGAGGCTCTGCAATTCGCGGTAGTAATAGAGCGGCGTCGGATACTTCCCGTTGAACCGGAGCTTCTTTAGAAACTCGATCTCCTCCAGGGTCGCATCGCCGCTTGCAGATTGGTACTGAAGAAATTCTTTGAGCGCCGCTTGTTCCTCCGGTTGGGCACGTTCCGTTTCCACAAACTCAATTTTCTTGGCGTACCCCGGAATGAGTCTTTGATTTAGCACGATTTCCATTCCAAAGGTCGCAAGGTCGATGTCCCAGGATTCGACGAGGGGATCCAGGAAGGTAGCGCAGTTCTCCGGCGACAGGTTGAAGGCATCCGTGTCCAGGAACTCGAGAATGTTGACTCGCATCGCTTCATAACTTCGGCCGCCGATGCGAGCTACGGAGCGGAGCCAGGTTTCGCTCTCCAATTCGTTCCTCGCCACTCCTTTAACCACATCCAGAAGCTTCTGCGTGACGAGGCGCTCGAGTTCGCCGAACGGCTGTTTCTCAAAGATCGCCCGTATTTCTGCTTGTTTGTCCCGCCGGCACTTCTGGAGAATCAACTCTCGCACTTCTTTGAACAACGGCGCGGGCGGGCGCACCAGGTTTTTCTTCACTTCTTCGTTGCGCTGGTGCTCGGCCAGCTTCGCAAGTTTGCCGCTCGGGAGCTTCAGGAACTTTCCCATCTTGTCGTAAATGTCCGTGCGGCCGGGCGCGGGGGGCAGCTTTTTCCGGGTCAGCAGTTGGGAAATGTAGGATTCCGTCACTTGGGCGGCGGCGGCCAAGTCTCTTTGCTCCAGGGCTAGTTCTTCCAGCCGCTGTTTGATGACCACGCAAACATCCACAGACGCCTCCACGCGATTAACCGCGCCAGATTAACTAGAGAACATGATCTCAAATTCTGCTTGACAGGTCAAGTTAATTAACCTACTGTGGTTAAGTAATTGAGGAAGTCTTCAGGTTGCCCTAACGGCCGGAGGTTATCTAAATTCCCGGTGGCAACCAGCCAAGGAGTGTCACATGTTTGCACGCAAAGTATCGATGCACTTGAAGCCCAACGGGGCTGCGGAATTCAAAAAGAAAATAGAGAACGAAATTGTCCCTTTGTTGCGCAAGCAGAAGGGATTCCTCGACGAAATCACCCTTCTGTATCCGAGCGGCAAGGAAGTTCATGCCTTCAGCTTCTGGGAAACTGCCGAGCATGCCGAAGCCTACAACCGCGGAGCGTACCCGGAGATCACAAAGCTTCTGGCGTCAGTCGTGGAAGGTCCGCCTCGAGTGCAAACCTATGAGGTGCTTAACTCCACCTTTCACAAGGTTGCTCCTCTCACCGTAGGCGCCTAAGCCGCTTGAATTTCTCCCAGGGCAAGCTGGGTCTGCTCATTCTCGTTCACTCGACCCGCCACAGGAGATGTATGTATCTACTATCTTGGATTGTCGTTGGATTGGCGGCCGGGTGGTTGGCCGGGAAGAGTCTTAAGGGCGAAACGTACGGTCCGTTGATGGACATTGCCATGGGCGTCGCTGGAGCCGTGGCCGCCGGGTTCCTCATGCGATCCGCAGGTTTCGGCGGATACCCGGGCACCGTCGTCACGACCTTGGTTGCTATGATTGGTGCAGTCCTTCTGACTCTGCTCGTGGGTTTCGTGAACGGCAGAAGGCTGTCCGTCCGGCAGCTCTGAGAGTGCGGGCATGGAAAGCTCAATGGCAAATATGAACGGGACCGTTTTCATAAAGGAAGATACGCCTTTACCGGACAACTTGGGGATCGAAAGTGAAGCCTTTTTGCCTGGCTGGCGAGTCGTCCGGAATCTCGATCGCTCTACTCTGGCCCGAAAGATCGAGCGTACGAAATGGTACTTTTTTTACCTGGCTGGCGCGATGAAAGCTACGGTGTTGGGTCGCAACCGGTCCGGAACGCTGCGCAGGGCAGTGAAGCGTATCCTCGCGAAACGCGAGGAGCAGCAGTCCAACTCTCTCGAGGTTACCGAGGTTGTTTCGAAACGATTCTGCGGCATTCCTTTCATGAGTGTTACCGCCCATTCGCGACATATCCAGCAGCGTATCGGCCTCGTACCGGCAAAAGACTTCCTCTTGGGCACACCCGCGGCTCCAAACGGAGAGGTTGTCTCAAAGCGGTAGAAAGCTCAAATTTCAAACTCTTAGGAATTGGTGGGAGATATGAGAACGATGCGCAGTTTGATTCTTTGTCTAGTTGCCTTGTTCCTCGCGGCGCCATTGGTCCGCGCATAGGATCTTCCAAGTACCGGAACTTCAACCTTGGAATGAACGTGAACACCGTGTTGGAGCGTACCAACCAAAAGGGCGCCGACGCCAAGGTGATACATCGGCAGCCGGCATTGATTCGGGAGGTTACGTGGTGGCCGCCGAACCTTGCCAGGACTTCGTTCCGAGCGGATACCGTCGAACAGATTCTCTTCTCCTTCTACGATGGCGCGCTCTACAAGATTTCCGTGACCTACGATCGAGCGTCCACCGTCGGACTCACCGCGGAGGACATGGTGAAGTCCATTTCGGCGAAGTACGGCCCCGCGACAAGTGTAGCGCCGGAATCCGATTCCGCGACGAACGATGGCTATGAGCTGAAGGAAAAACCGGTCGCGTCCTGGGAAGATTCACAATATTCCTTTGAGCTCGTCCGTTCTTCCTTCACCGATGGTTTTGGGCTCGTCATTTACTCCAAGCGAGTCAATGCAGAACCGGAGCTCGCCACGACACAAGCTGTGAAACTCGACGAGCAAGAAGGTCCGAAACGCGACGCCGAGCGCCAGAAGAAGGATGCGGACGACCTCGAAGTCACGCGGGAGAAGAACCAGAAGAGTTTTCGTCCGTAATTCTCGCAGTACATAGGTTCAGAAAATTTAAAGCCTTGCGTGCCCGATCCTTAGGGCTTGTGCTTGACGCTGTTTCCCACCGCTACCAAGAAAATGGCGCTCTTGCCTTCGGCGTGGGGAGAGAAGAAGCGGACCACGTCATCGTCGTAAAAGGTTAGGCCGGTGGCGCCCAGCCGCTGTGCGTAGGCCGCTAGGTACAACTTACCGCCAAGAATGCCTGCTTCGAGTTGCACCGCGCGATATCCACGATTGCCAAATCGCTTCAAAATGGAGCGCAAGTCCGCTAGAAAAAATAGGTCAACCGCAGCGTCCGCGGGCAACTCTTGCTCCAATCCCAGGTAGCCCGCCTCAGCACGAAAATTACCCTCCTTCAAACACTCAAGCTGACTACTGTTGCGATGGAACACATAGGCCCCGGGATGAAGCCCTTCCACGGCATGGACAATCAGGTAGAGCGCATTGAGCTGAGTCCCTGGCGGATCGAGGAAATCTGCCGGAACGCCGCGAGTAGCTCGGTCCAGCATCGTTGAAAGCTGCGCCAGCGTAATCGTGGTGTTGGCAAACTTGCGGCTGGAACCCCGCCGCAGAATGACCTGCTCGATGGGGTCGCGGGGCATCTCCGCATCGGACAAAGGCTGCTGCGAAACAAGGGGACCCGCGGGCGGAGGAAACTTGGTCATCGGGGTTTGACCGCGCCACTTTCCCACTTCCTCGGCCGAATCCAGCGAAGACGCCGCATGCATTTCGCGCATGAGCGGATAGTCGACCTCGCGCCGGGAGAGCGGCACGGTCTCCAGACCGAGAGCCGAGGTCGCCGTAGGAGATTGCGGCGGGAGATCGGCTACGTGGCCGACAGCCACCAGTGAGAAAGCCACCTCACGCTGGGGATCGACATCGAGCAGACGGTTGACGTTCGCATCCACGAAACCGCACACCACTCGAGCTGGCAGCCCCAAAGCAGGGCCCACAGCCAGCAGGTTAGCGAGTAGAGTGCCGTTGTCCCAGCCGAAATGACGATACGTGCGAGCCTGATATTTCCAGGCATTGCGCCAGTAGGTGCAAGTACACGCGATGATCAGCGGCGCGTGCGCAATGGCGGGTTCACCGCCGGTAGCTTCCAGCAGGACGCGGCGATAATCTCCAGCGCGCAGTCTGCGCAGGCCAAACTCAGCCGCGGCGAAGTGATAGACGCCGGCCTTCAGGTTGGCAAGGTCGCCGCAAACCAGATACAGCTCGACTTCATAGAGCGCGCCGGTGCACGCCGCGGCGCGAAAGTAGATCTCGCCGCCCGGATGGTTCCTCTTGCGGGTGACGCCGGCGGAGAGGTAGAGCAATTGGGCCACCGCCTGTAGATCCGGCGCCGCCGTTGTCTCCTCAGGAACGCTCTCGGCGATGGCGGAAAGGGCAGCGACCCCGCTTTGACGCAGCTCGCCGGGCAGTCGCAAAAGCTCCAGCGTCGGATAAATCTTGAAAGGCAAGGGCTGATTGGCCCAGTCCAAGAAATGAGCATTGGCGCGGATGCTGGCGTAAGAGTGCTTGGTGGCTTCGTGGTACGTCCGAGCAGCTTCGGAATTGGCATTGTCAGTCATGGGCGACATTGCGAGAACGGCAGGTGCGATACCCTCCCCCTAGGTTTTTTGCAAGAGTATGATTCTGTGGGACTTTAAGTCCAATGATTTTGTAAGAGTTTTCTTGTAAGAATGGATCCTAAAGGAGTTAGTGGGGAGATGACGGTAGGGGAAGCGTTGTCACGTTTGAACGTTGAAACGTTGAAGCTCGGGCAAACAGGGTAAGCGGGGCAGACCCTTCGAGACTGAGAGTAAATGGGCGAGGATCGGATTCGATATACACGGGAAAGAATAGCACAGGACCACCAATTGCTTAAATGTTGTACAGGGAACGGGGAGAATTGGGTAGTGGACGGCAATGGGGCGGGATTAACGGCGTGGGCGGCGGCAAGAAGGAGAGAAAAAGTCAAAACCCGCACCCTCAGAAATGGGAGGGTGTGGCACCCGGCGAACTCCCTTGATGCGATGGATGCCAGTTCTATATTCATTTACACTGGCACGCGTCGGTGTCTCTATTGGCGGAGGGAGTGCGTAGAGTGTTTCGCAAACGTTTAGCATCTCCGGGTATGCTTCTAGGAATGAACTGAGTGCGTCTGCCGGCGATAGCCGAAGCCCTCACGCCGTACAGTGCGATTGCGGGCAGTGCGCTCGGGCTCAGCACCCAATCGCCGTTGCGCGCGGTCGACTCTGGCCGGATCGCCGGATGATGAACCGCCTGCTCGTCGGGGCAGTCCTCGCCTCGCTCGTTTCGCTCTGTAGCCTGGCTCAAACCCACTCCGGCTTTCCGGTTGACATCGTCGCCGGTCCCCGCCCCAGCCCGTGATGGCGGATGGTCGCACCTGGCTCGTCTACGAACTGCACCTCACCAACTTCGCGCCGCTGCTGCCGATTGAGCTGACCGGCATCGACGTGCTCAGCGATCGGGCAAGTGCCCTGGCCAGCTATCGCGGGCAGGCGCTCGACAAGGTGGTGATTCCGGTCGAGAAGCTGTCCCTCCCGGAGGAGCCCCCCAGCAGTGGGGACAACACGCAGGCGATTGGTGAGGGCCACAGCGTGGTGATCTTCGTTGATCTAACCCTGGATCCCGGCGCGCGCCCGCCCGCGGAGCTTCGTCATCGGTTCTCGTTTTCCGTCACGCCGAAGAGTGGCGGGACTATCCAGAGGACCGTGGATGGTCCTGTCGTGGCCGTAGTCCAGGAGCCGGCGCCCGTGCTCACTGCGCCGCTGCGTGGGTCGTTCTGGGTCGCCTTCAACGCCCTTTCCAGCGTCGACCATCGCCGTTCGATGAACGCTGTCGACGGCAGGGTTCGCATCCCCCAGCGCTTCGCCATCGACTGGATGCACCTCGGCCCCGACGGACGGCTGTTCCACCCCGACACGAAGTCCAACGCCAACTTTTACGACTATGGGGCGGAAGTACTCGCGGTGGCCGACGGGCGAGTTTCAGATCTCAAGGACGGCCTTCCCGACAACCTCGGCAGCACTGAGCGAAGCAGCCGTGCCATCACGTTGGAAAATGTCGATGGCAACTATGTGATCCTCGATCTCGGCCATCGACGATTCGCCCTCTACGCGCACCTGGAGCCGGGCAGCCTAAAGGTGAAAGTCGGCGATAAGGTGAACGCCGGCCAAGTGCTGGCGTGGCTCGGCAACTCGGGTAACTCCGATGCGCCCCACCTGCACTTTCAGTTGATGGATGCCAACTCGCCCATGGGTGCGGAGGGGATTCCCTATGAATTCGAGTCCTTCACGCAGCTTGGCGTGGTGGACGATCAGCAGGCGGTGCTGGATGCCGGTCAGCCGTGGCAACCCAAAACCCAAACGACGCCGGTTGTTCATCGGCGGGAGTTTCCCTTCGATAACGCGGTCGTGACCTTCCCCTGAGGCGCAACACGCCGATAACCAACAAGTAGTCGGCAAGCGTTTGCGGATGCTCACAGCCGTAATTTTCGGATCATGGGCAAACGGGAGCAACTAGACTACTTCTTGATTGCCGACGACTCGCCCAGTGACCGCCCGATTCCGGAGTTCTGAGTGTTATAGCGACATTTCGCCAATTGTCCCCGGCATCCTCTTTAAAGTCGTCCGGTAACCCGGCTGGCAAGGTCCTTGAGCTGCTTCTCGATCGCCGCAGTGAAATCCATAGGTTCAAGATTGATATAGAAACGAACTTTGCCCTTGCGGACATGGAGCGCGTGCTGTTCGTCAAAATAAGCCTCGTCGCCGAGGCCGGTGACCGGCGTTTGCGTGCCATAAAATCTGCTCAATTTGGCGAACAGATCCACCGCGGCCGACGGCGACGGATCAACGTATGCTCTGAACCAGAGCTTGCTCCCCTTAGCAAGATAATTGCAATCCGTTCCCGTAGCGGTGTTTGCGAAAGGACGGGGAGCGACGCTCTTTTGTGGGGAATCGTAGGCTCGTCCTAATGTCTTGCTCACTTCAGCTGCCGGCAGC
>Ga0187819_10000050_pt1 | contig 51865 bp, 50 predicted proteins | sample NC_wetland_sal_i_15_FD_132411 | JGI IMG/M metagenome (GOLD analysis project Ga0187819, IMG submission 132411) | Wetland sediment microbial communities from Neuse River Estuary, North Carolina, USA - SO4_4 | ecosystem: Environmental > Aquatic > Freshwater > Wetlands > Sediment | place: USA... | reverse complement strand
CCGAAACCCCAAAACCAAATCAAATCCAAATACCATGTGCCTGCCGAGCACCCTTGGAGAAGACCGTGGAAGCGGACATTTCTATCTGGCTAAAAACCGGACATTTCTACTTTGCGTTGACACTTCTTGATGGGCCGGAGGAGGCGACTAACGACGCCCAAGGTTGGACAAGCCGTCGAATCCGCGGTGATATGATGGCCGTGTGTACTCTCAAAAATTCAAGGTGGATGTGGTGATTCGCGGGGAGCGGCGCGCTTGCCCACTGGAGTGGCTCGATCAGTTCTGCATGCGGAATTTTACGAACGCGGCGGAATTTGACGACACGCTGCCGGTAGCCGAAGGAAGAGTCGAGGCCAGTTTTCGCGTGACGCCCGAGCGGTTCGCGGAAAGTTTCGGTGCATGGCTGACGCAACGCGGAAAAGGCGAGGGGCAGCCGGTACTGGTGCACGTAACGTGAAACAAGAAAAATTACACCTGAGAGGAACCGGGAGAGGCTGCGCTCTAGGGAGGATAGCGTTCTGCACGGGATTCCTCGCTGGGGGCGGCAGAATCGCGCCTTTCGTTGCCGAGGAGTTCGCGAATCTGCGGGAGTACTGCCAGCGTGGCGGCTTCGCCGAGAGCGACGAGATCGTTGGTGCGAGTGAAGTCATCCCAGACAAAGGGCTTCACGTCCGGCTCGATGATCACGTCGGCTTGCTGGCGCCAGGCCAGATCGGCGTGGCGCTGGATGATGGTGAACGAACGGCTGATGATGTCGGCAGCAGTACGCGGGTGTTCAAGGCTGCCGGCTTCGAGATACACGGAGATTACAACGTCCGCACCGAGGAGCAGCGTGCCCTCGACAGGAACGGGCGCGGTGAGAAAGCCGTCCACCAGTGTGCGGTTTTCGAATTGAATGGGAACGAATAGGCCGGGATAGGCGCAGGAGCCGCGTAGTGGCGGGCCGAGCGGGCCGCGGGTGTAGTACACCGTGACGCCCGCGTTGATGTCGGTGGCTGCGATCGCTAAAGGCGTGGTGAGTTCTTCAAACGTCTTGGCCGGCGTGAAACGCTCGAGATAGCGTTCCATGCGCTGGTTGGTAGCGAGACCCAGCCAGGATGGAGTCCAACGGCCAAAGTCGGCAAAGCTGGTGGTGGTGGCGATTTGCTGCATTTCATCGAGCGGCACCCCGGCGCAATGGCACGCGCCGATCAGGGCGCCCACACTGGTGCCGGCGACGACGTCGACCGGAATGCCAGCGTTTTTCAGCGCGCGAAGGACTCCGATGTGGGCGATGCCTCGCGCGAAACCGCCCGCAAGCGCCAGGCCCACTCGGGGACGCTCGGCTGATGGTTGAGCTTCGCCGACGGCCAGGCATCGAAGCTTGTCCTTGGCGTTCTTCAGCCAGTCGACGGCGTTGGCTACTTTGTCGTCCAACATGCTGACATCATTCTAGTGCGACTCGTGTTCGCAGGCATCTCGTTTGACCGCGGGATGCTGGTTTTGTAACCTGTCCTGCCGGGTGGATTCCGCGGAAAAGGATTTCCATGAAACGTCGCATCGACAAAGTAGCAGTGCTGGGCGCGGGAACGATGGGCTCGCGAATTGCGGCGCATCTCGCGAATGCTGGATTGCCTTGCGTCTTGCTGGACATTGTTCCGCCCGACCTGCCGCCGGGAGCGCCCGCGAATGCGCGCAATAAGATCGTACGCGCGGGGCTGGATGCCGCGAAGAAATCGAAGCCTGCGGCATTTTTCACGGCAGCGCTGGCGGACCGCGTGTCGGTCGGAAACTTCGAAGATGATCTCGGGCGGTGCGCGGAGGCGGACTGGATCATCGAGGTGGTCGCGGAAAATCTGGAGATCAAGCGAAAGCTGCTGTCGCGTGTGGCGCAGGTGCGGAAGCCGGCCGCGATTGTGACGACGAACACGTCGGGATTGCCGGTGCATTTGATCGCCGAGGGAATGAGCGAAGAGTTTCAGCAGCATTGGGCGGGGACGCACTTTTTCAACCCGCCGCGTTATATGAAATTGGTGGAGGTGATTCCGGGGCCGAAAACGGCAGCGGAAGTGATCGAGACGCTGGGCGAATTTTGCGACCGGCGACTGGGCAAAGGCGTGGTCGTCGCGAAAGACACGCCGAACTTCATCGCCAACCGCATCGGAACGTTTTCGATGCTGAATGTGCTCCGGTTGATGGGCGCGCTGGGGATGACGATCGAGGAAGTGGACGCGTGCACGGGGCCGGCGATCGGGCAGCCGAAGTCGGCGACATTTCGCACGGCGGACATTGTTGGGCTCGATGTGCTGCTGCACGTGGTCAAAAATATCTACGAAAACGTGCCGAACGATGAGTCGCGCGAGATGTACAGAGTGCCGGCGGTGCTGGAAGAGATGGCGCGGCGCGGGTGGCTCGGGGATAAGACCGGGCAGGGCTTCTACAAGCGCGTGAAGGGCGAAGGCGAAAAGGAAATTCTGACGCTGGACGTCAACACGATGGAGTATCGCGCGCGGCAGAAGGCGCGATTTGCGTCGTTGGAGGCAGGGAAGGCCATCGAGGACACGGGCGAGCGGTTGCGGGCGCTGATTGGTCCTTTGCTGGAGGGGCACAAAGGCGATAAGGCGCAGCAGTTCCTGTGGGGTGCACTGTCGGAAACGTGTTTGTACGCGGCGCGGCGGGTGCCGGAGATTTCGGACCGGGTCGTGGATGTGGACCACGCCATGCGGTGGGGATTTGCTTGGGAGCTGGGACCGTTTGAAGTGATGGATGCGATCGGAGTGAATGTGTTTGCGGCGCAGGTGCAGAAAGAGGGCCGGGCACTGCCGCCAGTCGTGGAAAGGCTGCTGACAAGCGGTCGAAAAGGATTCTACGAGTTGGAGAAGGGCGCGACGAACGTTTTCGACATTGCGAGCGGCGCGGCGAGAAAAGTTGAAGAGCCGAAGGGCGTGCTGATTCTCAAGTCGCTGAAGGATGCCGGGCGCGAGGTGGAGCGCAATTCGGGCGCGAGCTTGATCGATCTGGGCGACGGTGTAGTGTGCTGCGAATTTCATTCGAAGATGAATTCGATTGGCGGGGACCTGATCGCAATGATTCAAAAGGGGCTGAAACGCCTGGAGACGGATTTCGAGGCGATGGTGATTGCGAATCAGGCAGTGAATTTTTCAGTCGGCGCCAACCTGATGCTCGTGCTGGTAGGCGCGCAGGAACAGGAGTGGGACGAATTGCATCTCGCGGTGAAACAGCTTCAGAACGCGAATTTGGCGATCAAGTACGCGCCGAAACCTGTCGTTGTTGCCCCGCAGGGGATGGCCCTGGGCGGCGGATGCGAATTCAGCTTGCACGGGGCCAAAATTCAGGCCGCGGCGGAAGCGTACATCGGGCTGGTGGAGGCGGGCGTTGGCTTGATCCCGGGCGGCGGCGGGTCGAAAGAGATGTTAATTCGCGCGAACGAGCACGCGGCCGGTGGAGAGGATTTGGATTTGTTCCATGCGTTGAAGCCCGTTTTCGAAACGATTGCGATGGCGAAAGTCGGAACCAGCGCGGAAGAGTGCCGGGAGTTGGGATTTCTGCGGAGGGACGATGGCGTGTCGATGAACCGCGACCGGTTGGTCGGCGACGCGAAAGAAGCAGCGCTTGCGCTGGTGCGGGCCGGATACAAAGCGCCGGCGGCGAGTTGGCGGGAGGGCGCGCAGACCACGCAGATCAAAGTGCTCGGCGAGCAGTTTTTAGCGGCGGCGAAGTTGGCGATTCACATGATGAAACGCGGCGGATACGCGTCCGAGCATGATGCGGTCGTAGGAAGGAAGCTCGCTAATATCTTGGCGGGCGGCCCGCTTAGTGCACCGCAGTTGGTGAGCGAACAGTACGTGCTGGACCTGGAGCGCGAGGCCTTTGTGTCGCTGTGCGGCGAGAGGAAGACCCAGGAGCGCATCGCGCACACCTTGAAAACCGGCAAGCCGCTGCGGAACTAAGCTCCATCCCCTCCCCGCTCCAGCGCTAGAATCGTATAAAAACGTATTGATAATTCGATTTATTGTGCGCTATGCTGCGCTTTCGCAGGAGGCTTTGTGCAGAAGCTGCTCGCGCCACGAGAAGCGGCAAACATCCTTGGAATCAGTTATCCCACTCTGAAGCAGTGGATTTACCACGGGAAGATCAAGACGGCGAAGACGCCAGGCGGGCATCACCGCGTTCCCGAGAGCGAGATCGACCGGTTGATCCCGAAGAAGCTGGAGCGTGGGGATATTCAGACGCGGCGCGGGAACTTCCGCAAGATCAGCGGGCGGAATCAGCTGATCGGTCGAGTGCTTTCGATCAAGTACAGCAGCTTGCTGGCGCAGGTCACCCTGGCAATTGGGGAGCAACATATCACCGCGATCATCACGGCGGATGCGGCGAAGGAGATGCGCCTGAAGCCGGGCGAGAGAGCGGCGGCGCTGATCAAGTCGACCGAAGTGATGATCCTTAGAGTGTGAATCGTGACTGGTGAGTTGTGACCCGTGGAAAAATCATCCGGTGCGCGTCGTTCTATTTCTTGGCAACTGCCGCTCCTCTTTTTCTTGTGGCTCAGACTGGCTTGGGCGCGGAGAAGCAAGAGATTCGCGTCGCCGCGGCGGCGGATTTGAGGTTTGCGCTGGATGATTTGGCATCGCAGTATCGGAAGCAGACGGAAAACAAGCTGGATGTGACTTACGGTTCGAGCGGCAATTTTTTCTCGCAGATACAAAATGGCGCGCCGTTCGATCTGTTTTTCTCGGCCGACATCGAACACCCGCAAAAGCTGGAGGCGGCCGGATTGGGCGAGCCGGGAACGCTTTATCAATATGCGGTGGGCCGCATCGTGATTTGGGCGCCGGCGGACTCCAAGGTGGACGTGGCAGGGCAAGGATGGAACGCGTTGCTCGACCCGAGCGTGCAAAAGATCGCGATCGCAAATCCCGAGCATGCTCCCTACGGGCGCGCGGGAGTTGCGGCGCTCCGCAAAGCGGGGATCTACGAGCAAGTCGCCGCAAAGCTGGTTTACGGCGAGAATATTTCCCAGGCGGCGCAGTTCGTGCAGTCCGGAAACGCACAGGCGGGAATCGTGGCGATGTCGCTAACCCTTTCGCCGGCAATGAAGGATGGCAAGCGTTGGGAGATTCCAGCCGAGATGCACCCCTCGATCGAACAAGGTGCCATCGTGCTGAAGAATGCTAAGAACAAAGACGCGGCGCGAGCGTTTTTGGATTTTGTGAAGAGCGACGTTGGCCGCGCGACGCTCGCGAAGTATGGATTTACGTTTCCGGCGGCAAACGCCACGCGGTAACGCACGAGAACCGAGGCGTGGGCGGAAGCTCGAGCCAAGATGCGCGGCCGGGCGGAGCAAGCCCCGCCCCTACACAGGAGAGAACCAACGTGCGGATGGTTGTTTGCCAAGATGGGGCACGATATATCGTGCCCCTACGCAGTCAGGGTCCGGTTTTATCTCGCCTGAATATTTTGAGAGAATAATCCCTGCAGCTGGAAACCCTCATGCGCAAGGCGATCTTCTTTCTTCTCCCGTGCGTCGCTTCCCTTCCTCTGACACCGCGATTGCAGGCGCAAACGCAGTCGGCGGCAGCGACGCAAAACCAGGCGCAGACGCAGCCGGTCTACGACATGCAGGATGGCGGCACGCGAGTGATGCTGCACAGCATCGTCGTTCCGTCAAAGGCCAATGCGCCGTTCACAACGTCGCTGCAAACGGAATGGGTGCGGACCTTCGACGATGGCGGAGGGGTCACCCTGGTGAACGAGAGGCGCATCGCGCGCGACACCAAGGGGCGCATCTACCAAGAGCGCTGGTATCTGGTGCCCAAGGACGGCAAAGAGAAATCGTTCATGACCGCGATTGAGATCAGCGATCCCGAGGAGCATACGCTCTACACTTGCCGCACGGAAACCCACGTCTGCGACCCCACCCACTACGCACTGACAGCCTCCGCGACATACCAGGCCGCGGCCAGCGCCACGGGGCCGCTGCCGAATGACGAGGGATATGCGATTCACGAGGACTTGGGCCAGCAATTGATTTCCGGCGTGGAAACCGTGGGGACGCGCGAAAGCACGACGTACAATCAAGGCGTGTTTGGAAACGATCGCCAGTACACGACTTCGCGGGAATTCTGGTACGCGCCGCAGCTCGGATTTAATCTGCTCTCGAAGCGCTCCGATCCCCGCTTCGGCACGCAGACGTTCACCATCGTGAACCTGAGTCTCGGGGAACCCGACGCGCAACTCTTTGCGCTACCCGAGGGATTCCGGGTTGTGGATCATCGGACAACCGCACCATCGGCCGCGCCAGGCGCGAACTAGTCGAGACTCCTGCATTCCAGCTACAATCTGCACCACGAACACGAGTTGACCATGGAACCTCTGCTACTTTCGATCCGGCTTGCCGTGTGCGTCTCTGCTATTTTGTTTGTGCTGGGGATGCCGCTGGCGTATTGGCTTGCGTATTCGCTATGGCGCGGGAAATTTCTAGTGGAGTCGGTCGTTGCGTTGCCGCTGGTGTTGCCGCCGACGGTCTTAGGATTTTACGTGCTGGTAGCGATGGGGCCGCGAGGACCGCTGGGCAAACTCTGGCAGGCGGCATTCGGTCATGGTTTGGCGTTCACGTTCACGGGACTCGTGCTCGCGTCGGTGCTGTATAGCCTGCCATTTGCGGTGCAGCCATTGATAGCAGCGTTCGAAAGCGTAGATCGAAAACTGTTGGACGCTTCGGCCGTGTTGGGAGCCGGCGCGCTGCGTACATTTTGGCGCGTGATCTTGCCGATGTCGGTGCCGGGTGTACTCACGGCGCTGGTGTTGAGCTTTGCGCACACGTTGGGGGAGTTCGGCGTGGTGCTGATGGTGGGCGGCAATCTCGCGGGCGTGACGCGCACCGTGTCGATCGATATCTACGATCACGTGCAATCGCTCGAGTATGCGGACGCGAACCGCATGGCGCTGGTGCTGCTGGCATTTTCGTTCGCGGTTCTTTCGGTGGTGTATGGGGTCAATCGCCGGGTCGGGCGGCGAGTCTGGTCACCGTGGCCCTCGAGATAAAGACCACGGGACTCACGGCGCAGGTGCGCGTCGAGCGGCTTGGCGCTGCCACTCCTTCCTTCTTGCTGGATGTCTCGATCGAAGTCTTTCCCGGCGTCACGATTTTGTTTGGTCCTTCTGGTGCCGGGAAGTCAACGCTGTTGGATTGCATCGCGGGATTGCTGCGGCCAAACGCAGGTCGCATCGCAAGCGGAGAGGAAGTGTTGTTTGATTCGGAGAGCGGTGTGGACCTGCCACCGCAGAGGCGGCGGATCGCTTACGTATTTCAGTCGCTAGCTCTGTTTCCACACATGAGCGTGGAAGCAAACGTATCGTATGGGCTGGCGCACTTGGAGGAAGCGCAGCGGTCTGCGCGCATCGGAGCGATCCTGGAAGCATTTCGCGTGGAGAAGCTTCGCACGCGGAAGCCGGGCGAAATCTCGGGCGGCGAGAAGCAGCGCGTCGCATTGGCGCGATCGCTGGTGACTCTCCCGCGGGTCCTGCTGCTCGACGAACCGTTAACTGGACTGGATGCCGAGCTGAAGGCCTCCATCGTAGACGATCTGCGCGCCTGGAATGTGGCGCAAGAGATCCCGATTTTGTACGTGACTCACAGCCGCGACGAAGTGGACGCGCTCGGCGAGCGGGTCATCGCCCTGGAACAGGGGCGCGTGATTGGTCACGGAAACCCGCGCGAAGTTCTCGATGCGCCAAGGCGGAAAAAGCTGGCACAGGCCGCGGGATTCGAGAATTTGTTGAGCGCCTCGGTGGTGGACTTGCGCGAGCCGGACGGGGTCATGCGCGTGCGTCTGGAAGAAAGCACCAGCGAGATCGAAGTGCCTCTGGGCTACGCAACGCCAGGGGATCGTGTGCGCGTGGCAATCCGCGCTGGAGATATTCTGCTCGCGACCCAGCGGCCGAGCGGCTTGAGCGCGCGAAATGTGCTGGAAGGAACGATTGCGTCGCTCGAGCGGCGCGGCAACATGGTGATCGTCCGAGTCGAATGCGGGGTCGCGCTTACAGTGCACGTAACCCCGGGCGCGACGCGGGCGCTGGAATTAGCCGTGGCAAAGCCCGTCTGGGTCGTGCTGAAGACGCATTCCTGCCATTTGGTCAACGACTGAGGCCGGAATGGGTCCCGGTTTCTCCGAGGCCCTCCACCCGCGACCTACTGCTTTGGCTTGGCCGCGGCCGCTCCGGAACTGCTCGCGGAGCCGGGCGGCGAGAATTTCACTTCGTCGGCGGACAGCGTCTCGCCGTTCGGCGTAGCATGAATGACGACACGCTCGCCGACCACTAAATCGGAAAGCTTCGATGCTTTGCCGTCCCGCGAAACGTATATCGTCGTGGCGACCAGCTTGACCTCCACCAATTTGCCGTCCGCCATCTTCACAACGACGGAATCGGCGTTGATTTTTTCCAGCGTGCCGATGACATGCTTCTTATCGCCGTGGGCCATCGCCGCGCCGGCGAACAATGCCGCCAATGCTAGCAGCAGAATGAGCCGAAATTTCATAGGTCTCTCCTGACTACCGGATCGCAATGAATGTCGCCCTCGTTTGGACGCGTCATTCCACTACCGGTTAGATCCCTGCTTTTTGTTTCCGGTTGCGGGGACGAACTTCACTTCCTCGGCGGTATCGATTCCATCCTTGGACACGACCTTGATCACAATTTGGTCGCCGACCGCCAGGTCCTTCAGCTTCGCCGGTTTCTCTGTGCTGCTGTTGATGTAGGTGGTCGCTGCGTCGACTTTGATCACCGTTATGGCGCCGCCTTCTTCCTGCACCTCAACCAGGTTTCTGACGACTCGATAGACGCTGCCGATAACCAGTCTGCGGCCTTCCGTGCGAGCAAAGCTAGGCGCGCTGAGCGTTAGCATGAGGAGCGGCACAATCAGGTGTTTCATCGCGGGTCTCGCAGTTAAAAATCTGGCTCTTTTAGTGATGATGCGGTGCGTCGGGTTTCTGTTGCACGGGGGCGCCCCTCAGGAAGTCCATCTCCTCCTGTTCCTCATCGCGATCTTCCGGACCTTTTGGATTATAGCGCTCCATCTCGAGGCGCTCGTCCGCTGAGAGTTGCGGCAGATGACGAATGAAGAGCACGAGTTTCCAACTATCTTCTTGATGGCTTTGGTCGCCGCCAAAGGCGGGCATCCCGGTGAAGCGCACTCCATTCTCGATGATCCAGAAGAGTTCGCCGTCGGAGAGCTTTTGCGTTTCGGCTGACCTCAAATCCGGCGGTTTGGGGTACAGACCCTTGCCCATCATGCTGTCGCCGCTGCCGTCGTTGCCGTGGCAGATGGCGCAGTGGTCCGCGAAATGCAATCGGGCGTCGCGAAGATTCTCGGGCGAATTAGTGACGGGATTTCGGGTGGCACGCGCGCCCTGCGGGATCGCCAGGAATTCTACGCTTCGTGCCAGCACGGTTTCCAGCGCCGAGGGCTTGGCGCGCGCACTTAGGCCATCATGCAAGATCGAAACGCCCCCAGCGACGGCCAGGCCGATGGCGGCGACGACCAGCATAAGGATAAGGCTGCTGCGCTTCATGGTCCGCTTGTATGGTAGCCGAGCGATGGAGGCCAAGCCAAATCACCCGGTGACCCTACCGGCGGCGCGGGCTCTATCCGGGGCGCTGTCCGGTTATCGCCGGACGTCTCTGCGAACCGGTGGCCTCTCTGATACGATAGCCTGCGAAGATGCCAAACGAGGAGACGCAGGCGCCAACTCACGAATGAGCTCTTTCGGACAAGTCGAGGAATCTCCGACACCGCTGCCGAGCGCTGCAGGCGCTACACCAGTTGCTGCGGAGCGGCTGAAGGCTGCCGTCGAGGCGTGTCCCGCAGACGTGCGAGAGTGCCTCGAATCGGCGCGCAGCGGAGCGGAACTTTCCTTCGACCAAGGATTGCGGCTCGCAACCGCCGAGGGCGTGGAGCTGGACGTCTTGGTAGCTGTCGCCGATGCCATGCGCCGCGAGACCGTAGGTCAAGCGGTCACCTACGTCGTAAACCGCAACATCAATTTTACGAATGTGTGTTTTGTCGGCTGCAGCTTCTGTGGCTTTGGGCGAGGGCCTGGCGCAGCGGATGCCTACTCGCTCTCCCCCGGCGATGTGGCCCGGAAGGCGCGCGAGGCCTGGGAAAAGGGCGCAACCGAAGTTTGCATTCAGGGTGGGTTGCCGCGGGATCTCGATGGGTTTTTCTACCGCGACGTTTTGCGGGCCGTGAAGCGGGCCATTCCGGCAATGCACGTGCACGCCTTCTCGCCAATGGAGATTTCCTACGGCGTGGACAAGACCGGCATGCCGTTGCGCGATTACTTGCAGATGATGAAAGACGAGGGGCTCGGAAGCATTCCGGGAACGGCGGCGGAGATTTTGGACGACCGCGTACGGCAGGAGTTGAGCCCGAACAAGCTGCCGGTGGCCCGTTGGGTGGAGATCATCACCACGGCGCACGAACTCGGAATTCCCACAACGTCCACGATGATGTACGGGCACGTGGAAGAGCCAGCCGATTGGGTGCGGCACATTCTGCTGTTGAGGTCGATCCAGAAGCGGACGGGCGGGTTCACGGAGTTTGTGCCGCTGGGCTTCATCCATGAAAAAACGCGGTTGTACAAACACGGCGCCGCGCGGCCCGGCGCGAGGCGCGACGAGCACTTGCGCGTGCACGCGCTGGCACGAGTACTGCTCCATGGCGCGATCAAAAATCTCCAGGTGTCGTGGGTGAAGCTGGGATTCGATGTTTCCTTGGCGTGCCTGAACGCGGGCGCCAACGATTTCAGCGGGACGCTGATGGAAGAAAACATTTCCAAGGCCGCAGGAGCGACCTTTGGCGAGTATGTGTCTCCGGAAGAATTTCGCAGGATGATTCGTTCGATCGGGCGCGTGCCGGCGGAGCGCAGCACGACCTACAAGATTCGGCGCGTCTTCGATTCGCCGGAAGTCGTGGAAGCCCACGCCCCGGTACGCCTGCAATTCGTGCAAGGGGAAAAGCATGCGCCTTACGCCGAAGGCGCGTACTAACTCACGCTCATGCGCGCTCTGTTGCTCCCCGTCAAAGACTTGAGAAATGCCAAGCAACGCCTGGCCGGTGTACTTACGCCGGAGGAGCGGTTTGGCTTGGCTTGCGCCATGCTTACGGATACCATTCGCGCCGTGCGCGGCGTCCAGCGGGCCGACCGGATCTTTGTGGTGACGAACTACGGTCCGGCGATGCAGGCGGCACGGGAAAACGGCTGGGAAATCCTGCCGGAGGGGCGGCAGATTTCAGAGAGCGTCTCGGTCGACGCAGCCTCTCGGCTATGCGAGGAGCGAGGCGTAACGGCGGTGCTACGCCTGCCGCTGGACCTGCCAATGGTCGAGGCTCGCGATATCGACGAGTTGCTGGCAGTGGAGTGGACGGCGCCGGCGCTGGTAATTGTGCCTTCGCGGGACGGCACAGGGACGAATGCGCTCTTGCGGACGCCTCCGGCATTGTTTCCGTCGCACTTCGGCAGCGGAAGCTTTGCAAAACATTGCGCCGAGGCGGAACGCGCCGGGGCGAAGATATGGAAGTGCCGGAATCCGCGCCTCGAAATGGATGTCGACGACGAAGCGGATTTGCGGGCGCTGTTGCAATACGACTTGGGCGGCACAGAGACCGGAGCGTGGCTCCGCGAGAGCAGGGTATTGGAAAGGTTGCAGCTGGGGTCGACAACAGGGGCAAGCGTTGCAGCAGAATCTGAGCAAGAATTCATACGAGTGAAAAGCAAAAGCATCAGCACCCCGAGCGCCGGATGAAGCACAAAATCTACAAAGACATCGACGCGATCGTTGCGGACGTGCCCGATGGCGCGCGAATCATGTTCGGGGGATTCGGCGGCGCGGGCTTTCCGAACAATCTGATCCAAGCGCTGGCGCGTAGAGGCACGAAGGACATCACTGCCATCAGCAACAACTGCGGGACCCACGATGGCGAATTGGGGATGCTGTTCAAACTCGACCGCATCCGGCACGTCATCGCTTCGTTTCCAGGCCCGCACGCCACCTATTTTCAAGAGCGCTTTGCCGCGAAGGAAGTGACGCTCGAACTCGTGCCCCAGGGAATCTTGTGCGAACGCATGCGAGCCGCGGCGGCGGGGCTGCTCGGCTTTTACACGACCGTCGGCGTCGGCACCGAGGTTGCCGCAAAAAAGGAAGAGCGCATCCTCGACGGCAAGCGATGCATCTTGGAGACTCCGATTCGCGCCGACTACGCCTTCATCAAAGCGGAGAAAGCGGATGAGCTTGGGAACCTGACCTACCGTCTCGCGGCGCAAAATTTCAATCCGATCATGGCCATGGCCGCGAAGACCACCATTGCGGAAGTCGAAGAGATTGTGCCCGTCGGCGCAATCGACCCGGAGAGTGTCATGACCCCGGCGATTTTCGTGCATCGCATCGCCCAAGCGAAGGGAATCCGCTATGCCGGCTAAGCCGCGGCTCACACGAGAGCAGATTGCGCGGCGCGCGGCGCTGGAACTGCCCGACGGCGCGTACGTAAATCTCGGATGGGGGATTCCAAATCTGATCGCCGACCATTTGCCCGCGGGCATTACCGTCTACTTCCACAGCGAGAACGGCATTCTGGGGATGGGCCGGCGCGCCAAGGCTGGCGAAGAAGATTACGACTTGGTGGACGCCATGAAGGTGCCGGTGACGCTGGTTCCCGGCGCATCATTTTTCCATCAGGCAGACGCGCACCTGATGACGCGCGGCGGCCACCTCGATGTCGCCGTGCTCGGCGGATTCCAGGTCTCAGAAAAGGGCGACCTCGCCAACTGGAAAATTCCCGGCGCGAAGGGACCAGGCGGCATCGGCGGCGCGATGGACATCGCCGCCGGCACCAAGCGGTTGATCGTCTGCATGGAGCACACCACGAAAGAAGGTGCGCCGAAAATCGTGCGCGAGTGCACGTATCCCTTGACGGGGCTGGCCTGTGTGACCACCATCGTCACCGATTTGGCGGTAATCGACGTGACACCGCAAGGATTGGCGCTGCGGGAAGTGGCGCACGACTGGACTCCGGCCGAAGTCCAGGAATTGACCGGCGCGCCCTTGGCCGTGCCAGGGCATGTGCCGGAAATGCGGTTCAGCTAACGGCGGATGCGAGTTTTCCACCGCACGATCGTCATCCTGTCGCTTTGTTGGCCTTGTTTACCTTGTCTGGCGGCAGTCGGCGAGCCTCTTCTCTATCGAGTCGGCTACGACTTGGCAGCGCCCTCCATCGTCCACGTCTCGCTGAATCTTTCGTCACCCGGCAGCGCTCCACTCACGCTCGTTATGCCGCGGACCGTTCCCGGTGGCTACGCGCAGCAGCCGTACGATCCGTTCGTTACCAATGTGAAAGCTTACGCGGCGGATAACGCCGTGCTGGAGGTCCGGCGCGACGAGTTTGGTCCGCGTTGGAGAATCGGAAAGAGCGGCCAGCGGGTGACTCGCGTCGAGTACGACGTTGACATCGCCCGAATGGAGCGCGAGATCCTTGACGCGTCCGCCAGTTCCAAGATTCGCGATGGCTATGCGGGCCTGCTCGGATACTCGATTTTCGCGTTTTTCGACGGCTGGGAAAGCCGCCCGATTCACCTCGAGATATCTGCACCGCCAAGTTGGCCCGTATTTTCCACGCTGGCGCCGCACGTTCCCGCGGAACGAACCTCACTCACCGCGCTGGCCGCGGACTACTACGCCCTCGCCGATTCGCAGATCGCAATGGGCCCAAAACTACTCCTCCGGCAGATCGATGGCGGCGTCCCGCTCTTCTTGTCCGTGTATGCCGAGTGCGAGGAAGACCTGGCGGAAGAAGGCGCGCTCGCCCGCGAAGCCCTCGACAAGGTCGTCGCTTATTTCGGTTCTGCGCCGTTTTCAACCTACACCGTGGACCTGGAGCTTCTGCGGCCGCTCTCCGCTCGCCACGAATACAACTTCAGCATGGAGCACCTGAACAGCGGAACGTTTTTCTTCGACACCGAGCACGCCCTCACCGCGAATTCCAACGATCGCGACCGGGAGATCCATCGCTTCAACTACGCCCATCACATCGCCCATTCCTGGATTCCCAAGCGCGCCTACGGCACGGGCTATCTTCCCTTTACCTGGGAGATGACCCCGCTCATCGACACCATCTGGTTCAACGAAGGCTTCGGCCGCTACGTCGCCATCGAAGCCCTCGCCGAGGCTTTGCCCAAGGACGATGGCGAGCGCTACCGCCGTGAAAAACTGGATCGGCTCCGCGCCATCCTCGAAGCCGCTCCCGATCTTCTCCAGCGCATGTCCCTGCCCGATCTTTCACGCGAGGGTTCGTTTCTCTACTCCGACGATTTTCGTGTAGGGCAAAACCTGTTTTCGCGTGGCGCGCTAATGGCCGCGGAGATGGACGATCGCATCCGCTCGCAAACGGCCGGGAAGAAATCCTTGCGCGACGCGCTCCGCCACCTCATGGAATGGAGCCAACAAAATCACCGCGCCTTCCGCACCGAAGAGCTGCCCGAAATCTTCCGCGAAGCGACCACCGTCGATACCTCCGGCATCCTCGACCGCTGGATGCTACCGCCGCTGCGCTGACCCTCCCAGAAGTGGTAAAGTCTTGGCGAAAAGCCCAGCAGCACGAAAACGCTTCTCGGAGGTCACCGTGGCAGAACAACTACCGGAAAAATACGCCGATCTGCTCAAGAAAAAAGCCTTCGCCAATCTCGGCACCCTGATGCGAGACGGCAGCCCGCAAGTGACGCCGGTTTGGTTCGACTACGACGGCAGGCACGTTCGCGTGAACTCGGCACTGGGCCGCGTCAAGGACAAGAACATTCGCCGCGATCCCCGTGTCTCGCTGTCGATTCAGGACCCGGAGAATCCCTACCGCTATTTGGAGATTCGCGGCAAAGTCGTGGACATCACGCAGAACGGCGCGGACGACCACATCAACAGCTTGTCGCAAAAATATCTCGGCAATCCTGTGTATCCGTACCGGCAGCCCGGCGAAGTGCGCGTGCTCTACAAGATCGAGCCGGAAAAATTCAGCTCGATGGGATGAACGCAGCCCCCGTTCAACATTCGGTGGCTGACGGCGGAACTTTCTCACGCCGGGGAGAATCCATCTTGGCGACGCAAGCGTATACGGTTCGCCCGATCGGCATCGTGCGCTCTTCGACGGGTGATGATTGTTGGGCCGGCTTGATCTCGGTCATCGACCTGGATCCGCATCAGTTCGCGCCGGAAAGCACGGCCGGCCTCGAGCAGTTTTCGCATCTGGAAATTATATTCATATTCGATCGCATCGCCCTGGAATCCGTGCAGACTGGCGCCAGGCATCCCAGGGACCGGCAGGACTGGCCGGCAGTCGGCATCTTTGCGCAGCGCGCCAAGGACCGGCCGAACCGCATCGGCACAACGATCTGCAAGATCGACTGCGTCGATGGTCTGCGCATCTCGGTGCGCGAGCTCGACGCGATCGACGGCACTCCGGTCCTGGATGTCAAGCCGTACATGGAAGAATTTGGGCCGCGCGAGCCCGTCCGGCAACCCGCGTGGTCAAAAGAACTGATGGCATCCTATTTCAAGCCTAGCGAATAGCCTCACCAGGCGGCCTTAGTGCGCTCGCGCTCCAGCCTATCCACGCGTCTGCTCCAACACATTCGTGCGCGCGAATACCTGCGCGCCGGCGACCGCGTGGCCGTTGCCGTGTCCGGCGGCGCGGATTCCGTGGCGCTGCTCACATTGCTCTTCGAGCTGCGCGCGAAACTGGGCATCGTTCTCAGCGTCGCGCATTTCAATCACCAGTTGCGGGGTCGCGCGTCGGACGCCGACGAGAAATTCGTAGCCCACTTGGCCGCGAACCTCGCGCTGCCGTTTCACGTCGCCCGCGCGGACATCGCCGCGCAAGCCAAGCGCGACAAGACCAACCTCGAGGACACCGCGCGCCGCGCCCGCTACGCCTTCTTCGCAAAGCTGGTCGAAGACGGCCTCGCCACCCAAGTCGCCGTTGCCCACACCGCCGACGATCAGGCGGAAACCGTTCTCGCTCACATTCTTCGCGGCACCGGTCTGGCCGGCCTCGGCGGAATCCATCCGGTCGCCGAGCACATTGTGCGGCCTCTGATCCAGCTCCGCCGCGCCGAGCTTCGCGCCTATCTTCGCTCCAAGAAACAATCCTGGCTCGAAGACGTCACAAACCGCGACATCTCCAAAACCCGTGCCCGCATTCGCAGAAAATTGCTGCCTTTTCTCGAGAAACACTTTCAGCCCGCCATCGTCGAACATCTAACGACTCTGGCGGAGCTCGCCCGCGAAGACGAAGCGTATTTGAATTTCTCTGCGGAAGTGCGCGCAATGGCCCTATTCAAGAGAGAGGAGAACACAGCAAGCATCCAAGTGTCCGATTTGTTGAGACGCCCGCAAGACAGCGTTCGCGAACCTCTCCCCGCACCGCTGCAGCTCAAAACGCGCGCGATGACCAAGCGCCTCGTGCGCCTGATCGTCGAAGAACTGAAGCCCCGCGCCGGCCAGTGCAACTCGAAACACGTCCAAGCGGTCCTCGATCTCGCCGAGCGCGGCGAAAATGGCAAGTCCCTGCAGCTTCCGGGCGGAATCGAAGTGCGCCGCGAGCGCGACGCGCTGGTTTTTCGCGCGCGCACCGGCCCGCAAACCACAAAGAAAGAAAAAGAAAGCTCCAAGCAGTTCCAGTACGACATCGATCCCTCCAAGGGCGACGTTACATTACCCGTACCGTGTCTAGGATGCGTCTTCCGCCTTACAATGATTGACTGGCCCGCAAAGAGGGGAGAAACTAGTGATACCGGGTCGGTCTTGGACCGGCATGCGCTGCGTTTCCCTCTCGTGCTGCGGAGCTGGCGTCCAGGGGATACCTTGCGTCCCCGCGGTCATCGCAACGCGCATAAGCTGAAACGCTTGCTCAACAAGAAGCGCATCAGCCGCTGGGAGCGTGACGGTTGGCCGGTGCTAACGAGCGGCGGGGTTCTTGCGTGGGCCCGCGGCTTTCCCGTCGCCGCTGAATTTGCGGCGAGTGAAAGGACCCGAGTAGGAATCTTGATCGCCGAGGAACCATTTTCGTGAGCGCCGCACCTGGCGCGGCCTTTTCTGCCGCGCGCATCGCCGCGCGCGTTGCGGCTCTGGGCAAGGAAATCACGCGGGCGTACAAGGGGCGCCGCCTGGACGTCGTCACCACGCTGGATCGCGGATTCATATTCGCCGCCGATCTGATTCGTCAGGTTGACGCCCCTGTGGTTTGCCACTTCGTGCGCGAAGACGTGCGGGATGTCCAACAGGGCGGCCATCCGCGCCGGGAGGTTTTTTTCGGGGCTCCCCCGGATCTCAAGGGCCGGGATGTCCTGCTCGTGGATGCGGTGATCGAGAGCGGTGTGACGCAGGAATTTCTACTGCGGCGGCTCGGTGAGAGCCAGCCGCGCTCTCTGCGGCTGGCCGTCCTCCTGTACAAGGAGCCGCTTCGGCGCGTCGATCTCGAGCCTGATTACTTTGGCTTCCGAACTGCATCTAATGATACATGGGTCGGATATGGCCTGGCGGCGGCCAATGGTACGGGGTGCAATCTTCGCGTCCTCTCCGCCCGCTCGGCCCGGCCAAAGCGGCGGCGGCCAAAGAAGAAGTAGTAGAGCAACACGGTTCGGCGTTTCGCTCAGGGGTAGGCTCGCGGGACTTGGGATAGAAGTGAGGCTGACGTGAATTCTAGTTCGACGGCAAAAACAATTCTCTTTTGGATCTCGATCGTCTTCTTGGGCGTCATGCTCTGGCGGCTGGTTTCCGCCAACGGACAGAGCGCTCGCGAACTCGAGCCTAGCTACAGCGAGTTCATGGCCAAGGTCGACGCCGGCGACGTCAAGGAAGTCACCATGTACCTCTCTCCTAACAGCTACGAGCTCCAGGGAGAATATGTCCATCCGGCAAATAACAAATTTCACGTCACCATTTTCAAGGAAGCCGCTCCCGACCTCACCAAGCAATTGAAAGAGAAAGCCGTTCAGATCAAGGTCAAGGAAGTCCGCAGCGGCGACTGGGTTCTGATTCTGTTGAACGCCGCCCCTCTGATCCTTCTTGTCGGCTTCTGCCTCTTCCTGATGCGTCAAATGCAGGCCGGCGGCAACAAAGCGCTGAGTTTCGGCAAGTCCCGCGCGCGTCTGCTTTCGGCCCAGCAAAAGAAGGCCACGTTCAAGGACGTCGCTGGAACCGATGAAGCCAAGGAAGAGCTCCAGGAAATCATCGAGTTCCTGAAAGACCCGCAAAAGTTTCAAAAGCTCGGCGGCCGCATTCCCAAGGGTGTGCTGCTCGTCGGGCCTCCAGGCACCGGCAAGACCCTGCTTGCCCGCGCCATCGCCGGTGAAGCCAACGTTCCGTTCTTCTCGATTTCCGGTTCGGACTTCGTCGAAATGTTCGTCGGCGTCGGCGCCAGCCGCGTCCGCGACCTCTTCGAGCAAGGCAAGAAGAACGCGCCCTGCATCATCTTCATCGACGAAATCGACGCCGTTGGCCGCCATCGCGGTGCCGGCCTCGGCGGGGGTCACGACGAGCGCGAGCAAACCCTCAACGCCCTGCTCGTTGAAATGGACGGCTTTGAGTCCAATGAAGGCGTTATCCTCATCGCCGCCACCAATCGCCCTGATGTTCTCGATCCCGCGCTTCTCCGCCCCGGCCGCTTTGATCGCCGCGTCGTCGTAGCTCGTCCCGACGTCAAGGGCCGCGAAGAAATTCTCCGCGTGCATACCCGCAAAGTGCCCATCTCCGATGACGTCGATCTCTCCATCATTGCTCGCGGCACCCCGGGCTTTTCCGGCGCGGACTTGGCGAACCTGGTCAACGAAGCCGCCCTATGGGCCGCCCGCCAGAACCGTAAGTTCGTCATGATGGCCGACTTCGAGATGTCCAAAGACAAGGTTTTGATGGGCGTCGAGCGCAAGTCCATGATTCTGTCCGACGAAGAGAAGAAGAACACCGCCTATCACGAAGCGGGCCACGCTCTCGTCGCGGCAAAAACTCCCGGCGCCGACCCCGTTCACAAGGTAACTATCATCCCCCGTGGCATGGCCCTCGGCTTGACCATGCAGCTTCCGGAGGACGATAAGCACACCTACACCCGCGAATATCTCGAAGCCATGCTCGCCGTTCTGATGGGCGGCCGCTCGGCGGAGGAAATCTTCCTCGGCCATATCACCACCGGCGCAGGCAACGACATCGAGCGCGCCACCGATATCGCCCGCAACATGGTCTGCGAATGGGGTATGAGCGAGCTCGGTCCTCTGGCCTACGGCAAGAAGGACGAAGCCATCTTCCTGGGCCGCGAGATTGCCCAGCACCGCGACTACTCCGAAGACACCGCCATCCAGATCGACAAGGAAGTGAAGCGCATCGTCAACGACGGCTACGAAGCGGCGAAGAGCCTCCTCTCGAACAACAGAGACGTCCTCGAGCGCATCGCGCAAGCCCTGCTTGAGCGCGAAGTGATCGACGCCCATGAGGTCAAGCTCCTAATGGAAGGCAAGCCGCTGCCAGAAAAGCCGCGGACGCCTCCCACACCACCTCAAGCCGCTCCGAGCACCGAGCCCAAGGTCGTCCGCCCCGAGCTGCGCCCCGCCCCCGGCTTCACCCGCGGCGAAAACCCAGCCAAAGCTTAAGCCGGCACAGGTTTTAACCTGTGCCCTCCACCTCTTCCGTCTCCGGAGGGGAGGGGCTTGCTTGCCCCCAACCAGCTCTGAGTCCTGTACCCCTGCCTCGAAAAAACGCACTGCCCAAGCAAGATCATCGCTCAAACAACCGTAGCGGCCGGCCGGCCGCGGCGGGTGCCCTCCGTAGCAACGCCCAGGCCGTGGTGCCCGCCAGCGCCCCCTGGCACGTCTCCAATCCGTACCCTCGCCCCTCAAACCCGATGTATCATCCAATTTCGGAGCAAAGACAAATGCCTGTAACCCCGAAACAATTCCGCGATCTAGCCCTCGCCTTCCCCGAAACCCAAGAGCGCTCCCACATGAACCACCCCGACTTCCGCGTCTGCGGCAAAATCTTCGCCACCCTCGGCGGCTACCCCAACAAATCCTGCGGAATGGTCAAACTCACCCCCGAACAGCAGGAAGAACTCACCCACGACGAACCCGCCGCCTTCACCCCGGTAAGAGGCGCCTGGGGCCGCAGAGGAGCCACCACCGTTCACCTGAAGTCCGCCAAGAAAGGCACCCTCCACCGCGCCCTCCAAGCCGCCTGGCGCAACACCGCCCCCAAAAAGCTCGCCTAATCGCTCCAATCCCTGAACGCATAGGCGCCTCCCGCCAACCCTCTAACCTGCCGAATATCTGTTGAAAAGTCAGTTACTACTGTGGTAAGACATCTTATGAAATCGCCGGTCCGTCCCCGCTCCCCGCTCTCCGTGCCGCCGGGCAACCCACCAACTCCCTTGATTTCTGCGACTTCCGTCCTCTGCCCGCTCCTTCGTCACACACGTGCACCCGCAACCCCTTTCCCACCAATAAGGTACTTCACAGTTCCCATCAGACCCCGGGTGTACCCCCCAAGAAGCGAAATCCAGGCGAAACCCACGTCCGCAGGTGGGCAAACTCAGCCCGGTTCCCCGCTCCTTGCCAAGCGATCTGTGCCCCGAGGACTCAACGTCGCGGGAAGCACCCTCTGTCCAGGACTCTCTTCGCCCCCGCACTACCCACTGTTCACAACTCGCTACTCACTCTCCCCTCCTCTGCTAAAATAAATGCGTATGCTCACCCAAATCGCAGGCTTCGACGCGACCTCCAGCGGCCGCCCGCGCCGCAAGACCTACGCCGTGAACGTAGGCCACGCCCGCGTCGGTGGTGGCGCCCACATCGTCGTGCAGTCCATGACCAACACGGACACCGCCGATGTCGAGGGCACTTTCAAGCAAACGCTCGAACTCGCCGAGGCCGGCTCCGAAATCGTCCGCTGGACCGTGAATGTCCCGGAGGCCGCCGCCGCCGTGCCGGAAATCAAGAAGCGTCTGCTCGGTGCAGGTTGCAACGTGCCGATCATCGGCGATTTTCACTACAACGGCCATGTCCTGCTGACGAAGTATCCCGCGTGCGCCGTTGCGCTCGACAAATATCGCATCAACCCCGGAAACGTCGGCGCAGGCCAGCGCCGCGACGAGCAATTCTCGACCATCTGCAAAATTGCGCGCGACAACGGCAAACCCGTGCGCATCGGCGTCAACGGCGGCTCGCTCAATCAAGAGCTGGTCATGCGCAAGATGCAGGAGAACACCGACAAGAACCTCGGCAAAGAATCCGAAGAGATCATCAACGACTGCATGGTGCTCTCCGCTCTGCAATCGACCGAGCTCGCGCTGGAATCCGGCCTGCGCCACGATCAGATCATCATTTCCTGCAAGACCTCGCGCCCGCGCGACCTCATCACCGTTTATCGCGACCTCTCGGCCAAAACCGAGCAACCCTTGCATCTCGGGCTCACGGAAGCTGGCATGGGCATGAAGGGCCAGATCTGGTCGGCTGCGTCACTCGGCGTATTGCTCTATGAGGGCATCGGCGACACCATCCGCATCTCCCTGACGCCCCGCCCTGGCGGTGATCGCCGCGAAGAGGTCTACGCCGCTTGCGAACTGCTCCAAGCGCTGGGCCTGCGCTCTTTTTCGCCCAGCGTGACCGCTTGCCCCGGCTGCGGCCGCACCACCAGCTCCACCTTCCAGGAGCTCGCCGAACGCATCCAGTCCTACATCCGCGACATGATGCCCATCTGGAAGACCCAATACGAAGGCGTCGAAACCATGACTCTTGCCGTCATGGGCTGCATCGTCAATGGCCCCGGCGAATCCAAGGCCGCCAACATCGGCATCAGCCTCCCCGGTACCGGCGAAGCCCCCCGCTGCCCCGTCTACATCGACGGCAAAAAAGACGTCACCCTCGAAGGCACTTACGACGAGCTCGCCACCGCCTTCCAAGCCCTCGTCGACAACTACATCGCCGGAAAATATCCGCGCAAGACCGTAGAGGCAAGCATGTCATCCTGAGTTACGCCAGCAGGCAACATGTCATCCTGAGGCCATCCGACAAGGATGGCCGAAGGATCTCAACCGACCCTAACCGGCCAAATGAGATTGTGTTAGGCACGACGGAATCAAGGAGCAAGCACTTACAAATGAAAATCAGCCGCGAAGATGTACTGCGGGTGGCAGAACTGGCGTACCTCGATCTGGGCGACTCCGAGCTGGAGACCTACCGCGCGCAAATCGACGAAATTCTGGAATACATCGGTAAGTTGAGCGAGCTGGACACGGCAAACGTCGAGCCCATGGCACAGGTTCTGACCGATGACCAAACCGCGGACGCGACGCTACGCGACGACGTCGAAGTTCCCTGCCATGCGGCCGCCGAGGTTCTGAAACAAGCGCCCGATCCCGAGCCGCCATATTTCCGCGTGCCCAAAGTGATCGAGCGGTGAAATGTAGCGCCGTCCCTTCAGGGCGGCATCTTCGATGTAGCCCACGGCGCGAATAAGGCTATTGGGCTAGATCCCGACGCTACACAGGCGAGGCGAAGGAAGAGTGACCAGCTGGACGATAGACAGTGTGAGAGAAGCACTGGCGGCGAAAAAGATTTCGGCGCGGGAACTCGCCGCAGAGCATTACACGCGCATTGCGGCACGTAACCCAGAGCTGAACGCCTTTCTCACCCTGTCATCCGAACGCGCCTATGCGCAAGCGGATCGGATCGACGCCATGGTCGCCGCCGGAAAGCCGCTGCCCCCGCTGGCAGGCGTGCCCATGGCCATCAAGGACGTGATCAGCACACGCGGCATCCGCACTACGTGCGGATCGAAGATCCTTGAGCACTACGTGCCGCCTTACGACGCGACCGCAGTCGCGCGGCTCGAAGCTGCGGGCGCCGTGATCCTCGGCAAGACCAATTGCGACGAATTCGCCATGGGCAGCTCGAACGAAAATTCCGCCTATGGTCCCGTGCGCAATCCCGAAGCAACGGATCGCGTTCCGGGCGGCTCCAGCGGCGGCTCCGCGGCGGCAGTCGCGGCAGGCTTGGCTGTGGCGTCGCTGGGAACCGACACGGGCGGGTCGATTCGCCAACCCGGCGCGATGTGCGGTGTTCCGGCCATGATGGGAAGCTACGGCAGGGTCTCGCGATATGGCCTGATTGCCTTTGCATCATCACTCGATCGCATCGGGCCGTTCGCCTCGAGCGTGCGCGACGTCGCCGTGGTGCTGCAAGTCATCGCCGGCCGCGATCCCAACGATTCCACTTCCACAACGGCACCCGTTCCCGAATATCGCACTGAAATCGGGAAGCCGGTGGCAGGTTTGCGAATCGGCATTCCCAAAGAGTATTTCGGCGCGGGCATGGACGCCGACGTCCGGAAAAAGATCGAAGCAGGCATCGAGATCTTCAAAAAACTTGGCTGCAAAATCGTCGAGATCCGGATGCCGCACACCGACTACGCCATCGCCGTCTACTACATCATCGCCACGGCGGAAGCGAGTTCCAACTTGGCGCGCTACGACGGCGTTCGCTACGGTCTTCGCGTCGACGATGATTCCCTGCTGTCCATGTACCGCAAGACGCGCGGTGCGGGATTCGGCGCAGAAGTGAAACGCCGAATCGTCCTTGGTACCTACGTTCTCTCCGCCGGCTACTATGACGCCTACTATCTGAAAGGCCAAAAAGTCCGTTCTTTGATCGCACAGGATTTTCGTGACGCCTTCACCAAAGTGGACGCCATAGTCACGCCCACATCCCCAGTGCCGGCCTTCAAATTGGGGGAGCGCACCAACGACCCGCTCCAGATGTATCTTGCTGATATATATACAGTTACAGGTTCTCTGGCGGGCCTACCGGGAATCTCGGTGCCCTGCGGAAAGATCTACGGTAAGCTCCCGGTCGGTTTGCAAATCTTCGGCCCGGCGTTTGGCGAGCCGCGAGTTCTGCAACTCGCTCACGCCTTCGAGCAGGCGGGCGGCGCCACGGTCTGAGCGCGCGGCCTGGCACGGCACCGGGCCTGTGATTTTTGGCGTCAACTAGTCTTCGTGCCGAGACTCGAACGCATTCTCGAGAAACTGGCCCGCGCTCAGCATCAGCTGCTGCGCGCCGCCGATTCCGTTCCCTCCGAGCATTGGAGGACGCGCCCGGATCGCGGCGGATGGTGCGCCGCTGAGTTGGTAGCCCATCTCATTATGGTCGAACGGGCCGTCATTGGCAGCGCAGACAGGGTGTTGCAAAAAGCTCCGCAACAATTTTCCATGTTAAAAAAAATTCATCTGCCGCTGGCGCTGGTGGAGGCCCGAATCATTCGCCGGAAAACGCCGTTGCCGCTCGATCCGGAACTGGTGCAAGAAAAAGAAACGATGCTCGCGGAGTTGCGTGAGGTGCGCGAGCGCACACTGGCCTTTATAGACGAAACGAAGGAGCGAAACTTGAGCGTTTATCGCTGGCGACATCCGTTCCTGGGCTCGCTGAATATGTATGGATGGTTTCAGATGATTGCGGCGCATCAAGTTCGGCACGAAAAGCAGCTACGCGAAATCTCCGCGGGTCTACCAAAACCCATAACAACTTTGCAAAAGTAGGACATTTTTACCGCCTCATTGTGCGTCGAGTGGCCCTTTTAGTAATGCCGCAATTGGCCGAAATTCGACCGAAAATGACCGTTTTTGTTGGGTTTTGGGTGAAAAGTACTAGCCGGTTCGTTTTGGGCTGGCAGAACGGAACGACTATTGCTCTTGTGTCGATGCAGCTAATACGATGCACACAGCATCCAAGGTAGTGTGGGTCGCACAAGGGCTAAACATTTAAGGGTCGAACAAAGGGCGGATACAGAAAGAGGGCCAAGGCCATGGTTACCGTCAAAGCGAGCCAAAAGATCTTCACCGATTCCGAAGTCGCCAGCCTGACCGGGATTTGCGTGGATCACCTGCGCAACTTCGCGAAGAGCCGGCATCTGGGGTTCATCGCGCGCGCCGCGGAAGCGGCGGGAATCCAGGCGGATCAGTGGCTATTCACGCTCTCGGATTTGATGGTGCTGGTTACGCTGTTCCCGCGCTGCACGCATTAATCACGCTCGCGGCTAAATTTCACGCAGCATGACGCTCTCCGGCCAAGCCGGAGAGCTTTTTTGTTTGAGCGCTTCTAAAAATGCATCCAAACATGAACTGACTACAGGACGTGGCGTTGAGATTCTTCAAGCATCCTCGCCCTTCGCGCAAAGCGCTCTGGGCAAGTCGGATGCCCTCAGAATGACAGTTTTGACGGTTTTCCGCAGCTGTGAGGCCGTACTTTGACGTTGCTACACACTCTGAAGGCGGGTTGTTGGGATCAGCGGGGGGCGGGAGTGGCGGAATCGGATAGAGCGTAGGCCAGGACGGTCATGACGGCGGCGTTTTCGTTGAGTTCGCGGGGATCGACCTTGTCCAAGGTATCGGCGGCGGTGTGGTGATAGTTGAAGTAGAAGCGGGCGTCTTGGTTCGGGCTGAATCCGGGTACACCTTTTTCGTTGAGGGGATCGACATCGGTACCGACTTCGCGGGCGGATCTGATGGTGCCGGCGCCGATGGAGTCCAAGACTTGCGCGACGGGGCGCATCCATTCCTCTAACGCCGGCTTCCCGACAAAATGGAAACCAACTGGGTGACCCGCACCCAAGTCGGATTCCAGAGCAGCGATGTGGTTCTGCAGATCGCTCGCGTGTTCGGCGGCGTAAGTCTGAGCGCCCTCGGCACCTTGCTCCTCGTCCATCCAGGCGATGAAGCGAACGGAGCGCTTGGGATGAATTGCGAGTTGGCGGAGCAGGTGGATTGCCTGCATGGAAACGACGACCCCGGCACCGTCGTCGATGGCGCCCGTACCGAGATCCCAGGAATCCAGATGCCCGGAGACGATAACGAACTGCTCCGGATGTTCGCTGCCCTTCCAATCGGCGATAACGTTGTAGCTTTCAACGGGCGGCAGCGTCTGCGGAGTCAGCGTGAGCCGCATGCGGACGGGGCCCTGACGAATCAGATTGGCGAGAAGGTCTGCGTCTTCCGCAGTGACGGCGGCCGACGGGATGTGCGGGCTTTCCGGACCCGGAAGAGTGGCGCCGGTGTGGGGCAGGCGATAGTCCGCACCGCCGACCGAGCGCACGAGAACAGCGGCGGCCCCAAGAGAGCGCCCCAGTGCGGGACCCGCTGCACGATACACCACCGCTCCGCCGTAGGCAGCTCCGCCGTCGCCTTGCGCCGCGAGCTGCTTGTCGAAGCGTTCGTTGAAGAGCAGGATTTTGCCCTTCACTGTGTCGGCCGGCAACTGCCGCAGCTCGTCGAAGGAATTCACAACGACGACTTCGGCCTGCAAGCCTTCCGCGGGCGTTGCGCCGCTGCCGCCGAGAGCGGTCAGCACGATTTTTTGGGTGGTGCCCGGAGTCTGACTCGGCCAGGCGAGCAACTCGCAAGTTTCGACGCCGCGGACCCAGTGTGGAACGGTGGTCTTTTCCAGTTGAACCTCGGCGCCCAAAGCGCGCATCTCCGCGGCAACGAACTCGACGGCGTGTTGCGCTTGTGGAGACCCACTGAGGCGGGGGCCGATGTTGTCGGTGAGATGGCGCAACTCATCAAGGGCGAAAGAGTCCTTCAGTGCGGCATCGCGCAGGCGCGCCATCGTGGCGATTTGATCGGAGGTCCAGGCTCCGGTCGACGTGTTCATCAAGCGTGCCATGCGCTCTTGATAGGAAGGCGGGGCTGCGGGAACGGCTGGCGCCTGTGCCATGCAGGGCACGGAGATGAAGGCCGCGGCGGTGGCGATTAGGAATTTTTTGTAAAGTGCCATGCGGGATGGTATCACGGGCGCGGGGAGCGATGGGCGTGGGAAAGAAAGAAGGATTGGCCACAGAGACACAGAGAAAAGAGGAAGAAAGAAAAGACTTGCAGGTTGATGGCGAAGCGGACTGATAGTGCTTGAAGTTAACTCTAAACCCGCACCCTGAAAGGCGTAGGGTGCGGCACCCGAGCGCAGCGAGTCGGGTACTTCGCGGGAGTTTCATGCTCGAAGTTGACGCCGGGCGGGGCCCCTCGTTCCTCTGGATAAACAAGCCCCGCCCGTACAAAGACAGGAAAATCTGCCCTGGAGGATTGGCCGATCATCATAAGCCGGCTCGGAGTTCGGGTTGTTACCTTGTGCGGATGGCGGGCATCATATCTGGCTATGGAATACAGACAACTTGGATACTCTGGTTTGAAGGTGCCGGTGCTGAGCTTTGGAACGGGGACGTTCGGCGGCAGCAACGAATTCTTCAAGGCGTGGGGCAGCAGTGACGTGGCCGAGGCCACTCGCCTCGTCGATATTTGCCTAGAGGCCGGCGTCAACCTCTTTGACACCGCCGACGTTTACTCTCAAGGGATGTCGGAAGAAATCCTTGGGAAAGCCATTGCCGGGCGGCGTCCCGAGGTCTTGATCTCGACAAAGGCCACGTTCCCGATGGGGACAGGGCCGAATGACCTCGGTTCGTCGAGGCACCATTTGCTTCGCGCGTGCGAAGACAGTCTTCGCCGGCTGGGCACAGACTACATCGACATCTACCATTTGCACGGATTCGACGCGGTCACACCTATCGAAGAAGCCTTGCAGACACTCGATCAGCTGGTGAAGAGCGGTAAGGTTCGCTATATCGCTTGCTCCAACTTTTCCGGATGGCATCTGATGAAATCCCTGGCCATTTCCGAAAGGTACGGGTGGGCTCGCTACGTGGCGCACCAGGCCTACTACTCGCTGATCGGACGCGACTTCGAGTGGGAACTGATGCCACTAGGGCTCGACCAGAAAATCGGAACCATTGTGTGGAGCCCGCTGGGATGGGGCCGCCTGACCGGAAAGATTCGGCGGGGCCAGCCGCTTCCGGAAACCAGCAGGCTGCACAAGACCTCAGAACAAGGTCCGCCAGTCACCCAGGAATACCTCTACCGGGTTGTCGACGCACTGGATGAAGTGGCGAGGGAAACCGGGAAGACTCTTCCCTCGGTTGCACTGAACTGGCTGCTGCAACGGCCGACGGTGGTAAACGTTGTGGTCGGCGCTCGCAACGAGCAACAGTTGCGGCAAAACCTGGAAGCGGTGGGATGGAATCTGACGACGGAACAGGTTGCGAAGCTCGACAAGGCAAGCGAGACGACTCCGGCTTATCCCTACTGGCATCAGCGGCAATTCCGCGCTCTAAATCCTTGGCCGGTGCCTTACTACAGCTAACCGGGCAGCGTCTGAATTCACGGTCGGTGGGGACGTTGCGGGGGCACGGCGCGCGGCGTTATGCTCGAACAGAGGCAAACTGGCGCGCTACACGCGCATCGCATCCCCAGGGACTCGCCAATGACTTCGGCCCGGATACCTACAATTCTTGTTTGCCTGGCAGGCTTTGCCTGGATGGTCACCGGCGGGTTCGGGCAATCCACAAATAGCGGCAATGCGCCGCAGAAACCGCCAGCCGCCGCGTCCAGCCAGGATGCTGCGGCCGAGGCGCGGCTTGCGCGCGGCAAAAAGCTGATGCTAAAGGACGGCAGCTTCCAATTAGTGCGGAGCTACGAGCAAAAGGGTGACCGGGTGCGGTATTTCAGCCTCGAACGCGGCGACTGGGAAGAGATCCCGGCAGCGATGGTGGACTGGGATGCCACGGCCAAGGCGGAGAGCGATTCGGAAAAGGCGGACGCGGCGCTGGTGAGCAAGATTCATACGCAGGAAGAAGCCACCAGAATCGAGACGGTGCTGGATGTCGATGCAAGCTTGCAGGTGGCGCCGGGGGTGTTCCTGCCACCAGGGGAAGGGATGTTTGCGATCGAAGGACGATCGGTTACGCCGATCCCGCAGGTGGGCTCGGAAGTGAAGACAGACAAGAAAACCCAGCTCAAACGGATCCTTTCGCCGCTGCCGATCATTCCGAGCAAGCAGAACGTGGAAATCCCGGGAGCGAAGGCCAAGCTGCGAGTTACGACGGCGGTTCCCGAGTTTTATTTGCGAGAGGTGCAGCCGGACTACGAGAGCGACTCGGCGCTCGAACGGACCCGCCGGCAGAGTACCAACGGGCCCGAAGTGGAATTGATTCGCGCGACGGTTAAGGGAAACAAGCGCCTACTGGAGTCGATTCGCAGCCTGTTTGGCGAGCAAGTGGGAGAAGAGCGCAAAACAATCTCCATACAGCAGTGGGAAGTCGCGCGGACCGTGTATCGATTTACGCTGAGTGAGCCGCTGCCGCCGGGGGAATACGCGCTGGCGGAGATTTTGCCGGACGGGTTGAACCTTTATGTGTGGGATTTTGGGGTGGACGGAACGCCGGCTGCGGCCAAGCCTGGGAAGCCGTGACCGAGGAGTCGTCTGAGGCAGCGGAAGAAAGAGAAAGAATTAACACAGAGGGCACAGAGATTGGAGCACAGAGGTCACGAAGAAGAACTGCTTGAAGGTGTCTGAAGCCATCCAAACATTGAGTGACTGAAACAGTTGACGCTGAGATTCTGAGGGCAATCCCTCCATTCCATCCCTGCCTCCCCGGACGGGCTCCGGCCCGCAAGCCCTGAGAAGCAACGCCAGGCGGACGAATCGAGACCGACATTTTTTTGTTTTTTTCGGGAAACGAATGGCGGGGCGGGCCGTCCTTACCTATAGCTGTCTATGGGAGAGGCCTTGACCAAGCCAAAGAGTGACGTTCTGCAAGGTACGTTGGCGCTGCTGGTGCTGAAGACGCTGGCGCGGGGGGCGATGCACGGCTACGGGATCACGCTGCATATCCAGCGGGTCTCGAGTGACGTTTTGCGGGTGGAGGAGGGTTCGCTGTACCCGGCGCTGCACCGGATGGAACAGGATGGATGGATCAGCGCGGAGTGGCGGATGTCTGAGAACAATCGGCGCGCCCGCTACTATCGCCTGACTGCGACCGGCCGAAAGCAGCTTGCGGAAGAAGAAAAGAACTGGACTCGGTTGACGCAAGCTGTGGCGAGCGTCCTGCAAGTGGCCTAAGAGGAGGGTGAGAAATGTCTTGGACTACGCGCCTACGGGGCATGCTGCAATCGAAGAAATTGGACCGCGACCTGGATGAAGAGCTGAACGCGCACATCGAGATGCGGACCCAGGACAACATCGCGCGCGGTATGACCGAGGAGGAAGCGCGTTACGACGCGCGGCGGCGCTTTGGAAACACCACATTGATGAAAGAGGACGCGCGGGCGATGGATATCGTCGGCTGGATGGAAGCCCTGGGACAGAATCTTCGCTACGCGGCACGAATGCTGCGGCGGAGTCCGGGCTTCACGGTGGTGGCGATTTTAACGTTGGCACTAGGAATCGGCGCGAACATCGCGACGTTTACGGTGGTGCGCGCGGTGCTGTCTATGGAGTCATGGCCTACACTTTCAGCCAGCGGACCAATGAAATCGGCATCCGCATGGCGATGGGTGCGCAACGAAGCGACATTCTGCGCATAGCGGTGGGAGAAGGGGCGCTGGTCGTGACCATCGGCGTGGTTTCGGGACTGGCCGGGTCGGCGATCTTGACGCGGTTCCTGCAGTCGATGCTGTTCGACGTGAAACCTACAGATCCGATTACGTTCGCGGCGATCGCGGCGTTGCTGACCGTAGTGACGCTGCTTGCGTGCCTGGTGCCTGCGCATAGAGCGACGCCCGTGGACCCACTGATCGCGCTGCGGCATGAATAATCGTGTAGGGCGGCGGCGCAGCGAGGGAGCCGGACGGCCGGATTTCCTCGCTGCTCGTTTGAATAAAATCTAGGAACTGCGAACGACGGACCTGATCGTTGCGGCGAACCTGGCGATCAACTCGCTCTTTTCCGCGAGCTTGTTCCACACAACACCTATGCTCCATTGCGCTTCGGGCATGTGGAGATCGTGAAAGCGAACTCCAGGGACGTGCATGCGCAGGGCGGAGCTCGGAACGAGAGAAACGCCGAGGCCAGCGCGAATGAGATTGAGGATGGTGAACAGTTCGCTGGCTTCCTGGACGACGCGGGGAGTGAAACCGGCGCGGCGGCAAAGGTCCGAGACGTGATCGTGGAAGGTCTCGGAGACGGAGCGCGGGAGGCAGATGAAGGGACGGTCGCGCAAACAGGCCAGACCTTCGCTGGATTTGTAGGGAACGGAACGCGGGGTGGCGGCCACGAGGCGGTCGGAGAAGAGCGGGCGGGTATCGAGCTCGGTGTGAGCGACGGGCAGGCGCACGATGCCAATGTCGATCTTGTCGTCGAGGAGGGCGGCGATTTGAGATGGCGTGGACATGTCGCGCATCTGGAGCTCGACGAGCGGATTGCCGCGACGAAAACGGAGAATGGTGCGCGGGAGAACCGCGGAAACCGACGCAATGCCGAAGCCGATGCGGAGAGTGCTGGCGCGGCCTTCTACTGCGGCACGCGCGGAATCGAAGGCGAAGCGGGATTCTCTGGCCAGTTTTTCAGCGAGAGGAATGAGCACGCGACCCGCTTCGGTGAGGGCAACTTTGCAGCGCGTACGGGCGAAGAGCGGACCTCCAATTTTTTCCTCGAGGCGCTGGATTTGCTTACTGAGGGCGGGCTGAGAGACGAACGGGCGTTCCGCCGCTTTGCGGAAGTGCAGTTCTTCGGCAAGGACGAGGAACGGGCGCAATTCATCGTATTGCAGATACATAATCGCAGATTATCACAGCCTGAATATAGATTCATTGGACGAAAGACTGCCTTCCCCCGCAGAATTTTGTTGGAGGCAAGGAGAATGGCTAGCGGAAGACATAAGAGCAACGGGAGCGGTTCGCGGCGGACTCGCGCGGTGATAATGGATTTTGGCGAGGTGCTGTGCTTCCGGCCCGCGCCGGAAGCGATGGGCCGGATGGCGAAGCTGTTTCGCATTGCGCCGGAGCGATTCCTGGAATGCTATGTGCCCACGCGCGGGCCATACGATCAGGGGCTTTTGACCCCGGAGGAGTATTGGATGGACTTCGCGCGAGTCGCAGGAGTGACGATTGATGCGGCGCTCGTTGAGGAGCTGCGGAGGACGGATACGGCGATGTGGAGCCGGATCAACGTGGAGATGACGGATTGGGTGGAGCAGCTACACGAGGCGGGGCTGACGACGGCGCTGCTTTCAAACATGCAGCACGACATGGCGGCGCATGCACGGAAGAACTTCGATTGGTTGCGACACTTCGATCATCAGATCCTGTCGTGCGAGTTGCGATTGATCAAGCCGGATGGGGCAATTTTCCGGCACACGATCGAACAGATCGGGGTGAGGGCGGAGGAAATGCTGTTTGTGGACGACCGCGAGGCGAATGTGGAAGCGGCGCGGGCTGTTGGCCTGAGGGCGATTCAATTTGAATCCACCGAACAGTTACGATTGGGGTTAAGGGAGATAGGGTTTGAACCTTTGCCGCCTACACGGAAGACGCAACGGCGGGCTGTGGCGACGAAAACGAAAGGCAAGAATTAACACAGAGGGCACGGAGACGACTGATTTGCAGAAGACTACGTGGCTCAAGCCCTGTGAGTTGAGATTCTTCGGGCATCCTTGTCGGATGCCCTCAGAATGACAGTTAGGGCGCTAGACGGCGAAGGGGCGGATCTGAACGAGGCCGGAGGGTGCCGGGGAGGTCGCACTGGCGCGGGCCAGCATGCCGGCGGAGACGATGCCGGTGCGGACGAAAGATTTTTCGCAGTCGGCGGACGAAGGTCCGCGCATATTTCCTTCCATGAAGGCGAGGCCGGGGCAGCGCGTACACGTGCCGAGGTGATTGCAGGACGAGCATGTGGTGAGGTCTTTTCCGCGAATCGAGCGGACTTCCAAGAGTTGCGGCGAATTCCGCCAAATGTCGAGAAATCTTTGCTCGCGCACATTGCCGCAAGAGATGGGGAACTGCACGCACGGATAGAGTTCGCCGCACGGAGAGACGTAGCAGGCGGTATGGCCTGCGCTGCACGGAAGACCTTCAAGGGTGTCGTCGTCCAAGGGTGGTGGTGGCGCGCAGAATTCGGCAACATCGCCAACCAAGTCTGGGTTCTGGAAGACGCTTCGCAAACTGCTGGAGGGAAGACGCAGGCGCAGCACGGAAGTGTCTCCACTCATCATGGGCGTGATGGTGGGATCGAGGGTGTAGTGGGCTCCCACTTCCGCGGCCAACCGGCGCACGCCTTCACTGTCGTGAAGATTGCTCTTCATGAGCACGTTCGCGAGAGTCACTTTGAGACCGTGGGCTCTCAGCAGGCGAATGCCGGCGAGGGTGCGGTTGAGCGAGCCGGGCAGCTTGGAGATGCCATCGTGAACTTCGGCGCGATGGGAGTACACGCTGATCTGGACTTGCTCGACGTTTAATTCGCGAAGGCGCCGGGCTTCTCTTTCGCGGATGAGGACGGCGTTGGTCTTAAGTTTTACATTGAAGCGCAAAGCGCGGGTGTACTCGATGATTTCGAAGCAGTCGCGCCGAACGAGGGGCTCTCCGCCGCTGATGGTGAGGAAGAAGACGCCGGCCGCCGCGAGTTGATCGAGAAGATTAAGGATCTGGGCAGTTGTCATCTCACCGTCGCCGTCGTGATCGAGGTAGCAGTGCTCGCAGCGCTCGTTGCAGCGGTACGTGACGTCGAGATGGACGCTGATCGGCACGCCGTGGCTTAGCGCCTTTTGATTGAGTGCAGCCATGAGGCTCATGATCTTTTCACACTCTCCAGTGGCGCGTCGCTAACGGGCTCATCGGATAGCAGGAGAATCCCGTGGCGGGCCAACTCTCCCGCGAGTTCCACGGCGTCGCGATAGGCTTGTTCGGGTTCGACATCGAATTCTTGACAGACATGGAGCTGGACAATATCGGAAAGGGGTGTCTTGCCGTCGGCGGCTTGCCAAATCACCGTAGCGGTTTCGTTCAGGCTGAAGAGCGTCGAGTCGGCCGCGGACATGATGATCATCTCTCCGCCAAGCTGGCGGGCGGCCACGGCGCTGCTTCTGGCGATGTATTTCTCGTTCATCTGATTTGTTCCAGGGTGATTTGTTCCGTGGCGATTTGCTCCGGGGCGATTTGCTCCGGGGCGATTTGCTCCGGGGCGATCAGCTCCCAAGCACGCGCATCGGGTGTAAAGACCAGCCGCGAAACCTCGACGCGGGACACGAACTCGAGGACCGCATCAAAAAGGCGCGCGACCATTTCTTCTTCGTGTGCGAAAAACAGGATGTGGCGCATCAGCGCTCGCGCCGCGTCTTTCCGCGCGATGGGCTCCAGCCGGTTTTCCGGACCCTGCTCCAGCAGATAGAGCGCACCGACCGGCGCCGAGGTATTTGCGCCCGAGCGCGCTAGTTCGCCGGCGAACGGAGTGCCATAGGCACGATAGCCGCTCGCGATCCGGCGGACGTAGGAAATTTCATCGGTGAGAACGACAGCGTCTTGTGGGGCAAGCCGCGCCATGGTGGTTTTGCCGGTGCCGGAAACGCCCGCGAAGAGATAGGCAGCACCGTTGCGAATCGCGCTGGCGGCGTGCACCAAAAAGCCACCTTCCTCGGCGAGAACGAGCGAATGAGTGATGCGCAGCACGGTGTCGATGGAATAAGGATTGGGGCACTGGCGAATCCAGCCGCGGCCGGCGCGGGCATCCCAGGTCGCGCGGAAATCGCCTCGCCGGAAGCGCCAGAGAGAACCCTCCCTGGTAACTTGGGCGTCCTCATCGGATGGCTCGCCGGCTGGATCGAGTTGAATCTCGAAGCGATACGTGGGCTCGGAAAAGGGATTCACAAAGCCGGCGTAGCGTTTTTCGAGGAGCGCGCAGAATTCCGGGTTGCTGGGTTGAAGAAGGATAGGGATTGCACCGATCTCCACGGCGACCGATGGCGATGCGTGGCTGGAAGACCGAACGCAAGCAGGCGCCGAGGTTGCCGCACGCATCACAGGCACTCCAGAACGGGAGTGGTGGGATTCCCGTGCGGTTCGTGAGAGCGGCCGAGAAGCCGCAGCCGCAGCGAATGCCGCCGCAGAAGAGTTTTGGCCAGCGCGTTGGAATTGCGCACCGCCCAGCCGAGCAGCTTGGTCGAGAAACCATCGATGCGCGCGAACTCGACCGGTTTGCCGTAGCGAACAATGGAAGTAACGCGGCCGAGCACCTGGCTCTCATCCAGGGAGGGGTCTTCGTTCGGGAGGGCGTCGCCTCGCGTGGCGAGGATGAAGCGGTTTCCCTGACGCCATTTGCGGATTAAGCGATGGGCCCAGAAGCGGCCTTCGCGCAACGCCAGAACGATGTGGCCGCGCCGGGCTTCGGCAACGACCTGGGAGCGCACCGTAAGGAGGTCACCAGGGTAGATAGAGGGAATCATGCTGCTGCCGCGGGCGACGAAGCGAACTTCGCCGAAGCGGCGCAAGACCTCGGCGGCCAGATCGAGGCGAACCTCATCGGAAGATGGGAGTGCATCGGCGATGATGTGCGCGCGTGTCAAGAATTCTTCCGGTTGAATTTGCATTGCCGTTGTGTCGTAGAGAGTTTGCCGCAAGCCAGGGCCATGGTTTCAAAGACCTTTTCGTGCTGGAAATCGGGTTTCGTATACGGCCGCTTTCTTTTTTGGGTTAGACCGGTCGATTCGTGCTTGCCAGGGGACCGATCGTCGCGGATTTCGTTCATTGGAACCCCGCTTGAGTCAACTTGATGGCCGTGTTGCTTCCCCGAGAACCGAAATAAATGCTGGCGGCCTGCGCGCTGGCGCTGGCATTGTCGACCACCATGCCGGTGATTCCGGTACTCGAGTTTGGGATCGTACCGTTCGCCGGATTGGTAACGCCGGCGGCGAACGTGGTGAGCGTGTTGATATTGGATCGGCCCAGTACGTCGCTCGCACCGCGGACGGGGAGACGGCCTGGTCTGCCGGGGAAGCGGAACTGGAGGAAGCTCTGCAATTGGCGCTGCTGGGCTTCAGTCTGGGCAACCTGGCTCTGCTGCTCGATTTCGCGCCAGCGGAATAGCGCTCTCGGGTCGCTGCGCGCTGCCTCCAGCGCGGCTAGGGCGCCAGTGTGCCCGTACACGGCATGATGCGTGGTCCAATCATGGAAACCGCTGGCGTGGAGTTGAGCTGGACGGACGGGTGCAGTGGATCGTTGCCCTGCAAAGAGCAGAGGCAGAAGGGCAGCCGGCAACACTAGGAGCAGGGCTATACGCCCGCTCCAAGGAAGGGGTTTCGTCATCGTTTCGCCATTGGCGAATACAGTTGTCAGTGTCTTACGGCGGGCGGGCCTGGGTTTCAGGGAAAATGGCCGATGTTGATTAAAGGTTACGGGGTGTAGCCGTACTCAAGTAACGGCTTGAGGACATGCTTGCAAAGCTCGCAAACCCTTTAGTTTGGGACCTTTTCGGCGGGAGCGGCGGAGAAGATCTCGCGCAACATGGCGAGGACGTCGGAAATGCGGAAGGGTTTCTGCAGCCCGTGAGACCCTTGGGAGCCGGGACCTGGGACGTCGACCAAATCCCCCGTCATGAAGATCACCGTAGGCTTGTTCGGCCCCGCGGCGGACAGAATCTGCTCGGCGGCCTGACGGCCGTCGGCGGCTAACCCGCCCGCGGACAGATTCACGTCGCAAAGAAGTACGTCGTAGGACCGCCGGGAAACGAAGTCGAGCGCCTCGGCAGGAGTCGCGGCGCAATCGACGTGCAGCCCCTTAACGGAAAGCCCCTCGTCGAGAAGCATGCGCAGGCTCTCTTCATCGTCGAGAACGAGGATCGAGCGGCCCTTCAAGGCTTCGGAAGCGGCACGAAACAACGGAGAAATCGAGAAGCCCGGATCGGTGGCCGGCGCGGCCGGAGATTGCTGGTCGGCGGCGATCGGCAGAAACACAGTGAAAGCGGATCCTCCGGCGGGGAGGACTTCAACGTTAATCGAGCCGCCGTGCTCGCGAATGATGGACATGCAGATGCTCAAGCCGAGACCGGTTCCTCCACCGGGACGTTTGGTGGTGTAAAAGGGATCGAAGAGGCGCGGAAGAGCCTCGGGAAGAATGCCTACGCCGTCGTCCTGAACGGTGACGGTAACGTGGCTACCAGTGCGCGCCACACGGATCTGGATGCGGCCGGTTTCACGGACTTCGCGGATGGCGTGCTCGGCGTTGCTGATGAGATTCAGGAAAACTTGAATGAGCTGGTTGGCGTCACCGATGATCGTCGGCAACGCGTTGTTGGGCTGGAAGCCCACTTCGATGTTGTTGCGGCGGAGCGAGTGCTCATGCAACTGGAGGGTGCGATCGATCAAGCTGTTGACGTCCAGCAGTTTTTTCTGAGGCGCGGCCGGCCGGGAGAATTCGAGAAGATTCTGGACAATGCGCGCGGCGCGGCGGGCTTGGCGATGGGTTAGATCGAGTTGGCGCTTGGTATTCTCCTCTAAGCCTTCGCGCTCCCGCAGAAGCTCGGTGACGCCGAGGATCGCGGTGAGAGGATTGTTCAGCTCGTGGGCCACGCCGGCGAGCATCTGGCCCATGGCCGCGAGTTTTTCCGCCTGAATGAGCTGCTCTTCCAAACGCTTTAGCTCGGTGACGTCGCGGCCGGAAATAATCACACCATCGATCCTGCCGGTTTCATCGGAAAGTGGGCTGAAATGGCAGCGGATCCGGCGCCATTCGCCTTGCTTGTGGCGCACGCGAAGTTCCAGTGAGGCAAAGGACTGGCGGCCACCGACAATTTCAGCAAAAAGAGCCTGGAGCGCCGGACGGTCTTCGACATGAGTACGTTCGCCCAACTCTTGGGAGTCATATTCTTCGGGGTCGTAGCCGAGGACGTCTTTGACTCGAGGACTGGTAAAGGTGTAGTGGCCGGCGGCGTCCAAGACGAGAATAAGGTCGGGGAAACTGTCCACCAAGCGGCGCGCAAATTCCTGCTGCTGATACAGCCGCCGCTCCATTTCGCGCCGTTCGGTGATGTCCATCAACGCGCCGTGATAGCGAAGGACCTGACCGCTGGTATCGCGCACAACGGCGGCGGTGTTCAAACAAACGATGGGGCTGCCATCCTTCCGGTAAAGGGTGATCTCCCGCCCCTGCAGCATCGGCTGGCTGTCAACTTCTTGACGCAGAAGCCGGCGGTGCGCTTTGTCCGGCAAAACGTCGGCAAGCGTGCGGGTGAGAAGCTCTTCCTTGGAGTCATATCCGAGCATACGAACAAGAGCTGGATTGGCGTCCAGAATACGGTCGTCCGGGGTAACGATGTAGATGCCTTCCTGAAGGGTCTCGAAAAGTTCGGTGAAGCGGGCTTCGTTCTTGCGCGAAGAGGTGATGTCACGCGCGAGGATGGTAACGCCATGGACCTGGTCGTCGCGGAGCATGGCGTGAGCCACGCAATCAAAATAGTGGAGCGTTTTCTGGCCCTTGAGGCGCACCTGGATGGTGCCGGTCCAATGCCGCCGCTCGAGGAAGCGGGGCATGGCCCGGTCAACCAGGTCGCGCCCTGCACCAGAGCTCTCCTCGAGAAAATCAGTCACCGGCTTGCCAATGATCTGCTGGAACGACAAGCCTACGAGATCGGCAAAGCTGCGGTTGACGGCACGCACCTCGCCCTCGAGCGTGAGGGCGATCAGAATGTCATCGAAAGAATCGATCAAGTCCCGGTAGCCCTGCTGGGAACGCTCGATGACCGCGAAGAGCTGGTCGATTTGTTTGTCGGAGGGCGGCGCGGCGTCGCGTTGCTCGATGCCTCGAACCAGGCCGCGAAGCTCGGATATCTCCTGGGTCCGTTTCCACGCATACAGGCCGAAAAGAGTTACGAGAATGACCAGGCCGACCGGGAGGGCTTCGTAGCGGTGCGCCAGCGACCGAATGGTGTCCCAGGAAATGACGGCAAACACGATCGAGAGAACGAAAAGCAGGAAGAAAGTGAGCCGCCAGATTTCTTTCTGGCGCTTCTCGAACTGCTCGAGACGCTCGGAAACCGCGGGGCGGTGTTGGCGATTCGACGAAGAGCCGTTCCCGGAACTCGAGGCTGGTTTCTTGTTTTCTGGCATGAGTTCCCGTCACACCGCTAGCGAGCCGGCGTTAACCGATCATTAATTATTCCCCCCCCCATTGTAGGAACGCTTGTAACCCGCCAGCAACTACGGGATTGCGGGAAGTGCCCGAAGGATACCTGTACGCATTACGCACAAAAAGGAATCGGCGCCCTCGACCGTAGTCGGGGGCGCCGTTGGCTCGCTGGCAGGAGGTAAATTCCTCCCGACGAGGTGGTTTAGCCTTCCGTGGCAGCGTCGGCTTCGGTGTCTTTCTGCAGGAAGTCGAGCGCCGCGGCTTCTTCGGCGGTGAGCTCGGCGGCTTCCGGAATCTCCTCGACGGGAGCGGGGATCGGCATCTCCGTCAGCAATTGAATGCTGCGGTAGTGCTCGAGGCCCGTTCCGGCGGGGATGAGGCGGCCCATGATGACGTTTTCCTTCAGGCCGCGCAGATAGTCAACCTTGCCGGCAACCGCGGCTTCGGTGAGGACGCGGGTGGTCTCCTGGAAGCTGGCGGCGGAGATGAACGAGTCGGTGGAGAGGGACGCCTTGGTGATGCCAAGGAGCAGCGGGCGGCCCGTAGCCGGGCGGCCACCGTCGGCAATGACGCGGTCGTTCTCTTCGCGGAAGCGGAACTTGTCCACTTGCTCCTCGAGGAGGAACGAGGTGTCGCCAACGTCCTCGACCTTGACCCAGCGCATCATCTGCCGGGAGATGGTTTCGATGTGCTTGTCGTTGATGTTTACGCCCTGCAGGCGGTAAACCTCTTGAATGGCGTTGACCAAGTAGGATTGCGTGAACTTTTCGCCGAGGACGGCCAGCAAATCGTGGAGGTTGAGCGGGCCGTCGATCAGGGCCTCACCGGCCTTGACGTGGTCGCCTTCCTGAACGTTGATGTGGACGCCGCGGGGAATCGAGTATTCCTTGGTGGTCTTGCGGTCTTCGCTTTCGACGTAGATCTTGCGCATGCCCTTGGCGATGTCGCCATAGCGGACCACGCCATCGACCTCGCTGATGACGGCGGGATCCTTGGGCTTGCGGGTCTCGAAGAGCTCGACCACGCGCGGGAGACCACCGGTAATGTCTTTGGTCTTGGTGGTTTCGCGCGGGATTTTCGCGAGCACGTCGCCGGCCTGGACCTCGTCGCCGTCCTTAACCATCAAGTGGGCGCGCGAAGGCATCAGGTATTTCTTGCGGACCTTGCCGGACGAATCGCGAACCAGAATAGCCGGCTGATGCTTTTCATCGCCCGGGGGAAGTGTGACGACGTCCTGCGAGAGGCCGGTCACTTCGTCGACTTGCTCTTCGATGGTTAGACCGGGCCGCAGGTCGTCAAACTTCACGGAACCCGCGGTTTCGGTCAGGATCGAGAAGGTGAACGGATCCCATTCCGCCAGGATCTGGCCGTGGTTGACGGTTTCGCCTTCGACGACGCGGAGGCGCGCGCCGTAAACGACGTGGTAGCGCTCCTTTTCGCGGCCCTTTTCATCGACGATGGCGATGAGGCCGGCACGGTTCATGGCGATGGATGCGCCGCCGCGGCCATGGACGTACTTGAGGTCCACGAACTTGACGACGCCGTTGTTGCGCGCTTCCAGCGTGGAGCGCTCGGAAACGCGGGTGGCTGTTCCGCCGATGTGGAAGGTGCGCATAGTGAGCTGCGTGCCGGGCTCGCCGATGGACTGCGCGGCGATGACGCCGACGGCTTCACCAAGCTCGACCATGCGGCCCGAGGCGAGGTTGCGGCCATAGCATAGCGCGCAGACGCCACGGCGGGATTCGCAGGTGAGCACGGAACGGATGCGTACGCGCTCGATGCCCGCGCCCTGAACGGCGTTGGCCAGCTCTTCGGTGATTTCCTGGTTCACTTCGACGATGACGTGACCCTCGAAATCCTTGATCTTGTCGAGGGACACGCGGCCGACGATACGGTCGCGCAGCGGCTCGACTTCGACGCCGGCTTCGATGATGGGTTCGACGAAAATGCCGTCGGAGGTGCCGCAATCGCGCTCGTTGATGATGACGTCTTGCGCCACGTCGACGAGGCGGCGGGTCAGGTAGCCCGAATCGGCGGTCTTGAGCGCCGTGTCGGCCAAGCCCTTGCGCGCACCGTGCGTCGAGATGAAGTACTGCAGCACGTTGAGGCCTTCGCGGAAGTTGGAGGTAATCGGCGACTCGATGACTTCACCGGAAGGCTTGGCCATCAGGCCGCGCATGCCGGAGAGCTGGCGAATCTGCTGTTTCGAGCCGCGAGCGCCGGAGTCCGCCATGACATAGACGGGGTTGATGCCGCCTTCCTTGTCCTGGTTCTCGAGGGCCTTGAAGAGCTCGTCGGCCACTTTTTCGGTGACGTCGCCCCAGATGGCGATGACTTTGTTGTAGCGCTCGCCATTGGTGATTGCGCCGTCCAGGTATTGCTGCTGCACCTTAACGACTTCCTTTTCCGCGTTCTCGACAAGCTTGAACTTGTCGCCGGGGATGAGCATGTCGTCGATGCCGATCGAGATGCCGGACTTGGTGGCGTAGGTGAAGCCCAAGTCCTTCAGGTGATCGAGCAGCGCGACCGTGCTTTCCAGGCCAAATCGCAGATAGGCGTAGTACACGAGCTGCTGCACGCCCTTTTTCTTGAGCAGACCATTCACGTACGGGAAGTTGCTCGGCAGGTGCGAGTTGAAGATCACGCGCCCGACGGTGGTCTGAATGAATTGGCGCTCCATCTTGACCGGAACGGTGTGCGGCACGTCCTGATCGTCGTACGCCGTGGTGAGATCGATGACTTCACCGGTGTAACGCAGACGAATCGGGGTGAGTAACTCGACCTCGCCGGCTTCCAGAGCCAAAACCACTTCATCCGACGTACCGAAGACGCGGCCTTCACCCTTGGCGCCGGTGCGCGCCTTGGTCAGATAGTAGATGCCCAAAACCATGTCCTGCGACGGCACGGCCAGAGGCAAGCCGTGCGCCGGGGACAGGATGTTGCGCGAGCTGAGCATCAGCACGGACGCTTCGACCTGGGATTCCGGTGAAAGCGGGATGTGCACGGCCATTTGGTCGCCGTCAAAGTCCGCGTTGAACGCGGTGCAGACCAGCGGATGGATGCGGATGGCCTTGCCCTCAACGAGGACGGGCTCAAACGCTTGAATGCCGAGACGGTGCAGCGTCGGAGCGCGGTTGAGCAATACGGGATGCTCACGAATCACGTCTTCGAGAATGTCCCAAACGACCGGGTCCTGCTGCTCGACCATTTCCTTGGCTTGCTTGATGGTGGTGCAATGTCCCTGGGCTTCGAGCTTGTGATAGATGAACGGCTTGAAGAGCTCGAGCGCCATTTTTTTGGGTAGACCGCACTGGTTCAGCTTCAGCTCTGGGCCGACAACGATCACGGAGCGGCCGGAGTAGTCCACGCGCTTGCCGAGCAGGTTCTGGCGGAAACGGCCCTGCTTGCCCTTGAGTGTGTCGGACAAGGACTTAAGCGGGCGGTTGTTCGTTCCGCGAAGAACGCGGCCGCGGCGGCCGTTGTCGAACAGCGCGTCAACAGCTTCCTGAAGCATGCGCTTTTCGTTGCGGACGATGACGTCCGGCGCGCGCAGCTCCATCAGCTTCTTCAACCGGTTGTTGCGGTTGATGACGCGGCGGTAGAGATCGTTCAAGTCGGATGTGGCGAAGCGGCCGCCGTCCAGAGGCACCAGCGGGCGCAGCTCCGGCGGAAGCACCGGAATCACGTCGAGAATCATCCACTCCGGCTTGTTGCCGCTCTTGCGGAACGCTTCCAGCACTTTCAGGCGCTTAGCGAACTTGATCCGCTTCTGCAGCGACGGATCCGCCTTCATCTTGTCGCGCAGCTCGTCGGCAAGCTTGTCCACTTCAACGCGGCGGAGAAGCTCCTTGATGGCTTCCGCGCCCATCTTCGCGGTGAACTGGCCGGGATATTCCTTTTGCAGCTCGCGATACTTGTCTTCGAGAAGCACTTCGCGCTCGCGGAGAACGGCAACCTCGCCGGGATCCACGACGACGAACGCTTCGAAGTACAGGATGCGCTCCAGATCGCGCATCGAGATGTCCAGCAAGTAGCCGATGCGGCTGGGCAGGCCCTTGAAGAACCACACGTGCGAGCAGGGTGAAGCCAGCTCGATGTGACCCAAGCGCTCGCGGCGAACTTTGCTGAGGGTGACTTCCACACCGCACTTATCGCAAATTACGCCGCGGTGCTTCATCCGCTTGTACTTGCCGCACAAACACTCCCAATCGGTGACGGGGCCAAAAATCTTGGCGCAGAACAGGCCGTCGCGCTCGGGTTTGAAAGTGCGGTAGTTGATGGTCTCGGGCTTGGTGACTTCGCCGTGCGACCACGAACGGATTTTTTCCGGGCTCGCTAGGCTGATACGAATCGAATCGAAATCGGCGATCAGACTGGCGCGATCATATGGGCTGCTGCGATACAAGGTTGTTTCCTCCTCCCGCCGCCTTGCGGCTGCGGGCTGCGGTCCGATGGGAAGCACCGGACCGGCTGAGAACTCAACTACCGAGACCTACGAATCATTCAATCTTGCCTAGTAGGGGCGCAGCATGCTGCGCCCCAACCGGCTTGATTTCCGCCTAGTCGGCGGCCTTTTCTGCCGGCGGCTTCTGCCGCTTCATCAACTCGACGTCGAGGCAGAGCGACTGCAACTCGCGTACGAGCACGTTGAACGACTCCGGCACACCAGGCTCGATGCCCGGCTCGCCCTTGACGATGGCCTCGTAAATTTTCGCGCGGCCGTAGACGTCGTCGGACTTCGCCGTGAGCAGCTCCTGCAAGATGTGTGCGGCTCCGTACGCTTCCAGCGCCCAAACTTCCATTTCGCCGAAGCGCTGGCCGCCGAACTGCGCCTTGCCACCCAACGGCTGCTGGGTGATGAGTGAGTACGGGCCGATCGAACGCGCGTGAATCTTGTCGTCGACGAGATGCGACAGCTTGAGCATGTAGATGTAGCCGACAGTGACGGGCTGGTCGAACTGATCCCCGCTCATGCCGTCGAACAGGTTGATCTTGCCGGCTTGCGGCAGACCCGCGACTTCCAGCAAGTGGCGGATTTCGGTTTCGCGCGCGCCGTCGAAAACCGGCGTTGCGAATGGAATCCCGTCGCGGAAGCCTTCCGCGTATTCCAGCAACTCATCATCGTCGAGCTTCGCCAGAAACCTCCAGATCGTGGTGTCGGCGAAAACTTCCTTGAACCAGCGGCGCAAAGCTTCCGCGCGCGTCTCCTTGCTGAGCAGGCGCTTCAAGCTGTTGCCGAGTTCCTTCGCGGCCCAGCCGAGGTGCGTTTCCAGAACCTGCCCGACGTTCATACGCGACGGAACGCCCAGCGGATTCAGAACGATCTCGACCGGAGTTCCGTCCGGCAGATACGGCATGTCTTCCTGCGGCACGATGCGCGCGATGACGCCCTTGTTCCCGTGGCGGCCGGCCATTTTGTCGCCGATGGAGAGCTTGCGCTTCATGGCGATATAGACCTTGACCAGCTTGATGACGCCTGGAGGCAGCTCGTCGCCCTTCTTGAGCTTTTCCTTGCGCTCCTCGGTGATCTTGCGGAGCACATCGATTTGCCGCGAGGTCATCTCCTCGATCTCTTCGATCTTCTCGATGAGCAGCGGATCCTTTTCGTTGAGCTTCAGGCGCTTGAGGTTGCGCGTGGAGATCTTTTCGATGATGTCGCGCGTCAGCTCGACACCCTTGGTCAGCAGGCGCTTGTTGGTCTTTTCGTCGTGCAGGTCGGCTTGCAGAATCTTGCCGCCGAGGAGGTCCGACAAGCGCTTGAGGCGCTCATCCGTGAGGATGCGGATTTCGTCGGCGAGGTTCTTTTCCAGCTTGAAGACCTGCGTCGCCTCGATGGCCTTGTGGCGCTCGTCCTTTTCTCCGCCCTTGCGGGTGAAGATTTTCACGTCGACGATGGTGCCCTCGATGCCCGGCGGGCAGTAGAGCGAAGCGTCGCGAACGTCACCGGCCTTTTCGCCGAAGATTGCGCGCAGCAGCTTTTCTTCCGGCGTGAGCGTGGTCTCACCCTTCGGCGTGACCTTGCCGACCAGGATGTCGCCCGGCTTCACGACGGCGCCAATGCGAATCACGCCGCTTTCGTCCAGATTGCGCAGGAACGACTCGCTGATGTTGGGGATATCCCGCGTGACTTCTTCGGGGCCCAGCTTGGTGTCGCGCGCCTCGATTTCGTATTCCTCGATGTGAATCGAGGTGTAGTAGTCGTCCTTGACCAGCCTTTCGCTGACCAGGATGGCGTCTTCGAAGTTGTACCCGCGCCACGGAAGGAACGCGACAAGCACGTTCCGCCCGAGAGCCAACTCGCCGCGATCCGTGCAAGGACCGTCGGCCAGCACCTGGCTCTTCTTCACGCGATCGCCCACGCGCACCAGCGGCTTCTGGCTGATGCAGGTGTTCTGGTTCGAGCGCTTGAACTTGATCAGCTGATAGATGTCCGCGCCCACTTCGCGGCTCAGCACGCCGGAGTGATCGGATTCCACGCGCACGATGATGCGCTCGGAGTCGACTTGATCGACGATGCCGTCGCGCTTGCAAAGCACGACCGCGCCGGAGTCGCGTGCGGTGACGCGCTCCATACCCGTGCCAACCAGCGGCGACTCACCGCGAATCAGCGGCACCGCTTGGCGCTGCATGTTCGAGCCCATCAACGCGCGGTTGGCGTCGTCGTTCTCCAGGAACGGAATCAAGCTGGCGGCCACGGACACGAGCTGCTTCGGCGAAACGTCCACGTAGTCCACTTCATCGCGGCTCTTCAGCACGAAGTTGCCGGCCTGCCGGCAGTTGACCAGCTCGGTGGTGATCTTCAAGCGGTCGTCGAGCGAAACGTTAGCCTGCGCGACCACGTACTTGTCTTCTTCCCACGCCGACAGATAGAAGCAGTACGGCTCGTAGGTGACCTTGCGGCGCTTCAGCTCTTCGTTGAGCTCCTCGACGCGGTCCTTTTCCACGATCTCGCCGGCTTTAAATTCGCTGTCGCCGGCGTTCACGATGTGGACGTAGTCGATGATGCGCCCGCCCTTCACCTTGCGGTACGGCGACTCGATGAAGCCGTAGTCATTGATGCGTGCAAAGCAAGACAGCGAGCTGATCAAGCCGATGTTCGGACCTTCCGGCGTTTCGATCGGGCAGATGCGGCCGTAGTGCGTCGGGTGCACGTCGCGCACTTCGAATCCAGCGCGCTCGCGCGACAATCCGCCGGGCCCAAGGGCCGACAGACGCCGCTTGTGCGTGATTTCGCTGAGCGGATTGGTCTGATCCATGAACTGGCTGAGCTGCGAGCTCCCGAAGAACTCGCGGATCGCCGCCATAACCGGCTTGGCGTTCACCAAGTCGTGCGGCATCGCCGTCGACATTTCCTGGTACACGCTCATCTTTTCCTTGATCGCGCGCTCCATGCGGACCAAGCCGATGCGGAACTGGTTCTCGAGCAGTTCTCCGACCGCGCGGACGCGGCGGTTACCGAGATGGTCGATGTCGTCCACCACGCCGATGTTCTTGCGCAGCTTGAACAAGTACTTGATCGCCGACACGAAGTCCGGTGTATCCAGCGTGCGGTTGTCGAGCGGCGTGTCCAGCCCCATCTTGATGTTGAACTTCAAGCGGCCAACGCGGCTGAAATCGTACTTGCGCGGATCGAAAAACATTCCGCGGAACAAGTTCGTGGCGGTCTCCAGCGTCGGAGGATCGCCCGGGCGCAGCTTGCGGTAGATTTCGATCAGCGCTTCCTTCGAGGATCGGATCGCGTCCTTGTCCAGCGTGCGCGAAAGCACCAAGCCGATCTCGTCGCGCTCCGGGAAGAACACATCGACTTCGGTGATGCCCGCTTCCGCAAAGGCCTGCCACAGCTCGGCCGTCAGCGGCTTGTTGGCTTCCAGCAGTACCTCGCCGGTCTGGCGGTTGACCACGTCGGCCACGCTGTACGCGCCCTCGAGGTCGGCCAGTGCCGCGCGGACTTGCGATACTTTCGCCTTGATCAATTCCTTGAAAAGGTTCTCGGTGATGCGCTTGTGCGCTCCGACGATCACTTCCTCCGTCTTCGGATTCTTAACCTCGTGTGTCAGCTTGCGATCCACGATCCCCGGTGAAATGTTCCAGTACAAGTCCTTGTCGCGCAGCGAAATGCGCTCCACCTGGTAGAACGTCCGCAGGATGTCTTCGTTCGACTTCATGCCCAGTGCGCGCAGGAAAATCGAGCCCAGGAACTTGCGCTTTCGGTCGATGCGCACGTACAGAATGTTCTTGGTGTCGTACTCGAATTCCACCCACGACCCGCGATAGGGAATGATCTTCCCCAGGAAGTAGGTACGGTTGTTGGCGCTCTCGAAGAAAACGCCCGGCGAACGGTGCAACTGGCTGACGATGACGCGCTCGGTGCCGTTGATGATGAACGTGCCGTTCTCCGTCATCAGCGGAATATCGCCGTAGAAAACTTCCTGCTCCTTGATGTCGCGGATGGTCTTCGCGCCGCTATCGGGATCCTTGTCGTAAATCGTCAGGCGAATAGTGACCTTGAGGGGCGCGGAATACGTCATGCCACGCTCCTGGCACTCGTTCACGTCGTACTTGAGCTGCATCGCCACCGGATCGCCGCACTTGTTGCAGAACGTCGGCGTGTTCTTGTTGAACGTGCCGCATTTATGGCAGATCACATCGCCGGTCTGATACGGATTGGTCACCACCGACGCGCCGCAATTGCGGCAGGTGGCGCGGAGGTGGTGCAGGCCTTTCAGGTTCCCGCACTTACACTCCCAGTTCCCGATCGAATAGTCCACGAATTCCAGCTGCGACATCTCGCGGAAATCCTTGATCGGAAACACCGACGTGAACACCGACTGAAGCCCGCCGTCTTCGCGCTCGCTCGGCAGCAGATCCATCTGCAGAAAGCGCTGGTACGACTTCATCTGGACTTCAATCAGGTTGGGAATCTGAATCGAGCCCTGGATTTTCGCGAAATCCAGACGCTGACGTTCCCGGACATGCTGATTGGTGTTCGACATGAATTACCTCATCCCTTGTGGGCAACGTGCGGAAACAATGTGGAAAGACAGCAAACCGTGGTGCTGCGCGTCCCGCCCGTTGACCGAAAAGACTGCGCGCACACGGCTGCAGAGCGCCAAAAAATGGCGCTTGGAGTTGTAGTAGTACCCAGCCTCGGCTTGCGTGATGAAATCCTTTGGCGCGGTCCGCTCAATGAGCCGCGCCTCCCTCTCAAAGCCCTTGTAACAGTTACTCGGATAACGGTTACTTGATTTCGACTTTCGCTCCGGCTTCTTCGAACTTCTTCTTGATGGCCGCAGCTTCGTCTTTGTTGACGCCCTCTTTGACGGTCTTCGGCGCGCCGTCGACCAGGTCCTTGGCCTCTTTCAAGCCCAGGCTGGTGACTTCGCGAACCGCCTTGATGACGTTGATCTTGTTGCCGCCTACGTCGGTCAGAACCACGGCGAACTCCGTCTTCTCTTCCACCGGAGCCGCAGCCGCCGCGCCGCCGCCACCACCTGCAACCACCGTGGCTGCAGCTGCGGACACGCCGAACGCCTCTTCCATCTTCTTTACCAGGTCCGACGCCTCGAGCAGCGTCAGGCCCTTGATCTCTTCCAGGATCGTTTCCACTTTCGACATGATTCTTTCTTCTCCTCTCAAAAATAAAATATCTACTGGACCGGTGCGGGACTGGGCTCGGGACTTGCCTCCGATTTCGCCCCTCCGGATCCAAACTTTTCGGCCTTCACGGCTTCGCTGACCACCACCGCCATGTTGCGCGACAGAGCGTTCAGCGCCACCGCGATACGCTGCGCTGGTGCGTTCAGCAGGAACATGATCTTGCTGATCAGCTCTTCCTTCGACGGCAGATTCGCCAGCTGCTGAATCTCCGCGATCGAGATAACTCGCCCTTCGACGACTCCCGCGCGAAACTGAAACGCCGGAACGTCCTTGGCGACCTTCGTGAGCGCCTTTGCCAGCGCTACCGGATCGGTGTTTGTGTAAGCAATCGAGTTCGTGCCGCTCAGGTTCTTCAGCAAACCCTCCGCCGGTGTGCCTGAACCGGCGCGTTCCGCCAGCGTATTTTTCACCACCTGATATTTGCCGCCTGCGGCTTGCACCGCCCGGCGGAGCTTGGTGTCGTCTTCGACCGTGATGCCCTGGAACGTGGTGAGAATCACCGTCGAAACCTTCGCCAGTACGGTCTTGAGCTTGTCGAGATCTTCCTGTTTTTCGCTGCGCTTTTTCATGAGTTCGATATCCCTTACGCCGCTGCCGCCAACATTTCGGACTCGGCCAAGTCAATCGGAATGCCCGGCCCCATCGTCGACGTCAGTGTGATTCTCTTCACGTACTTGCCCTTGGCGGCCGCCGGCTTGGCCTTGATCACCGCGCCGATTATCGCGTGAGCGTTTTCCGCGAGCTTCGCGGCGTCGAAATTAATCTTGCCGATTGCGCAGTGGACGATTCCCGCCTTGTCAACGCGGAACTCCACTTTTCCGGCTTTGGTTTCCTTGATGGCTTTCGCCACGTCCATGGTGACCGTGCCGGTCTTGGGGTTCGGCATCAAGCCGCGGGGACCTAGAACTTTGCCGAGTTTGCCCGCCGACTTCATCATGTCCGGCGTCGCGATCACCGCGTCGTAGTCCGTCCAGCCGCCCACGATCTTCTGCACCATGTCCTCGCCACCGACGAAATCCGCGCCAGCATCCTGCGCCTCGCGAACCTTCTCGCCGCTCGCGATCACCAGCACGCGCACCGACTTGCCCAGACCGTGCGGCAGAACTACGGTGCCACGCACCACTTGGTCCGAATGCTTCGGGTCAACGCCCAAATTGATCGCCAGCTCCACGGTCTCGTTGAACTTCGTGTGGTGCGTCTTCTTGATCAGCTCGCTTGCTTCCGCGAGCTTGTACGGATGCGCTTCCACTTTTTTGCGCGCATTCTCCACGTGTTTGCCTGACTTTTTCATACTTCTGACTCCGGTCGATGCTCTTGGCGCCTGAATTCCTAGGCTTCCACGACTTCCAGACCCATGTTGCGCGCCGTTCCCATCACGGTGCGCATCGCGGATTCCAGATTGGTGGTGTTGAGATCGACAAGCTTGATCTTCGCGATTTCCTCGACCTGTTTCTTCGTCACCTTGCCGACTTTGTTGCGATTCGGCTCGGCGGAACCCTTCACGATGCCTGCCGCGCGAAGCAGCAAGATCGACGCCGGCGGCGTCTTGAGAATAAAAGTAAACGTACGGTCGGTGTAGACAGTCACCAGCACCGGGAAAATCATCCCGTCCGGTTCCTTGGACGTCTTGGCATTGAACTGTTTGCAGAAATCCATGATGTTCAAGCCGTGCGGGCCCAAAGCGGTGCCCACGGGCGGAGCCGGAGTGGCCTTGCCGGCCGGCAACTGCAGCTTAATCGTCGTCTGAATCTTCTTCGCCATGTATCTTCCCCAAAAAATCTTGGCTTGTAGGGGAGGGGCTTGCCCCTCCCGGCGTAAGCTTCAAGCAAAAAACCTGCTACCCGAGCTTCTCCACGCTCGCAAAATCCAACTCCACCGGAGTCGAGCGCCCGAAAATCGTCACCGAAACCTTCAACCGGCTGTGATCCCCGTCGATCTCTTCCACCGTGCCGTTGAAATTCGCAAAGGGCCCGTCCACGATACGCACCTGCTCATTCCGCTCGAACACCACTTTCGGTTTCGGGCGGTCCGTCGGCGTGTGCACCCGGTTGATGATGGCATCCACTTCCGCGTCAGAAAGCGGCGAAGGCGACGTGGCCGACCCCACAAAACCCGTCACCCGCGGCGTGTTGCGCACGATGTGCCAGGTGTTTTCGTCCAAGTCCATTTCCACGAGCACGTAGCCCGGATACGACATCCGCGAAGAAAGCACCTTTTTGCCGCCGCGAACTTCGATGGTGTCTTCCATCGGAATCAGCACGCGGCCGATCTTGTCCTGCAATGCAAACGCCGCCACTCGGCTCTCGAGGCTCTCTTTGACCTTCTTCTCGAATCCCGAGTACGTATGGATGATGTACCACTGCATTCCCATCGATTTTCTAATCCCCTTCAGACGCCAAAAACTTTGAAGATGTACGTCACGCCGCGCTGAACAAGCCAATCGACCGCCGCCAGAAACACGCCAAAGAAAAACACCGTCGCGATGACGATCCCCGTCGTCGAAACCACGTCGTCCCGGCTCGGCCAGGTGACCTGCTTCATCTCCACACGCACATCGTGAAGAAATTCGCGAGAATCCTGAATCGTGCCGGAAACCTTCTCACCGATGCCGGAAGCGGCTCCGGTGATTGCGTTGCCCTGCGATTCTTCGTTCTTCACTTTGACCGCCTGCGTGGTCATCCGTTCCTCTTCACAGGACCGCAACATCGCCGGCCCGCTAATCTCTGGCAGGGGAGGAGGGATTCGAACCCCCATACCCGGTTTTGGAGACCGGAGTCCTAACCGTTGGACGACTCCCCTAAAACCAAAACCGTCCCACTGATCACCCGTGCCGGAAAACGAAAAGCTACTTCACTTCCTTGTGCGCCGTGTGCTTCCGGCACGAATTGCAGAACTTCTTCGTCTCCATCCGCTCGGAGTGTTTTTTCTTGTTCTTCGTCGTCGTGTAGTTGCGGTTCTTGCAATCCCCGCACTGCAACGTAATGATTTCCCGCATGACCTAATTCCCTTCCGTTTACCCCGAGCCTGCGCCAAGCGGGCGAAGGGCTCCCAGCTTACTCAATGATTTCCGTGACCGCTCCGGCTCCAACGGTGTGGCCGCCTTCGCGAATCGCGAAGCGCAGCCCCTTCTCCAGCGCTACCGGCGTGATCAGCGACACTTCGCAGCTCACGTTGTCTCCCGGCATCACCATCTCCACT
>Ga0187819_10000049_pt1 | contig 52988 bp, 51 predicted proteins | sample NC_wetland_sal_i_15_FD_132411 | JGI IMG/M metagenome (GOLD analysis project Ga0187819, IMG submission 132411) | Wetland sediment microbial communities from Neuse River Estuary, North Carolina, USA - SO4_4 | ecosystem: Environmental > Aquatic > Freshwater > Wetlands > Sediment | place: USA... | reverse complement strand
TCACGAATTTCGTGGCCAAGTCGTATTACCTGTGGGGCGCGCCGGTGCCCATGGTGGTTCGCGCGCCGTCGGGCGGGGGCGTGCACGGCGGGCCGTTCCACTCGCAGAACCCGGAGATGTACTTTGCGCACACGCCGGGACTGAAGATCGTCTATCCCTCGACCGCCTACGACGCCAAGGGGCTGATGAAGTCGGCCATCCGCGACAACAATCCCGTGCTCTTCTTCGAGCACAAATTCCTGTACCGGCGCATCAAGGATGAGATCCCCGGGGGCGACTACACCGTGCCGCTGGGCAAGGCGGCGGTGCGGCGCGAAGGGCGCGACGTGAGCATCGTGACCTACGCGGCCATGGCACACACCTCGATGGAAGCAGCGGCCGAACTGGCCAAAGAGGGAATCGAGGCCGAGGTCCTGGACCTCCGCACCCTCGCGCCGCTCGACAAGGAGGCCATCCTTGCCTCGGTGAAGAAGACTAACCGGCTGCTGGTGGTCCACGAAGACACGAGATTCGGCGGGATCGCCGGGGAGATCGCGGCGGTGGTGTTCGAGCAAGCGTTCGACGATCTGGACGCGCCGGTGCGCCGCGTGACGGCGCTGGATACGCCGGTGCCGTATTCCCCGCCGCTCGAGGAACGGTTTTTGCCCCAGGTGAAGGACGTGGTCACGGCCGCGCGGGAGCTCGCGCACTATTAGAATTTGAGGTGAACGCCATGCCAGTAGACGTCATTATGCCCCAGATGGGGGAAAGCATTTTCGAGGGCACCATCACCAAGTGGCTGAAGAAGCCCGGTGAGCACGTGGAGCGCGATGAGCCGCTCTTCGAGATTTCCACCGACAAAGTGGACGCGGAAATTCCCGCACCCGCCGCCGGCGTGCTCAGGGAAATCAAAATCACCGAAGGCCAGACCGTGCCGATCCAAACGATCGTCGCGGTGATTGATGCGGACGGCGGCGCGGCTTCTGCGCCGGCGCCGGCCAAGCCTGCTGCCGCGGCCCAGCCCGCGCCGCCCCCGGCTGCCGCGCCGACGCCTGCTCCCGTGGAAGCTCCGCTGCATTTTGAACCGCCGCCGCGTGCTGCGGCGCCTCCGCCTGCGCCAGCGCCTCCGGCTCGGGCGCCTGTTGCTGCTGCACCCGCTCCGGCTGCGGCTCGTGCGGAGGGCGAAAAGGTGCGGAGTTCTCCGCTCGTCCGGCGGATGGCGCGGGAACACGGCGTGGACCTCACGCAAGTGCCCGGCACGGGCGCGGGCGGGCGTGTGAGCAAACGGGACATTGTGGCTGCCATCGAGCACGGCGTTCCGGCTGCTGGGCCCGCGCCTGCTCCAGGTATTTCTTCGACGGCCTCCACGGCCCCCTCGCCGGCCCCGCCCCCGGCTTCCGGGGCGCTCTACCGGCCCGCACTGGAACTCGCTGTGCCTCGCGAGCGGATTTATTTCGGCCGCTACGAAGTGCAGCCCCTGAGCACGATGCGGCAGAAAATCGCCGAGCACATGCTGGCATCGAAGCACGTCTCGCCGCACGTGTACTCCGTGGAGGAGGCGGACGTGAGCGGGATCGTGGCGCTGCGCAACAAGGTGAAGACCGAATTCGAGCGCAAGTACGACCTGAAGCTGAGCTACATGCCGTTTTTCGTGCGTGCGGCCATCGAGGGGCTGCGCGCATTCCCGCAGATGAACGCGTCGCTGGACGGCACGAACGTGGTGTACCACAAGGAGTTCAACATCGGCATGGCTGTGGCGCTCGACTGGGGGCTGCTGGTGCCGGTGATCAGGAACGCGGAAGAGAAGAATTTCCTGGGCCTGCAGCGCGCCATCAACGATCTGGCGGACCGCGCGCGGACGAAAAAGCTGAAGCCCGAGGAAGTAGCCGAGAGCACGTTTGCCATCACCAATCCGGGGGTGTTCGGCGGGCTCATGGGTCTGCCGGTGATCAACCAACCCAACGTGGGCATCCTGGGCCTGGGCGCGGTCGAAAAGCGGCCGGTGGTGGTGGACGACGCCATCGCCATCCGCTCGATGCTCTATCTGACGCTCAGCTACGACCATCGCGTGGTGGACGGAGCCATCGCCCATCAATTCCTGCACAAAGTGAAAACCGCGCTGGAGCATTGGACGGAAAACATTCTGTAGGGCACCGCTCGCGTTAACGTGCGCGTGCGCCGGTTTCGCCGGGTGGCTCCGCGAGCTTTTCCCCGCAGCGCGCAAATCTTCCCGCGCTTTGCGGGCGATGTTGGCCCGCAGCGCAGAGCCCTTTCCGTCCCCCAGGGCGGGCAGGGAGGCCACGGGGTCCGGGGCGCTCTTTCCCAAACGTGACACTGGACAGGGACGGCTTTCTGCTCTAGTCTCTCCGGAGTCCTACGGCGACCCTGGCGGGGGTGCGTCTGATGCAGACCGGCCGGGGAATTCGGGGGCGCGGGCCGGAAGGGGCGGCGGGGAAGTTCTTCGGGGAATCTACCTGCCTGTTTCTTCCGTACTCCGGTAGGGCCGGTGTCAAAACTGGTGCGAGCCCGTTTGTCGGTCGGGGGGCGCCGGTTGCTCCGGAAAAAACTCATCAAGCGAGGGCAAAAGAAATGACGAAACACATGAAGACGCTGGTGGCAGGGGCCGCAGTCGCGGGTCTGGTCGCCGGCACAGCCGTAACCACGGTGGCCGCGTCCAAGTCGCTACGGAACCAGGACGAGACCAAGAGCACCAAGAAGAAGACGGAGAAGCATGCCTGTAAGGGCAAGAACTCCTGCAAGGGCAATGGCGGCTGCAAGACCGGTGACAATGGATGCAAGGGCAAGAACTCTTGCAAGGGCAAGGGCGGCTGCGCGACGGACGGCTCGAAGCCGAAGTCGTAATCGCTTTTTCCGCGCTGTAAACCTCTTCCCGGCGGGGCCGGGGCGTCCGCTCCGGTCCCTCCGGGCTTCTTTACCGCTTTGAGGGAGAAGTATGCCCGCTAACCGCTTTAACGGGTTCACGGATTACGGAATCGGCATCGGACTGCGCATCCCGCACTACGACCATATCCTCACGAAGAAGCCCGTGGTGGATTGGTTCGAGATCATTTCGGAAAATTTCATGGTGGATGCGGGCCGGCCCCTGCGCGTGCTCGACCAGATCCTGGAGCGCTACCGCGTGGTGCAGCACGGCGTTTCCATGTATTTCGGCTCCGCGGAGCCGCCAGCGCGCGAGCACCTGCGGCGCCTGAAGGCGCTGGTGAGGCGCACAAAGACGCCCTGGCTCTCCGACCATCTCTGCTGGGGCAGCGTGGACGGGACCTACACCCACGACCTGCTGCCCATGCCGTACACCTTTGAGGCCGCGAAGATCACCGCGCGAAACATCCGCGAGGTGCGGGATTTCCTGGAAATCCCCATCGTCGTCGAGAACGTTTCGAGTTACGCCGAGTATCACGTCTCGGAGATGACTGAGTGGGAGTTTCTCACCGAAGTCGTGGAGGCGGCGGACTGCGGGATCCTGCTGGACGTAAATAATATCTACGTCTCGTCGGTGAACCACCGCTTCAATCCCATGGACTACGTGGAAAACGTTCCTCACGAGCGGGTCGCGCAGATCCACATCGCCGGACATTCGAAATACAGGAAGTATATTCTGGACACGCACGACCATCCGGTGATTGACCCGGTGTGGAATCTCTACGAGACCGCCATTCGCCGCTGCGGCCCCACGGCCACGCTGCTCGAATGGGACGACCACATCCCGTCGTTCGAGGAGGTCCACCGCGAGGCGCTGAAGGCCAATCGCTTCCTCCAGGCGCTTGCGGGCAGGCGCCGCGCCGCCGGGTCCTCCGCCTCCCCTGCGGAAAGCCAGCTCGTGGTGCCGTGAACCTGGCCCGCATCCAGCGGAAAATGGCGCGCGCCGTGATGGCGCCGCTGGCTCCCGGCTACCGCATGCGGCGGAGCGCGCCTGGCGGCGGCTCGATGCGCCGCTATGCCGCCTCGTTCATCAAACCGAACGACCGGCTCACCTCGTTCGAGCGGCTGGAGATCTACAACCGCCAGTATTGGTTCCGCGTGCTCACCTGCCTGGCCGATGATTTTCCCGGAGTGCGCGCGGTGCTCGGCGAGAGGCGCTTCGACCGGTTGTCGGAGGCCTACCTGGCCGAATGCCCCTCGCGTTCCTACACGCTGCGGAACCTGGGATCGCGGCTGCCCGCGTGGATCGAAAAGCATCCCCGCTTTGTCCGGCCACACGCGCGCGCGGCGCTGGACATGGCGCGGCTGGAATGGGCGCAGGTGGTGGCCTTCGACGGGCCGCAGGAGACCCCGCTCCAGCCGCAGGACCTGGTGGAAGGCTTCGGCCCGGGGATGAAGCTGCGCCTCCAGCCTTACATCGGCCTGCTCGCGCTCCAATATCCGGTGGACGACCTGCTGCTCGAAGTGAACAAAGAAACCGAGGACGGCGAGGCCGCGAGCAACGCCGTGGCCGGCGGGCACAAACGCGCCTCCCTGCGCCGCTTCCGCAGTCTCCGGCCGCAGCCGATTTTCCTCGCCGTGCACCGGCACGACGACTCCGTCTATTTCCGCCGCCTCGAGCCGGAAGCCTATGGCCTGCTGGCCGCCCTGCGAGACGGGAAGAGCATCCGCGCGGCGGTCACGGACGCTTTCCGGGAGTCCGCCATGCCCGTTGCCGAGCGGGTGGAAACGGTGCGCGAGTGGTTCGAACTCTGGGCTGCTCTGGGATGGTTCTGCCGTCCTCCCGGCGCTCCGGGTGCGACGCTGCGGGACTCGGGCAGTGCGTAGCACCGCGGTGTAGCGCGCCGGTTCCGCGAGACCATAGTTTCCTGCGAGCTTTCTCCGCCCGGGAGCGGCGGCCGCAAATCCTTCCGCCAGGAAAGAATCCATGAACGGAATCGTGGCCATCCTCAAGAAGTGGTACGGCGGGTTCGAGCGTGCGGCTTCGTCGCTCCAATCCGTGCTTCTGCTCGTCATCCGGCTCTACTGGGGATGGCAACTCTTTGAATCGGGTGTGGGAAAATTCCAACACATCGACAAAGTGGTGGAATTTTTCGGCAGCCTGAACCTTCCCGCGCCGGAGGTCACCGCGCGGCTCATTTCCGGCCTGGAACTCGTTGGAGGGGCGCTGCTCTTTCTGGGGCTATTCGCGCGGCCGATTTCCCTTCTTCTGACCGGCAATATGATCGCGGCCTACCTCACGGCCGACCGCGAAGCGTTCTTTTCGTTTCTCTCGGACCCGGACAAGTTCCAGGGCGCCGCTCCGTTCATCTACTTGCTGGTCTCGCTCCTCGTGCTCATCTTCGGTCCGGGCAGCCTGAGCCTGGACGGCGTGATCTCGCGCGTGTGGAACAAGCGCGAGGCGAAGAGTTGATCCGGCCGGCCCGGACTGCCCCGCGCCGCCGCGCTCAGTTCAGCCGGCTGCGCAGCTGCCGGGCGTATTCGTCGAGCCCGGTCAGAGGCACCACCTGGATGCCGCTCCCCTCCAGCAGATTCACGGCGAACTCGTGCCGGCGGTTTCCGCGTTGCGGCGCCGTCTCCGTGATGGCCGCAAATTCCGCGCCGGGAATTTTTTCCCGAACCGCCGCCGCAGTGTAGGCCAGGACCTTTGCCTGCGCCGGGTCGCGCGCCAGCGACACGGAGTGCAGAAACCCGCGCGTGCCGTTCTCCCAGCCGAAGTCCAGCCGGAAGGGATCCCCGGCCGCGGTAAATTCCTCCACGCGCACCCCGAAGCGCAGGCGCCCGTCGAGCCGCACGCGGCGGAAAATGTCGCGCGCGCGGCGGCGGATCACTGCGCGGTTGGGCTCCCGCTCGATCCCTCCTGCGGGGTGGTAGACCGAGGGCTCCACCTGGTCGTGGAACAGCCGCTCCAGCTCCGCTTCCGCGTTTACCGTGAGCACCGCCTTTTGGGGACCGAGCTGCAGCGAATTGGACAGCGTTTCCTCCAGTCCGGCCACGAGGGCCGCGCCCTCCCCGGGCTGCGCGGCCCTTGCCTCGAAGTCGGCTTCGAGCCCGCGCAGCAGGGTGACGTCGGCTGCGGGATACAGCCGCCGCAGGCGCGCGAAATCCGCCTCCTCCTGGAGCAGCCGCGCGTGCAGCCGCCCCTCGGGGTCCACGAGAAGCACGCCGATGTTCATCCACTCGTCGCGCACCAGATTGGGCACGTAGCGCAGAATGCGGAAGGTGCAGGTTAGAAAATTCTCATCCGCCATGGTTCACGTCCAGTTCCGGAACGGTCTCCGGTACGAGTTTCGAGCTTCCAGAATCAGATCGGGCAGCCGCGCGGTGCGCCTGACCAGCCGCTCGAGCAGGGCGTAGAGCGCGTCCAGGTCCCCGTCGTACCACTCGAGCGGAATGCGCCTGGCCATGTCGTCGAGCGTGCCGTCCTCTCCCATGCGTTCCATCCGTGCCACCCAGGGCCCGAACGTGTCCAGGCCCCAGACGGAATCGTACACGCGCATGCGAGCATAGAGCCCGCGGAGCGGGGCATCCGGGAAATCCCAGTTCTGCGCGTTGAAGCAGAAACCCTGGTCAATCATCCAGGCCTGGTAACGCAGGTGTCTAGGCTCGCGAAAAAAAATAGCCTGACGGCCATTCGTGTTGCAGGTCCACTTGTCGAAAGCGAACATGCCGGCAAAGGCCTCCAGGTTTTCCACGTCGGCAAGCTGTTCGTCCGGCAGGAAGTCGTGCACCGCGAGTTCCGCGGGCTTTCCCGGATAGCGCGAGCCAAACTGCCGACCGGCGGCGCAGGGCGCGCGCGATGCGCCCACTTGCACCACCAGTTCCGCCGTGTTTTCGATCAGCTCCCGCCGCACCTCAATCACTTCCACGGGCGCGGCCGGGAGACCCAATCGCCTTGCCAGCATGGTACCGAGCAATTCGTTCGCCAGAATCCTCCGGTGCTGCGGGTTGTTCTGGAATTTCACCACGTAGTACTCCCCGTCATCGCATCGCATCAGATGCGACTGCGCTCCCCCTCGCATTCGCCGGATGTGTTCCAGGGCTACGGGCACGCCGGTATGCTAGTGCCGCAGGTTCCCGACAGCAAGAGTGCCGGAATTGAATTCAGGACGGGAGTTACCGAGTTGGGAAGCAATCCGAACGGGAATCCATGTGCCGCCATTCGCCCCCGCTGCCCGCGGCGGGGAATTGCCGCGCGAGATCGGAGCGGGACTCGCAGGCGCGACGCGTCACATCTCTGCTCATCAGTGAAAGGCGGCGCCCGCGATCTATCCTGGGACACTTAGCGGCGGCGCTTCCGGCCCTTCTTCCCAGCCTTTCGCCGCGGTTTCCGGGCAGGCTTCCGCGCGGGCTTCTTCTTTCGCTTCGGGCGCGCCTTGCGCTTCGGCTTGGCCTTTCGCCGCGGCTTTCCCTTCGGGCTGGGCGCGGGACGCGCGGGTTCGGAGGGTTCCACCGGCTCTGCTTCCGGCGCCGGCTCTTCCTCTTCCACGGGCTCGTCCTGCTCTTCCTCTCCCACCAATTCTTCACTTTCGATCCCGCTTTCGTCGTCTTCGAAGGGGAACTCTTTGTCGTGCTCGAGGATGTCAGACATCTCTGCCTCCGTGCGTGATTGGTTGTGGAAGCCGAAGCGGGCAACCATCGCGGATATAAGCGGACTTCTGCGACTTTGTCAAGGCGCAGGCCGACGGGCCAGTTCGGCCATGCTTGACTCGTCGTGTCCAGTAGTGGAGGACGCCGAGCCAAGCGAATGGCACGGGGCTAACGAGGGGGCAGAATCGTCAAGAGATCTCCGACGTGAAGAGGACGGCTGGCGAGAGAACGATTTGCCTGCCGCAGGGCCTCCACGGTGGTCCGATAGGCGTGGGCGATGGACCAAAGTGATTCGCCCTGCCGCACGGTATGCGTCACTGGACGCTGGGAAGCAGCGTCTGTCTGTCCGGCTGCCGCCGACAACCGCTGTGTTTTCAATTCTTTCGATGCTCCCGCTGGGTTCGCCACATGCGGCCGCCCGCCGGGATAAATCCTCAGCGTCATACCGGCGATCAGAGTGGCACTGTGGGGACCATTCCAGCGCACGATCTCCTCCGGGGTCACATCAAACTCCCTTGCGACGAGGGGAAGGGTTTCCCCGCGGCGCACGCGGTAGCGCACCAGCTGGCCCAGCCCGGCTGCCGCAGGACGATTTCCAGGGATAACCAGCTTCTGTCCCAGCGGGAGCGGCGCTCCCTCCTCCAAACCGTTGACCTGCGCGATGGCGGCCGCGGTAACCCCGAAACGGCGCGCCACCGAGGAAAGCGAATCCCGCTCCTCGACGCGGTAGCGCCGCCAGACCAGCCACTTGTCCGCTGGGACCGCCGCGATCTCCGCCGAAAACCGCTCCCCCGTTCCTTCCGGCAGTCGCAGCTCGAAATCGGGATCCGCCGGAGTCACCAGCCGCAGGAGCTGGGGATTCAGCGCCTTCAGCAAGCCCACATCTTCGTCAATGGTCTCCGCCGCCAGACGCAGATCGAGCGGGTGGCCGGGCTTCACCACGTCGCAGCGCAGGGGCTCGTCTTCCTCGACGGCGATGCCGTATTTCGCGGGGTCTTTGGCGATCAGCGCGAGCGCCACGATGATGGGGACGTAATTGCGCGTCTGCCGCGGCAGCGCGTTGCGCCGGTGCAATTCCCAGAAGTCCGCATATCCGGTGCGTTCCACAGCGCGGGCCACGTTGCCCTCGCCCGTGTTGTACGCGGCCAGCGCCAGGTACCAGTCTCCAAACATCCCGTAGAGGTCGCGCAGATAGCGCGCCGCGGCGCGCGTGGATTTCTCCGGGTCGCGCCGCTCGTCCACCCACCAGGTGTGATCCAGGCCGTACTTCGCGCCGCTCGCGGCCACAAACTGCCAGATGCCCAGCGCCCGCGCCCGCGAGAGAGCCAGGGGCTCGAAGGCGCTTTCCGCTTGCGCTACATAGATGAGGTCCTGGGGCAGACCCTCTTCGCGCAGCACGCGCGCGATCATCTCGCGGTAACGGCCCGCCCGGCGCAGTCCCCGCGTCACGATGGCCCGCCCCCGCGGCGTCTCGAAGAAATTCATATAGGAAAGAACCGGGTCCGCGGTGGTCAGGGGCAGATCGTGATGGAGCGAGGCCAGTTCCCGCTCGGCGCGCTCTTTCAGCCGCGAATCCACGGGGAGCGCCAGATCCGCGATTTCATCAATCGCCGCAGGCGGGGCTTCGGCCGCGCCGGAAATCCCCGTAGCGCCGCCTCCTGCGGCGACCTCCAGATCCTCCACGGCCGCCTGCACCCTCCCTTGAAGCTCCTCCAGACGCGCATCCGCGCGGATGTCGTAACCGCTGGCGAGCAGCCAGGCCAGCGCCCGGTTGTAGGCTTGGCGCGCAGCTTGCGGGCGCCCCTCCTTGGAGTTCCGCTGGCCCGAGGCCAGTTGAGTCTCTACAGCTTCCGCCAGCAGCTCGGGACCGGACTTCACCGGCGCTCCGAGCCAGCCGACAAATGATTCGTGCGGCGAAATCGGCAGCGGGGATTCTACGGGCGGGGGCAGTTGGCCCCCCGGAACCGCCGCTCGCTCCCCGTTCCTGATGCCTTGCTGGCAACCGAACGAGAAGAACAACATGGCTGTTGCGATGGCGGCAATCGGCAGGTTGTGTTTCGAGCGCATAAGGGTGAAGATGGCCGGGTCGTGGCGTCAGGTCGCGGGCAGGCATTCGGCTGCGCCCGGCAAGGTTCCTGGGCGGCAGGCGGTCCGGGCCACGCGATGCAGGATTCTACCCGCGGCTTCTCGGCGCGGTCAACGCGGAGATGGTTCCGGATGTCCAGAGTTCAACGGGGAATGGATTCCTTCCCTGCCGGGGCCCGGCGCTGGAGACCAGCGTACCGTAGCTGATTGGCAACATTGCGTTACAGGTGCGCGTCCAACGAAACCAGCCTGGCTTGATACTGGAGCCAGCCGCAGCTTTCTGGGGATGCCGCCGCACCGCGGGAGGGGGGGTATGAGGAAGATTCTGTCATTCCTGCTCGTGCTCGTTTTCGGAGCCGTTCCGTCGTGGGCTTCTCTGGGCCTGTCTGAGCAATCGGTCCATGCGGACCAGCAACGCATGGCCGGCCGGTTGAAGAGCGCGACCTTTGATGGTTACACCGTCCACGAGATCACCGCACCTGGTGGCATGGTAGTCCGGGAATACGTTTCGCCGGTGGGCACGGTGTTCGGCATCGTTTGGGAAGGACCCACGATGCCCGATCTCTCTCAGTTGCTGGGACCCTACTTTCCCAAGTTCCAGCAGGCTTCGGCGAATGTCCGTTACCGCCGCGGACCCTTGTACGTTCAAGACGGGCCGTTCGTTGTGGAATCCGGCGGGCACATGCGCGCCTTCCGGGGCCGGGCATACCTCACCAGCTTGATTCCCGCCAATCTCACGAAGGATGTGATTCGATGAAGGCACACACGCTTTTGGTCCGCAACCTGGGGACTCTCGGATGCGCCGCCGCGCTCGCGGCGTGGGTCTTCACTCTCCCTGGCTGCAGCAGCGTGAAGGGCGGCGGCGGTGCGAGCAGCAGCGGGGGCAGCGGGAGCAGCGTCAGCAACTCCCTGGCCATCGCCGTGAATGCCGGCGCGGCATCCGATAAGGTGAATATCCCGCAGGTCAGCGTCACCATTTGCGTCCCTGGCACCAAGAACTGCCAGATGATCACGAACGTCCTGGTGGACACCGGCTCCAACGGGCTTCGCTTGCTTGAGACGCAGGTCACCATCCCTCTCCTGACGGCTACCGATAGCGCCAATAACCCGCTCGGAGAGTGCGCGATGTTCGCCGACGGCACCTTTCTCTGGGGTTCGGTTGCGACCGCCGACATCGAGTTGAGCGGCGAAAAGGCATCTGCGGTCCCCATCCAGATCGTCCGGACCACCGGGTCCGTCGGCTTTCCCCTCGTTCCCACCACTTGCAGCGGCAGCGGATCCGATGGCGGTACGGTCTCGGCGCTCGACGCAAACGGCATCCTTGGAGTCGGCCTATTCAAACAGGATTGCGGCGAGCCTTGCACCGTGGTTCCCCCCGCCAATGTGTACTACGACGCCGGCGCCGCGTGCGTTCAGTCGAGCTGCTCGACCATCGCGGTGCCTCTCGTAAACCAGCTGCAAAACCCCGTTTCACTGTTTACCACGGACAACAACGGCATCCTGATCCAGCTGCCCACTGTCGGCGCCACTGGGGCCGCCACCCTTTCTGGCTCGCTGATTTTCGGCATCGGGACACAAACCAACAACGCACTCGGCACCGCCAAGGTCTATACCACCGACTCGTTCGGTTTTATCACCGCCACGTACAACGGCACCTCCTATCCGCAGAGCGTTATTGATTCCGGCTCAAACGCATACTACTTCCTCGACTTCGCGACCACCAGTTTTCCGCAATGCATGGTGGTCATTGGATTCTACTGCCCGGCCTCGTCGGCGAATTTCACCGTCACCAACACCGGAAACAACGGCATTTCGGGGCCGGTCATGTTCAGCATTTTCAGTGCGGATACCCTGTTCAGCAGCAACCCCACCTTCAAGGTCTTCAGCAATATCGGCGCCCCCTTCTCGGGTGCCTTCGACTACGGACTCCCGTTCTTTTACGGAAAGTCCGTTTTCACTGCCATCAACGGACAAAACACGCCAGGCGGCATGGGTCCCTATTTCGCCTATTGAGCCCGAGGGATGCGGCGCGGGGACGCGACGGCGCGCCGCCACCTGGTGCCGTCGTTGCCCGCTGCCGAAGAGGACGTTGATCCGCCGGTTGGCGGCCCGCTGGCATCCAGCGCAGCCTGCTCCCCAGCTCATTGGCAACACATGGCCACGCCCTCGCGTCTAATCCGCTTAGCCCGCCAGAACGCTGACGAGAAGCGCCGCATGGGCGCCTGCCACCACGGAGCCAGAACACATGAGAATTCGCTGGGGAATTCTGTTGGCGGTCATTTTCGTGGCCGCGCCCTTATGGGCGGCGCTGGGGGAACCGGAACAATCCGTTGAGGCCGACCGTGTGCGCATGGCCGGCCAGTTGAAGCGTACCGTCCTGCAGGGCTACACGCTTCACGAGATCACTGCGCCGGGCGGCCGTGTGGTCCGGGAATACGTTTCGCCCGCAGGGACCGTGTTCGGCGTCGCGTGGCAAGGGCCGACGATGCCCGATCTCTCCCAGTTGCTGGGCTCCTACTATTCCCTGTTCCAACAGGCCTCGGCCTCGTCCCATCGCCGCCGCGGACCCTTGTACGTGCAGTCCGGCCCGCTGGTCGTCTCCTCCGGCGGCCACATGCGCGACTTCCGGGGATTCGCCTACGTGACGGACCTTATCCCCGCGAGTGTCTCGAAGGACGCCATTCGATGAACGCGCAGGGGAGATCTCTGGCGCGCGTGATGCGATGCTTTCCTGGTGCGGTTGCACTGGCGGCGGCAGTGTTCACGCTGGCCGCCTGCGGCAGTTCGGGGCAATCCGGACCGCCCCCGCCCCCTCCGCCGCCGGCGCCAGTGGTCAGCCTGCCCGCCAGCGTGTCGTTTGGCCCGGTCACGAAAGGAGTCACCAGCGCGCCGATGACCGTGACTTTGACGAACACGGGCACGGAGTCGCTGACCTTCTCCAGCAACCCGTCCCTCGCGGGCACGAACATGGCCGATTTCGCCATCACGGGGGCGACGTGTTCGACGGCGAGCCAGGTGGCGGTCAATGCGACTTGTACCGTCACGCTGACGTTCACTCCCTCAGCCATGTCCATGGAAACCGCGTCACTGAATTTTGCGGACAACGCCAGTCCCAGCACCCAAAGCGTCGCGCTGACCGGCGGAGCGTCCAGTTCGACGAACAACGTCCTGCCTGTTCAGGTTACCCTCGGCCCACCCGGGGTGGAGGACGTGGACATCCTGTTCGCCAGCGTCACCATTTGTGTCCCCGGAAGCACGACGGACTGCCAGACGATCGACAATATCGAGGTGGACACAGGCTCCGAGGGGCTTCGCGTGCTCGGCTCGCAGTTGAACATTGCCCTTCCTCAGGCCACCCTCGGAGGACAGGCTCTGGGGAATTGCGTTCAATTTGTGGACATGTCGTACGCTTGGGGACCCGTACAGACGGGAGATATCGTGATGGCTGGAGAAAAAGCGGCTTCTCAACCCATCCAGGTGATTGCCGAACCCGGTTTTGCCTCCGTGCCGACCGGGGCAAATGGCTGTGCGGTCTCCGGCGGGACAGACCTCGATACGGTGGAAGCCTTCGGGGCCAACGGCATCATTGGAGTGGGACCGTTCCGGCAGGATTGCGGCCAGGCCTGCGTCCAGAAGGCCATCGTGGGAACTTATTACATTTGCCCGAACAACAACTGCTCGCCTACGACGATTCCTCTCGCGAGCCAGCTTCAGAATCCGGTATGGATGTTTCCTCAGGACAACAACGGCGTGCTGATCTCGCTCCCGAGCATCGCGGCCAACGGAGCCTTGACCGTGGACGGGTCGCTGATTTTCGGCATTGGAACGCAGGCGAACAACGTGCTGGGCACCGCCCAGGTCTACACCACGGACGACGTTGGAAACTTTACAGCGACCTACAAGAACGTCGCATATGCGGATAGTTTCGTTGACTCGGGCTCCAACGGGCTCTTCTTCCTCGACACCCCGCAATCGGGTCTCACCGATTGCCCCATGTCATCCAACTATGGGTTCTACTGCTCCTCGGGTGGTCCTTTCACAGTCACGAACAAAGGGGCAAACGGCGTGTCCGGACAGGTCACGTTCAGCATCACCAATGCCACCACCCTCTTCAACAACAACCCCAACGCCGCGGCCTTCAGTAATCTCGGCGGCCCTTTCCCCAGTGCGTTTGATTACGGGCTGGCGTTCTTTTTCGGCCGCAACGTGTTCACAGGCATCGAGGAGCAGCAGACGGGAAATCTGACGGGTCCTTTCTTCGCGTTCTGAGCGCGACGGAATCTTCCGCGGAGACGGGCACCGCGCCGCGAGCCGGCGAAACGTGGCGCGCGCGTTCGAAAGGCATGGGGACCCGTCTACGCCAGCGCTTGGCGTAAATCCGCGATCAGGTCGTCCGCGTCTTCCAGTCCCACGGAAACGCGAACCGTGCCGGGCGTGACCCCGGCGGCCTTCAGCTCCGCCGGACTCATGTTGTAGTGCGAGGTATACGCGGGCAGGATCACCAGCGATTCGACGCCGCCCAGGCTCGCGGCCAGGAGGAACAGGCGCACGCGGTCGCAGAAGCGCCGCGCCGCGCCCAGACCGCCTTTCATATCAAATGCCATCATTCCCCCGAACCCGCGCATCTGCCGCCGCGCCAGTGCGTGGTCGGGATGCGACTTCAATCCGGGGTAGTGCACCCGCGCCACCTTGGGATGCTTTTCGAGGAACCGCGCCACCTCCATGGCGTTTTCACAGTGGCGGGGCATTCGCACTCCCAGTGATTTGATCCCGCGGTCCAGCAGGAAGCCGGCCTCCGGGTCCATCGAGCCGCCCAGGTAAATCACCGCTTGCCGCACTTCCTTGATTCGCTCCCGGCTGCCCACCGCCGCGCCGGCGATGACGTCGGAATGCCCGGCGAGGTACTTCGTCGCGCTGTGCAGCACCACGTCAAAGCCCAGGCCGAGCGGCTTCTGGAGGAGCGGAGTGGCAAACGTGTTGTCCACCATGGACACTAGCCCGTGCTGCCGCGCGAATCCCGCGGCCTTTTCCAAGTCCACCAGGCGAAGCGTCGGATTCGTGGGCGATTCCACGTACAGCACGCGCGTCAGCGGCGTCACCATCCGCTCGATTCCCCCCAGGTCGCATTCCACGTGCCTCACGCGGATGCCCAGCCGCGGCAGCGTATCGCGCATCAGCCGGTAGGTGCCGCCGTAAAGCTGCGTCGAGGCGATCACCTCGTCCCCTGTGCTCAGGTGGGCCAGAAGCGCGCTGGAAATCGCCGCCATGCCCGACGCTGTCACCACGGCAGCCTCGCCTCCCTCCAGCGCCGCCAGCTTTGCCTCCACCACCGCCAGCGTGGGGTTGCCGTAGCGCGTGTAGATGTAAGCCTTGCTTTTCCCCGCAGCCCACAGCTTCATCTCTTCCGTATTGCAAAACGTGAAATTCGACGTGCGCGAGATGGGCAGTCCCACCTCCGTGCCGATTCCGTGGCGTTCCGTCCCGGCGTGAATCGCCACAGTGGCTGATTTCCATGAATTCCGGTTGTGTTTCATCGTTGTGGTCCTTCCGGGAGGGGTGAGATTCCCGTGCGCTTCAGAAATGACACACTACGCGGCGGCCACACGGTCCGCCACGTCCAATTTGGTTGCCGAAGAGACGGGCTGCAGAGGCGGGTTTATCCCGCCACGCGGCGCCCTGCCTGGCTGAGCGGAGGCGAAGGGCAGCCGGCCCCGGCGCCGGATTACTCTTCCTCTTCCTCCGCCGGGGCCCCGCGCTCCTTCTTCGCCAGATCAATGATCTTTTGCGCCAGCTCGGCGGGCACGTAGTCGTAATGCGAGAATTCCATCGCGTAGCTCGCGCGCCCCTGGGTCATGGACGTGAGCGTGTTCGCATAGCTCAGCAGCTCGGCCAGCGGCGCCTGGCCTTTCACGATCACGGTCGTTCCCCGCGTTTCGTTTCCGCTCACGCGCCCGCGCCGGCTGGAAAGATCTCCGACGATGTCGCCCAGAAACTGTTCCGGCGCGTATACCTCGATGTTCATGATGGGTTCGAGCAACGACGGCCGAGCCGCCTTCATGCACTCCCGGAAGGCCTTGGAGCCCGCCAGCTTGAACGCCAGCTCGGAGGAATCCACGTCATGGTATTTCCCGTCGTAGAGCACGGCGCGGAAATCCGTCACCGGATAGCCCGCCAGGAATCCGCGCTCGGCGGCGTCCCGCAGGCCCTTCTCCACCGCGGGGATGAAGTTCCGCGGGATGGCCCCGCCGAAAATGTCGTCCACGAACTCGACGCCTCCCCCGCGCGCCAGCGGCTCCATGCGGATGCGGCACACGCCGAACTGCCCGCGCCCGCCCGTCTGCTTCTTGTGTTTTCCTTCCGCGTCGGCCTTCCCGCGGATCGTTTCCCGGTAGGGCACTTTGGGCGGCTTCAGAGTGAGGTCCACGTGGTAGCGGTTATGCAGCTTGGAGACCACCACCTCGATGTGCTTCTGCCCCGAGCCGCTCAGCAGGAACTCCTTCGTCTGCGGGTCGCGCGAAAAACGCAGCGCCAGATCCTCTTCCATCAGCTTGTGGATCGACTGGCCGATTTTGTCCTCGTCCGCGCGCGTTTTGGGCTCGACCGCGAAGGTAATGGACGGCTCCGGAATCCGCGCCGTGCGGTAGAAAATCGGCGCCGTCTTATCGCCCAGCGCGTCGCCCGTAAACGTGTCTTTCAGCTTGGCCACCGCGCCGATGTCGCCCGCGTGCAGCTCGGGCACGACCACGGCCGTTTTTCCCTGCATCACCTGCAGGTGCTGGAAGCGTTCCGGCGCGTTCCGCACGTAGTTCTGCAGCGTCGCGTCGTTCTTCACCACCCCGGAAATCACCTTGAAGTAGCTGATGCGCCCGGCGAACAGGTCCACCACGGTCTTGAACACGAACACGGACAGCGGGGCGGTGTCCGCGGTCTTGCGCTCCACTTCGTTTCCCTTGCCGCCCGGCTCGCTCGTTCCCTTCATCTTTCCGTGATGGAGTGGCGAGGGCATCATCCTGGCCAGAAAGCTGAGGATGGCTTCGCTCCCGGCGTTGTGCAGCGCCGAGCTGACCATCACCGGAAAAACCTTCTCCGTCATGATGGCCTGGTGCAGGCCCTCGTGCAGGTCCTCCTCCGGCAGCGTGCCTTTGTCGAAGAACTTCTCCATCAGCGCGTCGTCGCCCTCTGCAATCATCTCCACGAGCTTGGCGTGCGCCGCTTCCGCTTCCGCGGCCATCTCCGCGGGAATTTCTTCGATCTTCGCTTTCCCGTCGCCGTCTGAAGGATAGACGTGCGCCTTCATGCTCACCAGGTCCACCAGCCCGCGGAAAGTCTTCTCCTGCCCGATGGGCAGGTGGATCGGCACCACCTTGCGGCCGAAAGCCTGCTCGAGAGATTCGAGCGCCCGCGCGAAATTGGCGTGCTCCCGGTCCATCCAGTTGATCACGAAGGCGCGCGGAATGTCGTACTCGGTGGCGTAGTCCCAAACCTTCTCCGTCACCACCTGCACACCTGCCGCCGCGTCCACCAGGATCAGTGCCGAATCCGCGGCGATCATGGACGCTTTCGCCTCGCTCACGAACGTGGAATCGCCCGGCGTGTCCAGCAGGGTGATTTTCGTGTTCTGCCATTCGGCATAGGCGATGCCTGTGGAAATCGATATCTTCTTCGCAATCTCTTCCTCGTCCCAGTCCGTGACGGTATTTCCCTCGGCCACTTTGGTAAGTTTCGGCGTCATTCCGGCGGTGTAGAGCAGCGCGGAGGTGAGCTGCGTTTTTCCGGTGTGAATGTGGCCGAGAATGGCCACGTTCCGGATGGCTTCCCCGGAGTAGGCTTTCATTCGGTTCCCCTGGTCGTCCCGCTCGCTATTTTTCTGAGGAGGCGGGCACGGTGATTCCTGCGGCGTGCAGCCGAAACGCGGGATGCTAGCACACCGCGCGCGACCGCTTCAACCAGCCACAACAGTTGCCTGCGGCTTGGCGCGGGCGGCACCGTAGTTCACGCAATCATGCAATGCGACGAATGCGCCGCCGCGTGGGAAGGCGATCACACTCCGACACGGAAGCCGCCCTCTGGCGTGGCGATGCCCCAGACCATGTGGGGAGTGCTGAAGGCGAACGCGGGCGTGCCCGCGCGGTCCAGCAGGATCAATCCCCCAGTGCCGCCCGTTCGCGCGGCGAGCAGCCGGATGCTCTCGTCCGCGGTTTCCTGCGCTGAGCGGCCCGCACGCAGCAAATCCACGGCGGTTTTCGCCATCACGATCTTCATGATGGCCTCGCCCCAACCCGTGCAGGAAACGCCGCCCGCCTCCTCGTCCGCGTAGCAGCCGCAGCCGATCATCGGAGAATCCCCGACACGTCCCGGCACTTTGCAGCAGGTGCCGCCCGTGGACGTCGCGGCATACAAATGTCCTTCGCGGTCCATTGCCACCGCGCCCACCGTGCCCCCGGACGGCTGGCCGGTGCGGCCCGGCGTCGTCCCCGGAACCGCGTGGGCGCCCGCGGGCACCGCCGCGAGCTTTTCCGCATACTCCGGTGAAAACAAAAACACCGGGTCGTGGAATTGCCGCTGGTGGCCGAACTTCCGGCACAGCTTCCAGGCGCGCCGCTCGCGCTCCACGATCAAATCTTCCGGGCGGCACAGCCGGAATCCGTTCTCGTGCGCAAACCGCTCCGCCCCGGCGCCGGCCAGCAGCATGTGGTGGCTTGCCTCCATCACCTTTCGCGCCAGGCGGATGGGGTTGCCGATACGTTCCACGGCGGCCACCGCGCCCGAACGCAATGTGCGCCCGTCCATCACGATGGCGTCGAGCGAAACGTGGCCGTCGCGGTTCAAGTGCGAGCCGGTGCCCGCGTCATATACGGGATTGTCTTCCAGCGCGACCACGGCGGCCTCGACGGCATCGAGCGCCGAGCCGCCCGCGGCCAGAATTTTCCATCCCGCCTTGAGTGCCTCCCGGCAGCCCTTCTTGCATGCCTCCACGGACGCGGCGGGAACCGCGAACGCGCCGCCATGAATAATGAGCGAAGGCTTCAAGGCTGATTCCTCCGGCCGCCCTCGGAACGCAATTCCGTCATTCTAGCGCCCTGCAGATGAGCACCCTATCAAACGCAGAGACGCAGAGTACGCAGAGGAAGCGGGGCGGAGAAAGGAAAAGGGGCAGGGAAATCGTCAATCTCCCTGGGGCTTTGCCGGATGAAGCGTCAACTCGGTGGCGCTGGCTGGTTGCGTCTGGCTTTGGGCCGCGGCAGCGGCGCGGGCGGCAGCCACCGGCGCAGCGGCAACCGGTGCTGGGTTCGCAGCCGGAGCCGCAGGAGCGACGGTGGAAGTAGGGGCGGAGGCGGCGGCTGCCGGAGACGCCGCAATCGCTTGCCGGGGGATCACATCCACCAACCGGCCCGCCTGAATCTCATTCCAGGTGTGCACAATCCGCTGGATGACGGAGATATTCGGCCCGATGGCCAGCAGCCACAGCGCCGGCGCCATGCGGTTGCCCAGCGCCCCCAGGATCAGCAGCACGATGCGCTCCGGCCGCTCCCAGAATCCGGCCTTGCAGCTGGGAATCAGCGATTCGGCGCGCGCCCTTGCGTAACTCACCATCACGGACCCGGCCATGGCCACGCCCACCAGAATCGCGTAGAAGAACCGGTCCACGCGCGCGTAATAGACGAGCAGGCCGAGATAGAGGACCAGGTCCGAGTAGCGGTCAATCACGGAATCGAAGAAGCCGCCGAACGTGGTCACGCGTCCCTGCGCCCGCGCCACCCGACCGTCGGTCATGTCGAACACGCCCGCCAAAATCATCACCGCGCCGGCGGCCGGGAAACGCCCCCGGGCAAACAGCACCGCCGCCCACCCGTTTACCACCAGGCCGGTAAAGGTGAGGACGTTGGGATGGACTCCCGTGGCCGCGAGCGCGCCCACGATTTTGTAAAGCAGCCAGTGTCCGGCCTGCCCGATTTTCTTCGTGATCATCGGCCCGCCCGCTCCGGCTTCTTCCCCTTGCGGCGTCTCACTCGGAGTCCTCGTGTATGGTAACCAGGCGCAGGATTTCGAGTTCTTTTTTCCCCGCCGGAGTCACTACGCTCACCGTATCGCCGGCGGCCCGGCCCAGCAGCGCCCGGCCGATCGGCGAGGTGGTGGAAATCCATCCGCGCGAGGCATCGGATTCTTCCGTGGTGACCAGCTTGTACTCCGTTTCCACCGACTTATCCACGTCCAGCACCACCACGCGCGAGCCGTACGCCGCTTTGTTCTTGGGCAGGTTGTCCAGGTTCATCATGGACACGTTCGAGAGCCGCTGCTGCAACTGCCCCATCCGCGCCGTCAGATACGACTGCCGCTCCTTCGCGTACTTGTACTCGGCGTTTTCAGAGAGGTCGCCGTGGGCGCGCGCCTTCATCAACTCCTTGGGCAGCTCGTGATTGAGCTCGTGCTCCAGGAGTGCGAGTTCCGCCAGGATTTTGTCGCGGAGCTTGCGTTCAATCTCGCCCATCTCAAACCACGCCTCGTCGCGCCCGCCTCTGCCTTCCGGAATCCGCCCACAGGGTTCAAATCTGGCGGAGAGGGGGGGATTCGAACCCCCGGTACACGTTTTAGCGCGTACAACGGTTTAGCAAACCGCCGCCTTAAGCCTCTCGGCCACCTCTCCGCGCGAGCAGCAGCTTTCCGCCACTCGGGGACCACATCCGGCATACGCAACTCGCCCGAAATTATACCATGCGCCCGCGAGCGGCCCTCGGCCTTGGCGACACAGGCTCGGCTGGGCTTCCCGCAGCTCCTGAGCCCGCCACGCCTGCCCGCCGTGGCGGGCGAAGGGCAGCCTCCCTTCACCCTCCCGGAAGCGGCAATGTATCCCCGGTGCCGATCGCAACCGGCACGGCTCGCGTCACGTCGGCGGATCATCCACGGTGGCGGCCCGGTTCTCCCGCGTGGCGCGGAGTACCCCTGTATCGTCAATGTAGAAGCTGCGGAAACCGTAGCGCTCCGGCTGGGCCACGAGTGTGAAATGCGCGATCCTTCCCCCGGATTCACTGGTGGTATAGGCGATGTTGTAGCCTTCGCGCTTCGCTTCCTGCGCCGGCGGGCGTTCCTTCTCTCCCAGCGCCTCGAGCGATGCGGGATACTGTCCGGCTGAGGCCTCCGCATAGGCCGAGAGCTGGCGGGCGATCTCGCGCAGCGTTGCCGCGGCCTGCGTCTCCGCCTGGGTCTCGCTGGCCGCGCGCCGGTCCGGCACGATGTACAGCAGGAATGCCCACACCGAGCCGATGAGTAGCGCGAACAGCAGCAGCACGCGCAGGCGCCGCGCGAGCGTGGGCGGCGGCGGGGGCGGCTCCGTGGCGCGGGCGGTCAGGTCCGCCCCGCAGTGAGGGCACAGCTCGCTCGCCGCGTTGATTTCCTGCTCGCATTCCGGGCACGTGTACATGAATTCCGAAGAACGAAATTAGAAAACCGAAATTCGAAAATCGCAAGAACCAAAGACGGGGCAGCCGGGAGGTGGCAATCGTTCAGGCTTCTGGAGCGTGGCCCGCCACGACCATGCCCATGGAGACTTTCGTGCCTCCCGCGAGCACGAGCCGAAAGGTCAGCAGCCACGTTTGCGAATCGTCCTGGAATCGCAGGGCCGGCCCGGCCGCGGAGTCGTCTCCGGGCCACAGGCTCCACACGCTGGGGTGCTTCGTTCCCGTGGACTTCGCGCTGCGTTTGAGCGCCTCATCGCGGGTGATGGTGGCGGGATCGGCGTCTGCGGCCACCGGCGAGAGCAGCGCGAAATCCCGCTGCGGCGCGATGCCGGTGTGGTTCCCGTCTACCGGAGCCCAGGCATAGCGCAGCGTGTACAGTCCCGCCTTCACTTTCTGGTTCCGGTAGTCGGTGGTATCGGCGGCGATGCGCATCACCCCCAGCAGCGTCCCTTCGGGGATCTGGCCGAAGGTCACGCCCAGTTCCTGCGAAGGCGTCGCAGCGACGGGCACTTCCTTTCGCAGCCAGATGTCGCAGAGTACTCCGGAGCCGCTCTTCACTTCCAGTGCTTCCGAGCGGATTGCGTCGTGCAGGGCGGGCGGCAGATCCGCGGGTAGCGCTTCAGCGGTTGCCGCCAGCGTGTAGGTGTCCGGCGGCCCGGCCGAACGCAGCGCGCCGGCCGGCGCAAAGACCAGAATGGTCAGGAACGCAACGACAAACGGCAGCTTTCGTATCATGGGAGCCTTGATTTCTCCAGAGGAAGTGGGCGACCCGCGCCACCCGGGCCGCCCCGCGGGACTGCCCGAGACACACGGCTGAATCCGAGAGCTGAACGGAGATCAGGCCGCGAAGTGGCCCACAAAGGCGCCGCGCCGGCCTGCGTCATTCCAGGTTTTTCCCAGATGATTGCCCTGATAGCTGCCCTCGAGCGTCACCGCAGGCATGGCGTGGGTGAGGTGCGCCGCCAGGGGCGGATAAAACACCTCTTCGTTGTGGCAAATCGCATCGCCCGCCGCGATCGAGCGGGTGGCAATCTTCACCGTGTTCGCTTCCACGGAAACCACGCCGTGTTCCGGGCCGAGCGCGAAGCGGATGGGGCTCGATTCTTCCGCGACCACGGTCTCCACCAGCGGCCCCGCCTGCGCCTGTGCGAAACGCACGAGTGCCGAGCGCTGTTCCGCCGTCGCTCGCGCGTCCACGATCATCACCGTGCGGGCCGGCAGGGGACTCGAGTAGGGGCTGCCCAGCGTGGCGCTCGCGCGCACCACGGCGATCACGTTCAGCCCATCCAGGCGCACGCCTTCCCACGTTCCCGAGGTGACGTGCCAGGCCAGCACCGCCTCCTCCCCAGTCAGGCCTACTTCGCCGTTTGCGAAGCACGGGCCGGTGTAGACGTCCGCCGTGCGGAACTCGGCGTAGTCGCCCGTGATGGTGGTTGCGACATCGCCGGGCGTCCCGCCGAGCGCCGGCCCGGCAAACATCACCGCGGCAGCAACGAAAAAGAGCAAGGCTTTCATGCTTGTGCCTCCCATGCTGATCTTAGATGTCATTCTCCCGCCATTCGCTACATGCTGCAATGGACCGCTCGCTCGCTGTGCCCTTCGCGCCGCCCCGTGCGTTCCACCACGCGGAACTCCCGGATGCACGGGCAGCGAGCGCAGGGTGCCCACTCACTCCATCCGGCAGCAGCCGCGGCCCTGGCGGCAATGCTCCAGCCCCGCGATCTTTCCGTCCGGCCCGACCAGCGACTGCGTCTCGGCGCACCAGAACGGCCCTGCTTTCTGCGCTTCGAGCGATTCCGGATGGTCGTGGTCCGGCGTGTCGTAGAACATCGTTTTCGCACGCAGGCAACAACAGACTTCGCCTTTTGCGATCAGCATGGGGAGCAATGCCATGGCTACGCCCTCCCTGCAGCGAGGATGGCCCGCTTTACGGCCACGCGGGCGAGCTGCACCTTGTATCTATTGCCGCTGAGCGGATGTGCGCCCTCGACCGCAGCCTCGCCCGCCTTCGCGGCACTCTCTGCGCTGATGGTCTTGCCGGCCAGCACCCGATCGGCCCCCACGGCACGCCACGGCACGGGTGCCACGTGGCCCAGAACGATGCGCGCCTCGCGCACCGTGCCGCCGTCGATGCGCAGGGCCACCGCGGCGGCTGCCAGCGGCCAGTCCAGCGCTTGTTTCTCCCGCACTTCGTAAATGGCCGTTTTCCACTCGTGGGCGCCTCTCGGCAGCAGCACGCCGGTCACGATCTCGTCGGCCGCCAGAGCGTATTCTCGTTCACGTTCTTCCCGCGGCGCGCGGTAGAACTTTTCGAGCGCCACTTTCCTGGCCCCTTTGCCGCTGACGATCTCCAACTCCGCGCCCAGGGCGATGAGCACCGGCGCGAGGCTCGAGGGATTCACGAAGTACGCCGGCCCGCCATTGCCCAGAATGGCGTGATAGCGGTTGTCGCCGCCTGGAACCAACGGCTTCCCCTGGGCGTCGCGCGCCAGCAGGCCAAAGCCGTTGCGGAAATACCAGCAACGCGGGCGTTGGAGCAGGTCGCCCGCCACGGTGCCCATATTGCGGATCTGCATGCTGGGCACTGCCGCGGCGGCCTCCGCCAGCCCCGGGAATTGTTTCCGCACCCCGGCGTGGGAGGCCAGCTCTTCGAGCGTGGCAGTCGCGCCGATGCGCGTGCCGTCGGCGCCCGTGGTGATGCCGCCGAATTCCTTCACGCCTTTGATATCCACCAGGCGCTTCGGCGCAACCACGTAGTTCTTCATCAGGCTCAGCAGGTCCGTGCTGCCGGCCAGGATCGCGGATTCCTCGTAGCTCGCGCCCAGGTGCGCGAGCGCCTCTTCACGGCTTGTGGGACGTGCATAGGCAAAGGCTTCCATGGTTCACGCCCTCCTCGCGCCAGGAGTATTCTCGAGCGCGGCCAGCACTTTTGCCGGCGTAATGGGGATCGTCGGCACCCGCACGCCGATGGCGTTGGCCACCGCGTTCGAAATCGCCGCGCCCGGCGAAACCACCGGCGGCTCGCCCAGCCCGATCACCCCGCGCTCGTCGTAGCCCGGTCCGGTCATCATGTGCACGTGGAACCGACCGACGTCGGCCAGCCCCGCGAGCTTGTAAAACTCCATGTCCGGGTTCAGGCAGCGGCCGGTCTGCTGGTCCATCAGTTTTTCCTCGAACAGGGCATAGGTGACTCCCATGACCAACGCTCCGAACACCTGGCTCTCCGCTGTCTTCGTGTTCAGCACCAAGCCGCAGTCCTGCACGGCCACTATTTGCTCGATGCGCACCACGCCCGTTTCCGTGTCCACCGTCACTTCCGCCATTTGCGCGCCGCCCACGCCGCTGGAGATTAGGTCCATGGAACGCTGTCCGGCGGCCGTGATGGGCGTGGCACCCAGCTTCGCGCAGGCCTCTTTCCAGGAGACGGCCCGCTTGGGGTCGGAGGCCACTCGAATCTGGCCGGTCCAGGCCTCGAGTTCTTCAGGCTTGGCGTTGAGCGCAGGAGCGACCTTCGCGAACAGCTCATTTAGCGCGCTGGTGGCGGCGCGGCGGGTTGAAGAACTCACGCCGCCCGCCGTCGTGGAGCCTCCGGAAGCGCCGGAGGCCGGATATTTGCTGTCCCCGATGTTCACCGTGACCGCCGAGAGCGGCAGCCCGAAGGTCTCTCCCGCCACCAGCGCGATGATCGTCCGCGTCCCCGTGCCCAGGTCCTGGCTGGCGAGAGAAACCTCCACCGAGCCGTCGGGATGAATGGTGCAGTTGCAATTGCTCTGGTGTCCGCCGCCGCCCCAGGTGTGGATGGAAAGCCCCAGGCCCCGCTGCACCGGGCCCGGGTCTTTCGTCCCGCGCGGCCGCCACTTCTTTTTCCATTCCATCATCTCGGCGGCCTTCAACAGCTCTTCGTGGTAATACTTTGCGTGCTGGCCGGTCATCTCGATGTTTTTGAGGAAGAAATCGAGCGGGTCCATCGGTATGGCCGCGGCCAGGTCGTCCAGCGCGCTCATGGTGATCACGCAGCTCTGCGGGTGATTGGGCGCCCGCCAGGCGCGGGCCGGGCCGATGTTGGTGAGCACCGCGGTGTGCTTGGTGCGCCGGTTGGGCGCCCGTAGCACGTAGGGAATCGGCGGATTTCCCTCGCCCTGAGGGCCCGACGTACCCCAGGATTCGGAGTTCCACGCCACGAGCGTGCCGTCTTTCTTCGCGCCCAGCTTTACCTTCGCATAGATCGAGGGACGCGCCCCGGCTTCGATCAGTTCTTGGTCGCGTTCCAGCATCATTTTTACGGGGCGCCCGGCCTTCTTCGCCAGTTTGGCGCAGGCCGGTCCCCACGGGTCGGCGCCGAACTTGCTCCCGAACCCTCCGCCCATGTAGGGCGTCAAGCTGCGAACATTCGATGCCTGAAGGGCTAGCGCTTTGCTCATCTCTCCGGCGATTCCGGTGACGTTCTGCGTCGAGGCCCACATGGTCAGGTTGTCGCCATCCCATTCCGTCACCTGGCCGTGCGCTTCCAGGCAGCAATGCGTGATTACGCTGGCGCCGTACGTCCCTTCGACCGTGACCTCCGCGGCCTTCATCGCGCCGTCGGGATCGCCCTCCTTCGCTTCCGAGCCGGCCTGCGTGTGCCCCGCTCCGGCCTTGTCCGGCGCCGGGTCGTCCACCAGGTGGGGCAGCACTTCGTATCCGATCTTCACGGCGCGCGCGGCGTCGCGGGCCTGCTCATCCGTGTCCGCCGCCAGCGCCACGATTTCCTGCCCGGCCCACAGCACTTCCTTCCCGGGCTCAAACATCACCAGAACCGCGCGAACGCCCGGCATCTGCTCCGCCGACTTTATGTCAATGCTCTTCACTCTCGCGTGCGCGTGGGGACAGAGCACCATCTTCCCGTACAACATGCCTGGGCGATTCACGTCGTAGGTGTATTTCGCCCGCCCGGAGGACTTCACCGGCCCGTCCAGACGGTCAAAAGATTTTCCGATCAGATAGCGCTTATCAGCCGGTGGCCAGTGATAGTCCGCCATCATGCCCTCCCCGCGCTCAGGCGCTTTGCCGCATCCAGCGTCGCCTCGCGCACACCCATATATGTTCCGCAGCGGCACAGGTTTCCGCCCAGGCCGCCGGTCACCTGTTCGTACGTGGGATGCGGATGGCGCTTCAGAAACGCGGTCACCGCCACCACGAATCCGGGCGTGCAGAAACCGCATTGCTGCGCATCGTGCTCCACGAAGGCGGCCGAAACAGGAGAGAGTTGGCCCTCCGCGGCCAGGCCTTCAATCGTCGTGATCTCGTAATGCTGCGCGTCAATCGCCAGCACCGCGCAGGCATACACGGCTTTCCCGTCCAGCAGTACGGTGCAGGAGCCGCAGGCGGCGCGGTCGCACACCTTCTTTGCCCCGGTGAGGTCCAGACGGTCGCGCAGCGCATCCAGCAACGTGACGCGCGGCTCGACTTCCAGGCGGTGCGCCGCGCCGTTGATTCTCAGCGTGATCGGCGTGGGGCCGGGGCCTGCCACCGTTGCCTGCGGCGCTGCGGCGGCGGTTTCCAGCAGGCCTTCCGCGGCGATTACGCCTGCCGAAACTGTGACGCCCGCGCCCTTCAGGAACGCGCGGCGCGAAAATCCCTTCGCATCCGCGCTGTCTTCTGGCTCCGGCTGGCCGGCGGGCGGGCCGTTGCCGTCGAGCGGACGGCCGTCGCGCTCATCGCTCATGTGCGCACCTCCAGGAAATCCCGCGAACCGGCTGGAACAATAGAGGCGAACTCCAGGCAGAGTCGAAGAGGCATTTCTCCCCCAGTGGAAAGGCCATCCTACTCCTCTCCGGAAAGCGCTGCAAACGCGATGCGCCTCCCGGCGAGCGCGCGTTGCGCGCTGGCGGTCCGCCTAGCAGGGACACCAGGCTTCGCGGGATGCTGTAAGGGACGTGGCCGCCCGCTGCCGCGTTTCGCCCCGGCCCGGCTACGCCGGGCGGTAGTAGCGCGCGCCGGCGCAGGCGCGGCACAGAGTGCGGCCGTCCACCACCACCTCACGCTTGAAGTTGATGCCCTCGCCGCATTGTGCGCACACTACCCGCGGGCCTTTGAACCCCGGCATATCCTCCGGGGGGACTTCGACCGCACACCAGACGGTATCGAACAACTCGTCATCCGGCAGCACGGCGTAGGCCTTTTGCTGGCCGGCTTCTTTTTCCATCTCCGGGAACATCTCCCGCGCGCGCTGCTTGGAGGATTCCTTTGCCGAGACGCGCACGGCGCAGGACGTTTGCAGGTCCACGAAGGTAGCCGCCACCTTGCCCCAGTCGAAAAACTTCAGGCTCCGTTTTCCCAGCCGGCAGTTCGCCACCAGCGCCACCGCATCCGTCACGCAGCGATCGATCTCCACGTAGGTCACCAAGCGTTTGCGGTCCTTCACGGGGTCCTCGATGCCCAGCCGCCGCAGCCCCAGCATGGCCAGGCGCACGCCCAGCACCTGGCCCGCGCACAGGTGCCCGTGCGCCTGTTCGGCCAGCCGGAGATATTCTTCAAGGGATTTCACGAGTCCGCCTGCTTACGATTTATCAGGGAGCGCGACGCTTGCCGCCGCCGGGGCTCGGCCCTCTCGTTTGCGCCGCGCCACCCAGAAGGCGGCCACGGTCAGCGCCAGCGACACAGCGAGCAGCGTCCCGTCGCGCGCCAACGTCCATCCGCTGATCGGCTCGCCCAGCCCGAAGCAGCCGCAACTAATCTGCTGGCCCTCTTTCAGGCTGGGCTGGTAGGCGTGCACCATTGCAGCGAAAAACACCATCAGGAGTGCGGTGGCGGAAATCGTGGTAACGCGCGGCAATATCCCGGCGATCAGCGCAATACCCACCGCCAACTCCACCCAGGGCAGCACGTGGGCCACGGCCACTGCTGCGTTTTCCGGTATCAGCTTGTAAGCGTCGATAGCCATGGCAAACAGAAGAAAAGATGAGCGCAGCTTCGTGTACGCCGCGTAGAGGAAGATGAGACCGAGCAGGATCCGTCCTGCGGCCATCACGAACCAGGCGGTGGAATACTGGCGCATTCCTATTTCTGGAGCTGCTCGTCGAGGTAGCGCTTCAACAGCGAATAGGAAAGGTTTCCGGGCAATGGGTCCGTCTTTCCATTCGCCGTGATGAAGATGGTCGGCGTGGCCCGTACACCCTTCGAATTGCCCAGCGCCGTGTCGCTGTCAATGTACGCGTCCATTTTGTGGCTCTCCACCAACTCCCGCACTTGCTTCATCTCCCGCGGCGTGAGTACGGCGGCCACGGTCGCATCCACGGTCGCGGCCGCGCTGCCGCCCCGCGTCCAGACTTCCTGCTTGTCGTAGAGCGCCGCGTCCACTTCCTGGAATCTCCCGATCCGCGCGGCCGCGTTTACATATTCCGCAGCCTCGCGGGAGTGTTCGTGGCCGATGACTCCTCGCAGCGGGAAGTCGCGGTGGATCAGGTACACCTTTCCCTCGGCCACATACGTTTCCAGCATGGGGCGAATCGCCCGCTCGTAAAACAGCTTGCACACCGGGCAGGAATAGTCGCTGAACACTTCCAGCACGATGGGCGCGTTGCGTGAGCCCAGCGACTTGTCCGGAGGTCCCTCCTCGGCCGCTGACACCGCCTTCGCGTGGGCGCGTGACTGCGCGCCAGCGGCCCAGGCGGTTCCCGCGAGCAGCGCGAGCACGGCCACGCTCGCCGTCAGTCCTGTCCAACCTCGCATACGCTTTACCCCCAGGGTGTCCGTCTACACGCCGGCTTCTCGCGAACCGAGATTCTACACTCATTCGTTCCTGTCGCGCCTCGCAGACGGAAAGTCCGGAGAACGCCCTCTCCCGCCCGCGGTGCTCCAGAATGCCGATAACCCGCGAGGAAAGACCTGACCTCTCAAGTCTATGTGATGCGGCGTCCTCCCCGGGCGGTTGGCAGACTCCGCAGCGTCAGAATCGGGAGACTCCGTTGAGTCGTTGATAATACAATAGTTAGCCGCACATTCTCGCCCTGACGCAAAGGACTTGACAATGATACACTCAAGATGCATACTAATGTTCGATTTGAGCCGGACTCGGCCTTTTTCCCCCGCGGAAGCTCGGCTCCGGCTAGGAGGAGTTGGGCAATGAGCAAGATTATCGGGATTGACCTGGGCACGACCAATTCGGTAGTAGCCGTGATGCAGGGTGGCGAGCCGGTTGTGATCCCCAACCAAGAGGGTGGCCGGACCACGCCCTCGATCGTGGCCATCACCAAGGCCGCGGAGCGGCTGGTGGGCCAAGTGGCCAAGCGCCAGGCCGTCACGAATCCGGAGAACACGGTCTATTCCATCAAGCGCTTCATGGGCAAGCGCCAGGATGAGGTCGAGGGGGAAAAGAAGCGCGTGCCCTATAAGGTCATGGGCGGGCAGGACAATCACGCGCGTGTGGAGATTGCCGGCAAACCCTACAGCCCGGAACAGATTTCCGCCATGATCCTTCAGAAACTGAAGGCCGCGGCGGAAGACTTCCTGGGAGAGAAGGTGGAGAAAGCGGTCATCACTGTTCCGGCCTACTTCAACGACAGCCAGCGGCAGGCCACCAAGCAGGCCGGCGAAATCGCGGGGATGGAGGTCGTGCGCATCATCAACGAGCCGACTGCGGCCGCGCTGGCCTACGGCCTGGACAAGAAAAAGGACGAGACCATCGCGGTCTTCGACCTGGGCGGCGGCACCTTCGACATCTCCATTCTCGAAGTGGGCGAAGGCGTGGTGGAGGTGAAGGCCACCAACGGCGACACGCACCTGGCCGGCGATGATATCGACATCCGCGTCATGGATTACCTGATCGCCGAGTTCAAGAAAGAGCAGGGCGTGGACCTGAGCAAGGACCGCATGGCCATCCAGCGGCTCAAGGAAGCTGCGGAAAAGGCCAAGATCGAGCTCTCGCAGATGATGGAGACGGAGGTCAATCTGCCCTTCGTAACTGCGGACGCTTCCGGCCCCAAGCACCTACTGATCAAGCTGACGCGCGCGAAGCTCGAGCAGCTCATGGAAGACATCCTGCAGCGCACCATCGGGCCGGTGAAGCAGGCCATGACCGACGCCGGCATCACTGCGGACAAGATCGACGAGGTCGTCCTGGTGGGCGGCGCCACGCGCACCCCGCGCGTGCAACAGATCGTGAAGGATCTGTTCGGCGGCAAGGAGCCGCACAAGGGCGTCAACCCGGACGAAGTGGTGGCTGTGGGCGCGGCCATCCAGGGCGGCGTCCTGGGCGGGGAGGTGAAGGACATCCTGCTGCTCGACGTGACCCCGCTCTCGCTGGGCGTGGAAACGCTGGGCGGCGTGATGACCCCGATGATCCAGCGCAACACCACGATTCCCACGCGTAAGGCGGAAGTCTTTTCCACCGCCGCGGACAACCAGCCCGAGGTCGAAATCCACGTGCTCCAGGGCGAGCGGCCCATGGCCCGCGACAACCGCACCCTCGGCAAGTTCAAGCTGCTCGGCATTCCTCCGGCTCCACGCGGAATGCCGCAGATCGAGGTGACCTTCGACATCGACGCCAACGGCATCCTGAACGTCGCGGCCAAGGACAAGGCCACGAACAAGGAGCAGAAGATCACCATCACCGCTTCCACCGGCCTCTCCAAGGAGGAAGCCGAGAAGATGCGCCGTGAAGCGGAAGCGCACGCGGAAGAAGACAAGAAGAACCTGCACGAAATCGAAGCCCGCAACCGCGCCGATAATCTGGTGTATCAGACCGAAAAGCTGATCCGCGAGAACCGCGAGAAGCTTTCGGAGGCCGACGTCCACGCGGCCGAGCAGGCCATTGAAGCGACCAAGAAGGCCATCAGCGAAGGCGGCGCGGAGCGCATCAACGCCGCAGTGGAAAGCCTGACGCATGCCTCGCACCGCCTGGCCGAAGCCATGTACAAGGCGGCGGGTGCGGCGGGCGCGTCCGGCGCAGGCGCCGGCACGCCAGGGGCCGGCCCGGCGGGCGATGCCGGCGAGAAAAAAGAAGACGTGATCGACGCCGAATACGTGGACGTGGACGAATCCAAACGGCCGAACTGACCCCGGCCGGGGGCCCGCCGCAGGCGGGAGGAGTGCTTATTGAGCGCGGCTGAGGGAGTCCGGCGGATGACCCCGCCACAGGCGGTCCAGAAGCTCAAGGAAAATCTGTATCTCGTCCACGTGGGCCTTTCCGAAGCTCCCGGCGCGGATTGGAAGCGCCTTTTCTACGAGACGCAGCAGCACGTTGCCGGAGACTTCATCCCCCGTGAGGTGGAAATCACCGGCTCCACGCTGCGCCTCCGCGCCTCGAATGAAAACGTGGCCGAACGCATCGCCACCGTGGATCGCTGGCTCGAGCGCGCCAATCAAAAGGAATCGGCCATGGGCCTGCGCACCGAAGAACAGCGCCGGCGGCGCCGGGAGATGGCGCAGGAGCACATGGAGTTGGTGGAAGTAAACGCGCGCTGGGCCAAGCTGTAGCGCGGGGCGTCCCCAGACTCCGGGGGCTCTGCGACGATTCTCGGGGCAGGCGCCTGCGGGATTTCGGCGCGCGGGCGCCACGCGGCGCAAAATATGGCGACCACAACCAAAGCCGACTATTACGACCTCCTCGGCGTCCGCCGGAAGGCCACGGCCAAGGAAATCCGCCAGGCCTACCGCAAGCTCGCGCGGAAGTATCACCCGGACCTGAACCCCGGCGACAAATCCGCCGAGGAAAAGTTCAAGCAGGTCCAGGAAGCCTACGACGTTCTCTCCGATTCGAAAAAGCGCGGCATCTACGACCAGCACGGCTTCTACTCCGACAACATTCCTCCTTCCGGTGCGGGCCACCCCGCAGGCACCGGTCCCGGCGGATTTCCCGTGGACTTCGGAGGGTTCGATTCCTCGGCGGCGGGCTCCGGCGTAGGGGGCAATTTCCGCGACATTTTCAGCCAGTTTTTCTCCGGCGCGGGAGCCGCTGCGGCGCACCCGGAAGCCGTGGAAGTTCCTGCCGACCTCGAATACCAGATCGACATTGATTTTTGGAAGGCCATTCGCGGCACCGTGGAAAAGATCAGCTACACGCGGTTGGATACCTGCGGCACCTGCCGCGGCAGCGGCAAGGGCGCCGGCCCCGAACAGAGCTGCCCCTCCTGCGGGGGCTCGGGACGCCGCGCGCAATCCACCATGGGCATGCGCTTCAACGTGGCCTGCCCGCGCTGCGGCGGCACGGGCCGGCTGAGCAGCGCGTGCCCGGCGTGCAAAGGCGAAGGCCGCGTCCGCCGCACGGAGACGATGGACGTGCGCATCCCCTCGGGTGTGGACACGGGCTCGCGCGTGCGCGTTCCCGGCCGGGGCAACGTGCCGCTGCCCGGCTCCGCTCCCGGCGACCTCTACATTCTCACGCGCGTGGCGTCGCATCCCTATTTCACGCGCCGCGGCGACGATATCTACTCAAGCGTTCCGATCACCGTGGTGGAAGCCGCTCTCGGCGCCAAAATCGAAGTCCCTACGATTGACGGTCGCGCCCTGCTGCGCATTCCGCCGGGCACCACCAGCGGTCAGAAATTCCGGTTGCGCGAGAAGGGAGTCGCGCCCGTGCGCGACCCGAAGCACCGGGGCGACCAGTACGTCGAGGTGCAGATCGTTCCCCCCAGCGCCGTGGACGAGCGCGCGCGGCAGATGCTCAAGGAGCTGGGGCATTTCTACGAGCAGGACCCGCGCAAGGAGATATTCGAGAAGGCGGCCAAATAGCGCGGCGGCGGGGTAGCGCCGGCTTCCAGCCGGCTTTTTCGGATCGCCAGGCTGCGCAGCAAGCACTGGTAGCAGCGACCTTACGTCGCCATCTTCTCCGGCTTTGAATCGCTTATGGCGGCACGAACCAAAAAACGCGGCGCGGTCGGCTACATGATCAGCTCGGTGGCCGAGCTGCATAAGGTCCACCCGCAGACGCTGCGGCTCTACGAACGCCACGGGCTCCTCAAGCCCTCGCGCTCGGAGGGCAACACGCGTCTCTACACGGAAGCCGACCTGGAACGCCTCGAAATCATTCTGAACCTGGCGCGCGAAATGGGCGTCAACCTTGCGGGCATCGAAATCATCCTGAACATGCGCGAAAAAATGAATCGCATGCAGGAGCAGATGGAACAGTTCCTGCACCTGCTCCAGCAGGAGATCGCCCGCGGCTTCGCCGGCGCGCAGGCCAGTCCGCCCAAGGGCGCCATCGTGCGCGCCTCGAATCCTCCGCGCCCGCCTCGGTCCGGTCCCGGTCGGCGCTCTTGAAACATTTCGCATCCCGCAGGGTTTAGGGAGGAGGCCCGTCAAATGGGAGGAGCCACTTGTCCACGCGTTGCCTGATCGTTCTCACCTTCGCACTGGCCCTCTGTTCGTCTGCGGGCAGCGCGCAGCAGAATCGCACGAATGCTGGGCCGGCCTATCGCCACGCGTACTATCTTTTCCTGGCCGATCCGCCCCATGCGTGCGAAGCCTGCTATGTCCCGCTCCTGCTCACGATCGCGCCTCTGGAGGACGCCGCAAAGAACCCTGGTGGCCAAGAGGGCGATCTGATCACCACCTACGAGCGCGATTCCATCTACCAGCTCAACGGAATGGTGCACGTTGCATCTCGCGATGTGGAGGCCGCGCCGCGGACGGTCCGCGTTCGCGAGCGCAACTACCGTTACCAGGAAATTACCGCGGCCGAACTCCTAAGGCTCTTCGAGAATCCGGAAGGCACGATCCCCGTCTCGCGGCCGTTTCTGCATTCCGATCTGCCCCCCGGGCCGAGCATCGAGAGGCTCATCGCGGACTTCCGCGCGGTAAAGTAGGCAACGAATCCAAGCCGGCGCGCCGCCCATACCGTGGTTCACTCGCGCTGAGACTTCCACGCCGACCGAACCCTGCCGCATTCCGCGCCGCTTGCCAGCGCGCGCCGCCGCGTCTATCCTTCCCTCCATGGCGCGCGTGGATTGTCCCGAATGCGGCGGCACCGGCTGGAAGACCGTGGAATCGCAGGGCGCGGCGGGCGCCGTGCGCGAGGCGGTGCTCTGCGCCTGCACTCGCGAAGGCCGCGAAGATTCGCTCTACGAACGCGCGCGCATTCCCAAGCATTACCGCCATTGCGATTTCGAGAGTTTCGAATGTGACCTGCCGCATGAAGGCCCCAGCGCTGACGAGTGGAACCGCAATCTGAAAAGTGCCAAGTTGATCGTGGAAGCCTTCGCGCGGGAATATCCCGGCGGGCGGGAGCACGGCCTGCTGCTTATGGGCCCGTGCGGCGTGGGGAAAACGCATCTGGCCGTGGCCGCGCTCGCCGAACTGGTGAAGCGTGGCCATGAGGGGCTCTATTACGACTACCGCGATCTGCTCAAAACCATCCAGTCGAGCTACAACCCGGTGAGCCAAACGAGCGAAATGGAAGTCCTCGAGCCGGTGGTGAACGTGGAAGTTCTGCTGCTCGACGATTTAGGCTCCGCCAAACCCTCCGCCTGGGCGCTCGACACGGTCGGCTACATCTTGAATACGCGCTACAACGAAAACCGCGCCACCCTGCTCACCACGAACTATCTCGACCGCGATCCGGGCGCGCCGGTGCGGATTCCATCGGGCCAGGCTCTGGTGCGCGTCGAGGATGGCCTCGCCGACCGCGTCGGCCAGCGGATTCGCTCGCGCCTCTACGAGATGTGCCGCGCCGTCGAAATCTACGCCTCCGACTACCGGCAAAAGGTCCGCAACGCAAGTCCCTTCCGCGCGTAACGCGTCATCTGCGCAGCCACGCCTGGCTGCGCTCTCGCGGCCGCCGGTACCCGGCGTAGAGACACCCGTGGCATCCTTATCGTTGGGCTGCGTTCGGAATTCTGGAGGAAAGAGTGCAGCCACGAGTAGCTGCTGCTTTGCATTTCATTGACATCCTATCGGTTGCCGCGTACGATGCTGAACGTCGAGATTAGCAGCGGGCAGGCGCGCCGCGGCGGGCTCGGCCACTGTTTTTCCTTCCTTGTCTGACAACCCTTTGAAGGGTTTTAGAGGGACTCTTCGTCTCGGTCGGGCAGGGCAACTAACGCCAAGGGAGGCCGCAATGCCGGCCATGGACAACAATACTACCGAAAATCACATCGAAACCGATTCGCAGCCTCTTCCCGAGCCAGCCGATTCTGTTTCTTCCGACACCCCATCGTCCGCCTCCGTGGAACCCGAAGCCACGGCCGCTGCCGTCGCGGAATCCCCGGCTGTCACACCGGCTCAGACCCACGAGCGGACCGACGGTGCTGCCTCCCGAGAGGCAGCGCAGGCCGCGAGGGCGGCGAAAGAAGTCCCCGAATCGGAGAGCATGGACGCCCTGCTCGAGCTGTACGCCGCCGAGCACGAAGTCCCCACAGAAGGTGAGGTGACGGAGGCGCGCATCGTCGCCGTCACCGACCTGGGTGTGGTGGTGGACCTTGGCTCCAAGTTTGAGGCGCTCATCCCCGCGCAGGAGCTCACCGACATCAAGGGCGGCATGATTTTTGAGCTGGGAAAATCCGTCCCGGTGATGCCCACGCAGGAACTCAAGGAAGGCTACAAAGTCGTCTCCTTTCTCCGCGCCTACCGGAAGCGTGCCTGGGAAGCCATCGAGAAGGCGCATCGGAACCACGAGGCCATCACCGGAAAAATCACCGAACGCATTCGCGGCGGTCTGGTGGTGGACGTGGGCGTGCCCGCGTTTCTCCCCGCCTCGCAGGTGGACTTGCGCCCCGTGCGCGAGTTCGACGGCTGGGTCGGCCAGGACATCACCTGCCGCATCCTGAAGATGAACCGCAAGCGCGGCAACGTGGTGCTCAGCCGCCGCGTGCTGCTCGAAGAAGAATTGAAAACGCAGCGCGACGCCGCGCTGGCCTCCATCGAGGAGGGCGCCATCGTCCGCGGCACGGTGAAAAACATTACCGACTACGGCGTCTTCGTGGACCTCGGCGGCGTGGACGGCCTGCTGCACCTCACCGACATTTCCTGGGGCCGTGTGAGCAATCCCGCGGAAGTGATGAAGGTCGGCGATGAGGTCGAAGCCCGCGTGCTCAAGTTCGACCGCGAGAAAATGCGCATCTCGCTCGGACGCAAGCAGCTCGTTCCCGATCCCTGGGTCAACGTCCCCGAGCGCTTCAAGGCCGGCATGCGCCTGATCGGCAAAGTCGTCGGCATCACCGACTACGGCGCCTTCGTCGAGCTCGAGCCCGGCGTGGAAGGCCTGGTCCACGTCAGCGAGATGACCTGGTCGAAGCGCGCCAAGCACCCCTCGAAAATCGTCGCGCTCGGCGACGAGCTCGAGGTCGAAGTCCTCAAGGTGGATCCCGAGCAGCGCCGCATCTCGCTGGGCATGAAGCAGACTTTGCCCGACCCCTGGCTCTCCCTGCGCGACAAATACCCGGTGGGCCTCATCGTCACCGGCCGCGTGCGCAGCATGACCGATTTCGGCGCCTTCGTCGAAGTCGAGGAGGGCGTCGAGGGCCTCGTCCACATCAGCGACATCCGCTGGGCCGAGAAGCCCAAGCACCCCAGCGAGGTTCTGCGCAAGGGCGAAACCGTCGAAGCCAAGGTCCTGAAGATCGACATGGAGAACCGCCGGCTCTCGCTCGGCATCAAGCAGGTGCACGACATCTGGGCCGACTGGGTGGCCGCTCACAAGATCGGCGAGGTGGTGAAGGGCAAGGTGGTGCGCCTCACCAACTTCGGAGCCTTTGTCGAGCTTGCTCCCGGCATCGAGGGCCTCTGCCACATCAGCGAAATCGAAGAGCGCCGCCCCAAGGGTGATCGGCAGCAACCCAGGAAGGACGCTCCCGCCGCCGCGAGTCCCCTCGCCGTGGGCACCGAGTACGACTTCAAGGTGGTCAAGAAGGATCCCGAACAGCGGCGCATTGGCCTGAGCTACCGCGGCGCGCTCCAGAGCGAGGAGCGCCGCACGCTCCAGGAGTATCGTTCGTCCAAATCCTCGCGCACCGCGACCATCGGCGACATTCTCCTTTCCAAGCGCGAGCTTTCTTCCTGACCGCGCGCGGCTTTCCGCGCCGTGGCCGCAGCGCGGCCCGCCCGGGCCGGCTCCGGCACGGCTACTCTCCGCTCACCACCGGACCATCGGCACAGTGGAAAAATTCGCTATCTGGTGGTAGGGTTGCGCTTACCGGACACTCTTCGGGTCCATTCCGGCACAGGGGCCAGCGCACGTTGGGGAGAGAGCGGGCATGAATTCGCCGACCATGACAAAAGCCGATCTCGTCGAAGAAGTTATTCGTGTCACGGAGCTGCCCCGCAAGGAATCGGAGACCATTGTCGAGACGATCTTCGAAAGCATCATCCAGACCCTCAAGGAAGATAAGAAGATCGAAATCCGCGGCTTCGGCAGCTTTCGCACGCGCCAGCGCCGCGGCCGCACCGGGCGCAACCCCAAGACCGGCGAAAAGGTGGATGTGCCCGCGAAGCGCATCCCCTTCTTTAAGCCCAGCAAAGAGCTCAAGGAATTCGTCAACGCGGAAACCTCCGCGCAGCCCGCGCCCACCCAGGCGCCGCGCTGATCTCCGGGAACGGATTCAGTGTGGACTACCTCTGGACACCCTGGCGCTACCGCTACGTCGCGGAAGCCGGCAAGGATGATCGCTGCATCTTCTGCGGCGCGCTCGCCGCAAACGACGATGCCGGGCGCCGGATCGTGCATCGCGGCCGGTTGAATTTCATCATCCTGAATCTCTATCCCTACACCACCGGCCACTCGATGATCGTGCCCTATAAGCACGTTCCCGACCTGGCCGGTTGCGATGCGGAGACGCTCGCCGAGCTGATGCAGCTCGCCCAGCGGCTCCAGGTCGCCCTTGCGCGCATTTACCACCCCGAGGGATTCAATCTGGGCATGAACCTGGGCCGCTGCGCTGGCGCCGGCGTCACCGGCCACGTGCACATGCACGTCCTGCCGCGCTGGTACGGCGACTCCAGCTTCATGACCACCGTGGCCGAAACGCGTCTCCACCCCGAAGACCTCGACCAGACCTACGCCAAGCTCCGCCGCGAGTTTTCTGGACTCGCGTCATGACCAACCTACCAGCCAAAGTTCTGAGCAACCTCGGTTTGAACGTGCCGAGACGGCGCTCAAGATCGCAGCGGAAAACGTGATCCTTGATCACGCGTAGGAGGCGCTGTCTATCATCGTCTGGCGCGACGGCAAGGTTGAGGTGCCTCCCGAAAAAGTGCGCGAAATGGCCGCCCGCATCCTGGCGGAATAGCGCGCCAGCCTCCTTTTCCCGCGCCCGGAGTATCACTTTCCTTTCTGAAGGGCAGCCTTGTACAGCCGTACTTTGGTTTCGTCGCGGGCCTGCTCGGCCGCCTGGAGTGCGCCCTCGAGCGCTCCCCGGCGTCCGGGTGAGGTGAGGAGCGCGGTTTCATACTCGGCGAGCGCCTCCTGCGCGTGCCCCTGTTCGCGCAGCAAATCGCCGAGTTGTTCCCGCGCCGGGATGACCGGACCGGGGGTCACCGGGCGCTTTTCGATTCCGTCTTCCTCATCCGCAGCCTGGCGCAGCGCCGTCACAGCCTCGGCAGATTTGCCGGAGGCCTGCGACACCCAAGCAGAGGCTTCGAGCACCTGGATGCGCACCTGCTCGGCCCAGTAGAGGTTTCCCGACGCGAGGGATTTTTCTTGCAGAGCTTCGAGCGCTGCGGTCTCTTTCTGCGCGGACGCAACATTTCCGCTTCGGGCCAGACCCAGTGCCCGTGCCCAAACGGCCAGAGCCCCCACCCATGGCAATGTACCCTCCGCTGCGGAGCAATGCGCCGCCTCGGCCCACTGGCGGCGCTCTACGGCGTAACGCACGGGCATCGCCGTGGCGGCATAACCCACCTTAAAAGCCGCCGCCGGCAAGGAGGACATGCTGCGGAGTTGAGCGAGCACGCCCGCAGCATCTTCCTTTCGGCCCTCTTGGAGATACGCGTAAACTAGATAATCCATGGCGTGAAGTTCCTCGCCAATGTCACCCTGCTGGTGCGCCGCCGCTTTCGCGGCCAGATTCGACTCGATGGATTCATTCCACATCCCCAAGCGCGTGAAAATGTGCGAGGGCATGTGCAGCGCATGCGGCGCGGAAGGCGCGATTTGCGCGTAGGCGCGGGCGTAGGGCAGACCGCGCTCCGCCATCTCCGAGTTGTCGCAGGCATGGATCAGGTAGTGCACGATCCCCGGATGTTCGGGAAGCTCCCTCCGGAGCGGCTCGAGAATTGCCGCGGCCCTCTTCTGATTGCTGTGGGTCCGGTCGTCCGGCGGGGCCGTGGCCAGCAACGCCAGCGCGTAAAAGATCTGCGTTTCCGCGTCATTCGTGTTCTGCGCAGCCAGCGCGCCCATAGCCTCCTGGTACTGGCGCAAGCGCGACGCGAAGGGCACGGAGTCAGTGCGTTCGTAAATCACGGCAAGTGCGGCAATGTACCCTCGCTCCCTGGCGAGCTTCGAACCGATCTGCTGCGCCTTCTCGATTTCCGCTCTCCCACTTTCCAGGCCGGACGGGGGCAGCGACGGCTCCCAGAGCTGGTGGAAGTGAGTCATGGCCCGGCCCCAGTGCGCGATTGCGCACTGGGGGTCCGCAGCGGACGCGGCGGCAAACGTCTCGTCTGCCACCGAATAGGCAAAGGAGTGAAGCAACGCCACTGCGCGGTCGAACGTGGCCTGCATCTCCGGCCGGCAGGACGTGGGAAAAGACACTTTCCCGAGCCTCTCCGGTGCGGGGTGTTCGTGTGGCTCCTCCTGAGCAATCGCAGCCGTGGGCAGGGCGAGGCACAGAAAGAAAGTCCAGATAAACGGCTTCATGGCTTGCCCCTTCCGGTAGGAAAGATTCTGAATGCGATGAGTATAGCGCGGCTGTTTACCGGGCACAACGATGCTGAAGCCGGTCTCTCTGCTACTGTTTCTTCCGCGCGCGCTATATACTTCGGTTTCCGCGGCATCCTGCGGCATCCGGGGGAACGACGTTGCATCTCGAACTGAGCGAAGAACAGAGACTTTTGCAGAAGACCGTGCGGGAGTTTGCCGAGTCCGAGGTGAAGCCGCTCGCGCGCCACCTGGATGAGTCCGGCGAATTTCCCCGCGAGACGTTTCGCAAGGCCGCCGAGTTGGGCCTCACCGCCGTCGCCATCCCGGAGGCGGAAGGCGGCGCGGGCTTCGACCACGTCAGCTACGCCATCATGATCGAGGAGATTTCGCGCGCCTGCGCCTCCACCGGAACGATTCTTTCCGTGCAGAATTCGCTGTTCTGCGATCCGCTGCTCCGCTTCGGCACCCCCGAGCAGAAGAAAAAATTCCTAGGCCCGTTCGCCCGCGGCGAAAAGATTGGCTGCTATGCCCTCACGGAGCCGCAGGCGGGCTCGAACGCCGCGGCCCTGCGTACCGTGGCCGTGCGCAAGGGCGACCGCTACATCGTGAACGGCACGAAAGTGTGGATCACCAACGGCGGCGTGGCGGACGCGGTGCTGGCCTACGTGAACACCGACCCGTCCAAGGGCGAGAAGGGCATCACCGCGCTCGTCATCGAGCGCGGCACGCCCGGATTCAAGGTCGGCAAAGAAGAAAAGAAAATGGGGATCAACGCCACCGCCTGCGCCGAGCTGTCCTTCACGGATTGCGAAGTGCCCGTCGAAAACCGCGTGGGCAACGAGGGCGAAGGCTACAGGGTCGCGCTCTCCACGCTCGACGGCGGCCGCATCGGCATCGCCAGCCAGGCCGTGGGCATCGCCCAGGGCGCCTTCGACGCGTCGCTGCGCTACGCCCAGGAGCGCCAGGCGTTCGGCGGGCCCATCGCGCAGTTCCAGGCCATCCAGTTCATGCTCGCGGACATGTCCACGGAAATCGAAGCGGCCCGCCTGCTGACACGCCGCGCCGCCTGGAAGCAGGACACCGGCGCGCGCTTCTCCATGGAAGCGGCGATGGCCAAACTCTTTGCCAGCGAGATGGCCACGCGCGTCACCCACAAGGCCATCCAGATTCACGGCGGCAACGGCTACAGCCGCGAATATCCCGTCGAGCGCATGTACCGCGATGCCCGCATCACGGAGATCTACGAAGGCACCAGCGAAATCCAGCGGCTGGTGATTTCCGCCTGGGTTCTGAAATCGTAAAGACGAAACTCGAAATTCAAAAAACCGAAAAATGGACCCGTGCCAGAGAACCACTTCTGCTCCGGCCGCCAAGTCTCTGCCTGTTCCTGCGTCCCTCTGGCTCCTCCGCGTTAGTTCCCTGAAATTTTTTCTCTCTCCCCGTTGTATCCTGCTCTCATGTTCGAGTTCGACTCCGAGCGGGAATTCGATCCCGCGCGCGATGAGGAGTTCTTCGCCGTCCTGCCCGCGCTGCCCGCTGTATTCCTGCTCGAGATGCGCTCCCCGGAGGCGCGGCCCTATCTCGCGCGCACCGCGGATTTGCAGCGCCGGCTTGGCGTCCTGTTGGGCCGCACGCAGGAGCCTTCGCGCCGGCTGAATCTGCGCGAGATTGCGGCGCGCGTGCGCTACCGGTTGGTGGGCTCCCGGTTCGAGCAGTCGCTGGTGCTCTACCATCACGCCGTGGCCATTCACGCCGGGCGGCATCGCGACTGGATGCGGCTGCGCCCGCCCGTGGTCTTGAAGCTCAAGCTGCGCAGCGCCTACCCACGCTGCTACGTCACCCGGCGCATTCTCGATGATGGCGCGCTTTACCTCGGCCCATTCGGCACGCACCGCGGCGCCGACGCCTTCCTCAGCCAGTTCCTGAATTTCTTCAAGATCCGCCGCTGCCAGATTCGCATCCGCCGCGATCCCACGTTTCCCGGCTGCCTCTATTCGGAGATGAAGATGTGCATGGCGCCGTGCTTTGCCGGCTGCACGGACCAGGAGTATGGCGCGGAAGTGCTGCGCGTCGAGGCCTTTCTCGCGTCGAGCGGCGCGTCGCTGGCCGGAGAACTCGAGCAGAGCCGCGACGCCGCCACTGCTGCCCTGGACTTTGAGCGCAGTGCCGCGATCCACAAAAAAATGGAAAAGGTGACGGCGACGCTGCGCCTGCTCCCCGAGCTGGCGCGCAAAATCGAGGATCTTACAGCCGTGGTGCTCCAGCGCGCGACCGCCGATCAGGCGGTGGCGGCATTTCCCGTCCGCCGAGGATTTCTTCTCCCGCCCTTCCTGCTCGAGTTTGGTTCGTTGGCCGCCGATCCGCGTTCCGTCGAGGCCATCCTGCGCGAACGCCTGGAATCCGATATGCCCGCGGAGTTGCCCGGAGGCGGCCCGGGGCTCGACCGCCTGTCCGACCATCTCTCGCTGCTCGCGCGCTGGTATTACTCCAAGCCGCGCAGCGGAGAGATTCTCTACTTCGATCCGGCACGCGGCGGCTGGCCCTACCGGCGCATCGTGCGCGCGTGTTCGAGGTTGCTGACCAGCGGAGGCGCGGCGCGTCCGCGGGGGTGAACCGCGGCTCTGCTATACTGCCGGCTCTTTCCCGATGGGAAATTCGATGACGCTCCTCGCCACACCGGAAGCCACGCGCGCCTACGCCGCGGGATTTTCCGCGAAGACTGGGCCCGGCCACTTCCGCGCGTGCCGCTCCTTGACGCTTTCCTCCATCGGCATCGGCACTTACCTCGGTGAGCCCGACCCGGCCACCGACCGCAACTACACTGAAGCGATCGTGGAGGCCGTTCTCGGCGGCATCAACGTGCTCGATTCCGCCATCAACTACCGCTTCCAGCGCAGCGAACGCTCGCTGGGCGCGGCGCTCGTGGAACTCGCCTCGCGCGGAGTGGCTCGCGAAGCGCTGCTGATCTGTACCAAGGGCGGCTACCTCTCTCCCGACGGCGAAATGCCCACGAACGCGCGCGAGTATTTCGCCCGCGAATATTTCTCCCCGGGCATCCTGCGCCCCGGCGACGTGGCCGCAGGGTGCCACGCCATGACGCCGCGCTATCTAGAGGATCAGCTCTCGCGCAGCCTGCGCAACCTGGGCCTCGCCGCCGTGGACGTCTATTACCTGCACAATCCGGAAACGCAGCTCGACGAGGTATCGCCGGAGGAATTCCGCAAACGCCTTCGCGCCGCCTTCGAATTCCTGGAAGGAGCGGTGGCGGCGGGAAAAATCGGAGCCTACGGCCTGGCCACCTGGAACGGCTTTCGCCAGCCCGCGGATTCGCCCGCGCTCCATTCGCTTCCGGACGTTGTGGCCGCAGCCCGCGAGGTCGCCGGCGACTCGCACCACTTCGGCTTCGTGCAGCTCCCGTTGAATCTGATGATGCCGGAAGCGGTGGTGCTGCCGAATCAACTCGTGGCCGGGAGGTCGGTGCCGCTGCTCGCTGCCGCCGCGGAATTCGGCGTGACCGTAATCGCCAGCGCCCCGACGCTCCAGGGCCGCCTGGCCCGCGGCCTGCCGCCCGCGCTGGCGAAAATCATCGGTCTCCGCAGTGATTTTGAGCGCGCGGTCCAGTTCGCACGCTCCGCGCCCGGCCTCACCACCGCACTGGTGGGCATGAGCCGCGCCGAGCACGTCCGCGCGAATCTGCACCTCGCCGGAGAATCCCCGCTGCCCGGTGAGCGATTCTGGAGTCTTTTCCGCGAAGCATAACGCGCGGCGCCACGCTTGCCCGGCGCGCTGCCGCACGCGTTCAGCGCTTGCGAGCCTGCGTTTTCAACCAGTCCGTGAGAGCGTGGTCGACCTGGTCGAGTTTTCCAGTGAAGAAGTGGTCCGCGCCTTCCACAAAGACGAGCCGTTTCGGTTCGGGCAGAGTCGCGAAAAGGCTCTCCACGCGGTCGCGCGCCGCAAACTGGTCCTCCGTGCCCACCACGAACAGCTTCGGCTTTGCGCATTCGTGCAGATAGGAAAAATCGGAATCGTTCACGGGGATACCCAGCCCGGCGAGCTGCGCAACGCGCGCATCTTCCGCACCCACGCGGAGCCCCACCCAGGCGCCGAAGCTGAATCCCGCCAGCACCACCGGAACTCCGGGAAATTCCTCGGACAAGAAATCGATCGCGGAGCGCACGTCTTCCTGCTCTCCCCGGCCGCGATCGTGTTCGCCCGCGCTCAGTCCCGCGCCGCGAAAATTGAAGCGCAGCACAGGGAGGCCCGCGCGGTGCAGGCTTCTTGCCGCTTGGAAGGCCACTTTGTTGTGCATCGTGCCTCCGAACAGCGGATGCGGATGGCAGACCAGACCAGCCATCGCCGGGGCTGGCGCCCCGCTGGTCCACAGCAGGGCCTCCAGCCGTCCGGCCGCGCCGGTGAGGAACAAACTGCGGTGGAAGACCTTTTTGGCGGCGTCCATATGCCTTCGGCAGGAATAGAAAGCGAGAAGACTTCCGGCTCACTCCGCCGGGGGGCGGATTCCGGTCGTTCGCGAGTACTGAACGGCCACGCAGAGGGTGGAGGCTCGCTCGATGATGCGCACCACGCGGGCGTCAATTTCCTCGGGAGGCGTGTCCGGCTTGTACGGAACGCTCACCCACACGGACTGGCCCACCGTGTAGGAGCGCGTGGCGCGGAAGAGCGCCCCGGTCCGGGAGATGTCCACGGTCTCCGTCACTTCCACCCCATTTTCCCCACGCACGCGGATGGGCAGCATCAGCTTGGAGCGGTCCTTCGAGCGCCGCTCCGTGGGCACCTGCATCACGCTGCGCGCCTGGATGTTCACGGGCGTCGGGTCGGACCTCGCGCTCAGGAACCGCACGGCAACCTCCGCGGAGCCGTCGGGTGCACTCTCCACCCGCACCACGGTGGCGGGAAACTCGACGTCGCCGCCCATGGACTTCGGGTCGTAGGGCACGATCACCCAGACGGTGCTATGCATCTCGTAGGGCTGCCTGGTGCGGAAGAGCACGCCATTGCGCGACACGTCCAGCGTCGTGGCTACCTCCATGGATTCTCGCGGCGGGCCAGTTTGCCGCACACGGATGGCCATCTCCGTCCGCACACGAGGTCGTTCCCGGCCTTCGCTCCCGTCGGGCATACGCACACGCAAAGTAGCCGCGGCGCGACTCCAAGTCAAGCCGCGCAACTCTTCCACTACATCATTTTGGGCTCTGCTAGGCCCCATTGCGTGCCGGGCCGGTTCAGTGATAGGGTGACACAATCATTTCCCTGGGAGTGTGAGGGCAGTCGAATGAACGAGATGGAACGCCGCATGTCCCGACGTTTCAATATGAATCTGCCACTCACGATCCGCTTCCAGAACGGCACTCTGAAGGTGGAGCAGGAGGCGCGCACCCGCGACGTCAGCTTCCGCGGCCTTTATTTCGTGATTGACAGCGCGTTCCAGACTGGCATGCCCGTCGAGTTTGTCCTCACGCTGCCGAAAGAAGTCACCATGGCGGGCGACGTCCACATCCAATGTTATGGGACCGTGGTGCGCGTGGAAGACTTCGAGAGCCGGCGCGGTGTGGCCGCCCGCATTGACCGCTACGAGTTTGTTTCCGCGCTGGCCTGAAGGCTCCCACGGCCCACAACGTGCGCCGTCAGCCCGCTTCTCCCGGGAGGTTTCCATGGGAAAGTACGACATCGGCAACGCACTCGAGGAATTGAACGAGGACGCGGTGCTTCCCCATCCCGTGCGGCTGCGCGACATGATCCTTCGCACCGAACTCGATCCCCAATCTGCACTTGAGGTCAACCGCGAATTCCAAAACTACCTCGCGCAGTTCGGTGAGGCGCAACAAACCGGCCGGAGCATTCTGGAAGCCCTCGCGGCGCACCGCCCTAAACAGTCCTGAGCCGCGCCGGCCATCCGCATCGGGTTCCTTCCGCGACGCGGAGCTTGCTCCCCCCGCGGGTGCGATTCCTGGCCGCCGGCAATACTCGCGGCAGGCCAGTCTCGGATGCTGAGCCCAGTCTCTGCGCATGAGGACCGCGGCATGGAGCCACTTACGATTTTCGGATTGTTCGCGGTCATGGCAATGATGGTGTGCTACGCGCTCGAAAACCGAAGCCCGTGGTTCACGCTGGCATTTGCGGCGTCGTGCCTGATGGGATCGGCCTACGGCTTTCTCCAGGGTGCTTGGCCGTTCGGCGTGGTGGAAATTGTCTGGTGTTTCGTAGCCGTGCGGCGATGGCGCCTGGCGCTTCGGCCAAATTGACCCCTGGGTGCTTTCCGCCCAGCTGCGCAATCCCCATCGCCTTCTGCGATAATGCGGTTTTGAACCTCACATGTGGCGTGAAACCCTGCTCATCGACGCCGACGACACGCTCTGGGAAAATCAGGTCCACTTTGAGCGCGTGATTGACGGATTCCTCGGAATGCTGGAGCACCTGGGTTTCTCGCGCCCGTACGTGCGCCGCATCCTGAACGAGACGGAACGCCGGAACATCCGCCAGTTCGGATTTGGCGTCCGAAGCTTCCACGGCGCGCTCGAGGAAACGTATCTTAAGCTGGCCGGCAACATCGCGCGGCGCGACATCGTGAAACAGATCGCAGCGCTGGTTACGGGCCTGTCCGCCACGCCGCCCACACTGCTCGCGGGCGTGGCCGATACGCTCGCCTACCTGGCCGAGCGGCACCGCCTGATCCTCTGCACCAAGGGCGAGCCGGCGGAGCAGGCGGGGAAGCTCGAGCGGTCGGGCCTGCAAGTGCATTTTCAGTCCGTCGAGATCGTGGTCGAAAAGGACTCGCGCACCTACCGGGGATTGGTGAAGCGTCACCACATCGTGAAGTCGCATGGATGGATGGTAGGCAACAGCCCGCGGAGCGACATCAACCCGGCGCTCGCCGCCGGGCTCAACGCCGTGTTCATTCCGCACGCGAAGACCTGGGAATTCGAGCACGACGAACTGTCCAGCGGGCCGGGGAAACTGCTCGTCTTGCAAGCCTTTCGCGCCCTGCGCGAATATTTCTAGCGGCGTGAGGCATCGATCGCACGAGCCTGTGCCGTGTGCCAGGTTCGTGATCGCGGAGCGCCGGCCGCGCGCTGGCTGAAAGCTGGGGCTGGTTTTCGCCGCGCGCGTGTCCCTGCGCGGAGTTGCACAGAAAGGAACGCTGTGGGCGCTTCCACCGACTGGCGCAGCGAATTTTTCGAGTTTGAGGACGCCACCTACCTGGCCATGGCGGCGCAGGGCCCGCTGCCCCGCGCTGCGGTCAAAGCGCTGGAGGCCTCGCTCGAGTGGAAGCGACGCCCTTACCATATCCAGGAGTCCTTCTACTTCGACCTTCCGGCGCGTGTCCGCGGATTGCTCGCGCAGCTCACCCGGTCCGCGGAGGAGGAAATCGGCCTGACCACCGGCGCCTCGACAGGGCTGGCGGGAATCGCGGGAACTCTCGAGTGGGAGCCGGGAGATGAAATCCTGGTGGCGCGGGGCGAATTCCCGGCGCAGGTCTGCACCTGGGCTCCGCTGGCCTCTGCGCGCGGCGTGGTGCTGCGCTTCGTCACGCCGCGCGAGCGGTTCCCGCGGGCGCAGGACTTTCTCGATCAGCTCTCTCCGCGCACGCGCCTGGTGAGCGCCAGCCTGGTGCGCTTTGACGATGGCTCGCTGCTCGATGCCCCAGCGCTGGCCGCGGGACTCGCTGGATCGCGCTGCCGGCTGCTGCTCGACGTGACCCAGGCGTGTGGCGCCCTCCCTCTGGATTTTCGCGCGCTCGGCGCCGATTTCGCCGTCTGCGCGGCGTACAAATGGCTGCTGGGCCCTTACGGCACGGGATTCGTGTGGGCGCGCCGCGAGCACACCGCATGCATGGCTCCCGCGCCGTTTTTCTGGATGGCCGCGTCGTCCGAAAGGGATTTCCACGACCTGGCTTTCGATCCCGATCCCGCCGGGCGGTACGCCTGGCAGCCGCCCGCGGGCGCGCGGCGCTGGGATGTGGCGGAAACGGCCAGCTTCTTCCATCTTTCCGCGCTCGCGGCATCGCTCGAATTCGTGCTCCGCGCCGGACCCGCCACCGTGCGCGACCACAACCGCGGGCTGCTGCGGGCGCTGGTGGAGCGGCTGCCCAGAGACCGCTGCGTTCTGGCCAGTCCCCGCGAGGCCGAGAAGCGCGGGCCCTATCTGTGCATTGCCGCGCGGTCTCCCGAGGCGACGGTTTCGCTCTACCAGCGGTTGCGGGAGCAGAAGATTTTTGTGAGTCTGCGCAATCACGCGCTGCGCGTGGCGCCCTACCTATACAACACCGAAGAGGACATCGAGCGGCTGCTGCGCGCCATCACTGTTTGAAGCCGGGGAGGGGAATTGGAAGAGCGAAATCGTGAGCGGGAGGAGGTGTCTCTGCCCGGCAGCGGAGATTGGCCGCGCGTGGTGGTTGTTGGCGCCGGCGCTGTGGGTTGTTATTTTGGCGGCCGGCTGGTCCGTGCGGGTTGTCCCGTCATGTTTTTGGGCCGGCCTGGCCCCGGCTCGAGTATTGGGGCGCTCGCCCGCGACGGTTTGTATTTCGACAGCCCGGAGTTTCAGGAAAACCTGCGCCTGGATACCTCCACCGATCCCTCCGTCGCCGCTGGGGCGGAACTCGTTTTGCTCTGCGTCAAAACACTGGACACCGCCTTGGCTGCGGCGTCGCTCGCGCCGCACTTGAAGGCCGGGACCATCCTGGTGAGTCTGCAGAACGGAGTCGAAAACGCTGCCGTGATCCGCGAGGCCCTGCGCGCCGCGGGCCGTTCCTCATTGCCGATCGTGCTGCCCGCGGTGGTTTACGTGGGCGCCGCAATGCCCGCTCCCGGCCATCTGAAACACAGCGGCCGCGGCGACCTGGTGATGGGACCGGGCGCCGATGCCTCGCTGCTTCCCGCGGTCGAGCGCGTGGCGCGACTGTTCGCCCGCGCCGGCGTACCCTGCCGCGTGAGCGACAGCATGGAAGCCGAACTCTGGGTGAAGCTGGCGTGGAACTGCGCGGGCAACGCCGTTTCCGCGCTGGGCCGCGCCAGCTACGGACTCGCCGGCAGCCTGGAGCCCGTGCGGCGCGTGATGGCGGCTGCGGCGGAAGAGGTGAGCGCCGTGGCGCGCGCCGCCGGCGTGCGCCTGCCCGATCTGGATCTCGTCGCCATGGGCTTGAAACTCGCCAACGCTCTGGGCCCGGCGACTTCCTCCACCGCGCAAGACATCGAACGCGGCCGGCCCACCGAAATTGACTCGCTGAACGGCTTTGTGGCCCGCCGCGGCGCCGAACTGGGCGTGGCAACGCCGGTCAATCACACGCTCTGGGCGCTCGTCAAACTGCGCGAAGCCTCCGGCACTGGAGTTTCCTAGAAACGCGGTCTTGTCCCGAGGATTTGGCCAGGCGGAATCAGAAAAGCGCCGAGACTGCGCGGAAGGGGATGCGCACGATTGCGGCGAGCTCCACGTTGCGGCCTTCGCGCTGCGCGGCCTGGAACTTCCAGCGCGCCAGGGCCTCCATGGAGTATTGGTCGAGTTGCGGGTCCAGGCTTTTCACCACCTGGATGCTGTCCACAGAGCCATCGCGCCGGATGATGGCGTAGAGGATCACGTCTCCCTGCACCTTCGCGTTGACGAACGCGGGCGGGTATTTGGGGTCCACCTTTCGGAGAGGCACCGGCCCGGCGACCGAAGGCGAATCCAAGGTGTCCGGAATCTCCTTCCCGTTTTCGTCCAACTCCACGAATTTGAGCGTCCATGTGCCCGTCACGCTGGCCAGGTTGGGCATGCTCACGTGGATGGTATAGATGCGCCCCGGCTCGAGCAGATCCTCCGGGTGAAGAGCCGATTTGATGCGCTCCTGAATCGAAGGCGTGGAAAGCCGGGCCGATTCTCCGGGAGTCGCCGCCATGCCCGGCTGCCGGGCCAGGCCGAGTGCGCGCGACTCCGGCCGCGCGAGCCCGAATCCGCTCCCACCCATTCCTGGCGCGGCCGGCGGCCCGGCGATGTTGGAAGTGGGTCCGCGCGTCGCTCCCACGATGGCGATGCCGGGAATCGCGGGTCCGCGCGCGCTGCCGGTATGCTTGCTGTACGCGGTGAGGCCGCTCCCGCTGGATGCGCTCCCCGCCGCGCCTGGCGCATTGGCATCCGGCGACTTCACAAACTGGGCAGTCAGATTCCCCACCGGCACCTTTAATTCCGGCGGCGGCGGTGCGGGATTTTCCGAAAGCGCCACCAGGCGCTGGCCGGGCACATCGGTGCTCAGGGTGGCGGCGACCTCGGGTGCCGCTTCGTCCTCCCGTTTCGCGGCAGCAAACGTCGGCCGGGCGTTCGTCTTCACTTCGAGCGCGGGCTTCGGCAAATCGGGATGCTGGGAAGAGAAGGTGATTTCCGGCAGCGCCGGAGAAACCGGCACGTCCGGCGCGACGGTGTGCGGCCGCGGGCGCGCCAGTCTTTGCCGCATGCGCGCCCTGGGATTCAGCCGGAGGTGCCGCTGGGGAGCGCGTCTCGGCAGATTCGGCCATTCCACGATGTCCGGCAGCGGAGTGAGGATCTTCGGCGGCTCGGGGGGCGCGGCGGGTTCAATCAGGGTCTGCCGCGGATGCGTGGCGACCTTCGGCTTCGAGACGATGGTTTGCCGCGGATCGAAGGCATGCGTGCCGCGGGGCGCCGGTTCCGTCGCGTGCAGTGCCGCTTTGCGGACGTCCTTCCGCAGGGCGGGAATGTAGGGCAATAGAACCTTGGAAGAGCCCATCCAGGCGACTTCCGATTTCGGTTGCGGATCTACGCCGTCCGGATGCGCCAGATGCCACATCCGGAAGGGGAAGATGATCAGCAGGACGTGGAGCGCAGCAGAGAGGCAGGTCAACTCCCAATTCGTGCCCCCGCGGATCCACGCGTCCGGAAAGAAAGGACCCACCGGCCACCCGCGCGGCGGGGCCGGCCCGCGCAGCAGAACGAGTACGCCGCTCCACAGTCCGGTTTGCGGCCACTGCCACGCCGAGCCCAGCGGAAGCGGAGGCCGTGCGGTGCTGACCAGTTGCTCTTCTCCCAACGGCGCTTGCCCGCTTGCAGCAGAGGCGCTCATGGGCAGATAGTATAACCGGAGTCGGTTACCAGTGTCCGCGTTCCGTACGCGCGAATTGCCATTTGAGAACTTGGCGGTATCCCGCGAAACTGCGAGGATGGCTCTGCCGAAAAGGAGGATTCCATGCCCCGATGGGCGAAAATCGTACTGATCATTTTCGGAGTGCTCCTGGTCATCGGACTTCTGGTTCCCTACGTGGTGGACGTGGACCGTTACCGCCCGCAGATCACCGCGGAAGTCCAAAGCAAGACGGGGAGAAAGATCGAGATCGGCAAGATCCGTGCCCGCATCATTCCCACGGCCGGCTTTTCCATCGAAAATGTCACGCTCGGCCCGCCCGCCGGATTTGCCGCCGTCAACCTGCTCACCGCCGACAGCATCAAGGGCTCGGTGTCGCTCCTGGCGCTGCTGCACGGCGCCGTGGAAGTGAGTTCGGTCGAGATCGTAAAGCCCCAGGTGGCTCTGGCCACAGACGAGCACGGCCGGACGAATTACGATTTCTCGGCAGCAGGAGCGGAGAAGAAGGCTCCCAGCGCTCCTCCTTCCGGTTCTTCTCCCGTAGCGATCGGTGCTGTCTCCATCAAGGATGCTGAACTGAGCCTGGTGGATGTGCGCGGGGGGCATCCTCAGCCCTCCTCGTTGAAGGTGACCGGAGTGAACGCGGAGCTGAGCGGCCTCGAGGATCTCACTCCGAAAGGAATGTCGCAGTGGGAAGGCCGGATACCGTTGTCGGGAGTGAAGATCGTCGTGGCGGGAGCGCCGCCGGTCAGCTTTCGCTCCGGCGAGCTGAAGATCAATAAAGGCGCCGCGTCCGGCAACTACGAATTGGAAGTGGGCGCCGCCGGGCGCGTGAAAGGAGAGTTTTCCGTTCCCGACCTCCAGAAGGCCATGGTCCCCGGTCCGGCGGTGGCAGGCACGGGAGAAATCTCCGCGGACAAACTTCGCTTCGCACCCTATGAAGTCACTGGGGTGTCCGCGGACATGAAAGCCTACGGAGACCACATCGAGATCCCTCTCAAGATGTCCGTCTACGGAGGCACTCTGACCGTGACGGCGCGGCTGGACACCGCCGGCGCCACGAAAAAGTTCTCCGCGAACATCCAGCTTTCCCAGCTCGACCTGGAAAAACTCGCCGCAGCCGATCCGGGCACGCGCGGCAAAATCACCGGCCATGCGGAGGCGAAGATGCAGGTTAGCGGAGCGCTCGGCGGCGACCTGATGAGTGCCATCACCGGCCAGGGCAGCTTTGCTCTGCGGAATGGAACGCTGCCTGGCGTCAACGCAAGCTCCCTGCAGGCGCTCACCAAGGTCGAGCAAATCTTTGGCGGCGGGGGTGGCGGCGGCGGAGTGACGACGTTCAGCGTTGTCGAGGGCGACCTGAACATTCACGGCGGGCGCATCTACACGAGCAAGACGACCGCCGATACCAGCATCGCCAAGGTAGACATCCACGGCAGCGTCGGCTTCGATCAGACGCTCGATCTCGCAGGAACCGCGACGCTGAGCGGGGCGGGGAGAGAGCAGCAGGGAGGGAGCTCGCCCCAGAAAGTTCTCGGCGGCGTCCTCGGCCAGGTGGCGAAGCGTAGCGTTGGCGAGATTCCCCTTCCCTTCAGCGTGAAAGGCACGGTGAAGGATCCGAAGGTCCTGCCGGGTGGCATGGGCGGGTCCTCCTCGGGCGAATCCGGAGAGCAGCAGACCGCCACCAAACCGCAGCAGAAGAAGAAAAGCCTGTTCGGTCTGCCCAAGCCGTGAAGAAATGACGAGTGGCCTTTCGGGCCTTCCACTGCGCCGAACTCTCTCTGCCTCGGCATCCTCTCCGACCGCGCTGGAAGTCGCGAGGATTCCCGTGGCTGAGAGGAGGATTCCATGCCCCGGGCGGCGAAAATCGTCCTGATCATTTTGGGATTGCTCCTGGTCGCCGGACTTCTCGTTCCCTATGTGGTGGACGTGGACCGCTACCGCCCGCAGATCCTTGCGGAAGTCCAAAGCAAGACAGGGCGGAAGATCGAGATCGGCAAGATCCGTGCCCGCATCATTCCCACGGCCGGCTTTTCCATCGAAAATGTCACGCTCGGCCCGCCCGCCGGATTTGCCGCCGTCAACC